>Ga0067045_1003866_pt1 | contig 17177 bp, 14 predicted proteins | sample TerdegcTABiofilm_FD_59184 | JGI IMG/M metagenome (GOLD analysis project Ga0067045, IMG submission 59184) | Combined Assembly of (Gp0054472, Gp0054536) Wastewater bioreactor microbial communities from Singapore -Terephthalate degrading...
CGATCGCCCAGTGCCAGATAGAAAACGAGCCCATGAGAATCTCCTAGAAATTGCAAACCATTTTAGACGGGGCTTGTGACAGATACGAATCAATCACCCAAAAAGCCTGCAGCGCACAGCTCTATCGCCGCGTGCAGGCCCTCTGCGCCGCCTGATCAGCCCTTGAGCCAGGGGCGCGGACCGCCCATGACATGCAGGTGCAGATGGTGCACTTCCTGGCCGCCTTCGCTGCCGGTGTTGACCACGATGCGGAAACCGCCATCGGGATAAGGGTTGCAGCCCTGCTCCAGCGCCAGTTGGGGAGCCAGCGCCATCATGCGGCCCAGCAGGGGCGCATCCCCGGCGCCAACCTGGGCCATGGAGCGGATGTGCTTCTTGGGAATCAGCAGAAAGTGCACGGGCGCACCGGGGTGGATGTCATGGAAGGCGAACAGCTCCTCGTCTTCATAGACCTTGCGCGAAGGAATCTCCCCCTTGGCGATGCGGCAGAAAATGCAATTGGCGTCGTAATCGTGGTCGTGCATGGTCTCTGGTATCTCTACGGTTCAGTACTCCGGACGCCCTGCCCTACCCATGGCCCGGGAAGCCAGAAAGCAGGCAATGGCGTGCCCCCTGCGGAGGCTATCCCCTATTCTCGTTGAATCGCAGCGTCTGCTTGACGCCAAGGTGCGCGCGGTTGAGCTGCAGCCATTGCTGGCCGCGCTCACGCCCCAGCTCGAACAGCTTGCGCACCATGCCCATGTCTGCGCGCACCTTGCTAGAGGCGCCAAAGGGTTTGAGCACCGAGCCGCCGTCGATGCGGTGCATCAGCACATGCTTGTAGCGCTCCGGGTCCAGACGCTTTTGCTCCAGCAGCTTGACCACGAACTCGATGGCCCGCAGCTCGGCCAGCAAGCTGGCGTTGAAGGTGATCTCGTTCATGCGGTCCATGATCTCGCGGGCCGTATCGGGCGAGACATCGGACTCCTTGGGATTGATCTGCACCAGCAGGATGTCGCGGCTCCGGGTCTCGTAGATCAGCGGATACAGGGCCGGATTGCCCGAGAACCCGCCATCCCAGTAGCACTCTCCGTCAATCTCCACCGCCTTGAACAGCTGCGGCAGGCAGGCCGAGGCCATGATGGCGTCTGCCGTCACCTGCTCGCCCTTGAAGATCTTGCCGCCTCCCGTGCGCACGTTGGTGGCGCAGATGAAGAGCTTGGGCACCACGCCAGGATGAGCGGGATGGGCCAGCGTCTCGAAATCCACCACCCGTGTGAGCAGCTGCCGCAGCGGGTTGATATTGAGCGGATTGGTCTGATAGGGCGACAGAAACTGGTTGAGCACCCCCATGAACTGCTTGCTACCCGGCAGCGGTGCAGCCCAGAACATCTTGCCCACACTGCCCATGGTGCCCACGCCCTCCCACAGCTCGCGCAGAGACTGGCGCGCCAGCTGACGCCCGAGGTAACGGGCATCGTCCAGATTCTTTTCCTGCGCAGCCGCCTGCGCGAAGCCATGGGCCAGCGCCACGGCATTCATGGCACCGGCACTGGTGCCGCTGATGCCTTCAAAGATCAGGCCGTCATCGTCGAGCAATGCATCCAGCACGCCCCAGGTCAGCGCGCCATGCGATCCCCCGCCCTGCAGGGCCAGGTTGAGGGTGTGGGAAGTCTCTGCAGCCATGGCACGATCCTGTGAAGGTTGAGGAACCAGGTAAGGGGCTTGGAACTGTCGCTGCGAACGCACAGCGGACATATCCAGCGAATCTGCGCAATTTCCGCAGCTTATCCAGCACCGCGAGCATTGCACAGGCCCGGCACCCGTGTCAGCCTGCCGGCCCGAATCTGTTGCAGTGCAGCAAAACCGCTTGCCAAAACAAAAAAGCCCCGGCCGTAAAGCGGGGGCTTCGATGTCGGGCAAAACCGGCTCAGGAGCGGATCGCGCGATTCTTGTTCATGGCGATCATGCCGCTGACGATGCGGTACAGGAACCAGATGGAGATCAGCACCCAGGCAGGGTTGAAGATCAGGAGGCCCAGCAGGAAGAACGGGAAGGTCACCGCATAGAGCACGATGGCCCAGAGCACGCTGCGCAGACGCCAGGAAAAATGACTCTCCTGCCAGGTGCCGCGCGCATCGTCGCGCTTGACCAGATCGATGACAACCGCAATCAGCAACAGCAGCACGCTGACCTGCGCGCCCGGCAGCACCGCGGCCACGGCCACGATCAGGTGGAGCAGATAGCTGACCCAGCCCCAGGCCTTCAGGCCCTCGACCTCGGCAGAGCCGCCGGGGCCTACATCGATGATGTCGCGATCGTCATTCATTCGTGCTTCCTTGTTACTTGGCCGCCCCTTCCTGAGCAGCGCGTTCCTGGGCCTTGCGCAGGGCTTTTTCCTCCAGACCGCTGGTGCCCTCGCGGCGCTCCAGCTCGGCCACCACCTCTGCGGGTGTCAGGCCGTAGTGCGACAGCGCAATCATGGAGTGAAACCACAGATCAGCCACTTCATAGAGGATCTTGCCCTTGTCCGCGCCATGATCGACATCCTTGGCGGCCATCACGACTTCGGTGGCCTCTTCGCCGATCTTCTTCAGAAAGGCGTCGGGCCCCTTGTGCAGCAGGCGCGCGACATAGCTTTTTTCGGGGTCACCACCATTGGCGACCTTGCGGCTTTCGATCACGGCGGCCAGACGGGCCAGTGCGCCCTCGACCGACGCGGTGTTTTGTTCAGACATGACTTTATTTATAGATGGAAGCAGGATCTTTCAAGACCGGATCGACAGCCAGCCACTGTCCGTCCTTGAACACGCTGTAGAAGCAGGAGTGGCGACCGGTATGGCAGGCGATACCGGGATCATGCCCCTCTTGCGTGATCTTGAGCAAAACCACGTCGTTGTCGCAGTCGATGCGCATCTCGTGCACGGTCTGCACATGGCCGGACTCCTCGCCCTTGAACCACAGCTTGTTGCGCGAGCGGCTGAAGTAGACGGCACGCCCGAGCTCGGCGGTCTTCTCCAGTGCCTCGCGGTTCATCCAGGCGAACATGACCACGTCGCCACTGCTTTGCTCCTGTGCAATCACGGGCACCAGCCCCTGCGCATCCCATTTGACCTGATCCAGCCAGCTCATTGCAGACCTTTGTTTTGTATAGCAGCCAGCGCAGGCCAGCAGCTGATTTCAACCACAAAACATATGGAAAGCCGCTTGTACCCTGCGCAAGCCGCTCTCAAAATAATCTTATAAACGCACGGGAATGCCGCGTGCGCGCATGCATTCCTTGGCCTGCTGCACGGTGTACTCGCCGTAGTGGAAGATGCTGGCAGCCAGCACGGCATCGGCGCCGCCAATGGTCACGCCATCGGCCAGATCTTCCAGATTGCCGACACCGCCCGAAGCGATCACGGGCACGGCCACGGCATCGGCCACGGCACGCGTGAGCTTCAGATCGAAGCCGCTCTTGGTGCCGTCCTTGTCCATGCTGGTCAGCAGGATCTCGCCGGCACCGCGCCTGGCCATCTCCTCGGCCCAGCGCACCACATCCAGCCCCACGTTCTTGCGGCCGCCGTGGCTGTACACATCCCAGCCCGGCCCCATGGGCATGCCGCCGGGGCCGATGCGCTGCTCGTCCTCGGGCGTGCGGCGCTTGGCATCGATGGCCACCACGATGCATTGCGCGCCGTACTTGTCGCTGCAGGCATTGATGGTGTCCGGGTTTGCAATGGCTGCGGAGTTGAAGCTGGTCTTGTCGGCTCCGGCATTGAGCAGGCGGCGCACATCTTCCACGCTGCGCACGCCACCGCCCACGGTCAGCGGAATGAAGACCTGCGAAGCCACGGCCTCGATGATGGGCAGGATCAGGTCACGGCCATCGCTGGTGGCCGTGATGTCCAGAAAAGTCAGCTCGTCCGCACCCTGGGCGTTGTAGCGCGCGGCAATCTCCACCGGGTCGCCCGCATCACGCAGCTCCAGAAAATTGACGCCCTTGACCACGCGGCCGCCGGTCACGTCAAGGCAGGGAATGATGCGTTTGGCAAGCATGGACAAGTCTCGGAATATCTGGGAACAAGGGGGCCAAAGATACCACGGCCCCGCCTCCGCCCTGGACATCCATCCCCTTGCGCAGCCCCGCCGTGCTGGCATTGCACAACGCACAAGCCGTCCGGGCCGACAAGCGTGCCAACGTCATTGCATCGCCGCCCGATCGCCGGCCATTTGCTGAACGCTTGGAAACACGCAGGTTCAGAAACCGGCCAGAGGCATGAGGATTCACCAATTCCTGCTGCTTCCAATTGAGTATCAGAAAACCCAGAGCCGGCTTCGGAATTCAGGACTTTCAGCTTTTGTTTCTTATCGAAACCAGTACGCCAGCACTTATTAACTGTCAGGCATGGGGCCATCGTCCATGTCCGGCCAGCCCGAAAACAGAAACCCTGTTACCGACCATGGACGGCAGCCACGCGGCAGGACACCGCATCGGTCAGGACTTCGAAAACCCTCGCCAGGCCAAGCCTGGCTTCATTGCAAGCCATTTCCGGCCCTGACGGGCATACCCTGAATAATGTAAATAAAAAACCAATTGAGCTTCCATATATACATAACGTAAAAAGATGTTATTTTTTACGCGGCGTTCTTGTTCGGATTGTTTTTATTAGTGAAACTATGAAAAAAATAAATCAATAGTTTTAATATTTTCAAATCCACATTCCTCTGAATCAATGGGCGGAATCGGAATGCCATCCCGCTCGATGACCGTACTCAAGCGCAGGTGATCATCATGGATATGAGACGCCAATATTTCGGTACCGACGGAATTCGTGGGCGGGCTGGGTACTTCCCGATTACGCCGGACTTCGCCTTGCACCTGGCCCATGTGGTCGGACGGATGCTTCACCGCAGTGAAGAGCGTCCGACCGTGCTGATTGGCAAGGACACGCGCATCTCGGGCCATATGCTCGAAAGCGCGCTGGTGTCGGGCTTCAATTCCGCGGGAGTGAATGTGATGCTGGTGGGCACGCTGCCCACACCGGGCGTGGCCTACCTCACACGCGCCTTGCGGGCCAGTCTGGGGGTGGTGATCAGCGCCAGCCACAACACCTTCGAAGACAACGGCATCAAGTTCTTCAGCGCCAAAGGAACCAAGCTGCCCTATGTCTGGGAAGTGGCCGTCGAGCAGATGCTGCTCGATGAGCCGCACTGGGTCTCGGCGATCGCGCTCGGAAAAACGCAGGTCCTGGATGACGCCGCCGGCCGCTACATCGAGTTCTGCAAGAGCACCTGCGACCATGCGTTCACCTTGCGCGGACTGAAGATCGTGGTCGATGCAGGCCATGGCGCGGCCTATCAGATTGCGCCCATGGTCTTTCATGAACTCGGCGCCGAGGTGGTAGCCATCGGCTGCGCTCCCGATGGTCTGAATATCAACCAGGGCGCCGGAGCCGCTCACCCTGAACTACTGGCCACCACCGTCTCGGGTTGCGGTGCGGATTTCGGCATCGCTCTGGATGGCGATGCCGATCGCCTGCTGGTCGTGGATGCGGCCGGACGGCTCTACAACGGGGACGAGTTGCTGTACCTGGTCGTCGCGGATCGCCTGGAGCATGACGAGAGTATTGCGGGCGCGGTCGGCACGCTGATGACGAATATGGCCGTGGAGCAGGCCTTCGGGCTGCTGGATGTGGATTTCATGCGTACCAAGGTCGGTGACCGCTACGTGCTCGAGGAGCTCAGCCGCCGGGGCTGGACCTTCGGCGGCGAGGGTTCTGGCCATCTGCTGATCCTTGACCGGCACAGCACGGGCGACGGTCTGGTCAACGCGCTGCAGATATTGCAGGCCTGCGTGCGCACCGGCCGCACGCTGTCGCAATGGCTGTTGCCGGTGCAGCTCTATCCCCAGGCATTGCTCAATGTGCACTTGCCGCCGGAGCGCGATTGGCGCAGCAATGCCTTGCTGGCACGGGTACAGGCGCAGGTCGAGGCGGAGCTGGGCTCCACCGGACGGGTTCTGGTGCGGCACAGCGGCACGGAGCCGATGCTGCATGTGATGGTGGAAGCGCAGGATGGCGATCAGGCCAGCCGCTGCGCCGAACGGCTGGTCTCCGCAGCCAGGGATGGTTAGTCCGCCGACGCGACGGCTTCGCTCATGCCATAGAGAAAGCCGGATCCGGTCGCAGCCAGCACGAGGAGCTGGCTGACATACCCAAAGCAGCGCGTGAAAGATGATTTTTGAGCAGGTACGAATGGAAAACGTCTGTTACCGATTGACTCAAAGGGAGAACGTCATGAATCAGGACTCCGGGACTCTTCGCGCACAGCCGGATATCGCACAGTTGCTCATCGTGTCCGGGACCAGGCCTGAAATCATCAAGCTGGCCCCCGTCTACCACGCCTTGAAGCAGTCGCCATGGGCCAGGCCCATCTGGCTGCACACCGGCCAGCATGGCGATATGGCCGCTCAGATGCTGGAGTGCTTTCATATCCAGCCCGACCATGTGCTGCAAAGACAAGGCAGTTCGCTGCTGGAGTTCGCCACCGGCTGCCGCACGCAACTGGAATCCGTGCTGATGGAAACGGCCTGCGAGGCGGTGATCGTGCAGGGCGACACCGAGAGTGCTTTCCAGGGGGCATTGGCCGGCTTCTACCGCAAGGTGCCGGTCGTCCATGTCGAGGCCGGCCTGCGCACCTACAACCTGCACCGCCCTTTTCCCGAGGAAGGTCTGCGGCAGATGATAGGGCGCATTGCCAGCCTGCATCTGGCCCCCACGCTGAGAGCCCAGCAGGCGCTGGAGCGCGAAAACGTGGCCACGGAAAATATCGAGCTGACGGGTAACACCGTCGTCGATGCCCAGCTATGGGCCAGCCAGCATCACCACATCCAGCGCCGCATGCAGGGCCGAGGCCATATCCTGGTCACCATGCACCGGCGCGAGAACTGGGGCCCCGATGTGGACCATGTGTGCGAAGCCATTGCCGATATCGCGCGCGAGTTTCCCCAGGTGCCGGTGCTGTTCCCGGTCCACCTCAATCCGGTGGTCAAGGAGCCCGTCCATCGGCTGCTGGGCGGACTGCCCAATATCAAGCTGACGGAGCCTCTGGACTATCTGGCCATGCAGCAGGCCCTGGCCGATGCCTGGCTGGTGCTGACCGATTCCGGCGGGCTGCAGGAGGAGGCACCCACCTTCAAGGTGCCGGTGCTGGTGTTGCGCGACGAAACCGAGCGCCCCGAAGTTCTGGAAGCTGGCTGCGCCGCCCTGGTGGGCGCAGACAGGAGCAAGATCGTGCAGTCCGTGCGCCAGCTGATGCATGACGATGCCGCGTATCGCCACATGCAGGCCAGCTCCAACCCGTTCGGCGACGGGACTGCAGCGCAGCGCACCGAAAAAAGACTGCAGCAGATGCTCAGGCCCGAGCATGCAGGTCTGGCACAGCAAGCCAGGGAAAGGACGCCCCATGTCCTGGCTTGACCTGTTCACCGCCTACCTCTATGTGCTCAAGAGCATCGCCATCGTCATCGCCGTGGTGATTTTCATCAGCGGCCTGGACGACCTGTTCATCGACCTCATGTACTGGGTGCGACGCGCCTGGCGTGCAGTGACCGTGTACTCGCACCATGAGCAGATGAATTACAAGGCCTTGCTGGGCGTGGACGAGAAGCCGCTGGCCATCATGGTGCCCGCCTGGCAGGAGCATGGCGTGATCGGCAAGATGGCGCAGCTGGCAGCCACCACGCTGGACTACGAGAACTACCACATCTTCATCGGCACCTACCCCAACGATCCCCAGACCCATGCCGATGTGGAGCAGGTCAGAGCCCATTTCCCGAATGTGCACAGCGTGGTCTGCGCCCGCCCCGGGCCGACCAGCAAGGCCGACTGCCTCAACAATGTGCTTGATGCCATCTTCCAGTTCGAGCAGCGCTCGGGCATCGAGTTTGCGGGCTTCATCCTGCATGACTCGGAAGACGTGCTGTCCAAGCTGGAGCTGAGGCTGTTCAATTTCCTCGTGGATCGCAAGGATCTGATCCAGCTGCCGGTCTACCCCCTGGAGCGACCGCTGCGCGAATTCACCGGCGGGCATTACCTGGACGAGTTTGCCGAGCTGCATGCCAAGGACATCGTGGTACGCGAGGCCATGGTGGGCCAGGTGCCCAGCGCCGGCGTCGGCACCTGCTTCAGCCGCCGCGCCATCACGGCGCTGCTGGAGCTCGGCGACGGCGTGGCCTTCGACACCCAGAGCCTGACCGAGGACTACGACATCGGCTTCCGGCTCAAGCAGCTGGGCATGCGCGAGATCTTCGTGCGCTTTCCCGTGCACGATGCGGACCAGCCGGCCGATCCCGACCAGCCATGCCGACCCGGGCGCAGCGCGCGCGAAGCCAGCGTCATCTGCGTGCGGGAATTCTTCCCCGATACGCTGAATGCGGCGGTGCGACAGAAGTCCCGCTGGATCACCGGCATCGTGATCCAGGGCTTCAAGACCCTGCGCTGGACCAATAGCGGCGTGCTGAACTATTTTCTCTGGCGTGACCGCAAGGGAGCTCTGACCAATTTCGCCAGCTTCCTGGCCATGCTGCTGGCGATGCAGCTGATTGCCATCTGGCTCTACCAGCGCCTGGTACCGGACAGCTACCGGTTTCTCTCCATCTTCCAGGGTGACTGGTGGCTGTACGCGCTGCTGGCCGCAAACTTCGTGCTGATGCTCAACCGCATTGCCCAGCGCATGTTCTTCGTCACCAGCTACTACGGCATCGTCCAGGGACTGATGTCGCTTCCGCGCCTGCTATGGGGCAATCTGGTGAACTTTCTGGCCAACTGGCGGGCCATCGCCCAGGCGCTGCAGGCCAAGGATATCCGGCGCATGGCCTGGGCCAAGACCGACCATGACTTTCCCATGCTGGGAGAGGGACCCCGACTGCGCCAGCCCCTGGGGCAGATACTGATCGCGCAAGGCGCCTTGACCGAGAGCCAGTTGCAGGAGGCCCTGGTGCGCCCCACCCCGGGCCTGCGTCTGGGCAGTGCGCTGGTGCACAAGGACCTGATCAGCACCGCACAGCTGGCCGCTGCAGTGGCCCAGCAGGCCGGCGTTTCCTGGGAGTTCCTGGGAGAGCGCCTGATCCCCGACGAGGTCGCGGCGCTGCTGCCGGCACATCTGGCACTGCAACAGCGTGGTGCCGCTGCGCGAGGAGGGAAAGACGCTGGTCCTGGCCAGCGAGTCGGTCATAGACCCAGTCTCGCACGCGGCCCTGGAGCGCAAGCTCGAGAGGCCTGTGCGCTACCTCATTGCCCCCAAGGGAGAGGTCACGGTCGAGCTGCGGCGTCTGTATGCAAGACAGCATGGGGAGCCGGCTCGCGAACTGCTTGCCTGGGCCGTGGAACGCAAGCGCGTATCCGCCGAGCAGGCGAAAGAGCTGTGGAAATTCTATGTGTCGCGACAGCTGATGCTGGGCGAAGTGCTGCAAGCCCTGGGCCGCATCGATACGGCCGTGCTGAATGCCTTGCTGCTCAGGCATGAGCAAAGCGATGACAGCCTGGGCCTGTTCCTGGTGAACCAGGGGGCGTTGACGCAGGCCACGCTGGATGAAGCTCTGCGCCTGCAACAACAGTTGCAGGTCACCATGGCGCAGCTTCTGCGCCGCCTTGATGCCGCCCCGATCGTTTCCGTTGCTGCCTAGGTGCCAATATATGAAGCTTTCTCGCCCCATTCTGGTTCTTTCCCTTGCATGTGCCACCCCTTACGATGGAGTGGCGCAGGTGGTGGATCTGGGTCCGGATATCAGCCCCAGACAGCGCTTTCAGGTCTATCCCCGGATCGACAAGGCGTATGAGGCCATGGCGCGCGGCGATGGCCAGCGCGCCATCTCCGAGCTGCAGCAGGCTCAGCGCCTGGCACCGGAGAACACCGAGATCGCCCTGCAGCTGGCTGCAGCCCATCGCCGCTTTGGCCAACCCGCGCAGGCCGAAGCCGTATTGAAGGCCCAGCTTCAGCGTCACCCCGGCGATGCGCGTCTGGCCCAGGCCCTGCGCGATATGCATCAGGGCGCCGTACCGGCCAGACAGCCCGAACCTCAAGCCGTACCGGCCCCCTTGGCCCAGGAAGTGCCCAGGGCGCCCAGCGCTGCAGCGCCTGCCGCAGCCACGACAGCGCAGCCTGCGAAGGCTGCAGCACCGGCTGTGGACGCCCCGCAGCGCCCGCGCAAGAACCCGGCGCCACCGGCCATGCCCCCGGGCTACGCCAAGGCCAGCCAGGCCTATGCCGCCACCGAGCGACGCGATTTCGCCGCGGCCTTGCCTCTGGCCAGGCAAGCCGTAGCGGCGGCCCCGGCGCGTCTGGACTACCAGCGCCTGCTGGTCTATCTGCTGGTGGAGAACGGACGCTTCGACGAGGCCGAGGCCCGTGCAGCAAGACTGGACAATGTGAAACAGCTGCAGTCGGACGCCGATTGGCAGATGCTGCGTACCTCCATACGTCAGCGCCAGGCCCTGCGCCCCTTCGAGCAAGCCTTGCAGGCCCGCGAGCAAGGCGACATGGCCAAGGCCCTGCGCCATGCCGAGTCCAGCGTGCTTCTGGCACCGCAGGCGCTGGCACCGCGCCTGCAATGGCTGGGCCTGCTGCTTCAGGATGGGCAGGCCGCCCAGGCACAGCGCGTGGCGGAACAAGGGCTGGCGCTGCAGCATGATCCGGCACTGCAGGTACTGCAGGGCGTGGCCCTGCATGTCCAAGGTCGCGGCATGGCCTCCGAACAGGCCTTCGATGCAGCGCTTGCCGCCCCCCACCTGTCGCGGTCGGAGCGGCAGAACTACGGCGTGATAGCCCTGGATGCAACACTGGCCGCCGGCCAGACAGAACGAGCCCAGCGGCTGCTGCAAGCGCTGGAGACGGGCAGCAATGCCGATGTCGGCAGCCGCCGCGAGCAGCTCAAGGCCCTGCGCTCCTCAACCCTCTCACGCGGCTATGAGCTGCCCTTGCCCCTGGTCAACTGCTTCAGCGCCGGCGATGTGCCCGGCTGCGAAATCTGGCCCGGACAGGAAGTACCGAACCCTGCCTACAAGGTCGCACAGGAGGCCTATCAGGCCTATGGCGATGGGCAATATGCGCTGGCGGCAGACAAGGCCGCTGCCGCCATAGAGCTCAACCCCAGGCATCTGCCCTATCGCCAGCTGCGCCTGCAGGCCCTACTGGCTGCAGGCCAGAAGGCGCAGGCGCTTGAAGAAGCCGATCAAACCCTGCAGCTGCAACCCGATGCCGTCGAAGTGCTGGCCCTGCGCAGCCGTCTGCGTCGCGAGCAGGGCATGACCGAGGCGGCCAATGCCGATGCACAGACAGCCTTGCAAATGGGCGGCCTGTCTCTGTCCAGCGAGGTGGATCTGCTGCTGCAACTGGGACGGCGCGAGGAGGCGGCAGCACGTTTTGCCCAGGCCACCTCGGAGCCCGAGCTGCAGCAGAGCGCCGATCCCGATCTGGCCTATATGGCCATCCGCGTGGGCGATGATCGCCGTGCCCTGTCCATCTTCAACCGCGCACGGGAGCAGAGCCGCCTGCCGGACACGGCGCTGCGCGATGGCGCCTACGCCGCCAGCAGGCTGGCCGAGAACGAGCAGTCCATAGGCTACTTCAAACAGGCGATCAGCGCGGTCCATGAAGGCAGGCTGGACATGACGCCGCAGCAGCAATATGAAACGCGGCGCGAAATCTCCGACCGGGACCGCTCCTGGGGTGTCAACACCTTGCTGGGCTATCGGGGCATTTCCCTGGGCGCAGCCGGTGCCCAGCCTGGCTTGTATGGCGACGTGGCACAGCTCGTCAGCGAGGTGTACTGGCGCCCGCAGAAGTTCGGCGACGGCCGCTTCTGGGAGCTGTATGGCGGCGCAGCGCAAACCGTCTACAGCCGCCACGATGTACCCACCGGCGGCGAAACCACCCAGGGCGCCCTCGGCATTCGTGCCAAACCGCTGAGCGATCACAACCTCATCCTCGCGGTCGAACGGCGCGTGCGCATCGGCTCGCTGTCCAGCAACGACTGGTTGCTGCGCATGGGATATTCGGGCGGCATGGGAACCGACCTGCGCGTCGACGTGCCCAGCTGGAACACCGTCAATGTGTACACCGAAGTGGGCCGTTTTATTCATCGCAAGCAAAACTACGCGACGTTCGAAGCCCAAGCAGGGCGCAGTTTCCGTATGGGGGGGAGCGACTCGAGACTGGTGCTGTTTCCGCACGCAGTCCTGGGCGCTGATTACAACTCTGAACGCACAGCCTCGGGCAAGCAAAGCTCAGTAGGCGCTGGCGTTGGTGTGAACATGCGTTTCTGGTTCCGCGAGGACCGTGACCATGCTCCTCGCTCCTACCTCGACCTCTCCTTGCAGTATCGCGCCCGGCTTGCCGGGGACGAACGAGGGAAAGGCGTGTTTCTACGTGCTGCCTTGGTCTTTTGAGACGGCACGCCTGCAAGGCCGGAACCCATCGCCATTTCTAGAGTTTGTGGAGATGGTGTTCTTTGACACTTTTTCTTTCTGCCCCCAGAAAGGAGACTCTCATGCACTCCCTCGATCAAAGGCAGGCCATGCGCGCGCTGCTCGCGCTGGCGCTGCTGAGCTGGGCCAACTGGTCCCAGGCCTCCAACGTCATGCCGCCCCCCCTGCCACCTGGAAGCACCCAGATCCGCATGGATGTCGGCGCGTCTCCCGAAGAGCGCAAGCGCAACGAACGTGCGCACCACCACAAAGGACATTTCAAGAAGGATTTCACACGGGATGACACGCTGGATGCGCTGCCGGTCAAACCCGGCAACCCGTCCCCCGGCAGTCCACCGAAGGACAAGCCCAATCCGGGCGGACCCTTCCGTGGCCAGCAGCGATAGACCCCATCGTGTAAAGATCTCAGGAGAGTCTCATGAAAACCCTAGGACGCATTCTCGGGGCATGGCTGCTCGCCATGCTCTTTGCGAGCCCTGGCGCTTTTGCGCAAACAGGCCCGCGCACCCTGATCCTCTATGACGCGCCGCCCAATACGGCCTACACCAAGCTCGGATTCGGCTACGCCATCATGCTGCGCAATCTGCTCGGACATTTCGACAGCAAGGTCGATATGGTCCCGGTGCAGAACTACATGGCAGGCCAGCTCAGCGGCTACGACGCCACGTTCTACCTCGGCTCGTACTACGACAACCCGGTTCCCGCCGCCTTCATGGCCGATGCCGCCAGCTCGAGCAAGACCATCGTCTGGTTCAAGTACAACCTCTGGCAGTTTGCCTGGGACCCGAGCTACGGCTTCCAGTCCCGCTATGGCTTCAACCTGACGGCGCTGCGGGGCCTCAATGCCGCACCGACCTCCAGCAACACCACGCCGGGGTTCTTTGACACCATCACCTACAAGAGCCTGCCCTTTGTCAAATACTACGCATACGACAGCAGCACCGGCGCTGTGAATGCGGATCCCGATGTGGGGCTGACGGCCATCACCGATACCACCAAGGCGCAGAACCTGGTCTCCATGTCCAACCCCAAGACTGGCGAGCAGGCACCCTATGTGGTGAAGTCGGGCAACTTCTGGTACGTGGCGGACCTGCCGTTCAGCTATATCGGGCCACGAGACCGCTATCTGGTGCTCACCGACATCCTGCACGACATGCTGGGAGTGAACCATGCCGAAAGCCACAAGGCCATGGTCCGGCTGGAAGACGTGAGTGCACTGGTCAGCGTGACGGCGATGAAATCGCTGACGGACTATCTCTACCAGCTGCGGATACCGTTTTCGATTGCGACCATTCCGTACTACAAGGATCCTCTGGGCGTCTACAACGCAGGAGTGCCGATGCAGGTGCCCCTGTCACTGGCGACCAATCTGAAGACCGCGCTCAACTATGCGCTGGCGCGCGGCGGCGAAATCGTGATGCATGGCTACACGCACCAGTACAGCAATGTGCGCAACCGCTATACGGCCGTGAGTGGCGATGACTACGAGTTCTGGGACATCGTCAACAACAAGCCGGTACCCGAAGACTCCACCGCCTGGGCATTGGGACGCTACCGGGCCGGCCTGCTGGAGCTGAACCTCAACGGCTACCGCCCGACAGCCTGGGAGACTCCGCACTACCATGGCTCGGCGCTGGCCTCCAAGGCCAGTACGCAGGTCTTTGCCAAGACCTATCAGCGCGTCGTGTACTTCACGGCTGACAAGCCCAATTTCAACGCATCGGTGGAAAAGGATTTTTCCTTGGGCCAGATCTTCCCCTACCCCATCAAGACCGACTACTACGGCCAGAAGGTGCTGCCTGAAAGCCTGGGAAACATCGAGTACGACATTAGCCAGATCGACCCGACTTCCTTCTACAACTACACATGGCAGGACATTCTCACCAATGCCCAGTATGTGAAGACGGTGCGTGACGGTTATGCCTCGTTCTTCTTCCACCCGTTCTGGCTGGAGCCGCAGGTTGGAACCCCTGGCCTGGCGGACTTCAAGAGCCTTGTCAGCGGCATCTCCAATCTGGGCTTCACCTGGACGGTTCCGAGCCAGCTGCCATGAAGGAAAAGCGCTTTCTCCGCAGGGAGAAAGCGCTCCACCCCATCGATATGACGATGCAACGATGCAGCAGACGCGAGGCCCTGGGCCTGGGCTGGGCACTGGCCTGCGGTCTGTCCGAGGCGAAGGCCAAGCCCGGCCTGCGCCTGCCCGGCATGGTCTGGCAGCCCAGTGCCGCCACGCTGCGCCCCCATGGCGCATGGCAGCGCCTGGGCATTCGACGCCTGCTGGTGCAATGGACGGCCGTGGACCATCTGAGCCTGGTGCCCGGCACCTATCTGCCCGCGATGAGCCGCAACCTGCCGGACTGGGAGCGCATCGCGGCCGAGCCCTGGGCGCAGGAACTGATTCTTGGCCTGGCCGGCATGCATGACGAGACCAGGGCGCGCGCCAGCCTCGCGGATCTGGCGATGCAGTCCTATGCCTTGAAGGCGGCCATCACAGCGCTGCCGCTGCGGGTTGCCGGCTGGTACTTTCCGGTCGAGATCGACCCGACCTGGGCAGCCCCCAGTCAGCTCACCGAGGTGCTCAACAAACTGCCGCGTCCGCTGTGGATCAGCGCCTATGACAATGCCAATATGGGGCCTCAGGCGCTGGTGGACTGGATCATGCGCTGGATACCGGAAGACGTGGGAGTGTTCTTCCAGGACGGCGTCGGCGTGCATGCGCGCACGCCTTCCGTGGCACGCGAGTATCTGCAAATGCTGACGGCCCATCTGGGGCATGCGCGTGTGCGCGTGATTGCCGAAGCCTTCCGGCCTGCGCCGGGCGGCGGCTTTCGCAGCGCCATGGCAGAGGAGTTTCTGCCGCAGCTGGCGGCCTACCAGGGCTGGACGGTCTTCGCCTTCGACGGCCCGCATTACCTGAACCCGCCTCTGGTCGATGCCTTGGCGGATGCCCTGGGCAGCAAACCCCGATGAGCAGCCTTGCGCCCTGCCACTGCTGCTTGGGCTCATGGAGCCGGCGACAGGATTGAACAGGCTGCAAGCCCGCACGCCCACAGGTCTGCGCACACGGACCGATCCAGGCTCGGGCTGGTCTCACCCCTGCCCGTTCAGTGCTTCAAAAGCATTCGAAGGTCTGCGCCGCCTGCCAGCGCTGGTCGGCTGCAAGAACCACAGGCGTATCAATGGCCGCCGCCTCCACGCACAGCATCTGCTGCCAGCTGTCGGCTTCCATGTCCTTGAGCGTGGCGCAAAGTGCGGGTCCGGGATTCCAGACCACGGTTTCGCTCCAGGGCATATCCTGGGCAAGCTGCAGCCAGGGCTGGCCCGAGCTTTGCAGCTGCAGGGCTGCCGCCGCACGGGGATAGACGCGATCGGTCTCCGCACCGAAGCTGACGCAGCCCTCCTGCGTGACATGGGTGTCCGGCTGAGCCGCAGCAGCATCCCAGTAGCTCAGCCCTTCAAGGCCGTGCAAGCTGGCCTGCTCGACCTGCGCCACGCGCAGATAGCCGTGCAAGGCTGCAGTGAAAGAAAGCTCCTGCCGGCCACGGTTATGCACGGCCAGCTCCACACGCAACATGCCGGGCCTGAGCTCAACCGTGAGCACGGCTTCAAAGGCATGCGGCCAGACAGCGCGCGTGGCTTCGCTGTCCGTCAGGCGCAGGGAGATCTGCGCACCATCCTCGCCCGAAGGCTGCGCAGCATCGGCCTGCCAGTGGCTGAGGCGCGCAAAGCCATGCTTGACCAGCGGGCCGCGTTGATTGAACTGGGGAAAGCAGACCGGAATGCCGCCGCGAATGGCGCTCTTGCCGTCATGGGATGCGCGGGGACTGAGGAACAGGCGCTCCTGCCCCAGGCCGACCCAGGACAGCACCTGGGCGCCCTGCAGGCAGATCAGCACCGAATCCCCCCGGCCCAGCTTCAGGGCAATCGCGGGGAGCCCTTTCCAGTCCAGAGTCTGGGCCTGAAACGCCAAATCACTCACCCGTGAGTTCGTCCGCACGCTCCTGGCCTGCGGCGAAGTCCAGATCGCCGGTATAGATGGCGCGGCCGCAGATCACACCTTCCACGCCTTCGTCCTGCACCTTGCACAGCGCTTCGATGTCGGCCATGCCGGCCAGACCACCCGAGGCGATGACCGGAATCTTCAGCGACTGGGCCAGCTTGACGGTGGCGTCGATATTGATGCCGCTGAGCATGCCGTCACGACCGATGTCGGTGTAGATGATGGATTCCACGCCCCAGTCCTCGAAGCGCTTGGCGGTCTCGATCACGTCCTGGCCGGTGAGCTTGCTCCAGCCATCGATGGCCACCTTGCCGTCCTTGGCGTCCAGGCCCACGATGATGTGGCCGGGAAAGGCACTGCAGGCATCCTGCAGGAAACCGGGGTTCTTCACGGCAGCGGTGCCGATGATCAGGTACTCGATGCCCAGATCGATATAGCGCTCGATGGTGTCCAGATCACGGATGCCGCCGCCCAGCTGCACGGGAATCTCGCCATCGACTTCCTTGAGGATGCTCTTGATGGCAGACAGGTTCTTGGGCTGACCCGCAAAGGCGCCGTTCAGGTCCACCAGGTGCAAGCGACGGGCGCCGGCATCCAGCCATTTGGCGGCCATGGCTGCGGGGTCTTCACCGAAAGTGGTGGACTGGTCCATATCACCCTGAATCAGGCGAACGCAGTGGCCGTCCTTGAGGTCGATAGCGGGGATGAGCAACATGATGGTGATCTGC
>Ga0067045_1030005_pt1 | contig 17176 bp, 11 predicted proteins | sample TerdegcTABiofilm_FD_59184 | JGI IMG/M metagenome (GOLD analysis project Ga0067045, IMG submission 59184) | Combined Assembly of (Gp0054472, Gp0054536) Wastewater bioreactor microbial communities from Singapore -Terephthalate degrading...
CTCACCGGCTCGGTGGCGAAGTGCACGAGCCGCAGGCCCGCGTCCCGGGCCTTGAGGATGTCGGCGTGCACCGTGTCCAGGCAGTAGAACTGGAAGCGCGAGTCCGGATGGATGTTGGCCACCTGATTGTCGTGCAGGAAGTCGTAGATGATGTTCTTCTTGAGCCCCGCGCCGAAGAGTCCGGGCAGCCGGACCACCAGGCACTCGGGAAAGCGCGCTGCCACGAAGTCCTCCACCATGAGCCGATGCAGGCCGTAGGGGTGCAGGCCCTCGCGCTCGGGGACCGTGTCCTCGGTCACGGCCACGGGAGTCTTGAACACGTCCACGGTGGAGACGAGCACGAAGCGGCCGGCCTGGGCCGTCTCCAGGGCCGCCAGCAGGGGTCGGATGCCCGCCAGGTCGCCCTCGGGGTCCTTGTTGGCCTGCCACTTCACGGCCGAGACGCCGCAGCACCAGATCTCATCGAAGCGCTGGCCCGCAATCTCCGCGATGTTGCGGGAGTTGTAGAAGGCGTCGAAGGAGCCCTGGCTGCGCAGGTTGCCGCCGACAAAGCCGGTGTGTCCGATGAGGCAGCGCGTCATGGGATGTCTTCCGGATCCTTGTCCCGCCGGATCAGTCGGGCCGGACGTTCCGGCCGCCCATGTCCTGGAAGATGCGGGAACAGCTGATCTCGTCCAGGATCACGTAGAGGGGGCCGCTTTTGGTTTCCTTGCTGATGAGCGCCACGTATTCGCAGAGGATGCCCAGGATGAAGAACAGGGCGAAGAACAGGGTGGCCAGGACCGCGGAGAGCGAGGACCAGCCCTCGGCCACGTCGGCCTTGAACAGGAACACGGCCAGGGTGTAGAGCAGATAGCCCAGGCTCAGCAGGCTGAAGCCGAAGGACAGCAGCGAGGCCGAGCGGATCAGGGTGTCCGAGCTGGAGGCCGTGACGTCCAGGGCGCGCCGCAGGCCCTGGAACAGCCTGCGCCCGGAGCGCCGCCCGCCGCCGCGGGGGCGGCGTTCGTAGGGCAGGGTCACCATGCGGCAGCCCAGGGAGGCGGTCAGATACTTCAGATAGCGCACGCGGTCCTTGACCTGGAGCACGGCGTTCACGGCCTTGCGGCTGAAGCAGGCGCAGTTGGACCACTCCATGGGCACCCTGCGGCCGGAAAGCCGGGAGAAGATGCGGTAGAAGAGCCAAGCCAGCAGGCGGTAGAGCAGGGCCTCCCGCAGGGGCTTGGGCTGCTCCGCCACCACCGCGTCCGCGCCTTCCCGGCACGCCTCCACCAGGCGGGGGATGAGGTCCGGCGGGTCCTGGCGGGCCTCCAGGAGCACGGCGTAGTCGCCGATGCAGTTCTCCAAGGCCGCGAACCAGGCGATCTCCTCGTCGTATTCCCGGGCCAGGACCAGGAGCCGGACGTTGCCGCCGCTTTCCATGGCCGCACGGGCGATCTCCACGGTGCGGTCCGTGGAGCCGTTGTCCACCAGCAGGATTTCGAAGTGCCCGTAATGCGCCTCGCAGGCCGCCCGGCATTCGCGGAGCAGGTCCTGCAGGATCGCCTCGTCGTTCCGGAGCACCACGAGGACCGAGACGAGCGTGTTATTGTCCATGGCGGCCGTCTGGTTGGAAGTCTGGGTTTCGGGTCCGGCGCTGCGAGTCATAGCCTGTTCAGGAGGGGGCGTCCAGACGTGCGCCCAGCAGGCCGCGGTACACGGCCTTGAGCCGCTGCACGTAGAGGTCCATGGTCAGGTCCCGGGCGCGCAGGCGGGCGTTCTCGCCCATGCGGCGGCGCAGGTCCGCGTCCTGGAGCAGGGTGGTGATCTTGGCCGCGATGTCCGCGCTCTCGGTGCGGCAGACCAGGGAGCAGTCCGGCGCGACCTCGATGGACGGCACGTGCTCGGAGATGACCGCGGGCAGGCCGCAGAACAGGGCCTCCACGTGGGTCACGGGCAGGCCCTCGTAGTCCGAGGGCATGGCCAGGAGGCTGGCGGCCCGCAGGAAGCGGGGGATCTCGGCGTTCTCCCGGTACCCGGCCAGCACGGCCCGGCCGCGCAGGGCGGGATCGGCCGCCAGGCGTTCCAGGCGCTCCCGTTCCGGGCCGTCGCCCACGATGACCAGCCCGGCCTCGGGAACCTGCTCCAGCACCAGCCGGAACGCCTCGATGAGCTTATGGAAGTTCTTCTGGGCCACCAGCCGCCCCACGCCCAGGACCACGGGGCCGTCCAGGCCGAAGAGGGCCTTGAGGTCGTGCGGCGGCACGTCGAGCTTGGCCGGGTTCACCGCGTTGTAGAGCACCTGCACGGGCCGCCCGGCCAGGTTGTGCTCGCGCCGGATGGTCTCCACCGCGGCCTGCGACACGGAGAGATAGAGGTCCGTGCGCAGGGAGAGCAGGCGGTTGATGGCCCGCCGCCGCCAGGAGCGCTCGCTCTTCACGTTCCTGATGTGCGTCACCACGGGCGCGTCCAGGCCCCAGGCCGCCAGGCGGCCGAAATAGTCGCCGGAGAATTGCAGGGTGTGCACGATGTCCGGCCGGACATCCCGCAGGGCCCGGCGCACGGCCAGGACCGTGCCCAGGCTGTGGGTCTTGAGCGCGGACTTGTCCTGGGCCGTGCAGCGGATGTTCAGGCCCGCGTCGAAGAATTCCGGGGTCTTGAGCCCGGTGCCCGAGACGTTGATGATGTGCGCCTCCAGCTCGGGATCGTGCTTGAGGGCCACAGCCAGGTCGTAGAGCCAGTTCTCCACGCCCCCGAAGGGCAGGCCGCCGATGACGTAGGCCACGCGGGTCCTGCGCCCCGGGGCCGGGGAGGGGGTGTTCCGGTCTGCGCACATGCTGGCCGTTCTTACTCCGGGGGAGGAGGCGTTGCAACAGGGGGGCGGCTAGGCCTCCCGGGCTTCCAGCACCTTCAGCTCGTTGGTCAGGGCGTCGATGCGGCCGAAGACCACCTCGAAGCGCTGGCCGGGATAGAGCTTGTCCCCGAGCATCTGGCGCGGGGCGCGGACGTTGATCTGATACTGCGGCAGGGCCAGGGTGGGGTAGGGGCCGGAGTCGTCCACCAGCACGGCGTCGTGCGGCCTGCGGCCCTGCTGGGCCAGATAGACCAGCTTCCAGTAGCGCGGCCGGAAGCGCTGCACCTGGGACACGGCCTGGATGCGGGCCGAGAGGTGCGGCAGGAGCGTCTCCAGCTCCGCGGCCGTGAGGCGCGGCGCGCCGGTTTCCAGGAAGGCCGAGACCTGGCCCAGGTTGAGCAGGTCGGTGTAGCGCCGGATGGGCGAGGAGATGGGGCTGTAGGCGGGCACGCCCAGAGCCGCGTGGCGGCGGGGGGCCAGCTCCAGGCTGGGCGGGGTGAGCAGCTTCACCGCGCCGAAGATGTCCGAAGGCTCGGTGAAGATGCCCGCCGCGTCCTGGGGCAGGGCGATGTCCTGGGTCCGGTGGAGCAGGGGCACGCCGCGCTCCGCGGCCCAGCCAGCCAGGGCCGCGTTGACCAGGATCATGAATTCGCTGATCACGAGCTCGGCCTTGGGGTGGGGCTCCTTGAGCTCGATGCGCACGCGCACGTCCCGGCCGCCGCCCTCCAGGATGATCTCGGGCTCGGGCTTCTGGATCACCGAGGCCCCGCGCTCCACGCGGCGGGCGATGCGCTTTTCGGCCAGGCGCAGGCCCAGGGCCAGGCGTTCGTCGCGGCCTGCGTCCAGGGCCTCCTCGGCCGCGGCATAGGAAATGTTCGCTTCCACCCGGACCCAGGCGCAGCGCGGGGTCACGGACACGGGCAGGCCCTCGGCGTCGAGGACCATCTCCACCAGCAGGGCGGCGCGGGGCTGGCCTGCGCGCAGGCTGAAGAGGTCCGTGCCCAGGCGCTCGGGCATCATGTGGCTGGTGCCCTCGGGCAGGTAGAGGCTGGTGCTGCGCTGGAACACGGCCTGGTCCAGGGGCGAGCCGAAGGTCCAGGTGACGTTGGGCCGGGCCAGGGCGATCCAGAGCCGGAAGCCGCCGTTCGGCCCGGGCTCGATGTGGAAGGCGTCGTCGATGTCCCGGGTGGTGGGCGCGTCGATGCTCACCAGGGGCAGGGGCTCGGGCTCCTGCCGGGCAGCATCAAAGGCCGCGACCTGGCCCTCGATCTCCGCGGCGAAGGTCGCGCTCCAGGCGTCGCCCCAGGGATAGCCGACCTCGTCCAGGAGCTGGTTGTGGTGCGCGGAGACCAGCTCCCAGGCCTCGGCCAGGAGCAGGGCCAGGTACGGGTGTTCGGGCAGGCCCTTGCGCAGGGAGTCCCAGAGCTTGGCCTCGGCCTCGTTGAGGTTCTTGGCCATGGCCGCGAAGAGCAGGGCCTTGAGCCGGAGCGCCGTGTCTTCGTCCAGGTCGGGCAGGGCGGTCTGGCGGCCGGAGCGGGTGCGCTCCCAGAGGGCCTTGAACAGGGCCTGGCCGCCGTCCAGCAGCAGCTCGCGCTCGCGCATCTCGGTCTGCTGGCGCAGCCGGGCCTCCACCTTGTCCGCGGGATGGACCTCGAAGTCCGGAGGCTGGAACTTGAAGTGCGTCTTGGCCGCCAGCAGGGCCCGGCCCATGGCCGCGATCTCGTCGGGGCCGGGCTTTTCCCAGACCAGCCCGGCGAACCACTGGGCCGGTGCGTGATCCACCTCGCCCTGGGCCATGTCCCAGATCTCCAGGGCCTTGACCTGGGCCTCCAGCTCCTCGCGGCGGCGCTGGTGCGCGGCCAGGCGGTCGAGGATTTCCTGGCGGCCGGCCTGGGCCGGGTGCTCGGGGCCGGACCAGGGCAGGACGCGGGAGGCGGACAGGGCCGCCTCGCGCTTGGTGGCCGTGAGCAGGCGCAGGCGTCCGGAGGATTCCTCCAGGACCCAGGCCAGCTGCACGGCGTTGCCCTGCATGAACTCCACCACGCAGCCGGGGTGGAGGAAACCGCTTACCTTCGTCATGTGCGCCTGCGCCCGCCCTAGTGCCGGAACGAGCGCTGCCCGGTGAAGACCATGGCCACCTGCGGGCTGGCCTGGTTCACGGCCTGGATCACCTCGTGGTCGCGGATGGAGCCGCCGGGCTGGGCGATGGCCGTGACGCCCTGGGCGATGAGCAGGTCCACGCCGTCGCGGAAGGGGAAGAAGCCGTCGGACACGGCCACCGAGCCGGGCAGGCCGCCACGGGCCTCCAGGGCGCGGCCCCGGATGTCGTCGAGCTTGGCGGCCAGGGCCTTGTCCTCGCGGGCCTTGAGCTCCAGCTCGTAGATGGACAGGTTCAGCTCGCGGAAGGAGAGCAGGTCCGCGTACTTGGTGCGGGCCTTGGTCACGGTCAGGTCCACGCAGCCCACGCGGTCCTGCTCGCCGGTGCCGATGGCCGTGGTCACTCCGCCGCGCACCATGAGGATGGAGTTGGAGGTGACGCCGGCCTCCACCGCCCAGGCGAAGAGGAGGTCTTCGGCCTCCTGTTTCGTGGGTTTGCGCGCGGCGAAGCTGTTGCCGTCCTTCTCGGCCGTGGCCGGGAGGAAGTCGGCGGCGTCCAGGATGCGGTTGCGGAAGGAGAACTGGAGCACGAGCCCGCCGTCCATGAGCGACTTCACGTCCAGGAAGGGCTCGCGGGCGAGCTTGTCCAGCTCCGCGATGCCCGGGATGCGCAGGATGCGCAGGTTTTTGCGGTGTTTGAGGATTTCCACCGCGCCTTCGTCGTACTCCGGGGCCGCCACCACCTCGAAGTAGGCCGAGTCGATGAGTTCGGCCGTGGCCTTGTCCAGGCTGCGGTTGATGACGATGGCCCCGCCGAAGGCCGCGATGCGGTCCGAAAGGAAGGCCCGCTCCAGGGCCGCGGCCGGGCCGTCGCCGGTCCAGGCCGCGCCGCAGGGGTTGTTGTGCTTGAGGATCACGGCCGCGGGCTTGGCCGAGAGGTACTGGAGGATGTTCAGGCCGTTGTCCACGTCGGTCAGGTTGATCTTGCCCGGGTGCTTGCCGGACTGGATCATCTGCTCCTCGGTGAGGGCCGAGACCAGGCCCTTGCCCGGGCCGCGGAAGGCCACTCCGCCCACCGTGAGCCCGCCCTCGGCCAGTTCGTAGAGGGCCGCGGGCTGGTCCGGATTCTCGCCGTAGCGCAGGCCCAGGCTCTCGCCGCCGATCTCCCAGGTGCGCTTGCGGAAGACCAGGGTCTGGCCCCCCAGGCTCAGGGTCAGGTCCCCGGGAAAGGGGTCCCGCTGGAGGGTGGAGTACATTTTCTTGAGGTCGCTCATGGGCTGCTCCGGGTTGTCCGATGTGGGGAGAAGTACATAGCACAGCCTTCCTGCGCGGGCAAACCCGGCCCGTCCCGGGGACCCGGGCAGATAACCGTTGGCGGACCGCGCGCTTTCTGGTATGGGGGAGTCGGCATTGCGCCGAATTTTCAGGAAGACGACGGCAGGGCTCATGTCCGAAAGCTACATGGAGCGGGCGCTCCTCAAGATCGCCAAGCAGATCAACGCCTACGACGAGGCCTCTCTCATGGACCTCTGGGAGAAGTACGCCGAGATCGTGCGGCGCTTCGAACCCACCAAACGCTGGGAGGAGGCAGCCCTCCTTTTCGGCGTGATCCAGGCCATGCGGCTCAAGAACCAGTTGTTCAACTACAACTGGGCCCTGTCCCGCCGTCCCGAGGAACCCGGCAGCATCGATCTGGCCGCGCTCACGGCCCCGCCCAAGCCGTCCGCCAAGGACGCCAAGGGCGCGCCGTCCGGGGAGGACGGCCCCGGCGCGGACAAGCCCAAGGGGCCGAAGCCGGGCAAGGTTCTCAAGCTGCAACCCAAGAAGAAGTAGGCCGGCTTCCGGCCGAGGAACAGGAGCGGAAGGGAGGCCTTCCGCCCGCGGGCGGGATTCTGTCCGCCGCGAGGAGTGAGGAATGTCCAACATCGTGGTGTTCGGCTCCCAGTGGGGCGACGAGGGCAAGGGCAAGATCGTGGACATGCTGGCCGAGAAGGCCGCGGCCATCGTGCGCTTCCAGGGCGGCAACAACGCCGGGCACACCCTGGTGGTGGGCGGCGAGAAGTGCGTGCTCCACCTCATTCCCTCGGGCATCCTGCACCCGGGCAAGGTCTGCCTCATCGGCAACGGCGTGGTCCTGGACCCCGAGGTCTTCTGCAAGGAGATCGACACCCTGGCGGCCAGGGGCGTGGACGTCTCGCCCAAGCGGCTGATGATCTCCAAGAAGACCCACGTGATCATGCCCTACCATCGCCGGCTGGATGGCTGCCGCGAGGCGGCCCGCGACGCCGCGGGCAAGATTGGCACCACGGGCCGGGGCATCGGCCCCTGCTACGAGGACAAGTCCGCGCGCGTGGGCATCCGGGCCGGGGACCTGGCCGACCTGGATCTGCTCCGCGCGAAGATCGCCCGCGCCCTGGAGGAGAAGAACGTCCTGTTCCAGCACCTCTTCCGCTGCGAGCCCATGGACCCCGCGGCCGTGTTCGAGCAGATCAGGCCCTTTGCCGAGCGCGTGCGGGCCTATCTGGGCGACGTCTCCACGGCAATCCAAAAGGTAAAGAATTCCGGCGGGATGGTCCTTTTCGAGGGAGCCCAGGGTACGCACCTGGACATCGACCACGGCACCTATCCCTATGTGACCTCCTCGTCCACGGTCACGGGCAATGCGGCCTCGGGTTCGGGCTGTTCGCCGCGCGACCTGACCCGCATCATCGCCATCGTCAAGGCCTACACCACCCGCGTGGGCGGCGGCCCCTTCCCCACCGAACTCTTTGACGCCGACGGCGACTATCTCCAGAGCCAGGGCGGCGAGTTCGGCGCCACCACCGGCCGCAAGCGCCGCTGCGGCTGGCTGGACGCCGTGGTCCTGCGCGAGTCCGTGCGCCTGAACGGTCCCACCGAGCTGGCCATCACCAAGCTGGACGTGCTCTCGGGCCTGTCCGAGCTGAAGATCTGCACGGGCTACCGCTACCAGGGCCAGACCGTGGAATATCCCCCGCAGGAGCAGGACGCCCTGGCCCGGGTGGAGGCGGTCTATGAGACCCTGCCCGGCTGGAGCGAGGACATCACCAAGGCCCGGGGCTACGACGACCTGCCGGACAACGCCCGGGCCTACCTGAACCGCATTGAGCAGCTGCTCGGCGTGCCCGTGGGCCTGGTCTCCGTGGGCCCGGAGCGCGGGCAGACCTTCTAGGCCGGGCATGGACAGCCGGACCCCGGACCGCCAGGAGCACGTGCGGCGGCGTCTGAACGCCCTGGCCGCGCAACCGCCCCAGAGCCTGGTGCTGGAGGGCGGCTCGGCCGCCGAGCGCCAGGATATGGCCCTGGCCTGGGCCAGGCGGCTCAACTGCCCCCAGGGCGGCTGCCGGACCTGCGAGACCTGCCGCCAGATCGATGAGCGCGTGTTCCGCGATCTCATCGTGGTGGACAAGCAGTTCTTCGAGGAGCACCCCGCAGGCAACAACAAGTCAGACGTGGAGAAGGTCCGCGAACTGCGGCCGGTCTGGGGCCAGCCGCCCCACGGTGAGGGCTGCCGCGTCACGATCTTCCCCGAGGCCCAGAATCTCAACGAGTTCATCGCCAACACCCTGCTCAAGACCCTGGAGGAGCCGCGGCCCGGCAACGTCTTCGTGCTCACCGCCCCGCAGCGCGAACGGCTTCTGCCCACCCTGGTCTCGCGCAGCTTCGTCCTGACCCTGGCCTGGCCCCTGGCCGACGCCGCGGAGCCGGGGACCGGGGAATGGCGCGAGGCCCTGCTGGGCTTCTGGGAGAGCGGCAGGGGCTGGTTCGGCCGCACCATGGGCAAGGGCGCCCTGGACCGGGACATGGCCCAGCGCGTGCTCACGGAGATCATGCGGGTCCTGGCCCTGGCCCTGAGCGGGAGCGAGGCCCCGGAGGCCGTGCGCCTGGCCCGGCTCTTCGACGCCCCGGCCTTGCGCCGCCTGGATCTGGCCCTGGCCCAGGGCCAGGATGCCCTGACCGCCCAGGTCAATCCCGCCCTGGTCCTGGACTGGATCGCCACGCGGTCCGCGTGAGTCCCCCTCATTATCCTTGACACGCCGCAGCCTCTCGGATGAGCTGATTGAGCATGACCCCCAATGCCCGTGCCGCCCATGACGCGGCCGTCAGCCTGCGACGCCTGGCCGTCGGGTTCAAGCCGGACTCCCTGGACGAGATGCTCCGGCTCACGGAGCCCCTGACACGGGCCCTGGAGCGGGACCCCCGGGACCCGGACGCCCTGCACGCCGGGGCCGAGGCCGCCTGTCTCCTGGCCGGGGCCTGCGCCTCCCTGGCGGGCAATCCCCCGGCGGCCCAGGCCGGGATCAAGGCCTTGCTGGGACTGGGACGCCCGGGCTGGCTGGCGGCGGCGGACTTCCTCCAGGCCCGGCGCATCGCCGTGGAGCACCTGAGCGCGCTGGTGGAGAGCCTGCCTCCGCGCGAGCGCCTCTTTCTTCTGCACGAACTCCTGCGCCGCCACTGGCGGCTGGACAAGCAACTCCTGGCCTGGGTGCGCGAGCCCCTGGAGGGCGTGGACCGCCTGTCTCCGCACAAGATCCTCGACTTCCTGGAGACCCTGGACCTGCTGGGCGACACCCCGGCCTTTCCCCTGCGCGAGACCCTGCTGCGCGGGCCGTTGCGTTCCTGGCTGGCGCACAGCCTGGAGGAGCCTCTGGTGGAGATAGACCTCCTGCGCACGGCCCGGGCCGTGCGCGGCCTGGGCGACCCGGAGCTGAGCCGCGGTCTGGCGCGGCATGTGGCCGCCCGGCCCGGCTCGGCCTCGGCCGCGGTCATGGAGGTGCTCTCGCGCTGTCTGGAGGCGGGCGGCGAGGCCCTGGTCCAGGCCGTGCAGGCCGTGCTCAAGGACGCCCGCAACGGCCGGGTGGCCCACTGCATGGACATCCTCATCGGCGTGGACTGGCCCAAGACCGGCCAGGCCCTGGCCCTGTTCCACCGCAAGGAGCCGTCCATGCGCCGGGCCCTCACGGCCCGGGCCGCCACCCTGCCCGAATCCGCCTTCGCCCAGTTCCTGGGGGCCTTCTCGGCCCAGGGACGCCCGGCCGTGGAGGCCGAAGCCCTGGCGGCCATCGCCCGTGCGGACACGGATTTCCTGCGCCGCTGCCTGCTGGCCGAAGCGGGGCCGGCCGGGCTGCCCGAGGCCCTGGAGCGCTACCTGGAGCGCATGACCGAGCGTTCCGCGCCCCTGTCCCGGGTGGTGACCCAGGAGCCCGAAGATCCGGCGACGAAGAAGAAGGGCCTGTTTTCCAAGCTCATGGGCGGCAAGCGGGCCGGACTCTCCGAGGTCCTGGCCTATCCCCGGCCAGTGCAGTCCGCGGACTTCAGCGGCGCGGTCCTCACCGGCAGCGTGGTGGAGGAGCGCAGCTTCAGCGAGGTGAACCTGGCGGGCGCGGCGTTCGAACGGATGGATTTCCGCAAGTGCCGCTTCGCGCGGGTGGATCTGGCCGGCGCCGTGCTTCAGCGGGTGCGCTTCGCGGACTGCGAGTTCGTGGACGTGCGCTTCGAAGGCGCGCGTCTGGCCGAGTGCGTGTTCGAGCGGTCCGGCCTGGAGGGCTGCGTGTTTTCCGGGGCCGTGCTGGAGAATGGCGGCATGAGCGACAGCCGCCTGACGCGCTGCCTGTTTTCCGAGGCCCGGGTTTCGGGCTGGTCCCTGAGCCGTTGCGCGGGCGTCCGGCTCTGCCTGTCCGGGATGCAGCTCCAGCAGGCGGCCTTTGCCGCCGTGAGCCTGGAGGCCTGCGACTTCTCCCTGGCCGAGCTGGATTCCTGCCGCTTCGAGGGCCTGGATCTCTGCGACTGCCAGTTCACGGCCGCGCGCATCCGGGATTGCTCCTTCGTGGAGTGCCGGACCCTGGACTGCCTGTTCGCGGGCTGCCGCCTTACGGACAGCGACGTGTTGGAGCCCGCGCTGCTCCAGGCCCGCGCCGACACCCTGCGCCAGCGCCTCAAGGAGGCCGAGAGCGCCAAGATCGAACTGCCCCCGGCCGAGGGCTCGGCCCTCTACGGACCGGCCCTGCGGCGCTGGGTCCGGCAGTGGGCCATGGGCCGCTTCGAGCGGCGCATGCTGGCTCACAACGCCCGCCGCCTGGAGCTGGCCCGCCGCCGCATGACGCCGGGCCAGGCCGACTTCTTCCGCCTCCTGCCGCATCTTTTGGACTCCCGGCTCTTCGAGACCCGCGAGAACATCGAGAACGTGCCGCCCTGCCGGGTGGCGGGCTACAGCCCGGACCTGGAAACCCTGCGCCTGGCCGCCGAGCATTTCCCGGGCGTCGCGCCGCCGCCCGCAGAGGCCGCGCCCGTGTCCATCGAGGCGGTCTATACCATCGGCAGCGTGGGCAGCATCGCCCAGACCGCCACCTCGGACATGGACGTCTGGGTCTGCTACGACCCCCAGGGAGTGGGCCCGGCCGAGGACGCCCGGCTGCGGCGCAAGCTGGAGCAGATGGCGGCCTGGGCCCAGAGCCGGTTCGGGGCCGAGGTGCATTTCTTTCTCATGACGCTGCCCGAGGTGCGGGCCAACGACTTCGGCCTGAGCGACAAGGAGAGCGCTGGCTCGGCCCAGGCCCTGCTGCTCAAGGAGGAGTTCTATCGCACCGCCCTGCGCGTGGCGGGCAAGGAGCTGCTCTGGTGGCTCACCCCGCCCGGGGCGGACGAGGCGGCCTGGGAGGAGTTCCGCAACTCGGCCCGGACCTCGCCCCTGCTGGGGGAGACCCGGGTCACGGACCTGGGCCGCCCGGGCCGCGTGCCCGCCGAGGAGTTTTTCGGGGCCTCGCTCTGGCAGATCGTCAAGGGCCTGCACAGCCCCTACAAGTCCGTGCTCAAGCTCGGCCTGCTGGAGAAGTACGCGGGCCAGGACGCCGGGGACGGGCTCCTGCTCTGCGACCAGATCAAGGACGCCGTGACCCGCCGCCTGTCCGAGGCCCGGCTGGCCGATCCCTACACCGTGCTCTTCCGCAACCTGCGCGACTACTACCAGGGCGTGGGCGACGCGGACGCAGTGGGCCTGCTCACCGACGCCTTCACCCTCAAGGCGGGCATCGCGGACTTCGACCACACCTTCGGTTTTCCCTCCGCACCCGAGGAGCTGAGCTTCCTGGCCTTTCTCCTGGGCGACCGCAACGTGACCCGGGAGGCGGCCCAGGGCCTGGACCGGAGCTGGAGCTTCGCCCGGGCCATGAAGACCGGCGCCGCGGTGAGCCGCTTTCTCATCAACACCTACCAGCGCATCCAGTCGCGGCTGGAGGAGGCGGGCAGCCGGGGCGGGGTGCGCATCTCGCCCGAGGACCTGACCCGCCTGGGCCGCCAGATCCAGGCCAACTTCGCCCCGCGCAGGCACAAGGTGGAGCGCGTGCCCTTCCTGGACCTGAGCGCGCACTATTTCCCGGAGTTCTACTTCGAGGCCGAGAAGGCGCCGGGCAAGCGGCCCGTGTGGCTGGTGCGCGGCCAGGAGTCGGGACGCGGCAAGGTCTCCAGCAAGGGCATGCAGGTCCTGCGCAAGGACACGGACCCGGCCATGCTCCTGGCCTGGCTCGTGGTCAACGGCATCTACTCCCCGGCCACCCACGTGCACGGCGAGCGCAGCGTGGCGCCCATGGCCGTGGAGGATCTGAAGAAGATCCTCCAGACCCTGCACGAGTTCTTCCCCCTGGACCAGGTCTTCGAGGTGGACATGGAGGAGACCCTGCGGCCCGAGCGCGTGACCCGGGCCTTCTTCCTGCCCAACCTGGGCGTGCCCCACGACATCCAGAAGGTGGCCGTGGTCTCCATCGTCTATGCCACCAACTGGGGCGAGCTGTTCTGCCGCAGCGTGCCCAACCCTGACGCCAAGCTTCTCAAGCAGGCCTCGGCCTTTCTCCACGACATCCTGCCCCAGGCCACGCCCGAGCCCCCGCAGATGGGGCTCTACCTGCCCAAGAAGTCCCAGTGCCCCCGCATCCGCCTCCTTTGATCCGGGTTTGACAGCCGCGGGCCGCAGGCGTAGAGGCCTCATAACGTCGAATCCCGCCGGGGGCGGGAACGGGGGAACCACCCATCGGGGCGCATCGCCGCAAGGCGTAGGGCACTTCTCGGCCCGAGCCCGTCAGCTAACCTCGTAGACGGCGAGGAGGATCCTTCCTGCGGCTGCGGAGGATTCCTCTCCTGCATCGCGGCCCTGGAGGGGTTTTCGCACCGGACGCCGTGCGTCCGGGCTCCTTCCGGGGGTTCGTCCGCGTGGAACCCCGCAGCCGGCGGGAGACGACCATGTCCGCTGTCCTGTCGCGCCTCAAATCCCTGGTTCTCGGCCGCGCCCTCAACCCCGAGGACCGCGCCCTGTTCCACAAGCTGGCCCTGGCCTCGTTCCTGGCCTGGGTCGGCCTGGGCTCCGACCCCCTGTCCTCGTCCTGCTACGGTCCGGCCGAGGCCTTCCTGGCCCTGGGTCAGCACAAGGCCCTGGCCCTGTTCGTGGCCCTGGCCACGGTGCTCACGGTCTGCGTCATCTGCGCCAGCTACGCCCAGATCATCGAGCTATTCCCCTCGGGCGGCGGCGGCTATCTGGTGGCCGGGCGGCTCCTGTCCCCGGCCGTGGGCATGGTCTCGGGCTGCGCCCTGCTCATCGACTACGTGCTGACCATCACCCTGTCCGTGGCCAGCGGGGCGGACGCGGTCTTCAGCTTCCTGCCCGCGTCCTGGCAGCCCGGACGCCTGGCCTTCGCCCTGGCCGGGGTGGTGGTGCTCACCGTGCTCAACCTGCGGGGGGTCAAGGAGTCCGTGGCCGTGCTCGTGCCCATCTTCCTGGCCTTCCTCGTGGCGCACGTGTTCTTCATACTCTACGGCCTGGGCCAGCACCTGGACGGCCTGCCCGCGGTCTTCGCCCGGGCCTCGGCCGACCTGGGCCGGACCCACGCCGAACTGGGCTTCTGGGGCCTGGTGGTGCTGGTGCTGCGGGCCTACGCCATGGGCGCGGGCACCTATACCGGCCTGGAGGCCGTGTCCAACGGCCTGCCCGTGCTGCGCGAGCCCAAGGTGCAGACCGGCAAGAGGACCATGTTCTACATGGCTCTGTCCCTGTCCTTCATGGTCGTGGGCCTGATCCTCAACTTCATGCTCCACGATGTTTCCCTGGCCCCGGGCAAGACCCTGAACGCCGTGTTCCTGGGGGCCGTCACCGGGTCCTGGGGCGCCACGGGCGGGATCGTGGTCTCGGCCGTGCTGGTGACCGAGGCGGCCATCCTCTTCGTGGCGGCCCAGGCTGGTTTTCTGGACGGCCCCCGGGTCCTGGCCAACATGGCCCTGGACCGCTGGGTGCCCACGCGTTTCGCCTACCTGAGCGACCGGCTGGTGGCCCAGAACGGCATCCTGCTCATGGGCGGCGCGGCCCTGGTGCTCATGGAGCTGTCCGGCGGCTCGGTGGAGCTTCTGCTCGTTCTCTACAGCATCAACGTCTTCGTCACCTTCGTCCTGTCCCAGCTCGGCATGGTCCGGCACTGGTGGCAGGTCCGCGGCCGTGAGGCCCACTGGCGCAAGGGCCTGGTGCTCAACGGCCTGGGCTTGGCGCTCACGGTCTTCATCCTGGCCACCATCACCTCGGTGAAGTTCTTCGAGGGCGGCTGGGCCACCCTGGCGGTCACCGGGGCCCTGGTCTGCCTCTGCCTGGCCACCCGGCGGCACTACGACCAAGTGGGGCAGCTCATCCGCCGTCTGGACAGCCTCAAGCAGGGCGTGGAGGCCGAGATGGAGCGCCTGTCGGCGCCTGCGGAGGCCCGGGAGCCGGCCGGTCCTCAGACCCGCACCGCCGTGGTCCTGGTGAGCGGCTTCAACGGCCTGGGCCTGCATACGCTCCTGGCCATCCACCGGCGCTTTCCGGGCGAGTTCGAGAACTACGTGTTCGTCTGCGTGGGCGCGGTGGACGCCGGGGTCTATCGCGGCCCGCGGGAGATGGAGGAGCTCAAGGACCGGCTCTCCGAGGACATGGGCGGGTACGTGCGGCTCATGCGCCGCCGCGGCTACCAGGCCGAGGCCGTCACGGGCCTGGGCACGGACGTGGTCCAGGGCCTGGCCGAACTTTGCCAGGGCGTGGCCGAGCGCTATCCCTGGTCCGTGTTCTTCGCTGGGCAGATCGTGTTTCCAAAGGAGAGCTTCTGGACCCGCATCCTGCACAACCAGGTGGTCTTCGCCGTGCAGCGGCGGCTGCACCGGCTGGGGCTGCCCTTCGCCGTGCTGCCCGTGGCGGTCTGAGCGGGCCGCCTCCGGGGGTTGCTCCGGGCGGCTTGCCCTGGCCCGGCAGTCAGGCTATAAGCGCCCTTGCGGATTATCATCCCTGAATGAGGCGAGGCTCACATGGATCTGATTCAACGCGTCCTGCCCGAGGAACGGTACGCCCGCCACGGCCACTCCGGCGGCATCCTCTGGTTCACCGGTCTGAGCGGCGCGGGCAAGACCACGCTTTCCGAAAGCCTGGAGCGGATGCTGTTCCAGAAGGGCTACGCCGTGGCCGTGCTGGACGGCGACACCATGCGCAAGGGCATCAGCGCGGACCTGGGCTTCTCGGCGGCGGACCGCTCCGAGAATCTGCGGCGCCTGGCGCACATGGCCCGGCTCCTGTCGCGGCTCGGCGTGCTCTGCATCACGGCCACCATCTCCCCGTTCCAGCGCGACCGCGCGGCCATCCGGGGCATCATGGACCCGGGCGAGTTCCACGAGGTCTATATCAAGGCCAGCCTGCCCACCTGCGAACACCGCGACCCCAAGGGCCTGTACCGCAAGGCCCGGCAGGGGCAGATCCAGGAGTTCACGGGCATCCATTCCCCCTATGAGCCGCCGCAGTCCCCGGACGTGGTGGTGGACACCGAGAACATGGACGTGGACGCCTGTCTGGGTGTCCTCATGAGCTACGTGGCCGAGCACTTCCGGCTGGACCGCCGGGGCTGAGCCGCCCCGGCGGGGCCGGGCCTCACGGCTGCCGGTGGTCCGGGAAGGCGGCCAGGGCCTGCCGCACGTAGGGCTCCAGGATTTCGGCGGCGACCCGGTTGCCCAGCGCACTCCAGTGGTTGTCGCAGACGAAGAAGAGCGATTTTGCGTCCAGGCCCCGCCGCGTCATTTCCTCCAGCAGATCCACATAGACGAAGCCCTGCTCCTGGGCCAGGGCCCGCAGGTTCCTGGTCAGCGGGGGCTCGGTCCTGCCGTCGTAGCGCACGAAGTCCGGGTGCACCGGGATGGTGAAGATGATGACCTTCTTGCCCTTGGCCTCGCGCACCAGCTCCGTGAGACTGTAGCGCATGATGTCCCAGTCGGCGGGCTTGAAGTCGTAGTAGAAGGAAAGGTTCGGGTCGGGCTTGTCCTGGAATTCCGCCATCCAGCGGGGCTCCAGGTGGAAGCCGCGGAGGCGGTATGAGCCGAGGTAGCGCAGGACCCGGTAGAGGCTGCTCCATTCCCTGAGCGTGAAGTCGAAGCTCTTGAGCCACTGGCTCCCGGCCTTGCGCCCGGGCAGGTCGTTGGCCCCGTAGATCATCTCGTAGTCCGGGTAGCTGCCCACGAGGTAGGGGCGGTGCTCCCGCTCGCCCTGCGCCTTGGCGAAGTCGTAGCTGTTGTCGGTGAAGTCGTTGTGCGGCAGGACGCCGAGCAGGACCACGTCGTGGTCGAACTGCTTCACCAGGTACTTGTACTGCTGCCATTCCTGGATGTTGCCGAAGCCGCCGGAGGTGCCGAAGTTGAGCACCTCCCGGCCCAGCGCGGCCTCGAGCCGGTCGGAGAGCCGGTCCTCGCTCGCATTGCCCCAGCCCTCGACGAACGAGTCTCCCAGCACGGCCACCCGCGGAGCATCGCTGCGCAGGGCCCGTTCCTTGTCGCGCATGCCGGAGGAGTTGGCCTGGTATTCGACCACGAAGCAGGACTTGTTGTGCAGGTAGCTGGAGCCGGGGGCGTGCCAGACGCCGAAGCGCTTGTCGATGAGGACCCAGAACTTGCTGCCCGCGTTGACGAAGCTGTACGTGGGCAGGGGAATGTCGGTGTTGACGTACTTGATGTACAGCCAGGACGCCGCCTCCAGCATCACCGCCAGGATGAGGATGAAGATCACGCAGCTTTTCAGGATGCCGAGGATTTTTCGCATCATTCTTTCCGCAATTTTTTCGTCCCGGGCGGCATCCCCGGCAGAACGGGGCGCGGACCGAAGGGCGGTTTCGGCGTGTCGCGGGGGCCGGGCGCGGAAGCGTCCGGCCCCCGCGACACAGCCGGGTCCTCTATACGGCGCAACGCTGCTTC
>Ga0067045_1003686_pt1 | contig 17169 bp, 14 predicted proteins | sample TerdegcTABiofilm_FD_59184 | JGI IMG/M metagenome (GOLD analysis project Ga0067045, IMG submission 59184) | Combined Assembly of (Gp0054472, Gp0054536) Wastewater bioreactor microbial communities from Singapore -Terephthalate degrading...
CGTAAGGCTCGCGGGTAGCGCAGGTCGGGCCACTGCTGCTTCCGTCCACCATGAGCTTATAAGATCCTATGCGAAGGCGATCGTCTCCGAAGCCCGTGACAAGGCCGGTCTCCAGGTAGTGATCGCCGCTCGTATCTCCAATGATCCTCCCCACAGAGGCATAGACGCGCACGCGAAGAGCGCCGCTGCGAGCACCTTCGACGAGCGCGCGCATGCCCAAAGGCCCGGCCAACCCCTCGTCGTGGACGCTCGTTATCCCCCATTCCAAGAAGTCGCGGTCGGCGACCTTCAACCCTTCGGCATATTCTTCTAACGTGTAGGCACCGGCTTTAAGCACCCCATCCTGCGCCGCCTCATAGAGGACGCCGTCGAGCCTCGCCCCGGAGCGGCCGAACCTGCCGCCCGGAGGATCAACCACGCTATCGTCTATACCTGCAAGTTCGAGCGCTTTGCTGTTGGCCACAGCTATATGGCAGCAGGTCCTTGTCAGGATCACCGGATTGTCTGGGGAGACCTCGTCTAAGTCGAAGCGGGTGGGGTGGCGACCCTCCGCGAGTTCAGTATGGTTGTAACCCCATCCTCTCACCCACTTGCCGNACCCTAACGCGGTGGCTCGCTCTTTGACCAGGCGCTTTACGTCAGAGATGGACTTGACGTTCGGAGCCTTGAGGTTTATCCCCAGGCGGTTGATGCCGTAGAGCAAAAAGTGGACGTGGGCATCTATGAAGCCTGGCATGGCCTTCCTGCCGCCGAGCTCGATCACCTGCGTGCGCGGCCCTTTAAGCTCCATCACTTTTGAGGTCGCACCGACGGCGGCTATTTTATCCCCACATATGGCGAGGGCCTCCTCTTGCGCCCTTTTGGGGTCGACCGTCAGGACGTTCCTCTCTCCAGGTGCGCTCACCAAGATGATATCCGCTTCACCTCTCATTTCAGACCCCACCTCCCACGGGATAATATCTCAAATGAGGCCGCTCTCGCGGCATTGCGGCGTTATCGAACGCCGCCTTCGGCCGCCAACCGATATAAAAAGGCGGGCACTTTCCATGCCCGCCTCTCTTCATTCAACCGTCCCACTCGCTTCCGTCGTCCCTGCCGAAGTTGACGTTATAGATCCTGCCCCGCCTCCTGTCCCACGCGTACGGCCCATGACTGCCTGTCGGGCGACCTGAGGCATCCAAAAAGAGCATCTCTTCGGACATGGCAGTGGCTATCGTTATCCACCAGCGGACAGGACGGGCCAGCGGAAGCTTGCCCCTTATCTCGCCCATAGGCCACCCGCCGACGGGAGGGAGCCCTGTAGCCGCATCGATGGCCCTGACTATAGAGGGGTATTCCTCGGGAGCTGTCCTCATAAAGTGGTGCCTTGCCCAGCGCGAGCGGGAAAGGTCTATTAAGAGCTTCCTCGCGAGCCACGGAGAACTCTCATCATCGAGCTGCACGAGGGATTGCGCCGCCACGAAGACCGCATCCAAGGCCACGAGGCTCTTGGGCACCTCCTGAGGCAGGAAAAATCCGCCCACCTCCTCCCAGCGCGACGGATCGCCCTCCGGATACAGCGCTTCGATAATGGCCATCGCCCTGGAGGCTTTTTCTCGAGGTGATAAATTACTCCATAGAGAGCGCCACAGCTCGTAAGGCTTTAAATCTGGCGCCTCGGCAAGCAATGACTCTTTCAGGACGAGCGCTTGACGCTCTCCCTCTTCCATAGCCTTATAGCGGGCGCTATAGGTTTCTATCCAGTCGGCGTAAGCTGCTCCGCACAAAGCTGTGGCCAGCAAGAGCGGCACAGCTATAGAGACTTTCCGAAGCATCACTATCACCCCCCTCATCGACTTACCACCTCTTCGGGAAGGTATATTCCATCTATTTTTTTAATTATACTACTTCATTGTGCCTCGTTGGTCGCCTCGCCTTGCGTTAACTGCAACGGCAACCCCTCCGCCTTCAAGTATATGGTCTGCGTGGGGTAGGCGAACTCTATGCCCTCTTCGGCGAAACGTTTGTAGATGGCGAGGTTTATGGCCTGCTGGGCGTCCATGTATACGTTATAATCCGGCGAGAGAACATAGTAGACCACTTCAAAGTCCAAAGAGGAGTTCCCAAATTTTAGAAAGTGGGCCCTGTCGAAGCGCGTCCTCTCCTGAGATGTGATTATCGCTTTAACGATGTCCGGAATGGCTGATAGCTTTTCATACGGAGTCTGATATACGACGCCGAAGGAAAAAACCACGCGCCTCTCGTACATGCGCTTGTAGTTTCTGATCCGCGCCCTCAACAGGTCGCTGTTTGAAAATACTAACTGCTCGCCGGAGAGGCTCCTAAGGCGCGTGGTTTTGAGCCCCACATGTTCCACGGTCCCCATGAGGTCGTCGACGATGATGAAATCCCCCACGAGGAACGGCTTATCTAACACGATGGAAAAGGAGGAGAAGAGATCCCCCAAGATGTTTTGAACGGCCAGGGCCACGGCTACGCCGCCGATTCCCAAGCCTGCCACCACGGCCGTCACATTGATCCCCATATTGTCCAAGGCTAAGAGTAAAATTAACGCCCAGAGGATGAGCCTCAGGATAACCCCCAGCGCCCTCGCCGTAGTGGCCGCCGCAGCGTCTCTGATCATGGCCCGCTCCGCATATCGCGATACGAAGTAATAGATGAGCCAATCGAACCATATGGCTACCTGAAACAAGAAGACCAATACCGTCAATATAGAAATGGCGCGAGAGAGGGTCGGCGGAAGGGATAGGGAGAGCGATCCGAAGAAGATCGCGACCATGACGAAGAAAAAGGCCTTAGTGTGACGGAGAAGCTGTAGCGCGATTTCAAAAGGAGGGATGGGTCTTTTTTGCGCGAGTGGCTCGAGGCGCGATGCGATCCGATTTCGTATAAACCTCAAAACGAAGAACGCAGCGATGCCTATGGCACAGGCCGTGACCCACGACAGAAGCGAGTTTCCATAAAGTTGATAGTTCATTTATCCACCTCCAAAGGATATCTACCGGCTGAACCGCTTACGATAAGTGGCCAAAAGTTTGGCCAGCTGATCTGCCACATCCTCTGAGCCTATCTTGCCGGATACGCGCGATCGCGCAGCGCGCACATCCTCCTCAGCCACTGTGACGTCGGGCGCAGGCTTGGTTCGAGCCACCCTTCGCCTCGGAAGCTTCCCTACGACCGCACGAAGCGAGGAAACTTTAAGTCCGATGAGCTGCAGCTCCTTTATAATCTCACCGCCGCGCATGTTCAATTCGTGGGCCACGGCCGGCGAATCGGCGACGACTAAAAGCCTTTCTCCCTCCAGGCGCAGCGGGGCAGCCCGCCCAGTTAGGTTGCCCAAGATCTCATTCCAGCGGCTCAAAGCCAAAGCCCATAAGACCTTCTCCGCTACCTCTCCGCTCAAACCCTTGCTCAAAAGCAAAGAGAGGCTCTCTGGCTTTCCTCTCCTCATGCGCTTTTCCTCCGAGACGCGACAACCACTGATAGTATCTGTATATCCGCCGGCGTAACGCCAGATATACGGCTCGCCTGACCAAGCGTGCGCGGGCGTATGGAAGAAAGTTTTTGCCTGCTCTCTGAAAGTAAGCCGGGGATGGAGGAGTAGTCGATGTCGTCCGGGATATTTACGCCGTCCAACCGCTCCATGCGCTCGCAGGAGCGCCTCTCGCGTTCTATATAACCTTCATACTTCACTTCGATCTCTATCCGCTCGCCGAGATCGCCGATCGCAGGTTCGCGAGGAGGAGAGAGCTCGGCTATGTGCCCATAAGACACCTCTGGCCTCTTTAAGAGCGATTCCAACGTCACAGGCTCCTCTACGGGAGACGTCCCGACGGATAAGAGGAAGTCATTGAGGCCCGGTGTGGGATATATATACGTCTCAGCGAGCCTCTTGCGCTCTTCGTCCATCCTGCGCCATCGCTCTGTCAAGGTTTGCCACTGGAAATCATCGAGCAACCCCAACTGCCTCGCCACGGGGCTGAGGCGTCTGTCGGCGTTGTCAAACCTCAAAAGCAGCCTGTGTTCGCACCGGCTCGTGAGCATCCTGTAAGGTTCGGACGTGCCCTTCGTCACCAAGTCATCTATGAGCACGCCGATATACGCTTCGCTTCGCTTTAAAACCAGCGGTTCCTCGCCGCGCAACGTCAAAACCGCATTTATGCCGGCCAAAAGCCCCTGTGATGCGGCCTCTTCGTACCCTGAGGTGCCGTTTATCTGTCCGGCGCAGAAGAGCCCTTCAACGAGCTTGGTCTCAAGCCACGGGCGAAGTTGTGTTGGCGGTAGAAAATTGTATTCTATCGCGTAGCCGGGCCGCAGCAAGTGAGCGCTTTCGCACCCCGGAAGAGAGCGCACCATGGCCACTTGAACGTCATAGGGCAGGCTGGTCGAGAAGTTTTGCATATAGATCTCTCTGCTCCTTCTGGCCGTGGGCTCCAAAAAGACGACGTGGGAGTCTTTCTCCGGAAAGCGCACAACCCTGTCTTCGATGGACGGGCAATAGCGCGGCCCCACGCCCTTTATCGCTCCCGTAAAGAGGGGTGACCTGTCGAGTGCTCTCTTTATGATCTCGTGCGTCTTGAGAGTGCTCCGCGTCACATAGCAAGGGAAGCCGCTGTATACCTTCCCTTCGTCGAAATAACTGAACGCGCGCGGCGCGGCGTCGCTCTCCTGGCACATCAAGGAGGTGAAATCTACGCTGTCGGCGTGGATCCTGGGCGACGTGCCCGTCTTCAAGGTTTTGACCTCGAAGCCCAACTTTTTCAGCGACGAGGCTAAAGCGCCCGCCGGGACTTCGCCCAGCGGGCCGGACGGAAAGTTCACGAGCCCTATATGGACCCTTCCTCCCAAATATGTACCGGTGGCAAGTATTACTTTTCTCCCCTCAAAGACGACGCCCAAATTTGTCTTCACGCCGCGGACGCTTTTGCCATCTACCCATATGTCTTCGACGACGGCCTGATGGACATCAACGTTCTTTGCCGACTCCAACCTCTCGAGGAAGTACTCGTAATATGACCTCATGTCGCATTGAGCCCTCAAGGCCCTGACTGCTGGCCCCTTGGACGTGTTCAATATTCTCATGTGCAGCGCCGCGGCATCGGTGGCTTTGCCTTGTTCGCCCCCTAAGGCATCTATCTCTCTTGTAATATGCCCCTTCGCCGGTCCGCCTATAGACGGGTTGCACGCCATTAGGGCGGTATTTTCGAGATGTAGATTCAACAGGAGTACAGAGGCCCCCATCTTCGAGGCCGCCAAAGCCGCCTCGCAGCCCGCGTGCCCTCCACCGACCACGATCACGTCATATACTTTGTCCATCGCCCTTCACCCCGATAGCTTGGAAACCTTCCCGTCATCGACACACCAAACGGCCCCGGGCCAGCCTTGAATCGGACCGGAGGCTGTCGCCGCAAAAACTTGCCACTTCGCCTCGAGCAAATATCGAAACAGGATATCTCTTCCCTCTTCGTCGAGTTCTGACGCTACCTCATCGAGTAAGAGCAGTGGGCTTCGCTTGAGTCTCTTCTCTAATACCCTCGACGCGGCTATCATCAGGCTTATAGCGACGCGTTTTTTGTGGCCTCTGCTCAGATATTTGGCTGGCCTTCCGAGGACGTTTATCGCGAGGTCGTCGCGCTGTGGCCCAACCAGCGGAACTCCGCCCCTTTGCTCAAGCCCTCTTAAGTTTTTCCACGATTCCCAAAAAACTTCGAGCAGATTACCTTCACCTTCACAACCACCTTTATGCAAGGATACATCGAAGGGAAAGGAGAGTTCAGGTGTCCACTTGACCTCCTCCTGAAGGCATTCGACAGCTTCCTGCCTCTTGGACCATATCCACGCCGCCAGAGGTGCCTGGACCTTCACAGCAGAGGTGTCGTCCTCTTTAAAGGCTAAAAGTTTAGTTCTATGCCTTACGAGGCGGTGATGTTCGTTCAATCTATAAACGTAAAGCGGGTTCAAAGCCGCACATAAATTATCTATAAAGCGGCGGCGCACCGCAGGGCTGCCGCCGACTAAAGACAGATCTTCCGGCATAAACGCGACGCACGGCAGATGGCATCGCAATTCCGAGGCCGACGTGCGTCGCCCATCCCGAGAAAGCGACGACCGTCCATCTATAGAGAGGGTCACCTCTAAAGACTCCTCCCCTTCAAAGCTGGCAGATATTTGTGCCCTTCCTTCTCCCCACAACACCAAATCGCCGAGGACGCTCCTCCTAAACGGGCCGAAACCGCAGGAAAGGCGAATCGCCTCTAAAAAATTTGTCTTTCCTGCCCCATTGGGCCCCACCAACAGGTTGAGGTCACCCTCCCAAAACACAGCCTGCGGCTTCAGATTTTTAAAATTAATACAGGCTATGCGGCTACATAACATCTTCCCGCGATGTAGCTCCGAGCGATTGAGCCTCGCCCTCCTGGAGGGTTATCGGCATTAATAAATACCTGAACGTATCGTCTTTCGGGCGGAGGAGATTCATCTGCCCCGACGGCCCGCAGAACGTGATGAAAGCCTTATCGCTCCCGAGGGCTTGTAATCCGTCGAGGAAATACCGCACGTTAAAGATTATGCGCAACTTCTCCCCGCCGATATCGGCGTCGAGTGACTCTACCGCCTCACCGACGTCGGGAGCGACACCGCGCACCACTAATTCCCCTTCCGGCTCCAAGTCTAATACTACCATCCAGCCATAATTACGCACCATCACGCTCGCACGGTCAAGTGCTCCTTCCAAGGCTATCCTGTCTACGGTCATCCACGTGGAATAGTCGGGCGATATCATTTTTTCATACGGCGGAAACGTTATATCTACACACCGAACGGTGAACTCCACCCCCGGCATAGAAAAATAGGCCTGGGAATTATCGTAAGATATATGCAATAACTCTGCATCGTCCATGCTACCGAGGAGGCGCTCTAAATCCTTCAATCCTTTTATCGGAAGCACTATAGACGCCACGTCGTCCGGCTTTTCCTCTAATAGGACGCTTGAAATGGAGAGGCGACGAATATCTGTGGTGGCGGTTTCAATTTTATCGCCGTTAACCTTTATCGATGCTGCGCTCAAGTACTGAGGAAACTCCTCGCTCGGAGACCCAGAAAACGTCCCCTCTTTTAATAAGCGGATCATGTCTTTTATAGGAAGCGCACACAGCGGTTTTGCAGTCTTCGATGTGGGTAAAACCGGGAAGTCTTCCGGGGGGTATGTGACAAATGTATAACGACTACGCCCGGTTTCTATATACCCCTTTCCATCTTCTACATTAAGGACGAACTGTGAATCGGGCAGCTTTTTAATCAACTCTCCGACGATTCTGGCCGGGAGGATTGCCTCTCCTTCCTCGCTAATCACCGCTCCCTGAGCAAGACAAGTGACGGAGGTCTTCAGATCCGTCGACATTAAAGTGACACTATTATCCTCGGCGCAGCATTTTACGCACCCCAATGCCGTGATCGTAGGTGTGCTTTTTATTGAAGTTTGGGCTAATTGCCAGCTGCGTACAAAGCTTCCTTTATTGACCGAAAGGCGCACTCCTATCACCTCTTTTATTTTTATATTTTAAAGAAATAAAAATAGTAGAGTCTATAGTAAGGCCTGTGGAGACCGTGGAAAAACCAATCCAAGAGAGTCATGATGCGTATTGAGCGATGTGGAGGATATGTGGAAGGAGCATTGAAGTTATCCACATTATCCACATCATATGAAATTAAATATCCCTGCACGACAGTTATCCACAAAAAGGCGTCTTTTATTCACAACGTTTTCTTAGCTCTATCCACAGCGCCCCGTATTTTTTGATCCTCTTTCATTAATTCCTCTACTTTTCTACATGCATGAAGTACAGTAGTATGATCCTTCTTTTTAAAAGCTTGGCCTATCTGTTGTAAGCTTAAATCTGTCAACTCTCTCGTCAGATACATGGCAACTTGCCGGCAGAGGGCTATTTCTGCCGTACGCTTGGCGCTGCGCATGTCTGAAATCGGTATATTAAACTCGTTTGCCACGAACTCCTGGATCCGCTCTACAGTAACCGGACTCTTGGCTGTGCCCTGGATAATGTCTTTTAGCCATTCCGATGCGTTTTCCACCGTTATCGGCTCCGAGTTGAGTTGCGAACAGGCTAATACCCTATTCAACGCTCCTTCGAGTTCCCTTATATTGCTCGGTATATGTTGGGCTATAAATACGACCACATCGTCTGGGATGTCTAGTCCTCTCAATTCGGCTTTTTTCCTCAATATGGCGATGCGCGTCTCGTAATCGGGCGGCTGTATGTCCGTCACCAATCCCCACTCAAAGCGGGAGACCAACCTCTCTTCAACGCTCTGAATTTCCTTCGGCGGCCGGTCAGAGCTGATGACTATCTGTCTTTTTGCCTCGTGTAAACTGTTAAAAGTGTGGAAGAATTCCTCCTGGGTGCTCTCTTTGTTGGCCAAAAACTGGATGTCGTCGATCAACAGAATGTCTACACCCCTGTATTTCGCCTTGAAATCTTGAGTGCGATTGTTCTGTATCGAAGTTATCAATTCATTTGTGAACTTTTCTGAGCTCACGTAAGAGACGCGGGCGCTGGGGTTGTTTTTTATGATGTAATGGCCTATTGCGTGCATCAGGTGAGTCTTGCCGAGCCCCACGCCGCCCCATATGAAAAGCGGGTTGTAAGCCACGCCTGGGCTTTCAGCCACGGCGAGGCTAGCCGCATGGGCCAACCTGTTAGACTTCCCGACGACGAAATTCTCGAATATATAAGATTGATTTAGTCCTAATCTCTCCGCTGCCACCCCGGTTTGAGGTTGAGAAGCGCGCCGAGCGCGCTTTTGCTCTTCGTCGCGCACTTCGGAATCCACCTTAAGTTCGATCTTATCTGCTATACCGAGTGTCGACGTAATCTCCTGCAGCGTCTTTAAGAAGCGCGTCTGTATTTGCTCTCTCACGAAGACGTTCGGCACGTCTATTATTAATCTGTCTTCTTCTATGCCTAAGGGCAGGCACGTCTTGAGCCAAATCTCGGCCCCACCTCCGCCTTGAGGTGTGATGTTTTTGGTGGCCTCCAAGATTTTTCTCCAGGCTATTTCTAAATTCTCAGCCACAGTCCTTCCCCCTAAAAGTTATCCACTGGTCAACCTATATTACCACAGGCGGAGTTAGGAGAGATATCCACATTATCCACAAATTTACACGTGGCTTTGTGGATAACTTTTTGCGAGGCGCCATGAGAAATTGTGGTCTAAATACGAAAGGGTTTAAGTCCTGACGAAAGTTGATTAAAGAGGTGTACCTTGTCATTTCCTGATTATCCACCACGATTTCCACAGGTGTGGATAATTTTAACGGCAGAGCGCATGTCATTCTATGGTTCTTAACCTCGCTCGTTCGGAGATTTCGGCATCATAAATATCAGCGGCATGGTCGCCATGAAGGCTATCGCCAGACCGATAAAGATCGCGCTAAAGCCCAAGGCCATGTCGCCGATTTCATGGAGAACCAACGTCGCGATTGTGACGCTCACAGCTCCTCCAGTTTGACGGAACATACCTCTCACGCCCGTTATAGTCGCAGCCCGCTGTGGCATGAGTTCGATGCAGGCGTTGTTGGCGGCCGGAGAGGCAGTCCCCACCCCGATACCCAAGACCAACATGATTGCGTATAAGAGGGCGGCATTGTTCGGCTTGAAGCCTAAAAGAAACAACCCCACCACGGTAGCTAAACTGCCAACGATCATCGGCCAACGATACCCCCAACGCACGATAAAAATACTCGTCATGACGGAAGAGACTATCATCCCCACAGACCTCGGCGTGAGGAGAAGCCCGCACTCTAAGGCGCTCATTCCGTATACGGAAGTTGCATAGGTCGGGATGAGCGACAAAACCCCGATGACCGCGGTACCGTAGACGAAGTTATAGACGTTTGCAGCTACAAACGGCTTAGTCTTCAACACCTCGATATCAAGGATCGGATCCTTAGCCCTCATTTCATGTCGCAGGAGTAAAACCGCGAAGGCTACGGCGACGGAGAGCATCATCCAGGCAAATCCGAACATCGTCTTATAACCCATAAGAGTAAGGCCCAACATCAGTGACGCGAGGCTTCCTCCGACCAGAAGTGCTCCTAAGACGTCGATGCTTACGCCCTTTTTTTTGTCAGGATGAAGCAATAAAGCTGAAAAAATGAGCGCCGTCAAACCTATCGGCACATTCACCCAAAATACAGACCTCCATCCGAAGGAGTCAACGAGCCAGCCGCCCAAGTTCGGGCCGATTATCTGCCCTATGGGGAAGATACTGCTAAAAAGTCCGATCGCTTTCTGCCTGGACTCGGGAAACTCCTCAGCTACTATGCCGACGGCGGACGGCATAAAGCCACCACCGCCCAGCGCCTGGATGAGGCGAAAAAGGACAAGCAACTCCACGTTGGGGGCGACGGCGCAGAGCAACGAGCCGAGGACGAAGAGAATGAGGCACGACATGAACGTGAATTTCCTCCCCAGGGCATCGCTCACCTTGCCGATTATGGGCATGGTGACGGTGAGCCCGAGTTGGTAAACGCTGATAATCCACCCCGCCACGACTATAGACACGTCGAAAAACGCGGTGATCATAGGGAAAGCCACCGCTATAGATGTAGCACTTATAGACGAAAGGATTAAAGATATGCTCACAGTTGTGAATATCAAATATCTAAACGTAGAGGTTGCCTCCAAAACCTTAATATACGAGGTCTTTACTTTTTGTGTTTTTAGCCTGCCTTGACTCTTGCTCCCTTTTTCACACTCCAACTCCACTCGCATTTCTTATGCCTAACGCCTAACATCTTACGCTTTACATTGTACATCTTACATTCCTGATTTATATGCGGATTACGTATGCCTCGATTTCAGAATCTATGCGCCCCTCCGGCAAGTAGAGGAAAGCCCTGGGCCATCCCATTCCGTAGCTGGCAGAGAAGATCGTGACGCAGCGGCCGAAATTCACCTTATACCCGACGTTTGGCACATATTGATGGCCGCGGATCAGGAATCGACAATCGAGCAGCGACAAAAACGCCTCCATGGCGCCCTCGTCGAAGGAGCGAGTCCCGCCACCCCTCGGCCAATACGACTCGTCTAACGGGTCGTTCCAGAGTATTTGAAAGCCTATATCGTCATCTGCCTTGGCCCTTTCGAGCCTCTCTATCTCTTCAGGGACGGGAATCGGCACGCCACCGTGGACGGCGGCCAGCTCTCCGACCTTCGCCGCCAAAGGGAGGCTGTCGTACCATAAAAGCAGCGAAGGCAAAGCGCCGATGAGTCCTTTGTTTCTCAATTCGTCGGCGAAGGTATAATGGTAGTTCATCTCCCAATCCTCGTGGTTTCCCCTTAATAAAATAACACGGTCAGGGCACTCGAGTTGAAACTCAAGTAGGGCAGTCAGAAGCTCTACGCCAAAAGCGCCCCTGTCCACGTAATCGCCCAAAAAAAGCCAAAGGCACTGGTCGTCTTTGGCCCACTCCATGATCTCTTTGAACGAATCGAGCTCTCCGTGGAGGTCGCCCACGACCAGGAGCGCCCCCAGATTAGGGTGTTCGACGAACGACCCCCTTCGGCCCGGAAGCTCCTCGTTTAACCTTACACCCTCGCGGAGCAACTCTTCGAACGACATCTCCATACCCCCTCGCTTTTGTCACATGAGATAAAATAAACGAAAAAGGCGAGAGAAAGAAGGTTTTTGGACGAATGATGTCACATCCGGTTACGCACATAATAAGCCACACAGACCTCGACGGCGTGACCGCCGCTGCCGTCGCGTGGCATGCCCATTACCCTGAAGGCATGCCGATAAAGGTGACGCTTGCTGGCTATGGCGAAGTGGACGACTTGATGGTGGAGTCCGTCCAGGAGGGTTACAGGGTCGTTGTCTTGGACCTCTTCTGCCAGCGCCAAAAGACCGTAGATTTCATCGACGGCGCCTTTAAAGAGGGGGATGAACCCATCCTCTTCGACCATCACAAGAGCACGATGGAGCGCTACGGCAACCGCCCATGGCTGGTGATAGACACGAACGCCTGCGCCGCTAAGGTGTATTATCGATGGGCCGTGGAGCACCTTCCGCAAGAAAAGGCGAGGAAGATAGCCCAGCTCGCCGACATCGTGGAGATCGCAAACGACAGAGACCTGTGGCTCGGCGAGCGCGCCGAAAGCCGTCTGTGGCAGGCGCTGATCTCTCTCTCCGATCCCTGGAGCGTGCTTTTGAGGCTGATCTCCACTCCCGACGGTGCTCTGTCTGAGGGGGAGAGAGAGGCCGCCCTTGCCTTTGTGCGCGACCAGGAGGAAAGGTTCAGCCGCGCCATGGAGAAGGTGCGCCGCTTCAGAAACGACTTGGTCCTCGTGGGGCCGGACATGCTCAAATTCGGAGACGTCTCAGACTTCTGCGGCCTGGTTTTGGATCGCACCCCTGACCCGCCCAAATTGGTCGCGGTGGCGAACAAAAAGGCCACGGGCGAATGGGCGGTCTCTTTGAGGAGCAGGGACGGTTTGGCCGGAGAGTTGGTGGGAATACTAAGGGATGGAAAGAAAGTGCGCGGCGGAGGACATGGCGATGCCGCAGCTCTGTACTTCCCCCCCCATTACAACACCGACCAAATAGGGGAGACGCTCCTCTCCGGGCTTAAGGCAGTCGCGGAGAGGGGGCGTTCCATGGGCGTGACGCTTGGCGATATGTTAAACCTCCTTGAGAGAGGGGAAGGAAAATGAGTGGGATCAAAGTAGCCGTCTTTTACGCCTCCGTGGGTACCGGCCACAAAAGCGCCGCCAAAGCCATATCGGACTGGTTTCGCCGCGAGGTCTCTGGAGCCGAGACAATGTGCGTGGATACGCTCACTTACGCATCCCCCTTGGTGCGCGGCCTGTACGCCCGCTCCTACTTGGAGATGGTGCGGCGCGTCCCGCAGCTCTGGGGGTATCTGTATGAGGCGATGGACACTCCCGATGCCATCGATGGCCTTTTGGCCACCATAAACGAGCTCACAGAAAGGTTGAATTTGCGCAAGCTTCTCCTGGCGCTCGCCGAGTTCGACCCTCAGGCCGTCTTTTTCACCCACTTCTTCGGGGCCTCCGTAGTGGCCGACGCGCTTCAGGGGCAACGGCCGGTCTTTTACGTGAACACCGATTTTTTGAGTCACATCTTTCACAGAAATTTGAGCTTTTCGGGGTGGTTCGTGGCGAGCGACGAGGCCAAGCACCAATATGCCGCAGATGGCATAGACGGGAATCGCGTGGTTGTCTCGGGCATACCCGTGGACCCTATATACCTGTCTCCGCCCACCAAAGAAGAAGGGAGGCGCTTTTTGGGCATAAGCGGCGATTCTCCTATGTTCTTGGTGATGGGAGGAGGGATAGGCGTAGGCCCTTTTAGCGAGGTCTTGGATTCGCTAAGCCAGTTAGACGGGTGCCTCGTATTCGCCCTGTGCGGCAACAACAAAAACCTCTTCGAGAGGTTGAGCGAACGCTACAGGGGGCATGAAGGAGTGCGCGTGTTAGGCTTCGTGAGCGGCATGCCCTACTACTATGCCGCAGCCGATGCGGTGATCATGAAACCGGGTGGACTTTCCACGTCGGAATTGCTCTGCGTAGGGTCCCCGCTGATATTGTGGGGGCCCATCCCTGGGCAGGAGCAGCGCAACAGCGACTATCTGTTGGACCGAAGGGCGGCGCGCATGATATTCGAGCCGCGCAGGGCGGCGCAAAAGGTGAGGGAGATCTTAAAAGACGAAAGCGCCTTGACCGACCTGAGGGCCAACATGGCTCGCATCGCCCGGCCCGATGCCGGAAGAGCGATAGTGCGCCATACGCTCGAATGGATAAGGTGAAAGGGCGATGCTTGGAGCCATAACGGGCGATATAGCCGGTTCTGCCTACGAAGGAAGGCGCTTCAGGACGAAAACCCTCGACTTTCCCCTCTTCGGGCCGCGCACGCGCTTTACGGACGACACCGTGATGACCGTGGCGGTTGCGGACGCCATCCTTAGAAAGGTCGATTATGCCGCTTCCTATAGGGAGTGGGGGCGCACCTTCCCAGATGCCGGCTACGGATACCTTTTTAAGCGCTGGCTCGCATCGCCGGACCCGAAGCCGTATAACAGCTTCGGAAACGGTTCAGCCATGAGAGTATCGCCCGTGGCCTACGCCTTCGACTCCCTGGACGAAGTTTTGGTCGAGGCCGAGCGCACGGCCCTTCCGACCCACAACCACCCCGAGGGAGTCAAGGGCGCCAGGGCCGTGGCGGCGTGCGTGTTTTTGGCCAGATGCGGTCGCTCCAAGGGCGAAATAAAAGACTTCGTGGAGCGGACCTTCGGCTACGACTTGAACCGCACGACCGACGAAATACGGCCCACGTATTCCTTCGACTCCACCTGCCAGGGGAGCGTGCCTGAGGCGATCATCGCCTTTTTGGACTCCCGCGATTTTGAAAGCGCCATAAGGCTTGCCGTATCGCTCGGAGGCGATGCTGACACCCAGGCCTGCATCGCAGGCGCCATAGCCGAAGCCTTTTACGGCGGCGTCCCCGAACCGATCTTGAAGGAAGCCCTCTCCTTCCTCCATCCCTCTTTGCTGGCGGTGGCGATACGCTTCTGCAAGACCTATCCCTGCCCGACCGAGGTCCCGGAGGAGTGAGCGGCCGGCGCTGGGGTCTGCTCTCCGCTAAAGAGGGTTGGCCAGGACCTCTTCGAGCGCGTCCATGGCCTTTTCGACCCTTTCGAGCCTGGCCTGGCTTCCCATGTGGCCGATCCTGAAAACCTTGCCATTTAACGGTCCGTAGCTTCCGCCAAAGACCACGCCGCGCCTCCGCATCTCTGTGTCGAGGGCGATCCACGTCCATCCCTCTGGCACATTGGCCGCCGTCACCGTGGGAGAGGAGAGCGACTCGTCTTTGGGGAAGAGCGACACGCCCATCCCTTTCAGGCGATCCCTGCAATATGCCGCCACATCGTCGTGGCGCTTGAAGACGTTTTCGAGGCCTTCGCTCAAAATCGCTTTTATCGAAGCTTTAAGCGCGGCTATAGCGTGCCAGTTGTGGGTATATGGGAATTCCTTGACGGTTAGAGCATCTTTAAAGGGTAAAATCGCGTCGTAGCCTACATATCGCCTTTTTTTTATCGCCTCCCACGCCCTATCGCTCACCGTTACGATCGCAAGCTCAGGCAATAGAGAAAGGGCCTTTTGGCTCCCTAAAAGCCCCAAGTCTATGTGCCAGTCGTCGACGCGCACCTCCGTCCCTGCTGCGCTCGACACGAAGTCGACGTAGAGCAGGGCGCCGACCTCTTGCGCTATCTCACCGAGCGGCTTTATGGGGTTTAGGATGCCGCTCGGCGTCTCGCAGTGAACGGCGGTTATCATAGTTGGGCGAAACGACAGGGCTTTGCGCCTGACTGTGTCAAAATCTATGCCCTCGTCGTAACCGAAACCTGCCACTTCTACTTCTTGTCCTGTCGCCTTGGCCATGTCGGCGACTCCGTAGCCGAATACGCCGTTCGCCACGGCCAGCACCCGCTCGGTCGGAAATAGCGCGCTTTTGAGCGCCCCCCAGAGGGCCAACATCCCCTCGCCCGACATGATCACTGGCGTGGCACGCGTGTATAGAATCTGCTGCAGCAGCGACTGGACTTCCTCGTAAAGCCCGAAGAACTCGCTTTCAAGGTCGGCGCTGCCGAAGTCTGCGAAGTAAACGCCTCTGATCTCCTTTGGCACCGAAACCGGCCCCGGCACTAATCCGATCGGATATGTCTCCATATTCGTCCTTCCCCCTCTGCGCTTTGCCATTCTCTCGCCCGTTTCGAAGCTTTCGGCGCGGCGTTGGATCGCGACGAAAGCTCGCCCAGCGTGCGCTCAATTTTATCACAGGCTCACTCGCCTTGACTGCCTGGGTGCCTAGGCGATGTTGACGCAAAGGCAAAACGCCTTAAAATGATAAGGGGCATTTAAATTAAAACGCTTCATTTGAGCTCCTATGCCGCACGCGGAGGTGATATAAGCATATGAAGAAGGTCATGAATAAGCCAGAAGATATCGTAAAAGAGATGCTTGAAGGCATGTCCAAGGCCCACCGAAGGCTCGTGGAGGTCATTCCTGGAACGCAGGCGGTGGTGAGGGCCGATGCTCCGGTCATGGGCAAAGTCGCCGTAATCACGGGCGGAGGCAGCGGACACGAGCCGGCCCACGGCGGATTTGTGGGCAAGGGGATGCTCGACGCCGCCTTGGCTGGTGCAGTATTCTGCTCGCCTCCCCTTTCTGACGGGATCGCGGCATTAGAGCGTTGCAACGGGGGCAAGGGTGCCCTTTTCATAATCAAAAACTATACGGGAGACATCCTGCTTTTTGATATGTTGGAGGAAGAGGCACAAGACCGGGACATACCGGTGAAAAAGGTGCTCGTAACCGACGATGTCGCTGTGGAGGAGAGAGAGGGCACGACGGGGCGCCGAGGCGTAGCCGGCACAGTTTTTGTCCACAAGATAGCCGGGGCAATGGCCGATAAAAGAGCCCCTCTCGAGGAGGTCCACCGGGTGGCGCAAAAATGCGTCGATTCGGTCCGCACGTTGGGAGTGGCCCTCTCCCCCTGCATCGTCCCGGGCAGGGACAAGCCTAACTTCGAACTCGGCGCGGACGAAATGGAGTTAGGCATCGGTATCCACGGCGAGCCCGGCGTGGAGCGCACATCGCTGCGCCCCGCCAGGGAACTGGTCGATGGGATGATGGGCCGGATAGTGGGCGACCTGCCGTTTGAGCGTGGGCAAGAAGTGGCGGTCATGGTAAACGGTATGGGGGCCACGCCCTTGATGGAATTATACGTCGTCTTTAACGAGGTGGCCAAGTATCTCGACAGGACCGGGATAGACATTTACCGTAGCTACGTAGGTGAATACATGACGTCCCTCGAGATGGCGGGCTTTTCCATAACCCTGCTCGCCTTGGACGAAGAGCTTAAAAGCCTCCTCGACCACCCGTGCGAGACGCCGGCGCTGACGCAGCGTTGATGGAGGGATAGAAATGTGCTTTACCAGTGACGAAGCCGTTTTGCTCATCAAGAATATGGCCAAAGCGGTCGCGGAAAACGAAGAATATTTGAACGAGCTCGACAGCGGCATCGGCGATGCCGAGCACGGGCTCAACCTGAAGAGGGGTTTTGAAGCGG
>Ga0067045_1030009_pt1 | contig 17164 bp, 15 predicted proteins | sample TerdegcTABiofilm_FD_59184 | JGI IMG/M metagenome (GOLD analysis project Ga0067045, IMG submission 59184) | Combined Assembly of (Gp0054472, Gp0054536) Wastewater bioreactor microbial communities from Singapore -Terephthalate degrading...
GCAATCTCACCTGCCGAACCCCAAAACGGCAAGAAAACAGCCCATATTGACAAAATCAAGAATAGAATCAAGAAATTCCAGGTCATTTTCAAGAACATGTTGAATGGCTCCTTGACTTGGTCAATCATTTTAGTCTGGCCCGCGCCTCTCCTTTCATGCCGCCGGCGGGCGGCTGCGGACGAATTCGGCGAAGCGCACCCAGGTCTCAACCGGCCAGGCTTCCGCCCGGTCGTCCAGGTTGAAATTCTGCCCGGCTTCGCGCAAGAAATCCTGATCCAACACCCGCCGCTGCACAATCGCGCCCTCCAATTGTTTTCTCAGCTTCTTGCGCCGGTGCTGAAAGCCGATGTGAATCACCCGCTCCAAGAACAATCGGGCGAATTCGACATCCGCGCCCGGCAACGGTTCCAACGTCAAGAACACCGATTCGACATGGGGCCGGGGGGAAAATGAGCCGGGGTCGATGGTTTTCATTTTTTTGACCAAAAATAAATATTTGAGAACGATGGACAGCCGGCCGTAACTCTTGGTTCCCGGATGCGCCAGAATCCGTTCGCCCACTTCCTTCTGCAACATGACGGCGATCTGCTCGAACCGGAAACCGCAATAGGCCAGGTGAAACAGGATGGGAACAGAAATATTGTAGGGCAGGTTGCCGATCACCCGCACGGCTTGATGATCTTCGGCCAGTTGCCGGAAATCGGTTTCCAGCGCGTCCTGCTGGATCACCCGCAAGCGCGCGGGATCAAAATCGAATTGTTTCAACAATTCCGGCAGCCACGCGGCGAACCAGCGGTCCTTTTCCACCGCCACCACATCGGCGCCCCGTTCCAGAATCAGCCACGTCAAGTGCCCCAATCCCGGGCCGATCTCGATCACCCGGCCTTCACGGGGAAACGCGATCCCCTCCAACATGGATTCCATCACCCGGCGGTTGATCAGAAAATTCTGCCCCAACGCCCGGGAATATCGGAATCCGGCCAGGTCCATGAATTCGGACAATCCATGGCGGTCATACAGCATGGCTTGGCGGATAGGCGGACAGGTTGGACGGTTGTTGCCGGATGCGTTCAATGCTATGGTCTCGATTCTGACAGGCAAAACGTTTTGTCATGAGGGACGACATTTCATGCCCGTGAATACCATAGCCGTTGAAGAAGGACAAGTCAAAATTCTTGACCAGACCCTGCTGCCTGCCCGGACCGAGTACCGCGTGATCCACAACGCGGAGGAGATGTGGGAAGCGATCAAAATCCTGCGGATTCGCGGCGCGCCGGCCATCGGCATCGCCGCCGCTTTCGGGGTGTACTTAGGCATAAAGGATTCCACCGCCGCCGATTTCGACTCGTTCTGGAACGAGGTGGTGAAGGTCACCGATTACTTAGCCACCTCGCGGCCGACCGCCGTTAACCTTTTCTGGGCGCTGGACCGGATGAAACGCTTCATCCAAACACAAAAATCCCGGCCTATTCCCGAGATCCAACAAGCCATCCTGGAGGAGGCCACGCGTATATTGGAGGAAGACGTGGCCATCGGCCGGCGGATCGGCGAACTTGGCGCGGCCCTGCTGCCGGACGGTTGCGGCGTGCTGACCCATTGCAACGCGGGGGGACTGGCCACGGCCCGCTATGGCACCGCCCTCGCCCCCATTTTCGTGGCCAAGGAGCAAGGCAAGACCATTCGGGTCTTCGCGGACGAGACCCGCCCCCTGCTTCAGGGCGCGCGCCTCACCGCCTGGGAACTGCGCGAAAACCAGATCCCCGTCACTTTGATCTGCGACAACATGGCCGCCTCCGTAATGGCTAAAAAATGGGTGCAGGCGGTGATCGTCGGCGCGGACCGCATCGCCGCCAACGGCGACACCGCCAACAAAATCGGCACCTACGGCGTGGCGATCCTGGCCCAGGAACACAAGATCCCCTTCTACGTGGCCGCCCCCCTCTCCACCATCGACCCGGCCACCTCCACCGGCGCGGAAATCCCCATCGAGGAACGCGATCCCCGCGAAATCACCCACGGATTCGGCCGGCCCACGGCGCCGGAGGGCATCCAGGTTTACAACCCGGCGTTCGATGTCACCCCTCACGCATACATCACCGCCTTCATCACCGAGGCGGGAGTCGTTTATCCACCATTCGCGGAGAATTTGATGAAAATTTCCAGACAGAATTTTGTGCAATAATTGACAGTGCGGCAAAAAGTCACTTTATCATGATATCACTACTCTGGCATGGAATTTGAAAGCATACATCTTGCCTACACAAAATATAGGCGCAGTTAATCGTCTTTCCCACAACCTATAGGACATTTCAAGATCATTTCCGCTTTTTTGACCACGTGTCATCATCTCGATTCCCTGAAAAAAGTGTCACCTACCGGTAGGTGACAGTGGTAAAAAATGGGTTGACAGTTTGAATTTCCCTCATTACCCTCTTCACAGCAATGAAAAGTGATTTTCCCTGTTGTAATACGCGGAGATTGAGATGTATTGCAGAATACCTTTTCTATTTATTATAATTTTGTTCCTTTACTCTTGTGCAGAGGAACCTTCCATTCTCATTACGCCCAATACAGTGATTTTAGAGGAGGATGAACCAAAGGCCAAATCGTCCATCCAGGTGACCATCAAGAATGACGGCCGGATTCCCGTACATCGCGTGGTTTTACGCCCGGCTTGTGCGTGTTATGAAATCCTGTCCGTTACCACGCCTTTAGCGCCCCAGGAAAAAAGAACCCTTTCGTTTGATTTTATGTATCCAGGTACACCAGGACCTTTCTCGGAAACCATTCGGGTGCTCATTGAAGGTCCAGCCGGGACGCAATCATCCACGCAACTGCTTGTGGTTACCGGAGTGGCCAGACCTACCCTCGCCATCGCACCTCCCTCCCTGGATCTTGAAATCCTTCCCAAAACTCAAACCCTTGTTTCTTTTTTTGAGTTCGATCTGCTGGATCATAGCCAATTTCAGGAAGCCCTGGTCAACGGATTGTCCTTCTCCGAGGTGAAAAACCCAACGAATTTTGTCGAGATCTCTCTATCCCAAGGAATCAATCCATCCCAATTGATGGGCCGTTGCCAATTTAATCTTTACCAATTGGCCCAATCCGGACATTGCGCCGCGGTAACCGGATTTATCCGTTTTCATCTGCAGAGCGATCAGAAGTCCTACGATATCGACTATCCGGTTTCGCTATGTCCGAAATCCGTTCGTATCTTCCCGGAAATTATTACCTTATCCAGTGAAAATCCGGGGGAAGTTCGTGTTGAGATTCCCCACGAAATTCATCTGGAAAAAATTGTACTCTTACCCTTGGGGATAACCATTCCATTCCAGGAGGAGGTGATGTGGTCCGATCCGTATTCTTCCACGTACGTGGTCCGATGCGGCTGGGTAAACACCCGGCTGCCGGCGGGATTCCGTTTTGGGACCTTATCATTTCAGTTCTCGAACGGAACGGAGCAAAAGAAAGGATTCCTTGTCAAAGGCAGTGAAGAGAAGGCAGAGCGTTCATGAAAAAAACAAAAGGAGGAAGCATCATGAAAAAGGCTGTATACTTTATGCTCATCATAGGGCTATTGATCCATTTCCTGGAGGCGGTGGATGCGGTCGTTTTGAAGATGGAAGCCGTGTGTAACGTTGTTTATCCGCCGGGAGCGTCGGGGAATATGTACTGGGCCGACCAAGCCATGACCATGTACAGCCAAAATCCCTCGAATCCCGATTTGGAGAAGCAGGCGGTCCGGTTTGCTGAAGTAGCGACCTATGGGTATCAGTATTCTCATCCGTTGACATTGTACGTGGAATTATCGGATCAGGGAGATATCCTGAAATACCGGATCGAGACGGTATTGCCTTTCATCGACTTTTTCAACCCGGCGTTCACTCCGCAAAATCCCGTGATTCAGTACAAGGATCAAATTACCGCTGTATTTGATGGACGGCAACGGTATAACACCACGTTCAGCATGGAAGAAAATAAAATAACAAATGAAGAATATGCAGATATATCTTCACACAATCTTGAAAAGGATGAAATCCTTATGCGTTTGTGGAAGGGATATCAAGAGTTGATTCAGAAACTTCCGGAACCCCAATCGGTAGTTGCGGATACGAACGTGTACGAAATCGGAGATAAAAAGATTTATATTGGCAATAACAAAAAATCCGTGGTGTCAACCAATGTGCGATTTCCGGAGCATGGCTTCGAGCTATCCTTGGATCAATTTCAATCCTTTCCGTTTCTGGTCCCCAACCGCGTGATTTCTAAATCACCGGATCAGATCGCCAAATACACAATCCATAAAATCGAGGTTTTGAATGGCGATGAAGCAACCCGGTTATTCACAGTGCCTGAAAAGTCAAAATGAAAGGAGAATGTTCATGTTATATTCATTGACTATGTATACTCTTACTTCGATTGCAGTAATTATTGTTTTTGTTGCTAATGTCTTTCAGGAAAAGTTATCGATTGCATGTTGCAAAACAGTCGGATGTTTTTCGGTCAGTCCGGGTAGCTATGTCACAGTATATGCGCCATTGAAGCCAGGAATAATCGATTGTTCACCTACCTGCAATCATATATGGACAATCAACTCTGGTACAGCCAATGTATTTCATATCAAGGGTTGGGTACATAACGATGAAACTTATACTGCACCAACTCAACCCACCCCCCCAACTTCGGTCAGTGGTACTAAATACAATTATTATTGGGTAACAGAAGATGGTGGTTCAACTTGGGAATGCAAGAAATCAGATAGCGGTAACTATACGAACCTAGTATGCAATGGAATTACATACGGTACTTGTAACACGATTCCATAAATATATGAAATACATCGGTCAATACATTTGTAAATTCTTTTGGCCCATGCTATTTAGCGTTGGCCTTTTTTCTGTTTCCATCCCGCCCATCGATATCTGGTGGCACCTGCAGATAGGCCGTGATATATTGGTTCATCGGCTTTGGCCTTCACCCGATATCTATTCATACACTACAGATCGATCCTGGGTGGTCCATTCCTGGCTAGCGGATTGCCTTTTTTTTCTTTATTGGTCCATTGTGGAATGGATCAAACCCAACCGTGGTGATGTGGGATTGGAAATTCTTCGACGTTTTATTTTAATTTCAACTTCCTTAATGGCCTATTATAGAGTAAAAAAAAGAACGGGCAATGATTATCTATCGTTATTGACAATCATATTTTTTGCTTGCCTTCTTTGGAATCGCGAGATCCGTCCCTTTCTATTTAATCCTATTTTTTTCCTATTTACCAATATTCTTTTTCTAAAAAATAAGCCAAATTGCAGTGATTGGTTTGTCTTTCCATTATTATTCATGCTTTGGGCCAATGTTCATGGTGCATTTATAATACCCATCATTGTTTATGTCTTTACCCTGTGCATAAATATTATTTTGTATTACGTAAGAGGTCTAACACATCATAAAGCATCATGGCATTTCCTTTTTTTTATATGCTCACTTGTTACATTCATCAATCCCCACCCGGTTGGTTTATTGAGTCGGATTATCCGGGCGAACGAGTATCCGTCCGAAGATTGGCTCTCTCTTTATGCTGGTTTTATCGCGTATCCTTGGGTCAATTTATTATTATTTGCTGTGTTTATTATAATTTTGTCTTTCTGGATATTTTCAATATTTAAATCCGGAAATCTATGCAACCATTTGGGAAATGCAAGCTATCTATCTGAAATATTATATATTCTTTTGGCCATAGCCCATATTCGTTTAACATGGTTGATCATATTTCCTTGGATTGAAGCATGTGTACGCTTTGATAAATATCGCGGCAATCTCAAGAAGAGAGAATGCAATTATAATTTATTGCTTTCAATATTTCTCTTGGGATTTTTCCTTCAAATTCCTATTCCTTTTGAAGGAGTATTTCAAATGCCCAAGGAAACCATGGACTATTTCACAATGAACAACCTGCATGGCAATGTATTTACTCCATGGCCATGGGGTGGATATATAACATGGCGAACTGATAAAAGGGCCCAAAATTTTGTTGATACCCGCATTGAACCATTTACCTTGCGGGAGATTGAAATCGCGAGCACCTTCCCCATCATGCCAATCCGATTGTTAGGCGAAATGGTAATCCGGTATAAAACGGAATATATTATTATAAATACTCATGATCTCAAACCTGAATGGGACTTTTTGACATCCCAGGAATTTATTTCTCCTATATATCAATATAATAAAATTTTTATTTATCACATTAATACCCCAAATGTACTAAATTTCTATAGGGATAAGCAATGGATACATGATTTTAAATTTTCCGATAAACCTTTTTAATTATCTCTTGATTACCCTAAGAATAGGCAATGAATAATGCCTAATTCCAAGTGAAAAATAATGATCCATGTCGATGAGGAGATAGAAAATGTCATACGTGCGTTTCTTCTACCTGGACACGGGAGAAAAAACCCGTGCTGATGTGAACTATGACTTCTCTCGGCCAGAACCATCACACGTGAGGACCCCCAAAACGGAGCGCTGGAAACGGGAGGTACGCATGGAGGAGATGCGGACCCTCTTCGAGAAGCAGCCCCGTTTCTGGACATGTGGCAAGTTGGCCGTCCGCTACGGGGTGTCCCGCCAGCAGATCGCCCGGGACGTAGCGAAGCTGCGCCACCGCGGGATTGCCGTCCAATCGTCACAAAGAGGCTACTACCTCGATACGCCGGATGAAAATCCTATTCCCATTTGAAATAATTTTGATTCCCGAAAACCACTTGGTTCTTGACCTCTATCTTGCCCTGAAAGAAAACCGAATGGAATCCACCGGGCACATGTCCACGCAGGTTCCACACAGAATGCATTCCGGATCGTCCATTCTCCCCGAGCGGACCATGGTGGAAACTTCCAGACTCATGGGACAGTGGTCATCACAGACGCCACACGCGGCGCAGCGGTCCGGTTGAGTCCGCAATCGAAGCGACGGCCAGAAGGCGCGTTCTTTGATTTTCGTTCCTATGATCATCAACGGCGCGATCCAGCAAACGTAATGGCACGTGGCCCATTTTCCCCAAATGAATGCGGCGGGAACGATTAACACCAGCACGCCGAAGAACATAATCCCATTCCGGGTGGGAGAGGATTTATCCATGGCAAAGAAAAAATCGAAATGGTGATATCCACCCGCCTGGATCACGGCGTAAAGAATCGCGAAAGACCAAATCCCCAAAACGATGTATTTCAGACGATAGAATTTCCGGTTGGCGGCCTTCTTCTTGACGGCCAGGCAACAGAGTTCTTGGAGTCCCGCGCCAGGACATACCCATCCGCAAAACGCCCGGCCCAGAAACAGGGACGAGAGGAAAATCAACCCATAAACCACGAAACTCCCCTGAATCACTCCTTGCGCGGCCCCATAAACAATCAACACGGGCGAAAGCAGCAGGTGGATGATCAGGAAATATTGGAACAGGAAAAAGGAGATCCCCAGTAGGGTTTTTCGAAGCCGCTGCCGCCGCATGGTGTTCGATCCCTCGCTTCGATGCTTGATCGGGAACATGAACTCGCCCATACATTATGGCAAATCCATCATGGCCATTTGTCCTGCCCATGGAAACCCTGCCCATGGGGAATTCACCCTTTAAAAGAAATCTCCCCCTCGTAGAATTTCTTTCGATTCATCTATTTTTATTTTCAGGAGGAGGAACCATGATGAAACGGATCGCAGGGATTTGGTTGATAGGAGCGGTTTTGTTGGCGGGAAACGCTGGGGCACAAGACCGGTCCAAGATCGTGGCGTACAAAACCACGCAGGCTCCGGTTCTTGATGGAATCATCAGCCCCGGGGAATGGGACGCGGCCGGCCCGCCGATCGTAGTCGAGATGGGATTGCCCGGCGTGCAGATGAACGATTACATCGCCGAGGATCCCTATGGCGGACCGGAAGACTTGAGTTTTCAATTCCGCGTGATGTGGATGCCGGATTGGATGGTGTATTTCCTGATCGAAGTACGGGATGACATTGCCATGGAGTCGGATCCGCGCAATCTGTGGGAGCGGGACCAAGTCGAATTTTTCATGGACGGCAATGATCCCGAAGGCAGCAGCGACGCGGAATCGTTCCACTGGTGGGCCGGCCCAGAACCCTACGGCAAGTTCGGTGTCAGCCGGTACAACACCTTTGAGGGCAATCCGGCCCGGATGACCGATTCGGTAGACAACCTCATGTTCGACACGGAGTCGAACTTCATCTGTTGCGCCTCGGCCGTGGGTGACACCGGGGTGAATGCCAATTATATCGTGGAATACGCCATATCTCTGGAACCGATGTGGTTTTGGGGAACCATCCTGGAAGACACGATTACCCCGGGAACAACCAAGGTAAAAACCACCATTCAATTGTCCGATGATGACAATTTCGATGACGGCGTGGAGGAACGTTCTTCGGACATGGTCTATTGGCGTCAGGACGCCCAAGGCAATCCGGGGACCTGGGACCAAAGCAGCCATTACGCGGACCTGATCTTTACCGACCAGCCGCCCACCTCCATTCGGAATTGGCCGGTGTATTGAGGCAAACGGGGGATCGCCCAGACGGGTATTCATGACCTGATCAACCGCGCATCGTGGATCAATCGTGGATCAGGAGATTATTGTTCCCTCCATTCTATGATCGAAATCACCGCGTTGGATTCATCCCGCAGGTTCTTCACCCGAAGGGTCAAAACCCCATCCTGAGTCTCATTGGATGAAACAACCGCTTCAAGCCATTTCCCTTCCTGAAACGATTCCAGAACCCCCAATGAAGTCTTTCCTGCCCAAATCTCCTGTTTGCGTCCGCCCTGGAAGAAATCCGCGTCCACGGCATACACCCGCAGACGGCCCGCGGCTCCTTTCGGCACGGTGAGATCAATCACCAATTCCGTATTATCGGCGCGGCAGTGGTACACTGGCGGGGTGAATCCATCCCAGGCGTAACCTTGTTTTACCGTGGCGTCAAACCCGGATTCCTGATAGATCACCTCTTTTCCGGGTCGCCCGCACAGCATGTAGAGTTTCACCCCCCGGCTTTGCAGCTCCTCCGGGGAAGGCAATTTCTCCTCGCCCGGCCACAGCGGATTCTCCGGCGCCGGTTCGCGTTCCCCTGCTGAGAGCATAGGGGGAAATGGCGCGTGGGGTTCTTTTTGATACCAATACACCGTACTCGATAGTTGCAACTCGTTTCCCGGTTTGGAATATTCCGCGCGGAACATCGGATGTTCGTGGTCGCCGAATCCCACCATGACCTTCAGCGAGCGGGCAAACGAAATGGCATCCGGAGAAAAAAAGCGGTACATCATCGCGCCTTTCAGGAAGGGATAATATCCGGTATAGGGGAATTGACTTTCCGAAGGCGGAAAACCCCAACTGAATCCAAACGCGTCCTCGATGCCCTGCAATTCCACCGCGGGGATTTCTTCGCCATCGATATAAAACTTCGCGTTTTCGTCCACAGGATATCCCGTCCGGCCCGGACGCCGCACCGTGACATTCCACCCCACGAACTTCCCCGGCCCCGAAGCTTCCAACGCCAGGTAATCCCGCTTTCCCAGCAACAGACCCTCCTGGCGCCACAAGGCGTGAAAGTAACCGGTATCCTCCGGGATCGCCGGGTCTGTGCGGATCATCACATAACTGTAACACGGCATACTTTTCCACAAGGCCTCGCCCGGCTCCATCGGCCCATCGTACTCCAATTCAATCCGCGCCGATTTCCGGAAGGGCATGGGAAAATAGGCGTTGAATCCCCGCCGCTTGTTGACGAAGGCCGTGTTGACCTCCTCGCGCGTCCCTGCTGGATCACAAAAGAAATCCACCAAGGGGCAATCGACGCTGGGGGTCTCCTCGCCATCCCAATACATCCGGATCAGGACGTCCCGGTTCAGTTTCAACGCTTCGGGCATGGCAAAATGGATCATCGTGAACACTCCAGGCCCCTCCGCTTCCGCCACCACGACCTGCCTGGAATTATGGAACCGGGCGGTGAGCGGATTCTCGATCCACAAGGCGTTTTGCGCGTAGGTCCGGCCGGGGATCAAGCGGGCAAGATCGAGCAGATCCCCCGCGCCTGCTGCCATGGAACTCATGAACATCGTTCCCAGCACCATCATGGAGAAGGAAATGATTTTCTGGATCATGATGAAATCCTTTTGGGGGTAGGATGAATCATGCGTTTATCTTCCCGGATTCAGAAAATGAAATATAGGATCATCCGGGATTTGTTTTTGAGTTGATTCCGTGCGGCTGGGAGGTCATTCTCAAGCCTGGGACTATTGAATCCCGCCGGGTTAGAAATTAAAATATGTAGATTCTTTAATTTCATGCGCCGCACGCGTTCCGGGACACGAGACGCATGAGTGAGACGAGGACGGCCGGCGCCGGGTTGAGGTTCCCCAAAATTGTAAATCATCCTTTACAAGCCGGCGGCCCCCAGCGGCACACAATCAAGATTACCATGCCCTTCCATCCTAACGGCGGGAAGGCCTGGAACCTTCATCCCGCAATTCAATCGTGGAGCAATCCTACATGTACAGCCAAAACGAGCGAATCAAACCGATCAACATCGAAGACGAGATGAAGACCTCGTACATCAGTTACGCGATGTCGGTCATCATCCAGCGCGCGTTGCCGGACGTGCGGGATGGATTGAAACCCGTGCACCGGCGGGTGATCTACGCCATGCGGGAATTGGGGCTGACGCACCGGTCGGCTTATAAAAAATCGGCCCGGATCGTGGGGGAAACGATGGGCAAGTACCATCCCCACGGGGATTCGGCCATCTATGACACCCTGGTGCGGATGGCGCAGGATTTCACCTACCGTTACCCCCTGGTGGACGGGCAGGGAAACTTTGGATCGGTGGATGGAGATAACGCGGCGGCCATGCGCTACACGGAAGCGCGTTTGTCGGCCATCGCGGAAACGCTGCTGACGGACATTGAGAAGAACACGGTCGATTTCGTCCCCAATTTCGACGGCCAATTGGACGAGCCGGCGGTGCTCCCTTCGGAGATACCCAATCTGTTGATTAATGGTTCGTCGGGCATCGCGGTGGGCATGGCCACCAATATCCCGCCGCACAACCTGTCGGAGGTGGTGGACGCCACGGTGGCCATGATCGACGATCCCGAAATCGACACGGGCGGCTTGATGAAATACATCAAAGGGCCGGATTTCCCGACCGGCGGCTACATCTGCGGGCGGGAGGGGATCGCGGAAGCCTACTCGACAGGGCGGGGCCGGGTGATCATGCGGGCAGTGACCCAGAAGGAACAACTGTCGCAAGGAAAAGAGGCGATCGTGGTCACCGAGTTGCCCTACATGATCAACAAGGCCAAACTGGTGGAAGACATCGCCACCCTCGTGCGCACGAAGAAGATCGAGGGCATCGCCGACCTGCGGGACGAGTCGGACCGGGAAGGCATGCGCATCGTCATCGAACTCAAGCGGGGCGAAAACGCGGAAGTGGTGATGAACCAGCTGTTCAAGCACACCCGCATGCAGGCCACGTTCGGGATCATCCTCCTGGCTCTGGTCGATAACCGGCCCCAGTACCTGACCCTGCGGGAGATGGTATCGCATTTCATCGATCACCGGCGCGAAGTGATCATCCGCCGGACGCAATACGATTTGGAAAAGGCCGAAGCGCGGCTGCACATCGTCGAGGGGCTGCGCATCGCGGTGGACAACATCGACGAAGTCGTCAGCCTGATCCGGAAATCCCGGGACCGCGAAGAGGCCATGAACGGCCTGATGCAGCGGTTCGAACTAAGCGAAATCCAGGCCAAGGCAATCCTCGAAATGCAACTCGCGCGTCTGATCGCTTTGGAACGGGAAAAATTGGAAGACGAGTATAACCAGCTGATCAAAGACATCGAGTATTACCATAAGGTCTTGAGTACACCCGCGTTGGTCATGTCCATCATGAAAAACGAGCTTGTGGAGATCAAGAAGCGCTTCGGTGACGACCGGCGCACGCGGATCATCAGCGCCGCGTCCGATTTTGAGGTGGAAGACCTGATCGCGGAAGAAAACATGGTGGTTACCATCTCCCACTCGGGGTATATCAAGCGCATCGGCACTTCCACCTACCGCCGCCAGTTGCGCGGCGGGCGGGGCACCATAGCCATGAACACGAAAGAAGAGGATTTCGTGGAATACCTCTTCATCGCCTCGACGCATCACTACATCCTTTTCTTTACCAACCTGGGCCGGGTGCACAGGCTCAAGGTGTACGAACTGCCCCAGGGCGGGCGGCAGTCCAAGGGAAAAGCCATCGTCAATCTCTTGCAGTTGGAGAAGAACGAGATGGTCACGGCCATGGTGCCCGTAGCGGAATTCATCGACAACCGCTACCTGATGATGGCCACCCGCCTGGGCGTGGTCAAGAAAACCGAACTGAACGCCTTTTCCAATCCCCGCCGGGGCGGGATCAATGCCATTACCCTGGATGAAGGAGACCAGCTGTTGAGCGTCTGGCTTACCAGCGGAGACGATGATGTGGTCCTGGCCAGCCGCAACGGGATGGCGATCCGCTTTTCCGAAAAAGATGTCCGGCCCATGGGACGCACCGCGCGGGGAGTCATCGGCATCCGCTTGGATCCAGGCGACGAAGTCGTTGGGATGGTGGCGGGCCACCCGGACGCGTACCTGCTGACCGTGACAGAAAAAGGCTATGGAAAACGGACGAAGGGCGAGCTGTACCGGAAGATCCGCCGGGGAGGCAAAGGTGTCATCGACATCCAGACTTCGGAACGAAACGGCAAAGTAGTGGGGATTTTGGCATGCTATGACGATGACGAGTTCATGATTGTCACCAAACGCGGTGTGGCCATCCGGATGAGTGTGAGCAACATCCGCGCGATTTCCCGGAACACACAGGGAGTGCGGCTGATCAAACTGGAAGAAGGGGATGAAGTGGCGGCCATCGGCAAGCTCCCGGAAGCCAAGGAAGAAAAGAAAATGGGCAACAACCACGACGTCTCGGCCGAAATGTTCGAAACTGAAGACCATTTAATGGAAATCGGCGCGGAAGAAGAAGTAGAAATCGGCGCGGAAGAAAATGAAGATACCCATCAATAAAGGAGTTTTCCTTGCCGATATTGATGGTTGTATAAAACAGGTTGGCTTATCAGCGGTTAATGAACACGATTTCAGGCCGCTTAGGAAGTATTTTCCTGATGGATGCGGGAAAAGGAGAAAAAAGCGGACATCCCGAAAATCCAAAAAAATCGCCCAATCATTCTAACACTTTGGGATTCAATGTGTTATACTGAAATCAGCAATATGGCATTGCTCTTGCTGCTAGAGGAACATGGATGTTGAAAAGCAAGGAGCGGAGCGATGCTGGAAAATTGGTTTCTGGAATTCCCCATAACACCAGAAATCAAAGGGCTGATTTGCGCGGCATTGGCGGTTTGCCTCTTTGTGGTTCATATCTGGAATCCAAAGAGAAAACGCCGGCAGCGGGAATTCGTTCGACACCGGTTACTGGAATACCTGGATATCGATCCCAGCGAATATGGCCGGGAGAAGGAGAAATTGATGATTCCCGATATCCAACCACCGCGGCCCATTCCCAATCCTACGCTGGAACGGTTGGATGATTATGTAAAAATTCTGAAAGAACAAACCATTCAAAACCAAAAAGAGTTCTAATTCATTAAGCCGATTCTCAAAAAAAAGGGTATACTAGAGCATCGGGTAAACGCGAAATCGAACGATTGGAGATATATAGAGAGTCCACACGATGTGTGAGGAGGCAGAGGATAGCCATTCCTCAAGGTACCTCCGAACTCCTCCCTCATCGCCCTCAACCCTGGGGGCCTTGTGCCCCGTTGGCGCCAGATGATCTCTGGCGCATTTTTTTTGTTCTGGGAGCGGAATCCTAATAGAAATGGAATCCCGTTGTTGAATCCACCCCACCGGCTTATGCTCAAGGAGAAATACAGAAAGGCGAAGAGTTCCATTTGGAGTCTTCTTGCAGTCCCCCCCGGGGAGAACCAATTGTTTCATGAATCACCTTGCAGGTTGGTGAACAAAGGGGGAAAACATTCTCATTGGGAATGAACCTCTTGGAGAAGAGTATAAATTCCTGATAAAAACCTTGGGAATTATTTCTCCGAAGGCAGAACTTTCTGTGTGCTTGTTTCGTGGCATGAATATGGTTGGAAACGCTACACGATTTTCTCTCCCTCAGGGGGAGGGGTCAGGTGAGAGGTACCCAGAAAGCGCAATAGGCACCGTTCACGACTACTGGGTAAATAGCCGCAATTAGTATATATTTTCAATGGAATCGATTTGACGGATTACTGATCGCTCTGGGTACCCGGAGTGAAGCGGTAAATATCGCCATTGGAAACGAGTCCGTTGGTGACACTATAGGGCAAAATCCCTTCCGCCTGAGTCGCAATGTCCTCATGACGGTCCGGTCCGGAAGAAAGCACCAACATCACACTGCCTGACCGTACCGCGTTGCATACACCCGGGCAACCCCAGGTCCAGCCTGCCTTGACCACTTCCTTCACATTCCACGCGGGGTAGTAATAGGCGTGATTATGCTGGGGTTGATCCCCCACCCGCTCGTTGAGGAAATTATCCAGAGGAATCGAGGACATATAAGCGATTGGGGTGGTTAGGCAACGGTAAATGGAATCAGATCCCCACGCCGTGCCGCCGAAAAACGGATAGCCGTTGTTATCCAGGTTGTATAGATCAAAGGCCATGCAAATGCTGCGGATATCCGAATAGGTTCTTGCCACCTTGGCTTTGATTTGCGCGTTCAAAAAATTGGGGACCGCGATCGCCGCCAGGATACCGATGATCGCCACGACAATTAGGAGTTCGATTAATGTAAACCCGGGGGTACACGGACGGGGTGTGTATTTTATCATGGATAAGAAGGCTCCTTTTCCTCAAATCAGACCACTGATTCAAGAGTTTAAAAAAATTCCAGTCTCTAGAGAATGATATCTTATACCCCCCTGCAACGCCAACCCGCTGATCCCGGTTCTCCTGAAGAATTTGCCTAATCCGGTATTCGGCCTTGTCAATCGCCGGCGCTGGTCCGCAACGACGGACCGACGCGGATGATGTCCCCCCGGCTGATTAATCCGTTGGTTACATGATAGCGGTCGTCTCCGAATCCGGCCTGCCACTCACCGTCCGGCCCGATTGAGTAAAACATGTAATAGGCCCGGCCGGTGAAGGTCCCGTAAGGGAACGGGGCATTGGAGCCGAAATAGACATAGCATTCGATCCAATCGGTTTTGGGATTATCGAGGGGGATGAACGGATCCTTGGGGATTTGTGAGACATACGCCACCGGCGTGGTCAACACGCCGATGCCGGTAATAGTCTGCTGGATCCCGTTAAATTCAATCGTCCTCGCCGCCGGCCGGATCACGCCGGAACCGTTGTCCACTGGATAGGCGTTGGCATCCAGGTGATAAGCCGTGAGCGCGTCCTCCAGCATGCGGTGTTCCGCGTACACGCGCGACAGCATGGCCCGCAGCCGGGCGTTGATGAAGTTAGGAACGGCAATGGCGGCCAGGATGCCGATGATCGCTACTACAATCAACAATTCAATCAACGTGAAGCCGGATTTCTCCCGGAGGAGGCGGTATGAAAAGTCCATGAGGTTCTGTTTTATTCTTCGGATCCTCCCGGCAAGCAGGATTCCGCCCGGAAGCGCACGGATTCTTTTATTTCGGTACTATAAGCCAGGATATCCCCATTCAGCTACTGGCACAATGTCAGCCCATGCTGGCAGTCCGATTCCGTCTTTTTCCGTTCCCCCAAATCCCCTACCAGCGCATGCGTGAATTGGATGTTATACGGCAATTACAAATTTTTAATTTCATTTTCAACCAGGGCTTCACTTTAAGAGTGACCGGTGTCCGGTAGAATGATGAAAAACATCATGTACCGGTTAGGATTGAAATAATGATCGAAGTCCAAGAAAAAGGTGTCATTCAAGATAAATACAGGATGCGAAATGCTTGCCCTGAGCGGATCGAGGAGATTCTCCGCCGCTTTCCCCAGAAGAAATCCGCCTCGCTGCCGTTGCTTTATTTGGCCTGGGAGACGTATGGTTACGTATCACCCGAGGCGATGGAGGAAGTCGCGGATATCCTGGGAACTAGTCCTGCCTACATCCAAGGCATAGCTACCTTTTACACTATGTTTCCCTTGAAACCCACTGGGAAATATCACATCGAGGTTTGCACCAATATTTCGTGTCATCTAACTGGAGCGAATGAGGTTCTGCGGACGCTGGAAGAAAAGCTGGGCATATCCTGCGGAGAATGCACTAAAGATGGCCGGTTTTCTTTGCAAACGGTGGAATGTCTGGCGGGATGTTCGTGGGCGCCTTGCCTTCATATCAATGGCCGGGAATATACCCACATGACACCCGAGAAGGTTCATGAATTGCTTGATTCCCTTGAATAATGAGAAGTTACTGCATTTTTCGGGTATATGTCTTCCATGATTGTTGACTTTTCCCATAAACTTGAGAGAATCCTACAGGACAGGTAGAATATTAACTAACTTAGTCAACTATTGGATAATAAAAATACCGCCAATGAGTAACGAAACCCGAATTGTTCTGCCGCCTCCCGCATCCTCCGATTTACTTACCGTCCACGCTTACCAAGAAATCGGCGGATACAAGGCCTTGGCCAAAGCGCTGAAAACCCTGACGCCTGGCCAAGTGGTGGAAGAATTAAGGAAATCCGACCTCCGGGGGCGGGGAGGCGCGGGATTCCCCACGGGGATGAAATGGTCGTTTATCCCCAAAGGCTCACCGCAACCGGTTTATCTTTGCTGCAACGCCGATGAAAGCGAACCGGGGACCTGCAAGGACCGGATCATCATCGAGCAGGATCCCCACAAGTTACTTGAAGGGATCCTCATCGCCTGTTATGCCATCGGTTCTCATCAAGCGTTCATTTATATCCGGGGTGAATTCCACCGGGGCGCGCAGATTCTGCAGATGGCCATCGAGGACGCACGGCGCCATGGCCTGATCGGTCCGAATATTCTGGAAAGCGGATTCGATTGCGAAATCGACGTCTACCGGGGCGCGGGGGCCTACATCTGTGGCGAAGAAACCGGCTTGCTGACCTCGCTCGAA
>Ga0067045_1030010_pt1 | contig 17159 bp, 11 predicted proteins | sample TerdegcTABiofilm_FD_59184 | JGI IMG/M metagenome (GOLD analysis project Ga0067045, IMG submission 59184) | Combined Assembly of (Gp0054472, Gp0054536) Wastewater bioreactor microbial communities from Singapore -Terephthalate degrading...
ATAAGGGCGATAGGCCCATGCTTCATTTCTGCAGCAGGATAGCCCTCAGCATGGATATACGAAATTTCTTTCAGCTTCAATGCTCCTTCAAGAGCCACCGGAAATTGAATTCCTCGTCCTAAATACAGAAAATTACGGTGATCTTTATATAATTGTGCAATTTTTTTTATTTCATCATTCTTATCAAGAATCTGCTTAACATGTTGCGGTGCATTTATCAATTCCTGCAAAAACTCCCTTCCCGCATCAGCTGTCATATACTTTCTTCGTGCTAAATAAAATGTAAGTAATATCAGTACGGTAATCTGGGATGTGAACGCTTTGGTGGAAGCAACACCAATTTCTGGACCTGCGTGTATATATACACCACCGTCACTTTCCCGTGCAATGGTGCTTCCCACAACATTGGTTATGCCAAGTACCTTAACTCCACGGGCCTTTGCTTCACGCAATGCAGCTAACGTGTCGGCTGTTTCCCCTGACTGGCTTATGACAATAACTAAATCACCTTTATCCAGTATAGGGCTTCTATATCTAAATTCGGATGCATATTCAACTTCAACCGGTATTCGTGCATACTCTTCAATAAGATATTCGCCTATCAATCCAGCATGCCAGGATGTACCACATGCAATAAAGATAATTCTTCTGATTGCATTTAATTCATCTTCAGTTAATCGTAAACCATCCAACCGTGTTTTGCCTTCATCCAGTAAAATTCTTCCTCTGAAAGCATTCTGTATTGTTTCAGGCTGCTCAAATATTTCTTTAAGCATAAAGTGGGCAAAACCCTGCTTTTCAATATCAGCAATATCCCAGTCAATTTTGTCAGTATGCTTTTCAACTGTTTGCTTTTTTAAATCAAAGGTTTTAACCCCATTCTTAGTAATTTCAATTATCTCGCCATCAGATACATATATGACATTACGGGTATGTTCCACTATGGCACTGGCATCAGATGCCACAATCATTTCACCATCACCCACACCAATGATTAATGGGCTGCCATTACGTGCAGCAACTATTTTATCCGGTTCTTTTTTTGAAATCACGACAATGCCATACGTGCCCTCAACTTTGGTTAATGTCTTCTGAACTGCATCTACCAGTGGCATTGTCTGGTGATAATACTCAATAAGATGTACAAGAACTTCTGTATCTGTTTCACTTTTGATTGTATGATCATGCTGTATAAGAATTTTTTTAATGGCAGCATAATTTTCTATAATGCCATTGTGCACCAGAGCTATCTCACCATTACAATCAGTATGAGGATGTGCATTGACATCATTTGGCTCACCATGTGTGGCCCACCGTGTATGCCCAATCCCAACATTAAAATTTTTAAATTCGTCATAATTTAAAATGTCATTGAGCTCAGAAACTTTACCTTTTTGTTTTTGTACAATTAGTTTATTATTGAGTGCAGCAATACCCACAGAGTCATAACCCCTGTATTCAAGGCGTCGCAATCCATTAATAAGAACTTCTGCTACGTTTTTATTGCCAATATAACCAACAATGCCACACATAAAATTTCTCCTTGAGAATAGGAATTTATAATTTTCATTCCAGACCTTATCTCAAATCTAATGTTATATTTAGATTCTGAATAAATCTTTTAATACATTGAGCACACGGTTCAAGTTAACATGCCATTTCAAAATGACTTTTGCCAAAAATATTTTCATCATTATTAATGCAATTAATACAAATAATACAGGTAATCATATAAATAAGGGAACTTCTAAAAAACTGTTTTTTTTGGATGTTCCCTTGTGGGCACCATGTATATGATAAAACCACCTTCTATCATATGAATAATTTTAGAAGAAAGCAGTTTTTTAAGGTGCCCTTAATATTCCATGTTTAACTATATCGCCACGCATGTGGATATTAATGATTTAATTATAAACTATCTTTTTATAAAAAGCAAAACATTTTTTATATTTGTTATTTATTAACAGCAATGGGGCTTTAAGGCCCCATTGGTATTATACTTCAACTATTGCTTCAGCGGGACAGACATCAACACAGGTACCACATTCTGTACAAGCATCCTGGTCTATAACATATCTATCTTGGCCTTCAGAAATTGCCTGAGATGGGCATTCAGCGGCACAGGTTCCACACATTGTACATTCTTCAGTTATTTTATACGCCATGAGTATATCCTCCTGAAATTATAATAGTAACTTTACGTATAACAATTAAAATAAATTAGTAGCACATTTTCATTGTAAAACAAAATTTATAGAAATATTCATGCCAACATTGTTAAAAATAAAAAAAGATCATTGATAAAGCTAATTTATTATGTCTAACAGTCATTTCAATGAAATTAAAAATATATGATTATTTTACAATTATATTTTATGTATTTATAAAAAAAAGTGATTATATATACCTTTTAGTCGGTTTTTATATTGACTTTTTTATTGGCTTAATTTTCTATTATTATAGTACTATATTATAATCTAATGAGTGATTATTCACTCAGTTTGCCATTGCATATATATCCAATTATATTTTTTATTAAAGGGGGTTCTATGAAATATATTTCAAAAATTACTGTTGTATTACTGCTAATTTTTACATGTTCAGCAGTTTTTGCAGGTCAATGGGTATACAAACCAATGAGTATTAATGCCCAGAAAGGTGATATTATCCTTTCAACAAGCCCGGGTTTTATTATGGACCTTCTGGCAATTTTAGGTTGTTACTGGAGTCACAGTGGGATGGCTGTTGATAATGGCTTTAATATTCGCCATAATACCATGTATGTCAGTGAAGTACCTATCGAATATAATTACATCTGGTTTATCAAAACAACACCAAAACGCATGGATCCTACCCGATTAAGCAATGGATTGCCGGGAATACTTACTGAAGATATTGACACAACCTACAATGTAACAAAGAATTTCCATGCTGCAGGCGGTGCTGTATTAAAACCAACAGCTGCAAATGAAGCATTATACAGACAGTATTTGCAGTTAGCGGCCGATAAGATGCTGTATGTTAAAGCATATTACCGTGTTAATGCATATGTTAATATGTATCAGCTTGATTATGCTAATTATTACATAACAGGCCGTGGTAATCACTGCTCTGGTACTTGCTGGTATGCCAATTACTTTGCAGGAAAGACCATGAATGTTGCCTATATCCCTCCTTCACTGGTAACTCAATGTGCCTACAATCTTTATAATTCAGTAAAGAATATGGTAAGGGATGAAGCCGGTGGCTTTGGAGCATTCATCATAGACATTGAGGGGCTCTTTGGCACTGGTGCTGACGAAAAAATAGCAAATCAGATTGTAAACACTTTTGGCTGGGATAGGTCATGGGATACATCTTCATACTGGAGAAGCTATATTAACCAGAAATCCGCAACAGCTAATGCTCCTGATCATCTGTTGCTATATACATACACCAATCCTGCTGGATATAATCCTGGTGTACAAACTACCTCCTCTTCATACTATGGGCAGGTTGATCCCCTGGTTATTACCTCCGGATACTACTACTGGGTGGATTAACTGCATGAACACAACAATCCCGGGTGTTATTTTTGCCCGGGATTTTTTTATTTGTTACATTAATGTACTATAATGAACTATCGCTAAATATAAAATTATTTTATTTAATACTAATTTGAATCTATTGGATAACACAGGGTACTATTTATGAAACGCACTTACATTGTAACTGGAATCATTATTTTTTGTATAGCAGTATTTTTATTAATTCTATCTGTTCATAACACCAATAAGCAGGATGATATTTCTTCAAAAACACAATCTCTGCTTAATGTGTTCCAATTTATGTCTGCACCTGAACCACAAGAAGAAGTTCCTCCCGTTGATCCTGAAAAGGTTGAAACATATGAAATTGAACAGGCAAATTTTATTAAAGAGATAATACTGGAAAAAAATCCAGTCTGCGCAGGTGAAGATTTTAAAGTTACTGTTATTGCCAAAAATCCTTTTGGACCTGATGCACATTTAGTGTATCGCATTAGCAACAAACTGGGCAATCCTGCAATTTTACGGTTTACCAAGGCAGGTTTACGCGAATTCTATGTAACAGTACGTGATGAAGGTAAACATATTGATATGCGTAAAGTCCAGATAAACGTTGTGGATTGTGCCGATAAACCAATAGTTACATTGAGTGCGCGGTTACATAATCTTGAACCTGAATCAGCAATATTTGAAGTCACCTCACAGAAAGGGCTGTCCGGTAAATGTACCTATGATTGGGATTTTGGCGATGGTACATACGCAACAACACAAACGGGATATATTACTCATAGTTACGCCTCACGTGATCAGAAAGGATTACAGTCAAGCTTTATAGCACAGGTCAAGGTAACTGATGCTAACGGAATATCTGCTATTGGCAGAGGCAGTATTTCATTCCCTAATGTCCATTATCTATCCAATCTTATGGGAAATCCAGTAATTCCAGTTCTTTATAATAAATTTCCAGCCATTGATAATGCTTACATCACTGTTGAAATTAATATGAAAAATATTTTTGATGAACCAGTTGCGTTCAATACTGCTGTCCTTGAATGCAGGCCATGCAATACTACACTTTCACCTGATTATAAAAATATTAATCCCGACCAAATTTTAGAATCAACATATATAGCTCCAAAATCGTCCGTGAAACAATTGCTGAAAGTGCCAAAATCATTATTACCTAAGTCTACATGCAATCTCAATATTACATTATCAGGGCCATATCCTGATAAACGTGAAGTATATGCAAAGATTTTTCTCAATATACCTCCACAGTCAAAAGATGATATTGACACATCACGGGATAAAATAATTACTGACGATGAAATGATACAAAAGCTTAATAAAGCAGCCCAAATACTGGGAAAAGATAGGCCTATAACACCACAGGATATACAAAAATTAGAGCGTGAAGGTAAATTATAAGGGAACTTCTAAAAACTGTTTTTGCGGATGTTCCCTTGTGGGCACAGTATATAAGATAAAACTGCTTTCTATATATGCATAATTTCGGAAGAAAGCAGTTTTTTTTAGGTGCCCATAAAATATTTATGCTAACAGTATAAACAGCAATATAGCAATAACAATAAAACCTGCTACAATTCCAATAACCAGGCTTGCTTTTGAAGAAGTAGCTTCTTCATCGGTAAATACAATTTTAGTTTTTACTTTTATATCCTGTTCTTCTATTGCTTTGCCATAAAGGCTTTCAGTAATTTTTGCAAAAAGAGTATACCCTTTTTTCTTATTATAATTTACTGAATAAACTTCAGCTTCAATTGGGGTGTTTTTATTGTCAACAATCAAATTCAATGTTTTTGCAATATCATATCCATACGGGGTTGATGTATCGATTAATACATAAATAAGATCTCCTTTTTGCAATTGTGAAACCTTTTTGCCACTAGTTGGCGATAATACTAAATCAACTGCAACCAGCTTTTTATCAAATTTACTATCGCCCTCCCCTTGATCTTCCTTTTTGTCAAACTGCGAAGGGTTATACAGCATATGAAACCTGATAACATCTGTGCGATGCAATTCAGCTCGTACCTGAATATCTTTAAATTGCTGTAACAAAGATGCAAACAACTGGCTGGCTAAACCTGATGCTTCATGTTCAATTGCATGTATTAAAGCATCAACATCTACTTTCCATAAATTTGACTGAATTTCGTGCTGAACAGGTGTAAATCTGTTTGTTTTTTGTGCTGCTTTAACAATTCTGCTAAATAGATCATATAATGTATCACCACTTTTTACTTCAGATTGTACCACACTTGTATCATCTAACCAGCAAAAGCAATATAACAATTTGTGAGTTGTACAATTGACAAAGCAAAAACAAATTCCGCTAAATTGGCTTGAATCAAGGTAAAGCATAGTAATGCCAATATCTTGTTTGCTTTTTTTTATAGATTCCTCAGCTACCTGTCTGTCATTATCATAATACCGTGCTGCAATTTCCACCTGCTGAGACAACGTTAATGAATCAATTTTCTGGGTAATAATTATTTCATTGTATTGTGCATTTGAAATACTGTCAAACTCAGAATATACATCAATTATATCAATATTTAACGCTGACTTGATTAAACGTTGTACTTCATTTACTGCGGTTATTGGATTATTTTCAATAGTATTAAGCAATACATTTATATTTTTGTGGTCCACCCTTTGCAGAAGATAATTTTTAATGATTTCAAAATATTCTTTTTGAACGGCATATTGCTGGGATGCTATGGTAATAGCTTCAATAAAATCAATAGATGAAACGTTAGTACGGGCATTCTTTAAATTATCCCCTGAAATGAAAACCCCATTGACACCTATAATTCTGTTATTTTCCTTATCAATAACTGTCAAAAGTAATCCAGATATATTGAGTTTGGCACAATATACTTTACTTTTAATTGAGATAAGTGTTTTTGCTGACATAATGATAATCCTTAATATGATATATAATTAAAACACACAGTATGAGCAAAATCAATCCTTTTTTGTTAAATTAATTTTACCATTATTTAAATAAATATTTTCACCAAAATATTGTTGACGTTTTGTTAATTTCAGCATTTATAAATTACTATCATAATAATAAATAAACAGGGATTAAACAGTATGAAAAAATTACTACCTAAATTAAAAAATAGAATATCCGAGTTAAAAAATTTCATTATACAGATAATTAATCAGATTTACCGTGGAGAAGAAGCTTTCAACTGGCTCACTACAAAAATAATCAATACCATTAAAGTATTTATCGTTGCATCGCGAAAATTTATGAAAGATGACTGCCTTACAAAATCATCTTCGATTGCTTATACCACAATTGTTTCACTTATTCCAACGCTTGCAGTGGTGCTTACTATCTATTCCATATTCTCAGGTGTAGGCGACAAAAAAGATGAACTATTCAGGCAAATTACACTCTTTCTTGTAGAACATAACATAAAAATAAATGTTGATCCGTTCTTCCAAACAATCAGTACATTAATTGATAACGCAGCTAAAATAGGTGGCATAGGCGCTGTGGTTTTGGCATTTTCAGCAACTGCTGTTTTAAGAACTCTGGAAAAATCCCTTAATGATATCTTCAGAGTTACCAAACAGCGTTCTATGTTTTTAAAAGTAATCTATTACTGGGCAGCTTTGACACTGGGCCCAATTATGATTATTGCAGCAACAGCCGTCGCAACACAAATCTCAAATACATTATCAGCCCCCCATCTGCAAGCGATAGTTCATGATAATAATGCCCATTACGTAGTTGGAAACAAAGCCACCATACTCTTTAATAATAAAGATGATCTTAATTTTACTCCTCTGCCCATTGAAAAAATTGATTTTGATAATCAACACATTTTTTCATACAATCCTAATGACAAGCAGTTTAATGCAGAAGAATTCAGAATAGAACTCATTGAATATAAACGCACCAAATTTTCTGACATTACCTTTGCAGGCCAGAAAGGATTCATTATTGGTGATAATGGAATTATACTCAAATCATACGATGCAGGCAAATCATGGCTTATAGAAAAATGGGGCAATTTTACTTTTAACGATATTGAAATGCTTGATGAAAATACAGGGTTTATTGCTGCAAACAATGGGTATCTTTTAAAAACTAATGATGGGGGCAGGTCCTGGCAGGTAATGGAGTGGGAAAATGTAACATCTAATTTTAATGCAATAAGTTTTTACAAAGATAAAGGAATTATAGTTGGCGATAGATCCTATATATTAATAACTATCGATAAAGGGAAAACCTGGCAAATAAAACAGCTTGCTGAAGGCAAATACAAAAAGAATTTCCTTAATTTCAACGATGTCCAGATAATTGATGATAACATGTCAATTATTGTTGCGGATGAAGGATATTATTTAACAAGTTCAAAAAATTTTACTTCCTGGGCCGCTCACAAGTTTAAGGATAACAACCTGTATGCAGTATATTTCATTAATCAAAACGAAGGTTTTATAGCAGGCGAAAAAGCTGATATTTATATAACGGCAGATGGTGGTGAAAAGTGGACTGTTAAAAAGCTTAAAGGGGAACGTATTAATCAACTATCGCTTTACAATAATATGTTGTGGGCAATTGGGAACAATAGTTTTCTGATGCTTTCAAAAGATATGGGATCAACATGGCAAGGCCTGAAGGGAAGCAGTATTTTAGTGTATCTGCTGAATTTCTTTGCACCGTTCTTCTTTATATGGATCTTATTTTTAATGTGTTATATGATATTGCCTAACACTAAAATACCACTACGGCCTGCTGCAATTGGTGCATCATTTACCAGTGCTGTGTGGGTTATCTTTATTTTATTGTTCATTGTATACATTAAAGCCTTTGCCAAGAGCACTTTTGCCATTTATGGAGCTCTTGCTGCATTCCCAATATTTTTACTGGTGGTGTATTCTTCAGCCGTGATCATTTTATATGGTGCTGAAATTTCATACGTTTTGATGAATCCATTAAGCTATAAATATTTAAACAGGGCATTGAAGGATAAAAAGGATATTCATGTTTATTCAGCTATAGCCATATTACACCATATTTATAAAAAGTTTGAATCAGGAAAAGGCGCAACAAGTTTTCAGGAATTATTACCAATGACGCTGAATGATGTTGACCTGCTTGATATGCTGTTAGACCTTTTTATTAAAGAAAAGTTTATAACACACACTGAAGACTTTGGTATCATCCCGGCAAATGCAAGTAAAAATATCAGCATAGCTAAAATTATTGATACAATTTATAGCATATCACTGGATATTCCAGTAACCAAACAGGATAAGCTGAAATCGTATTTAGCTGATGTATTCAAAGATATGAAGCAATCACTTGAGGCTATTGTCAAAAACAAAACATTAGCTGATGTTATCAATGCCACAGAATGATGTGTATAGTCTATTGTGATACTATCCTGAACAAAAAAGGAATAACTATCACTCTACCCTGAATTTCATCAGGTACCTTGCCAAAATTTTTTGACAGGCGTATTGCATCAATACATGATTCATCGATGGCTTTATTCCCTAATGAATCCACAAGTACAACATCAAGAACATTACCTTCACGGTCCATGGTAAAATATAATTTAACATCCTGAGTTGGCACTGCCATAATCCTCATTCTGCCGGGTGCCATACTCCCTGTCATTGGATTGTAGCCATATATTACTGCATTGGCAAGAAGTGGTGGGTGCCAGTTGGCGGCAACTTTATCTTTCATATTTTTGAAGTATTCAAAAGGCTTGAATTTTACTGTATTGAAAGAAAAGAATCCATCACTGGTAAAAAAAAGCGCATTCTTTGGTGTAATGCTATATTTGTCAGGGATGCGTGTAAATTCATTATCACCCTCAAATTCAGGGACTCCTCCCGCCTCTTCTTTAAAGAAAGTAATGCTGTATTCTGTATTTTCCTGTGCAACCATGATTTTGTCTTTTGCAGCTGTGCTACTTGCAATTCCACCTTTACCTAACTGCCTGACCCCTTTTTGCATCTTAAAATCCAGTGAATTATTGAGCCATCTATCACCTTTTTCTTTTGTTATATAACCTTTAGCTTTTGATGTTTTATCTGAAAGAAGTGTATTCTTATTTATGTCTTTGATATCATCCTGATTGATGTTAACAATGATATCCCTGCCTTTAAATAATGAATCGGCTTGCTGTTTTGCAAAAACTCCATAGCGTATTTGTGCAATTAAAAAAGAAACAATCACAATACTGTGCATGAAAAATGAAACCAGAAGTACCAGGTCAAATCTTATTTCGGCGCGTTCCATCTTCCAATACCTTTTCTGTATACTTTTGTTTGCCCACGCACCTCTTCAAGCAACATACGATGTTCAGCAGTAAATGCAACATTGCGGCGTGACATCATTGTTTTGCATGTAGCAAAAAATTTATCCTCCGAAGGCAGATCAACAATCTTGCCATCAATATACCAGCTAAATGGCGGTATAAACTTTGTCGTAATTGCACCATTGTGAATGACCATGCAACCAGGACCCATAACAGTACCGGTGTTGATTAATGTTCCTATACTGGTCATAGTGTAATCACCTATAAAACATCCCACCTTAAGTAATCCAGTGTTTATTTTCTCTTCCCCTATGAGTAATTTAACGGTTGTATAATTATTTTTCAAATCACTGTTGGTAGTCAGAGCTCCTAAATTTACCCAGCTACCAATATATGAATGCCCTATAAATCCCTCATGGTATTTATTGGCAAATCCCTGAAAAATGCATTCTTCCACTTCACCACCAATCCTGCACCATGGCCCAATGCTGCACCCTTCTCTCACTTTTGCCTGTAATACTATTGTATTATCTCCAATCGCACATGGTCCTTCAATTCTGGTAAAAGATTTTATTGAGCAACCTTTCCCAATATACACTGGTCCTTTTGTACAATCTATAACTACATACGGTTCTATAGTTACATCATCTTCTACTATTATTTGAGAACTATCGCCTAAAATTGTTACACTATTGTGTCCACCCGGCTTTTTTATAAATTTAAAATCCTGTGTTATAATATCCCCATTTTTATCAATCAATTCCCACAGAGATGTCAGCACATAACCGTTATAATTTGCTATTTGAGTTTTGTCCTGCAAAAAATTTTGTACATCTTCGGTGGTGGTGAATGGTGGAATGGTAGCTTCATGTACCTTTGCAAGTACAGGAATATCGTTATGCATATAAATAGTATTATTTTGTATGTCCGATAGTTCCGGATATATAACCCTTGCATTGATAAACAGCAACTCTTCTGAATGGTTGATTTTCACCGGTTCATTAATATGGAGATGGGGATACTGTATATGAACTATCGCTTCCAAATGATGTCGTGTATAAAAATAGATTGAGTCAGGAAACTGAGATGTGAACAAGGTGGCATATCGCTGGTGAATGGTGAAAAGTCCGCAGCGAATATCCCATACGGGCCTTGTTAGGGTTATTGGGAAAAAGTCATTATACTGTGAATCTTCAAAAATTATTATTTTCATAATGCATACTGTGAATTAATGTAGATAGCTCAGGGTAAACATTTATACAATATTTATTTTGATTTATTTTTTACCTCTTTACATTAACTTTTGCCTTCCTGTCATTGCCAGGAGTCCCGATGCAATCGAGATGACGAAGCAATTCCCTCTTGCGTGGTATTGAGATTGCTTCCCTTCGACAAGCTCAGGGCAGGCGCTACACTCGCAATGACTTTACACTCGCGTCATTGCAAGGAACGAAGTGACGAAGCAATCACATCTTTCGTGGTATTGAGACTGCCACCCTTCGACAAGCTCAGGGCAGTCGGTTACTGAGCTTGTTGAAGCACTCAGCACAAGCACTGCGCTCACAGTGACGTACACTGTGGTCATTGCGTGCCCCACGGTTTCTTTTGAAACGGCCCCTTTTTAAATAATACATTGCTGAAAACATTATTTATTTGCGTCTTCTTCAGCAAATTCTTTCTTGCGCTCTTCAATAACTTTTTCAGCAATCCTGCCTGAAATTGGCTCATAATGTGAAAAGCGCATTTCAAAGGTAGCCTTACCACTTGTCATTGCACGCAGGTCAATTGAATATCGCAGCATCTCGGCCAGTGGCACCAGCGCTTTAACTACTGATATTGGGGATTTCCCTTCCTCATCCGAACTTCCCATGCCCAGTACCTTGCCACGGCGGCTGGTGATATCATTCAAAATATCACCCATTGAATCCTTTTCAACATACACATCCACTTCCATGATGGGCTCTAACAGTATGGGACCTGCAGCTTCAAGACCTTTTTTCAATGCCTGTCGCGCTGCAATTTTAAATGACATTTCAGAAGAATCAACAGGATGATATGAACCATAGTAAAGCTCAACCGAAACATCCACAACCGGAAAGCGTGCAAGCACACCCTCATCCATTCCTTCTCGCAATCCCTTTTCAACAGCCGGTATGAAGTTACGTGGAATAACACCGCCAACAATGCTGTCTATAAATTCAAATCCTTTGCCACGTTCAAGTGGTGCAACTCTTATAAATACTTCACCATATTGCCCATGTCCACCTGTCTGCTTTTTGTGCTTATACTGAGCTTCAGCTTTTTTGGTGATAGTTTCCCTGTATGCAATCTTAGGTTCAGACGTAACAAGCTCAATTTTATTCTTTTCTTTTATGGATTTCAATATAATATCCAGCTGCATTTCACCCATTCCTGACAAAACAGTTTGTTTGGTTTCAGGATTAAATATATAGGTGATAGTTGGGTTTTCATCAGTTATTCGTGAGAATATCTGGCCAATTTTATCTTCATCGCCCTTCTTGGATGCCTGTACCGCATATGAAAACACAGGATTTGGTAACTGTATTATTGGCAACAACACTGAATGCTTTGTATCACATAATGTATCAAGAGTTGCTGTTCTATCCAGTTTAACAACAACACCAATATCACCAGGAAGAAGTTTTGGCACTTCAACCGGTTTGTTGCCAATCATAGTATATAGTTTTGTAACGCGTTCTTTATAATTCTTGGTGGAATTTAATACTTCAGTTTCAGGTAATAATGTTCCAGAAATGATTTTCAAATAATTGAATCTGCCAGCATACTGGTCAATGTATGTTTTCCATACAACTGCAGCAAATGGTGCATCAGGTTTTGATGTAATAACCACTTTTTCTTCTTTATTGTTGGGATTTAGACCTTCAATCTGTTTGTTTAATTCCCATGCAGGAACATAATTTTTAATAACGTTAAGCAAATTCTTTATACCAATAGCTTTCAGTGAAGAACCACAAATAACCGGAAAGACCTCTGCTCTAGCAACAAGTTCTTTCAAGCCTTTTTTCATTTCATCTTCAGTTAATGGTTCACCCTCTAAATACTTTTCTATCAGTGCGTCATCGCCTTCAGCCGATAGTTCCATCAGACTATTGCGTGCATCTTCTGCAGCCTTTTTCAAATCTGCCGGGATATCGCTTACCTGAATTTTGCCATCAGGTTTAGGCATCATAGCCTTCATTTCAATCAGGTCAATAACACCGCTGTGTTTATCAGCTTCACCGACAGGAATGCAAACAGCTGCAAATTTAGCATTAAAATGGGATCTCAGGTTATCAATAATAGCATTGAAATTTGCCCGTTCTTTATCCATTTTGTTTATAAAAATGATTCGTGGAATCTTTTTTGATTCTAAATAACGCCACACTTTTTCAGTTTCTATCTGTACGCCATCAACTGCATCAACTACTACGATAGCTGCTTCGGCTACCTGAATAGCGGCTCGTGCTTCACCAACAAAATCTGACATACCAGGCGTATCAATAATATTTATTTTAACATCATCTATCTCAACATAACCCAGTGCACTACGAATTGACATTTTCCTGCTTTTTTCTTCCTCATCATAATCCGATGTCAGCGACCCGTCATCCGGCTTGCCAATTTTGTCAATTTGACCACCTATAAACAACATCGCATCAAATAATGTAGATTTTCCGGTACTTCCATGCCCCACAATGGTAACAGTTCTAACGTTTTCAGTAGAATATTCTTTTAGCATCATACCCTCCAGCGTACTATTCACTAAATTAAAATGAGATATTCTCTTTTAGGACGAAAAGACAAAAGCTTTTGCAGAAAAGTAAAATGCTATATGTTTTTTGTAAAGTATTTTATTTTATAAAATTGAAAGCTGTAGCACAAGTTCACAAAGAATTTTCATAATCAAGTTAGAAAAGTAGTTTAATAAAACATTATCTTTTGAAAAACAAAAGTTTTTCTTACCACTTCCTGGTATCGTTGTTATGCAGCAGTATAGTATAGTGATAGGCAGTTACTGTTCTGCTTTTTGTAGTAATTCCGGCGGTGGTCCCCAGTAAAATTGGCAACAAGGAATGCCTTCTTCTAAATAAAATGAAAATGTGTAGCCACTAAAGCGATAGTTATCGGTATTTTCATCACTGTCTAATGCTGCAAGATAATCATACAGATAATTCTCTACACAATAGGCTATAACCTTTGCCAATGACATCTTACAGACTTTCCGCACATCCATCACAAACTCATACTCATTCTCATACAAATACAGATGTACGCGTTTCCAGGTGTGATACCGCTTCCTATACTGTAACCGTGTATAGCTTTTAACCGGAATTCGTTTATATGACAGCACATAGTTTATGAAATTAATAACAAATGTATGAAGCGATAGTTTACGGATAGCAGCATTTTCTTGTAAAAGCTCTAAGTGTGCATAGGCAATGCAGGTGGTAGTTTCTATATTCATATGTTCCCTCCAAATTATATATGTAACAATACAATAGTACTATCGGAAATAATTTCAACTACAAATTGTATGCAGTTTGAAAAACCATTCACGTTAAGAATAGGCGATGGTGCAGTTGTACACCATACATTGTGATATATCCTCAGGATAATAGGCATTATGATAAAAGGGCAAGCAGTGTAAAGATTGATGCATAGCAAGTATGTCACACCACACTATGAGGTTGCTCTAAAGTGGAGGGACATTGTGCACATAACTGCCGACTAATAAAAAAATATTTTATAGCTTTTTATTTCATTACTACTAGTTTGTAATTTATTTGGCGCTTACATTTATAATGTATCATCACTAATTATTCCTAAATGTGGAAATTTGAATAAATTATAAAATAGTGTACACCCCCGCCGCCTTCGGCGGCGTGGATGTACACTATATTCATTATGAAATTTTTTAGGAATTATTGCTGATGTATCATAGTTATTATCATATTATACTTATTAATCAAAGTATTTTATTATTGCAAAATTCGTATTCATTATATAATTGTAAAAATCCATATTAAGTATATAAAATATTTTAATGATAGTATGAAATTATTACACAATTACAAAATTTATGTCACAATTTTGTTCTGTATTCATCTTTGTTTATTGAATCCAGTAGTATATGCACAGAATGTTTACGAAGCATCCTCACTGCATAACTCCGCTTCTCGAAGCCAGATTGTCCAGCAGATTTTTTATCAACGTTGGGATACCATATTCAGTAACTATCTGCACTTTGATGCATATATAAACGTAAACTGGGTATTTAATTTTTATGTAAACACATATAACCGTGGTACTGGCCAAAAAGAAGCAGTACCCATGCGGCTGGTCAGAACATTTTCAGATGTAGCAATGTTATTCTCAGTCTATACACCTGTTACAGAAACACCGGATGAAACTCAGCCAGTAGACATAACCGATGTCACAACATTCCGCAAGCCATGGGTGAACAACTCAATTTTACTGGGTTTTACAGCCTGTGGGTATCACTATGGATTAACACGTTCGGTTGAAATTAACCGTGGGAGCGCCGGTAGTGAAACTGCAACTGATTATGCCTTTTCACAATTTTTTGACGATATTGTTGCAATCACAGCGGTGTTTGTTCCCTACGTTACGCTTCATGCAGGGATTGTCTTTAATCAGCAGATTGAACCAAACGAAGATGGCACTCTGGATTATAATTTTGACCCATCAACAATTACCAAACGCTACTTCACATCATTAAGTCTTTATAACACATTAACCTGGCGGTCAACAGCAGCAAAAGACCGCATGGAATCCTATGATGTAAGCCTGAACATAACACAATTGTTATCCATTACAACATCCATACCTTCATACATACCACAGACAACAATTGGTTACAAACAATATCATAAGTACAACGATGAGCCGTATGACCCGGTGTGGGTAAGCACAGCAAGCGGCAAATCAAATACCACGAGCGATAGTTTAAAGCAACATGCTACCCTGTATACCTATTACACAACATTATCCAAAAACTTTGGCAATTTTTATATTGCAGCCAGTATTGAATTACAACATGTTGACAGAACGCTTGTTGATAAGCGAACAGAGCAAAAAGTATTACTGCCAATGATGCGGATATGGTGGGCAAAAGCTGGATATGATCTTATGGATAACCCTGGCTGGGATTTCATTGTATGGTTGGGAGTAAATAAATACTATGACCCTGCAATAAGCTATCATAGCAAGCATAGTGATAATGACACAGGTGGCTGGTTTGCCATGATTGACGGTACTGCGCCATATATTACCTTAACCATTAAGGCTTCATATAATGACGCAAGCGAGCTTGATAGACTTGTTGAGGCAGTTAATAAATTTGTAATAGAAGCAAGTGCAAGTTTTAGGATTTAGTTCAATGAAAAGTAAAATTTTATCATACATATTTTTATCGGCGATAGTTCCTCATATAATAGCCTGCTCCTACACAGCTGACTATATCGAAGGAGCTCTTACCAACCGTGCCAGTTTTTCCATCAGTGCCCATTATGAGGCAGGTACTGGTGTAGTCGTTGAGTGGAATGCTAACCCCGACAATGACTCCTTTGCCGGCTATGAAATATATATGACCGAAGAACCAAACAATGAATTTGCAGATTATATAGTTGTTGGAGCTTGCTACAGTATTAGCTCTTCTTCATATTTTCAAGATGATGGAACACTTGATAATCCCTCTCAAACACAATTTATACATACTTCTTTACCATCATCAGGCATTTACTTTTACCGTGTTGGTGTCATTGAGTGGGATGAACGTGATTATGATGGTGATGGCAAAGATGATAAAAAACCTTCATCACCTAATGAATCATTATATGAATCATATACTAATATAGCTGAAATCAGTGGCAGCGCTATGGTTGAAATTCCTTGAATAATAATATAGGAATATAAGCTCTGACCCCTATTTCTTTATACCCATCCCGCAATAGAATACCGCTTGCGATATATTGCATCGTAGTACATAAATCTTTTTACCCTTTCGGCAAATGTTTTTCCCAATTCATTAAAATAGTCATGGTAATTTATTGGCACTCCTACATCAGCATCTTTCTGTAAATATGCTTTTATGCTGCTGTAAGTGTATGCAGTGGGGTCAGAGCATAAATTTTTCCGTACCGGATTATACGCCAAATACCACAACAACCACAACAAATAGTGAAACCCATCTTTAGCAAATTGTATAATGCTATCTTTATACCGCTCATTCCAGAATGGTCCAGTCCTTCCGGTTACCTTATTATACAGT
>Ga0067045_1030011_pt1 | contig 17158 bp, 16 predicted proteins | sample TerdegcTABiofilm_FD_59184 | JGI IMG/M metagenome (GOLD analysis project Ga0067045, IMG submission 59184) | Combined Assembly of (Gp0054472, Gp0054536) Wastewater bioreactor microbial communities from Singapore -Terephthalate degrading...
CTTGCCGGACACCGTTCACAGCTCATTTGCCTTAATAAACCAACTTTAGCTTGAATTATCAAATAATATGATTCTTATTGCTAATACTAAATGCGGCATATATTATTTATATTGCATACAATTAAAAATCATCATCAAAACTAACAGGCTTTATGTTAATTGATCGTGCAATTTCATTCGGAATACTTAAGAATCTTCCTCTATTTTCCGAACTTACTCATAATCAATTCAACCAGATAGTATCTATTTCAAAAATTATTCATTATAAAAAGAATGAGATCATTTTTCGGGAAGGTGATTCTTATAAAGGCTTTTATATCCTACTTAATGGCTCTATTAAAATCTATAAAATATCATATGAAGGGAAAGAATCTATTCTCCATTTAATCAAACCTTCTGAATCTTTTGGGGATGTACCTCTCTTCGAAGGTGGTAGCTATCCTGTAACCTCTCAGACCATTGTTGCCTCATCTTTAGTTTTTTTCCCCGCAATCTCGTTTAAAAAACTAATTAGAAATAATCCCACAATCTGCTTTAATATGCTCGTAGGTTTTGCTAAAAAAATGCGGCGTCTTACTCAAAAAGTTGAAGACCTTTCTACAAAAGAGGTATCTAACCGACTTGCTAGATTTCTCTTAGAAGAGATCAAAAAATCAGGAACTGAAAATCAACCAGAACCTCATATAAAAATTACTATTTCGAAAAAAAATATCTCCTCTTTTATTGGTACAATCCCGGATACGCTATCTAGAATTCTGAAAAAACTACAAGATGAAAAAATAATTCGTGTGTCCGGTAAATCAATTTTTATCTCTGATATGGATAAAATTAAAAACTTAGCTAGATAGAATTCTTTTCTTATATCTTCTTCTCATTTGGAAAAATTCGAAATCCGACTTAAGTCAAAGGATATCTACTCTTATGTTGTGATATTTCACATGTCAAAAAGGAGATTTAATATGATACACATTTCATTAAAAATAAAAAGCCTAATAGCAGTAGCTGCTGTTCTATTATTTGTTTCATCAACTCAATCATTCGCCCATTGCGATGGATTGGATGGACCGGTAATTAAAGATGCCCGTAAAGCGCTCGAGACTGGAAATGTTAAGCTTGTATTGATCTGGGTGCAAGAAGCTGATCAAGATGAAATTATTTCTGCTTTCAACAAAACTCTTGCTGTACGCAAACTATCACCGGAGGCGAAAGAATTTGCAGACATGTATTTCTTCGAAACTCTAGTTCGTATCCACCGTGCCGGAGAAGGTGCACCTTATACTGGAATTAAACCTGCTGGACGGGATCTTGGACCTGCAATCCCAGCAGCAGATAAGGCAATTGAATCCGGCTCACCTAAAGAGTTAGTTAAATTTTTGCAAGATGCTGTTCACGATGGTTTACATCCTTATTATATGAATACTGTACAAAAAAAGAATTTCAATCCTAATGATGTAAATGCCGGAAGAGAATATGTCAAAGCTTATGTGGAATTCGTTCACTATGTTGAAAAAATTTATCTGTTGACATCCGGTTCGGCTCATAGTGAAGAAGGTGCAGAAAAACATTCACATTAATTTAGTAATAATCCCTCCTGCAATTACGGAGGGCTTAGTTTTTGTAAGCGAATATTTATAATGCTGAATTAAGAATTATTTTACAGAGATCTTAATCAATGGAATTAAAGGAGGAAAAATAAAATGAATTACTTAATCCCCAAGCCTCTGAAAGTTGAACATGAAGAACTACATGCTCAACTCTTAAAAGCAACTCAAGAAGAAGGCGAAGTCGGATTGTCTGCTAAGGAGGTTGCTAAATTATTACATAACCATTTCATTAAAGAAGAGGAATATGCAATTCCGCCTCTTGGATTGTTAACCCATCTCTCAAAGGGTGTTTTAACAAATGGAATGAAATCTGTTCTTGCTATGACAGAAAAACTTAAAGCTGAACTCCCTCATATGCTGGAAGAACATAAAATGATAATTGAAGCTCTCCATAATTTAATAACAGCTTCTAAAAATGAAAATAAACCCCAGTATGCAGAGTTTTCTGAAAAGTTGATCCTTCATGCTCAGACGGAAGAAGAAGTCATGTATCCAGCAGCAATTTTAGTGGGTGAATACATAAAGCTGAAGCTTCAATAATCATTCTTTAGTTTATAGACAAAATGGAGATCTATAATGTTTATTAACACAATTGAGTTCCCGCTAATCCTAGACAGTGATGAACAAGTGTTTCTTGAATGGTTTAAATGGACGAACAGCATTTACAAAAACTTTGATGGGTTTATTTCTCGCCGTCTATTGAAAAATACAAAAGGTGGGCAAAACTATATTTCGCTGGTAGAACATGAAAGTGAAAAAACTTTTATGGCAATGCATACTAGCAAAGAGCGCAAAGAAGCTTATAACAAATTACAACCTTTGCTGGAAGGTAAACTCTTTCCACAATTTTACGAAGTGATTATTGATACTTAATAAAAATATTTTTAATGTTCATAAGTAAATCTGATAGGAGATACTTATGTTTTCTACCGTCAGGTATTTTGTAAAGACCAGTATTTTATTTCTCCTCATTGGAATTATTACGGGTCTATATCTTTTAATCGCACGGTTTTATTTCGATTCGTGGCCACATCCTGATCTGATCTCAGCGCATACTCATATAATTCTTGTCGGCTCCGTTATGATGATGATTATGGGTGTCGCGCTATGGTTCTTTCCGCGTCCCGAAAAAGATGACAAACTTTATAAGCCCGATCTTATTCTTGCTGCTTATTTTATCATTGCTGCTTCAACACTTATCAGATTTTTTTCTCAAATTATTTCAACTTTTGTTCTACATAACGAGCTTCTAAAATTCTTACTTACAATCTCTGCAGTCGGACAAGTAATAGGAATAATTATTTTCTTCATTTCTATCTGGGGAAGAATCAGATCAGTCGGAAGTCATATTAGAGAATCAAAGGGAGAAAAATTTTAATTCCTGTAAAGATTGATAAGTAAATACTTTTTTATGCATAATAATAATACTCGAAAGTATTAATCAAATAAACTCAATAACAAAAAGGCGGAGTTATGATCGATTCAAACACTGTATTAACCGGACAAACAATTGCCTACACTTTTTATGTCCTCGCTATTATGGCTCTGATGGGATGGTTTGCTTACAAAGTAACCAGAGACGGTTCCAGAAAAGAAGTCAAATCGGCAATATTTTATTCATTTGTCGGCTTTCTCGTAGTACTTGGCGTCTCGCTTCACATTGTAACACATGAAACAATCCCCTGGAAGTCTATGGATCTAAATCGTGCAGAGATTAAAGCTGATAAGGTATTTCATATTACTATGGCGAACCACGAATTTCAACTCCCTTCTAACAAACTAATAATTACAAAAAATGAGATAGTAAAATTTGATGTTGAATCGAAAGATTTAACCTATGGTTTTGGATTATTCCGAAGCGACAACTCAATGGTATTTCAGATGCAGGTAATTCCCGGTCATAATAATGATATACTTTGGCAGTTTGATCGCCCGGCAGTTTATTCCATTCGGTCTACTGAATACTCGGGACCCAAAGGTGTTAATATGATCGTGAGGGATGCTGTTGAAGTGGTTGAATAATAATTTTTACAACTTATAAGGAATTTTAAAATGAGTTTTATACAAATATTAACAAACGGCGAACAAGGTTTATTCAAACCAAATTCTCTTACGCCAATGCAAAAACTTGCATTGCGGTTTGTGGTTGTTGGTCTTATATATTATGGAGTTGTTGTTGTTGAGGGAATGTTGATGCGATTATTTGAAGTTAATCCCAATCTCGCTTTGGGTGTAGAACCGAAACAGTTTTTTGCTATAATGACGGCGCATCCGCTTGTTGGAATTTTTGGTTCCACATATTCCATCGTCTTCGGCGCTTTTCTTTTTCTTGTTCCTTTCTTAATGAAAAAACCATTGTGGAGTATCAAATTAGCGAACTGGAACCTTTGGTTAATTGCAATCGGCACATTTGTGTTTTGGTTTGCGGGATTTGTATCTCATTATTCTCCACTCTATACACTTTATTGGCCTCTTCCGGCAGATTTTTCTCAGTTTAGTGTTTTAGGTGGAACATTCTTTATTGTTGGGATTGCGCTAGTGATGGTAGGAACTGCTTTTTTTGTCATCAATATTTATAAGACTATCACATATACTCCGGAAGGATGGGAAAAACAACCAAAAGGAGCGCTAATTAAATCTGCACTTGGTTTAACCGGTTTATCCAATCTCTTCTCAAAAAAGAAAAAAGAACATTTGGTTTCTCTTCCTGTCGCTGCAATTGCAAGAGGTACGGTTGATACAGCTTTTAATGCTGTTGTAATATTATTCGCCGGCGTTCTAATCTTAATTTATATGGTTGCGGAATTGTTTGGAGTAAGTCTAAAACATTCGGCTATTGATGCTTTATTGTATAAAAATATTTTCTGGTGGGGTCTTGATTTAATTGCCGATGGATTGGTTCTAATATTTGTTGCCGGCACTTGGTATTTACTCGCAACTTTAATTACTGGTAAAAAATTATTCATGGAAAACTGGGCTCGTGCAGCTTTATTTATTGAAATGATTGTTAGCTGGACAGTTTGGTCTCATCATTTAATGTCGGATCAAGCACAACCCGGTATATTGAAAATTCTGTCCGGAGAAATGGTTACCGCATTTGAACTGATTACTCAAGGTTTAGCTTTCTTTATTACACTTGCAACACTGTGGAGCGCAAGACCGTTAAAAATGAGTTATCCATTAAAATTTTTGCTCGGTGGCTTGCTTGGTTTTGCTTTAGCTGTTCCTGCTGGTATTATGCAAGCAGATCTAGGATTGAATCGAATTCTTCATAATACCCAGTGGATTGTTGGACCTCACGTTCATGTTGCAATATTAGTAGGTTTAACTATGACATTATACTCTGCAATATATTTTCTCTTTCCAATTCTTACTAACGGTGCCAAACTTTATAGCGATAAATTAGCGAACTTCCATTTCTGGGCACATCTTCTTGGAGGTATTGGAATGGGAGCTTTTATGGGAATGGCCGGCTTAAGAGGAATGTTACGTCGTTCAATCTACCTTAATGGTGAATTCAATATATATATGATATTGGCAGCCATTTCCGGCTCACTCCTTCTTCTCGCGTTTTTGGCTTTCTTCTATAATATTGTAATGAGTGTCGGTTTGAAAGGTGTGATTGGAATCTTCATGCCATCAAAATTAAAAACAACTGATTTGCTACCAGCAGAGAAATAAATCAAATAGTATTTAACATTTTTTATGACAAAGCCCGGTGTTTTCATCGGGCTTTGTTTTAATTATTTGTCCTAATCCAAATTTTAAAATTTAGCAGTAAATCCCAGTATTGGCATAACTCCAAAATCATATCGCGGCTCTCTGGTTATTGTTCCGTCCTTACTGGTTTTGAACGAATATGAAACTACATTATCCCTGTTATAAACATTCCACAAATCGAGGTAAACAGAAAATGACCAATTATCAAAAACAAATTGTTTATCAATTCGAATGTCTAATTTGTGGTAATCGGGATAACGCGCAGAATTTTTTTCTCCGTCAACTATATAAAACGAATCCTTTTGTTTTACAACTCCAATTACAGGCGTATAAGGATTGCCTGAAGCATATTGAAACTTAGCTCCAATCTGCCAGCCGGTTCCAATTTCAAGACCAAAAATAAGATTTAATATATGGGGTCTATCATATTCGAAGTTGTAGAGGTTAAGGGATTCATAATCTCTTCTTTTTGATATTGAATAAGAATAAGAAGCGCTTCCTACAAAACCTTCAGTAAATTTCTTTTGAAGCGAAAATTCAATTCCTTCTGCATAACCGCTTCCGGTATTGATTAAAAGGTTCGAACTATCAGGATCAACTATCAGGCTCGAAAACTCTTTGTGATAAATTTCAACTCCCACTTTTGTATCCAATCCCAATCGGTATTCTATTCCGGCAATGTAATAATCGGCATAACTGCTTTTCAATGAAAGGTTTCTTTCATCAGGCGCTACTTCGTAGCTTGCAGGAGACTGGTAATATCGTCCCCAGGCAAAATTCAGCTGCGTTCTTTCGTATAAATAATATGAAAGAGAAATTCGAGGACTAAAATTGTTTTCATTTGTTAGCGAAAAATAATCGTAACGCAAACCGGCAGAGATCACCAGCGGATCAAAAATGCGGAAAGATGACTGCAGAAAAAACATTGACTTAAATTCGGCATCGGGTTGATAAGAAATTATGCTTGTGGGAATAATTGTTCCGTTCCGGATTGTATCGGCAGGACTCCAGGATTCATTTTTAGAATTGATCACTTTAAATTGTCCGCCAAGTTTCATATTTAATTTAGGTGAAAATTGATAATTAAATTCGGACTTCAAACTGAATTCATCTTCTCGAATATCTTCACCCAGTAAATCACGGTCCAACTCCGTACCTTGAATTGTATTCCAACCGTTGCTTGTGCAAGAAGCCGTAACTAATGAGAATGCTTTTTCGGAAATGAGTGAACGCCAATTAATTCCGATTGCTGCGCCGTAATCATCGCGGGTTAAATAGTCAAATCGATTCCAGCTGTATGTTTCTCCTCTCTCTCTTCCTGTTCGTTCAATTTGATCAACATAATAAAATCCCACGAGACTGATTCTGTTGGCTTTATTCAAATCAAAAGAAATTTTCCCGACCGCATCGTAATAATTCGGCGCTACAGGTTTATCAAGAAGTGATGTTATCAAATCGAAATAACCACGTCTAAGTGAAAATACCATATTAGTATTTTCGGTAATCGGTCCGTCCATTGTTACGCCAAAGCCGGCAATATTTAAATTTGCATCGGTATTCATAGTCTCTTTGTTTCCCTCTTTAAGAGTCATATCAAAAACAGATGACATTTTATCGCCATACTTTGCTGGGAATCCTCCGGTTAAGAAATCTACTTTTTGAATTAATGCTGGATTTACAATGCTGATTACTCCCATTGATTCTCCGGTTCTGGCAAAATGTATCGGGTTATAGACTTCGATATTATCAAGCAGGGTGAGATTTTCTTCCGGGCTACCGCCCCGTACAATTAATTGCGCGCTTTTTGTGCCAGCTGTTGCAACGCCTGGCATTGATTGCATTACCCGGAAAATATCTTCTGCTGAACCTGGCGATCTTCTTATTTCTTCGGGGGATATCGTTCTGAAGCTAACTGGATTTTCATCCGGCTTTGCAAAATAATCAGCGGTAACTCTAACTTCTTCTAATTCCATTGCAGCGGAATGAAGTTCAAAATTTACTGTGTGATTTCGATTAGGATTTATTGTAACATCAGTATATAATATAGATTTATAGCCAATCATTGATGCTTTTAGAGTATAATTACCGTATGCTACATTTTTTATAACGTAATATCCATTCTCATCGCAAGCAGAGCCTATATTTGTTCCTTCAATAATAATATTAGCACCGGGAAGGGGTTGTTTTGTAACTGCGTCTCTCGCTTCGCCGGAAATTATACCCGTTGCACTCTGAGACCTTGTTTGACCAGCAAGAACAACAAGCGCTAAAATTATTAATAAAAAAATTGTTTGAATACTATAAGATGAGTTTTTATTCACTATAATTTCCTTTTTTCTATTTGTAAACTATTAGATACATAAATCGCATATAAGATGCGCTTAATAAAGCTTAATCGGATAGGTTAAAGGTGGGTAAAATTATTATGATGAAATTACTACCAATAAAAATTAGTTCCCCGTACTGTTATATTTATCCAATCGCTTGAACAATTTAGTTCTTCATATTAGAATTCATAACCTGCCGATAAGTAAACTTGATCTCTGCCGAGTTCATTCCGTCCATACAATAATGAAATCGGCCCAATCGGAGATATGGTTACAAAGCCTATGGAAATCCCGCCTATTAGATTATCCCATCTGAAATTGCTGTACTTTTCAAAGACATTTCCATAGGTAACGTTAAATTGGAAATTTATTTTTTTAATAGTTTCAATAAGATATGTTATTCCAAAAATTGCATAGTGATTTCCCCATAATTCATCTCTACTAAAACCGGGCATAATCAATGATCCACCAATCCTGAATTTTTCATAGATCGGTAATTTTTCGTTAGAAGTACCGATTTTAACGAATGGATTTATTCTTTGCTTGAAAGGTAGAGGGAATACTCCGCTCAATTCAGTGCTCATTTTTGAAAATGGTTGAGTATTTTTTTCATAATTCAAAATCGTTTCACCTTCCATCACAAATCTAATACCCTTAGTGGGTAGATAACGATTGTCGGTATTATCTATATTCATTTTACCGTAGAGAAAGAGATTATCCTTATTTTCGTAACCATCGTTGGTTCGATTATTTTTGTACCAAATTCTTTCCCATCTTAATCCGCCTGAAACATGGATTTTCCTGTATGCCTGAACCCCTATAGAAAATAAACCAACAACCCGTTTAAAATCCATCTGATCATAATGATCTCCCGCAGTATTATATAAATAGGGATATTCGCTTTCATAGTATAGGCCGTTATTAAAAGTTAGTGGGGTACCAAAGAACCGATCATTAGCCATTTCAATGCCGGCTTTAGTCCGTAGCTTTCCAAAACGGAATAACGGCATTAATCTTTCGCCCCATCCAAACAAATTGAAGTGAATTATCTGTACAAAACCGCTCACCCCTTCATCTTCTCGGTAATTAACTCCAAACCCAATTGTTCTTGGATATTTTTCTATTACCTTTATATTCACTTTTAATTTTTCATTTGATAGAGTATCAAGCTCTAACCAAACATTATTAAAAAGATTGGATGCATAAATATTTTTTGTACTCTGAACAGCAATTCCTAAATTAAATTTATCTCCAACTGATAGGGCAAAATCGTCCAGGATAGCTTCAGAAAAAAGATATTCGTTACCAATAACATTTATTTCTCCAATTATTGATTTTTCTAAAAGCGTTAAATCAAGTTGGTGTTTAGTTTTTTTATTCTCTAAAATTTTATATGGTATAATTTTTTTGATCTCATTCATTTTGCCTTTCGCAGCACGGTACCCTTTTGCAATAAGCGAATCAAACTCACTATAATCAGTAGAGGAGTGTTGACCTAATTGAGGTTCAATTAATACATCGGCAAGTGCAATATTTTTCTGCTTCAGCTCACGAATCATAATATCGATTGTATGATCTGCAATTTCCATTAAATTAGTTGGTTCCTTACCCAAGGGGAAAAGTCCTTCCAGATCAACTCCAATTATTACATCGGCACCCATGTTTTTTACTATATCGGTTGGAATAACATTGAGCACCCCGCCATCAACCATATATCTATCGTTTATCTTTGCCGGATAAAAAAGAAAAGGAATAGCCATGCTTCCACGGATAGCCTGTGCAAGATCCCCTTTATCTATTGCAACTACTTCGCCTGTTGATATATCAACAACTACTGGTCTGTATGGAATAGAAAGGCTGTCAAAATTAAATTTTGCCGCATAATTTGCTTTAGCAGTATATTTGAATAGCTCATCATTAATTCTTTGACCGTTCATTAAACCAAATGGAATAAATATGTCCCAAAATTTGAACCGCAAAGTGACAATAGATTCCATCATACCATATCTTTTACTTATTAATTCAGAGCCTGGCTCAGGATTTTCATTGAAGATGCCTTCCCAATCAATCTGATGAACGATCTCTTTTTGAGCCTTGCCATTGTACCCGGCAGCATAGAGGCCACCCACGATACTGCCCATACTAGTTCCCGCTATATAGTCTATTGGAATTCCTTCTTCTTCAAGTGCTATCAGTACTCCAATGTGCGCTATTCCTCTTGCACCTCCACCACTAAGCGCTAGTCCAACTTTAAAATTTCTATCGGATTTTATCTCCCCATTTTTACTAAAATTATTGCTTTGGTCATCTTGTCCCTCAATATCTAAACTGGTGGTAATAAAAAAAAGTATGAGAAACATCGATAGCAATTTCACTTCTTTGTTAATGCTTACCATTTGATCCTCTTACTTTAAAAATAATAAAGTCAATTTTTTCTATTTATTGAATTTCAATAAACAAACCTATATTTCTATACTAAGTAATTCTAAAATTCTGAAACAAGTAAAGTTCTAAATGCAAAATTATATCTACGCAAGGTAGGGTGTTCAAAATATGATCCTATATGATAATAATTCAAATATTCGAAAGACAAGCTTAAAAATGAATTTAACCTGACTTGGGTACCTAAAATTCCAACTCCTACATATTCATTCCCTTTAGCCCCGCTGATTACGTAAAGCCATGACTGATCATAGGCGGTATATACTTTTCCTATCTTATCAAGTTGAAGAAATATTTCCATCTTCGCGTTAAGTCCAGATCCATAATTATAATCTCTACCTAACGTTTCTGCATATGGTGAATCAATTCCTCCCATAAGTATAGCTGAAGCAGATACTGAAGAAGTAAGCGAAATTTTTTCTGCAATTGGAACTTTATTTATTATCCCGGCTCCTACACTGGTAAATCCAATTCTATAAATTGCAGTGTTTAGAAAATCAAAATTTTTATAGATACCCAATAAACTCTTACCGTTCTTGAAAAGTTTAATCTCCTTTCCCCACAATAATCCGCTTCCGGTTAAATCAATGATTGTATTATGTGTCGAAAATCCAATCCCTACATTTAATTTAAAATAATCAAATGGCTCTCGTTGGCTAGAATTTGAAAATGGATCTCCATAATTCATCTGAAATCCTATAAATCCGTGTGGGTGCTTTTGATATATTTTACCATCCAGGAATAATCCTAACATTCCCCCTGAAAGCAATATTGAATAATTCTGATAACCAGGACTTTTCCCTAACCGCCAGCTTTTGCCGCTTAATAATCTATTCAGACCATGCATTGGTGAAAGAAGCCCTGCGGCAATTTCTCGAAATAATCGTTCTACTCCGGTCGAATTATCATCTAAGAATAGGGAAGATACTCGGTAGCTAATCTCCCCAATTACTATACCGCTCGTTGTTGTATTTATTAAATCATTGCTTGATGGAAGTTCTGTCTCCATTGCAAGCTCCCACATCAAACTCCCTGCAAAAGGAAATATCACCGAATTCCAGAAACTTAATCCGCTTGAACGCGCGGCGGTGAAGGATAGCGCTCCGCTATATGGATGAAATAGTAGGTTCATTTCAAAACCATCAGAATCCCAAACAAATCCATGCGTCAGATTATTTTTCAATGTCTTGAATGATATTTTTGTCCAGCTTGGATTACCTAAAGCATATTTATTAAGCATAAAAACAAAAATGTTTGAACCAAATGTTTCTATTGCAGGTGTTAAAAAATCATTATTTTCATGAAGGATTATATTCTCCTCAGGGCTACTTTTAATGTATTCTGTCTTTAACGTATCTTGACTAAAATAGTTTTGAGACTGACTTTTTATATCGACAGTAATAATTAGTATGATTAGTATAAAGTAGAAAACCAGAATTCTTTTATTGTTTATTTTTATACGATAGTATAAAACACAATTCATTACTCTGCACCAAAATAAATTGCTGCGCGATCGTTGAATCGACCTTCGTAATATGCTCGCAAATGATATTTGCCCCCGAGATAAGCGCCTGTATAAGGCTGAGGACGATAATATTGTTTTATTACTTTTCCATCCTGATCAGAACCAATTTCATCATAACTATCCCAGGTAAGTGTATTTATAGTCCAGAAATTCAAAGCCAAAACTTTTTGGAGTGAATTTTTGTTATTGATAAATTCATGAATTGGTAAATACCATCTTAAATCTGTTTCGATCACACTCCAAGAAGACATTGTATCGAACCAGCCCAAGTCACTTCTAAAAGCAATCTTCTGCAGACTTCCGCAAGTTGGGTTAATATAATAATCGGTATTCTCGCGAGTTAGAGCGAATTCAATTCCGTTTGTTGCAAAAGATACGCGCTTCCGATAGAATGGTTTGATATCTATTAATGTCCTTCCACTTTCTAACGGATTCCAGCTGGTGCTACCCATTTCGCCAGATTTCAGAATTCCGTTTTCAATTTTTGGGGAAAAATAGAATTGATCTCTACCATAACTTATCGGAAGGAGAAATCTAAATTTTAATTCGAACCATTGATTTGGTCCGCTTACTTCAACGTAATCGTTTTTGTCGGATTCGTTGCTTCCGGCTCTAAATTTAGAGTCAGTTGGAAGAGGAGAGTTAGGAGGGTCTTTATAAACATTTAATAGTCCAAAATAACCTCCCAAAATATCCGGTGCAAAATACAATCTTGGATAAAATGGTAAATAAAATTCTCTGAATTGAATAAAGTCATATTTTGTTCCGTTCGTACTAATTACACCACCCATATATAAGGACATATTTTTCTGAGAGAGCCCTCGAATTCCAACAAAACCACCGACTGCCCATCCAAAGATTTCGCTGTACACAGCAAATGGAAAGATTGAAGTTATTACATTTTGGTCACCAGCAGCGTTATCCCCATTTGTAGATTGCGTGAATAAATTACTGGTGTAAATGAACAAAAGATTAAATAAAAAATATTTAAAATAGTTTTTCATTGTCTGAATAAATTCTCGTTGAATATATTTTACTTATCTCGATGATAAAGTGAATCAGCTTTGTGGTTTAATTATCTTATTCATTCTGTATCCACATCATAATTTAAGTTCACTTTCCAAATATTTCTTCTTTTTTAAGCGCTTTTAATTCCGGTTTTTCGATATTCTTAAACCTAATTTTTTGCTGACCATTTAATTTGTCTTCAATTTCATTTATCAAATATTCTACTTTCGAAGCGCGTTGATCGCGCCCTCGTTTCACTCCGATTTTTTCAAAGAATCCGGGTTCATCATCGTTTTTAACGCGTTCTTTTATCGCAGAAATTATCCTTTTATCGTCTTCAAGTATTTTTTTTATCTGCTCAATCTTTGGATTGATAATTTTGGTTTGCACTTGTGTAAGCTCCAAATATTCAGTTACTTTTTCAGTATCGAGTAAAGAAATTTTATTTTGTGCAAAGTACGCACTTGCAAATAGCATTACTACTAAAAGTGCAACACTTTTATTTCTCATAATTATTACCTTTTTATTGCTTATTAACATTATTTTGATTGACAACTGATTGATTCGATTTCCTAGCTAATAAAGTGATTACAAGCCAGACTACTACCCGGACAAGCATAGCTTGTACGCTGTGCATTGCAACTGCAGTGCTCAAAAGATAAATGAAAATCACTATTACCATAACTGTTATGTGTGCTGCTAAAATAATTTCTGTATATGTCATTGCTTTTTTAGGGTTAAACCAAATTATACTTCCAGCAAACAAACCAACTACGCCCATTATTACATTATAAACTAACAAAGGTTTAAATACAGTATAATCCTGCTCGGATATTCCAAGCAAAACTGTAGATCCTTCCACTATTGTTAGAAGACTGAAAATAATTGCAATCACGGCTGCAATTATTTTGAATATATTTGTTTTCATTTCTTTTCCTTTTGTTTGTGAATCCTATACTTCAAATATTTTGTTTAAGGTAGACTCTAAGCGCTGAATTTGTATCCTGAGTGTTTGGGAAATTTTTGTAATCCCCGTATCGTTCGTACAAAAGGAAATCCAATCCCAAATAACTATTTTCAAATAGTTGATAGTTAATACCGATATTCAGTAAGCCAACAAACTCCTCACCTTCGGCTCCGCTCAGAGTGTGAATCCAAAATCTTTTATAGTTCGAATAAATCTCTCCAAAGTTTTTAATAATAACTTTAGCACCAATTTTTGCACTGGCACCTGGACCGATGTTATAGTCTTTTCCGAATTCGGAGGAATATTGTGAGTTAGTGGCGCCCATTAATATCGCAGATAACCCGAAATAGTTTTGCAGAGAAACTGATAAGGATAAAGGTTCCGTATTAATTATTTGTCCAGTAACACTTGTTGCTGAAAGCTTATAGACTGTATTTATATAAATGTCGATCTCTTTATAAATGCCTATAACATTTTTTGATTTTTCGAATAATTTTAATTTAGTGTCCCAAAGAACGCCGCTTGCAAAAATTCCAACAATATTATCGCCCTGTGCTATATTAACCTCTGTATGCAGCGTAAAATAATCGAAAGGTCTTTGGTGATCTGAAACTGAAAATTGATCACCGTAATTCAAGTCCGATATAATTGCTACGTACGATTTACTATTGTTCATTTTGCTGCTAAAAAAAACGTTATGAACCCCAGAAGATACAATCACATTAAATTTAGAACGCTTATTTGGTTTACCATCTTTCCACATATCGCCTCTAATCAAACGGTTGAATCCTTGCATAGGATTAATAAGAGTCGAAGAGAACTCTCGAAAAAATCTTTCTAACCCGACGGCGCTTTCATCAATAATCAAATTCGAAACGCGAAAAGAAATCTCCCCTAAAATAATTCCTGTTACTGGTGTGTTTACAATATCATTATATGATGGAGCTTGGTTTTCCATAAAAAATTCCCACATTAAGCTGCCGCCAAATGCATATGGAGCTGACTCCCAAAACCCGAGACCATTTGAACGTGCAAGATTATAATAGTTAGAACCATGATATGGATGCCAGAATTGATTCATCAGATATCCATCAACATCCCATTCGAATCCTGTCTTGAAATTATTTTGAATAGATTCCCAGCTTATGTTCGACCAGCCTTCGCCGCTTAAATATCTATGATAAGCCCAAACACTAAAATTCAAGCCAATAACTTCGACTGCCGGAAGAAAATATTTCTTTTCTTGATCGCTTTTTACTTCAGCTGTATCTGTATAACCAGTGTTCAAATTATTTGATAGCCCTGATGGTAAACGCTCATAAAAATTTGATTGGGCAAGTGATTGAATGTTTGCTCCTACGAGAAGAGCAATTATCAAATAAAGGATAAAATATAAATTCGCCGAGTAAAATTTAGTATTCATACTACCTCCATGGAATTCATTAACTCGCTATTTTTTTAGAGCGACCCATCCGCCATGCGTAAAAGAATTGTAGAAGCGGTTTGGTTTTTCGAATCCAGATTCCGAAAGCAATTTTTGTATCTCCGGTTCAGTAAATAAACCTAGTTCAATTGCTTGGACAGATATTTTAATTACCAATTCACTTGGTACACCCCCAAACTTCATGAAATTTCTCCATGCGTTCGTCATGTTTTGAAATTGATCCTGGCTTGGGTCTCCATACTGATCAACAATGACGAGTTTTGCGCCGGGTCTTAATCGTTGAGCAATGTTTTTTAATAACGATAATTTCTTGTGGGTTTCATGAATAAAACGCATAACAAATATCAGCGTGGCCGAATCATATTTTTCTTCTTCAGGTAAATCTTCTACAAAACCATGATGCAGTGTAACCCTATCATTTAACTTGTGATCTTCAACTTTGCTCTTTGAAATATTTATCATTTCTTCGGAAGGATCAACTCCAGTCAGCTGCCAAGTGGGCATTAATTTTCCGAAAGTAATTAATTCTATTCCGGTGCCACAACCCACTATTAAAACATTTGCGGATTCATTCTGCTTCTCCACTAAAAGAGATAACGCCATAATAAAAAGCTGATCATAACCGAAAACAGCTTTACGAGCTAAGTCATCGTAGTATGCCGCTTTCTTTGTATCAAAATCTATATTGCTCATTGATTCCTGTCTGATTCTTTGAATAAATCATTTTATTCAATTTTTTTGCTAAACCTTAACGAACTAAATATCAAGAGAGTTACTCCCATAACAAAGAGTATTAAAGTCTCAAACCATAAAGATGAAAAATCGATACCCTTTAACAATATGCCACGAATAATAATTATGAAATATTTCAAAGGTATTACATAAGTAATATATTGCACGGTCAGTGGCATATTTTCTATTGGGAAAGCAAAACCAGATAGATAAATCATCGGCATCATTATCGCGAAGACCGATGCCATCATTGCTTGTTGTTGTGTTTTGGAGACAGTTGAAATAAATAATCCGATGCCTAAATTCGAAAGAACAAAAAGTAATGCGGTAAAAAGTAGAAACAGTTTATTACCACGCACAACAATTCCAAACCACTGCGTCATAATTACCATAACAATTATTAAAACAACAAAACCAATGAGGGTAAAGGGGATTAGTTTGCCAAGTATGAGTTGATAATTCTTTATTGGTGTAACTATCAATTGTTCAAGCGTTCCAATTTCACGTTCTCTTACAACTGCCATTGACATTAAGGAGATTGTTGAGATCATCAAGATAAGTCCCAATATTCCCGGTACCATATAATTGCGCGTCTTCATTTCCGGATTATACCATACGCGAACCTCCGGAATTAAAGATCCGCTTAATGATATTTTCATCCCGAGTTTATCTTTTGTTTCAGCCACAATCCCTTGCGAAAATTTTGTAGCAATCCCTTGAATGTATCCAAGCGCAATTGATGCTTTATTACCGTCTGATCCCTCAAATAGAGTTTGAAGCGGTGCGGTTTCACGTCTGTTGATTTTTTTTTCAAAATCTTTTGGGATAACTATAGCAACCAGAGTTTTTCCTTCATTCAATAAATCAGTAACTTCTTCATAATTACTCACGTAATGATCTATTGTGAAATACCCTGATTGTTCAAATCGTTTTATAAATTCTCTGCTTGTTGACGTTTTATCCTGATCGTAAATAGTTGTATGAATAACATTAACATCCATATTAGCGGCATAGCCAAGGAATATTAACTGAAGGATGGGAGCCATAAAAATAACCACGAGCATTTTCTTATCCCGTTTTACCTGCAAAAGCTCTTTAATAATAAATTGAAAAATCGTTTTCATATCTCTCACTTATTTTTTGATTTTTTATCAACTAGCGTTGCCAGTACAATGAAGATTAATCCGAAAATTCCGAGATATATCAATTGGTCCCAGAAAGCGGATATTCCCGCACCTCTCAAAAGAATTGCTCTTAGAATAACAATGTAAAATTTTGCCGGGGTAATGTTTGTCAATACTTGAATAGCAATCGGCATACTTTCTATCGGGAAAATAAACCCGGATAAAATTAATGATGGAAGCAATGACGTTACGTTTGCTGCTTGAA
>Ga0067045_1030007_pt1 | contig 17147 bp, 17 predicted proteins | sample TerdegcTABiofilm_FD_59184 | JGI IMG/M metagenome (GOLD analysis project Ga0067045, IMG submission 59184) | Combined Assembly of (Gp0054472, Gp0054536) Wastewater bioreactor microbial communities from Singapore -Terephthalate degrading...
TTGGGCGTTGTCACAGCCGGTTACGTTGAGAAGCCGCGCGCTGATCTTGTGGTGAAGCTGCTGGAGTTGGCCACCCTCAAGGAGGAAGATCTGGAACAGGCGGGGCACTTTCATCCCTTCGGCGGTGTTACGGATCTCGATTTGTTTAAGCCGCTGTTAGAACCGGGCGAGCGGTCGGCGTTGTTCAGGTTACAATCGGTCTCGGCAAAGAACTATGAGGGAGAACTGGGCCTGTATTTTTATTATTTGAAGTCCGGTTCTCGCGAGCGCAGCACCCTTGCAAGAGTGGAGATCCCTGCCTGGGTTGCACGAGACCCTGAAAGGATTGAGCGCGCTCATGCCGTCCTGGTGAGGCAGTGTGAGCAAATGGGAAACCGCCCCTATCCTTATGCGTTACACCGCGCCCATGAAATTGCCGTGGTGCACCGGGAAGAGAAGCAGGCACTCGAAGATATGATCGTAGCCGAACTTTACCGGTTGGGGATACGGGTGGGTGAAGAATCCAACAAGCAAGTTCATAAGGAGAATTCCGGTTCAAGAACGAGGTATACGAGATGATCGAAGTTGGACGATTGTTGCGCTCCAGTATCAATGGTTGTGTGGTTGGCTGTAAAGTGTCGCAGGAAAATGTCCCTGAATTTGGCAGCCTGGTTCGGATCCCGATCACAGAGCAGCCGTTTTACCAGGTCTTTGCCCTGGTTTATGACATTCATGTTTTGGATGACGGGTTGGTACGCCAGTTGGTCACTTCTGAAGGGGTGCCCGAAGAGGTCATCCTGGACAATAGGATCAACCGGAATGTCCCATTAGAATTGAGCGCTCTCTTTGTTGGGTATCAGCTCGAGCAAGAAATTTACCATTTGATTCCTCCCAAACCGCCGCTTGCGCTGGATGCGATCTATCCCTGCTTGCAGGAGGATCTTTGCCGTTTTTGCGAAGCCGGGCGTTTCGGTTATTTCCGGCATATTCTCCGCCCGGCGGATTTGCCGGTTGGCGAGCTGCTGGCGGCCCATTTGCGGGATGTGAATGCAGCCCAAAACACGGTTGGCGGTTCTGGCTGGGTTGAAGCCGCTACCCGAGAGGTGATCACGCTGCTACGGGATGATTACCCTAACCTGATGAGCGTATTGAGCGCCCTGGCGGATGCTCGCCTGGAATATTCAGAAAGCTTGTAGAGGAGACGGGATGGCGCAATCCAACCATGATCAGACTGCTTATATTGGTTATGTGGTCGGGGGAAACCTTAAGGATACTTTAAGTGTCCGGTTAACCGTTCCTCCTCAACAAATTCAGGAGGGGGGCTTTGTAGTGATCGAATCGGATGACTGGCAGTTTTATGGGCTGGTCACTGATTTACAACTAGGCGCTACGGATGCACGCTTTGCAGATGAACAGTCAGAGAACCGTCTGCCCGCCGGTTTGGCGAAGCTGCTGCATGGGCAGACGTTATTCACCAATCTTCAGGTGCTTCCGGCGCTGATGTTAGAGCGTGGACCGAACCCCCACTCTCTGCGTTACCCCGCCTGGCGCGCCGCCCATCCAGAAGATCCAACTATCCGGCCTGTGAAGACGATCCCTTCTCATCACGCTCCGGCGCGACTGGCTGAAGCCGGCGATGTGGCTGCCATCTTTGGAAAACCCGATGAAGAAGGCAACTTTATCATCGGGACGACTCGCGAGCAAAATCACCCGATTTGCATCAATCTAAAGAAATTCATCCAGCGCTCTTCGGGCATCTTTGGCGCTACGGGCACGGGGAAGTCCTTTTTGACCCGAATTATTTTGGCCGGTCTCATCCAGGCTGATCAGGCTTCGATCTTGTTGTTCGATATGCACAACGAATACGGTTTTGACGATACCGCCTCGGACACAAATGAGAAGGTAACCGGTTTGTGGACAAAATTCCGGGCAAAGGTTCGGGTTGTGGGATTAGGGCGTGCAACGATGATTCGCAACAAGCAGCCGGATTTCAACCTGGAACTGGCCGAAAGCGATATCATGCCAGAAGATATCGAGATGCTCACGCAGGAGTTAAACCTGCGCGAGACCACCCCCGCTACACTGGAGGCATTGGTCCATTCCTTTGGTCGGGATCACTGGTTTCATCGGTTTATGAATTTACGTCATGGCGCGGTTATTGAGACCGCAGATGGAAAAGTTGTGCCTGCACCAGATAGCGTGGCAGCCTGGGCTGCCAGCAGCGGTGTGAACATCGCCGCTGCAGAAGGGTTACATTCCAAGCTTTCCCGGCTTTACAACCGGTCATATATTGTGGAAAGGCCGGCAGCCGATGGTCTGGGCGCCATCATCCAGTCCCTGGAAAACGGGCAACATGTTATCCTTTCGTTTGGCCAGTTTGAAAGTGACCTGGATTATTTGCTGGTTACCAACCTGCTCACACGCCGCATCCGCGCCAAATGGGAGGAGCGCACAAACCGGTATCGCAGCGAGGGTGGAAACGAACCGCGCCCGCTAGTGATTGCAATCGAAGAGGCTCACAAGCTGTTGAACCGTGAGATGGCTGCCCAGACGGCTTTTAGCGCCATTGCTCGTGAGATGCGGAAATATTTTGTTACTTTGCTAATCATTGACCAGCGGCCCTCTCAGATATACGACGAAGTCATGTCACAGCTTGGAACGCGCATTTCTGGCTGGCTGGGGGATGATGCCGATATCCAGGCTGTTCTGGCAGGGCTGGCGGGCAAGGATGCGCTGCGGGGAATGCTGGCTCGTCTGCAGCCGAAAGAAGAGGTGCTTTTGCTTGGGTGGGGGGTGCCTATGCCGATCCTGGTTCGCTCACGCCGTTATGATCAGGCTTTTTGGGATGAATTGCTTGGAAAGGGGAACAGTAAAAGCCGGAACGAAGGCGACATCCTGAAGGAATTGGGCTTTTAGGCAGCCAGCCAGGTCAGCACCGCGACCGTGATCCCCAGGGCAATGCCTGCGATTACCTGGCGAGGGGTATGCCCGATGACTTCTTTTAACAGTTCTTGCGACACAGGATGCCCGCTGAAGAGCTCGCGAAATAAGAGGTTAATCTTTTCGGCGTGAATTCCGGCCTGCCGGCGCACGCCAGCCGCGTCGTAGATTACCACCATGCTGGTTGCCACAGCAATCGCAAAAGCGGGGGTATCAAAACCCGAAAAAAGGCCGATCGCAAGGGTTGTGGAGGTCATCAGCGCCGAATGGGAACTGGGCATTCCTCCGCTATTGAACATGGCGCCCCAATTCCAGCGCCTGGTCCACAGGTACTCGAACGGCGTTTTGAGAAGCTGCGCAAGCCCCCAAGCAATCAGGCCTGCAATCAAGATCTTGTTTGCAAAGAGTTCTTCTAACATTCTGGTTATGAATCTCTCGCCAAAAGCGGATTTTCTTCATTCTCATCCAGGTTCCGGATCCGCAATTCGGCTTTTTCGAGTAGTTCAGCACAACGGTTTGCCAGCGCCTGGCCGCGTTCATACAGCGCGATAGCCTCTTCCAAGGAGGTTTGAGACGCTTCTAGAGCCTCGACAATATTTTCTAGCTCACTGAAGGCTTGTTCGTAATTCATCTGTTCAACCGGTACGGCGGAAATTTTCATTTCCTGTGTGCCTCCTCTTGAGACGGTTCGTTTCTACTGGTAACTTTTGCGCCGAATGAGCCGTCGCTTACACGCACTTTGATCTTATCCTCTACGGCCACTTGATGCGAGCTTGAAATTACTTTTCCCTTTTCATCCGTTACAATGGCGTATCCCCGCTGCAAAGTAGCGAATGGATTCAATGTCCAAAGGCGCTGTGTAGTTCCCTCAAAACCGGCGCGTCTCAGTTTCAGGCTGTTGTTTAGCGAACGGGAGCAGCGCGCCGCCAGTTCATCCAATCGCTGGCGATTGCTTTGCACCTGCCAGAGGGGAGAATTTTGGCGCAGCCTGCGGGAAAGAAGAGCGAGCCTTTCGCGCTTCAGAGCGCAAATATTTTCAACCTGGTTCTGCAAGCGGGTCTGAAGGACGTTCAGGCTGGCGCTCAGATCAGAAGAGTCTGGGGTTGCCATAACGGCTGCTGCGGTGGGGGTCGGGGCACGCAAGTCAGAGGCGAAATCCGCCAGCGTGAAGTCGGTCTCGTGCCCCACACCGGTGATTACCGGCGCGGCCGAGTTGTAAACTGCTTTGACCACACGTTCATCATTGAAAGCCCACAAGTCTTCCAATGACCCGCCGCCCCGCGCCAACAAGATGACATCTGGCTGTTCGCGCTCGTTGAGGCGTTGAATTGCCCCCGCGATTTCGGAGGGGGCTTCAAATCCTTGCACTGCTGTTGGGGCGAGGACAATTTCCGCCAGCCGGTATCTCTTTCGCAAGGTGTTCAAGATATCTTGGAGCGCCGCGCCGCTGGTGGAGGTTACCACACCGATCTTTTTGGGATGCGGTGGGATTTCTCTTTTGTGAGCGGCGTCGAAGTATCCTTCTGCTTCGAGGTGGGCTTTCAGCTTTAAAAACTGCTGGTAGAGCTGTCCTTCGCCGGCAGAACGCACCGCGCTGACGTACAACTGGTACTCGCCGCGCGGCTCGTAAATGCCAATTGCCCCGCGCGCTTCGATTGCCATGCCATTTTGGATCGGGAGGCGGATGCGCGTCGCCAGACTTTTCCAGATGACACACTTCAAAGCGGCGCCGCTGTCCTTTATCGTAAAGTAGATGTGTCCCGAAGTGTGTCGGGTCAGGTTGGAGATTTCTCCATAGACCCACACATCTTGCAGAACATCATCGCTTTCAAAGAGCTGACGCAGGTAATGGGTTAATTCGGTGACCGTGAGAGAAAAAGGCCCCAATAAGGAGAGTTGATCCATACCCTCAATTTTATATGAATTTGATCCGTCTGGCGGCAAATACGACCATTTTCAATAACAACCAGCCATGTTTCCAGCGCTGGATGTTGGTAGAGCCGTAAACCCGCTCTCGATAGCGGATGGGCATATCGACGATTTTAAAGTTCAGTTTTGCAGCCCCAAAAAGCAGATCGAAATCGCCAAAAGGATCAAAATCGCCAAAGTAGGCACGGTTATCTGAAATTTGTTGGTATTGCCATTTCCAGAGCACTTTCGTGCCACAGAGCGTGTCCTTAATCGGCTGCCCAAGCAGCCACGAGAATGCCAGGCTGAAGAATTTATTTCCCAGCAGGTTGAAAAAGCGCATGGCTTCTTTTTCCATGGGATATACCAGCCGAACACCGTTGATGAATTCTCCCTTCCTGGTCACCAGTGCGTTGTAAAATCTCGGCAGGTCCTCTGGTGGCACGGTCAGGTCTGCATCCAGGATCATCAGGATATCACCCTTAGCGGCTGAGAAGCCAGCGCGGACGGCGTCCCCTTTCCCTTTTCCAGGCTGGCGCAGCAATATGGCGCGGCGGTGTGAATATTCTGGTAGCAGGCTCGCGATGGTATTATAGGTATCGTCGCTGGAGTGGCCTTCAACAAAAATCAGTTCGGTTCCGCTGCCCATTTCTGGAACGCGGTTGAGAATGGAGCGAATATTCCCTGCTTCGTTGCGCGCGGGGACGATAACTGATACGAGTGGGGCCTGAGCTTGCGGGCAAGGCTGCGGCTGGAGCCTTGCTAATGTAAAGTTCGCCAGGGCAAAATGGTGAAAAGGCCACAGCCGCGCCAGGTAGCGGTTGAGAAACGAGGAAAGTACAGGAATGTTAATGGGTAAGAGGACTTCCGCCCAGTTGCGGATCACTTCGAAACCCGTTAAATAAAGCAGGTTGTTGGTGTCGGAGATCGTTAGCCAATTCTGATAGAGGGTTGGCGTTGCCAATCCAAGCCAGCGTACGATGTTGAGAGGAAGTTCCCACAGGCGGTTATAGCAATTAATAATCAAGCGGGTCTCAGGCGTACAAGAAGCAGCCAGATTTTCCAGTACCGTCTGGACATCCCACAGCTCATTCAAGCAATCGGAAAGGACAACAATATCAAAGTATTCTTCAAGCTTGAGACTGTGCGGATCTGCCTGGATAAATTGCAGGTGAGGGTGGCGCTGTTGCGCCAGTTCAATCATTTTGGTCGAAAAGTCCACACCGACACCGACAGAAGGCTGCAGGGCGGCCAGTAAATCCCCTGTACCACAGCCGATTTCCAGCACGCGCAGGCCGGGCCGGATGAGGGAGCGATAAATCTGCGTTAAGCGTCGCTGGTAGGCTCCGCTCCATTTGCGGTACCAGGCTGTTTTTGGGGCTATTTTGTCCCAGTGCTGCTGGCGTTCTTGATTGTACCGCTGGTAGGCGGGATCCTGAAAAATTGGTTGATTCAGATTGCTCACATGCCAATCCAAAAATGGGATGGCGCTAGTATACCATCAGGAGCGTCTTCGTGGAAAAATTGAAGGTGCTCCTTCTCGTAATGGCTTCTGTTGATGGCAATAATAAGATATAATTCATCAATAATATATAATTATGTTTGTTTTTGGAATTCCAAACGGAATTGGGAAAAAAGCCGGAGGGCTGAATGGTTTTCTACATTTGTAAGACCTGCGGGACACAATATAGCCAAAGCAAGGAACCGCCAGCATATTGCCTGATTTGCGAGGATGATCGTCAGTATATTGGTTTCCAAGGCCAGGAATGGACCACGCTTCAAGATTTACGGCAGGACCACCATAATGTCTTTAAGACTCTTGAAGCAGGGCTGATTGGCATTGGCACACAGCCAGACTTTGCCATTGCACAGCGGGCGTTGTTGGTTCAATCGCAGCAGGGCAATGTGCTGTGGGATTGCATTCCTTTGATTGATGATTACACGATTTCACAGGTGAACGCTTTAGGAGGGATCTCTGCCATCGCAATCTCTCACCCTCACTATTACTCCACGATGGTGGAATGGGCAAGGATATTTGATGCGCCAATCTACCTGCACAGCAAGAATCGGCGTTATGTAGCTCGTCCAGATTCTTCTATTGTGTTTTGGGATGGCGATATCCAAGAGATGGGGGGTGGAATGAGGCTGATCCGTTGCGGCGGTCATTTTCCGGGCAGCGTTGTACTGCACTGGGCGGATGGCGCCGGGGGAAAAGGCGCTTTATTAAGTGGGGATACCGTCACCGTGGCGTTTGATCGTAAGCATGTGAGCTTTATGTACAGTTATCCAAACCTTGTCCCCCTGGCTGCTTCGACGGTTAGAAGGATCGCGGCTGCCATTGAGCCGTATCCGTTCGAGCGCATCTATGGCGCCTGGTGGCCGCGGGTGATTTTGGCGGATGGAAAGGCGGCTGTCAAGCGGTCGGTGGATCGTTATCTGGCCGCGCTGGAAGGACGATTTGGGGAGCAGGATCTGGATTAGAGAATGTAGAACAAAAACTTTTTTGGTCTTTCTCAACCGTTCGTGATTTCTAACATGAGAGAATTGATGTCCTTTATTCATGCTTGCGCCTGGTATGGAGACAATTTTCTCTGATTTGTAAGTTTTTCTCTCAATTTTTCGCAGTATAGTTTGGCTTTTTCTTGCGCACTTTGGTTTTTGTGGGGATTCAAAAGAGTTTGTCTTATCATTGTTGATTTTTGACCAAAGCCCAAAAAATCAGCTCTCGCAGGGTAAACGCTGCCAACCAACTTTGGGACAGATGTTGCCCAAAAAGGTTGTTGACATGTAAAGAAAAATCCTTATAATGAGTATATCGATAGATATATTTAAATAAATATACAAACATATACAAAAAGATGTTGCTGCACTTTTAGAACATGAACTTAGATTCTTTTGAAAAGGGGCACTTGTGTAGAATGTTTCCGTTGAAATTACAGTTAGATTGGCTTCCGAATGCTCAGTTTGCTGGCGTTGTGTATGCCGATTATTTGGGTTGGTACAAGAGAGAGGGCATCAACCTTGAGATTATTCCTTGGCAGGCTTTCTTAAATCAAATGGATTTACTTGACCTAGACGAGAACTATGTAGTCAGCACAGAGGATAATCTCTTTCTGAGAGCGAGAGGAAATGGAAAGCCTGTGAAGGCGATTGGTACCATGATGCAATATTCTGGTATTGGTTGGATGATGTTAAAAAAATCAGGTTATCAGGAATTGTCTGACTTGAGAGGGAAACGAATCGGAATTCATACAGATGGTGAACTTGCTATTGATATTGCCCTGGCGCACTACGGTATGACCCGAAAAGACGTTGAAATTCTAGAAGTAGGATTTGATTATGTTGGTCTTTTGGCGCGAAATGAAATTGATGCTATGCAATGTAACATTATGATTGAACCGTTAGAGATGGAAGCGCTGGGTTTTGAACTTAATGTCATACGGGGTTATGACCTGGGGTATGAGGTTTACTCTCAGGTTATTGTGACCACCGAGAAACTTATCAATAATTACCCAGAGAAGTTGTCTCGCTTTCTGAAAGTTACATTTGACGGGTGGCGAAAAGCTTTTGAGAATCCTCAAGAAGTGGCTGAGATAATCGTAACGAACTATCTCCGCGAGGGAAAATCGGCTTTACAAAAGCAAATGCTTTTAGCTATGCGCCCGATCATTGAAGGCAAGGTTGGTTTAGATAAATTAGGAATAATGGAAGCCGAACGCTGGCAAACCAGCATCAACTATCTGGCGCAAAATAATATGCTTCAAAAACCTTTAGTGGCCGAGGAGGTGATGACAAACCAATTCTTATGATATACGTCATTTGTAAAGGGAAGTTATCGTCCATCCTAAACTTGTTTGATAATTTATGGAGAAAGAGATGAAAGCAAAAAATAAGACCATGTTTGTTGTTAGTGTATTTTTCGCTTTGATGTTCTTGCTGGCCAATTGTACACCCAAGGCGTCTACTCAAGCTGCTGAAGTCAAGACCTCTGTACCTTCAAGGGCAGCTCTTGATAAGATTCTGGCTCAGGGTTATTTTACCTATGGCCTTGAAGCGCAATACCGACCGTTTGAATTTCGTGATGAGAAAGGCAATATTGTTGGTTATGATATTGATATTGCTAACGAAATTGGAAAAAGATTGGGGGTTGAGGCTCGGCCTGTAGATACTAGCTGGGGCGCCGTCATCCAGAGTCTTTATGATGGCCAATTCGATTTCATTTTGGGTGGGATGACCGCAACTGAGGAGCGTTACAAAAGAGTAGACTTCTCAGTACCTTATATGGATGCCAGTTCTGGTCTTTTGGTTCGCAAAGATTCTGGGATCAAGGAACGTAAAGATCTAAACGGCAAAGTTGTTGCGGCAGGCGAAGGCACTCCTTCAGTAGCACAACTAGAGGTGACGGCAGAAGAGCTTGGGATCAAATATGCAGATGAGATTAAAACATTTGATGATGACGCCTCAGCGTATGAAGCCATGAAGACCAAACGGGTAGATGCCTATGCCAGTTCAATGGTCAGTCTTCTGGAATTTGCTAAGACAGCTCCTGAATTTACGGTTATTCCCTTTAAATCAGAACGATGGGCGGCTGAGTATTCGGTGGCAGCATTTCGTAAGGAGGATGTAGCTCTTCGAGCCATCTTTAATGGTCTGCTGATTGCCATGAAAGAAGATGGTACCCTGGGGCAGCTTCAGGAAAAATGGTTCGGAATGAAATCGGATGTTCCCAACGTGCCACCAACGTGGTAAAGTAGGGTTATGTAAATTGCTGGGTCTTACAGAGTAAGACCCAGCTTTCAATTCAGCAAAAGGTGATCATTTTCTAGGTCGGGATTACCCCACTTTTCTAGACGAAAAGGTTATCTAATGGATCTTAATTTCATGATTCAAATATTACCTCGTTTGTTGAGAGCGTCCTTGACGACCATTCAAGTAAGCTTACTCTCATTATTGTTGGGTACACTTTTTGGCCTGCTGATGGGCATGATTCGGGTATTGGGGCCGAGGTTTTTGCATCCTTTTGTAAATGCTTATGTTACATTTGTTCGCGGTACGCCGGTGGCTGTCCAAATCTATGCAGCTTTTTTTCTGCTTCCCAGAATTGGGTTAAATTGGTCTCTCTTTGAAATCAGCGTCTTTGCCCTAACGTTTAACTCGGTCGGATACCAAATCGAGATTATCAGAGCAGCGCTTCAATCAATTGATAAAGGACAGCATGAAGCTGCTGCCGCGATTGGATTAGGAAAATGGAAAGCAATGTGGCTGATCACATTACCGCAGGCTGCACAACGGATGATCCCCCCACTTACAAACGAACTTGCAAATTTAATTAAGGCTTCTTCTGTTTTATCAATTATTGCGCTTTATGAATTAACTCGAGCCGGAGAAGCTATTATTGCTTCAACATTCAGGTACGCTGAGGTGTTGATTCTGATGTCAATTCTCTATTTTTTAATGATTCAATCTTTGACTGAAGGATCGAATTATCTTGAGAAAAATGTCTTTAACTTTCGCACCTCACGGATTAAGACTCGGAAAATAAAACAGCCTGCTGGATGAAGTGATTGTATTTGAGGTATAAGAAATGAACATGAACGGTGCTCACCCCCTCCTGAAAGTGAAGAATTTGACAAAAAAGTTTGGCGATCATTTTGCAATTAAGGAGGCCAATCTTGAGGTAATGAGAGGCGAGCGTGTGGTTTTGATTGGGCCATCCGGATCCGGCAAAAGCACTTTGCTTCGTTGCATTAATTACCTTGAAGTTCCCACAAGTGGAACTGTTTGGCTGGATGGAGAATACATAGGTGGAAGGTACAATGATGATGGTTCCTGGGTGAAGGATTCCCCTTCCCAATTAACAAAGAAACGACAACATATTGGGATGGTTTTTCAGTCCTTCAATCTCTTTGCTCACCTGAGCGCATTGGACAATGTAACATTGGGGCCGCGTTGGGTGCTCAATATGCCTAAGAAAGAAGCTGTAGAAATTGCTCAACAACTCCTTGAGAAGGTTCATTTGGAAGAACACAGTCATAAACTCCCTGCTCAACTTTCGGGTGGACAACAACAGCGGGTAGCCATTGCCCGGGCTTTGGCCATGAATCCCAAGCTGATGCTTTTTGATGAACCCACCTCTGCTTTAGATCCTCGTTTAACCAACGAAGTGTTGGATGTTATGCTGGAATTGGCAGAAGAAAAGATGACGATGATCGTTGTCACCCACGAGATAGGGTTTGCTCGTGAGGTAGCGGATGTTGTTTTTTTTCTTGAGGAGGCTACTATTGTTGAAAGTGCTCCTCCCGCGCTTCTTTTTAGTGACCCAAAAGATGAGAGGACGCGTCAATTTTTGGTTGATTGCAATATTTTGAAGTGAGGTGGGATTGTGCCACTTGATTTAGATTTCATGATTCGCATTTTTCCAGAGCTTTTCAGGGCTTTAATTCTTACCGTTCAAATTAGTTTCTTAGCGCTTTTGTTTGGAATTGTATTGGGAATTTTGCTAGGAAGCTTGCGGGTGATAGGACCAAGGTATATTCAAATCCCTATCCAATGGTTGGTAAATTATATTCGAGGAACACCTCAGCTTGTACAATTTTTGATTGTTTATTTTGCTCTCCCACGCATTGGGATTGTCTTGAATGAATACTGGACGGGAGTTGTTGCATTAACAGTAATTGCAGCTGGTTACGAAGTGGAAATCGTTCGAGCTGCCATCGAGTCGATTGATAAAGGACAGAAAGAAGCTGCGCTTGCGGTCGGCATGTCAGAGGTAAAAGCTTTGCGTCTGGTTTTACTTCCGCAAGCAATGAGACGAATGATACCTGCCTTGACGAATGAGCTTTCAAATGTAATCAAAGCATCGGCTTTGTTGTCAGTTATTGCAGTTAATGAACTCACAAAAGTTGGTAATAAAATTATTTATGAGACCTTCTATTTTTTTGAAGTGCTCATTGAAGTTGCCGTGTTATATCTAATTGTAATTGGTGTTCTTGGCTGGATTTCAAGCTATTTTGAGAACAAAGTATTTGCATATGGCGAGGCAATTACGGCTACTGAGGTTCGCTAATCTACCATATGAAGGCAATACACCATGCATTCAAATCAAACCAACATCAAAACACACCAAATTATTAATTTTTCCTGGCCCGAAGGCAAAAAGTGTGCCGTAGCAATTGGCTGGCATGTGGATGGAGAAGCAGGGCCAATTGCCAGTGATCCCCGCAATCTTCATCACATCGCGGCGCTTTCTATGGGCGCTTATGGGGTGTCCACCGCGCTTCCGCGTATTTTGGACTTGCATGATGATTTAAATGTCCCCGGCTCTTTTTTTGTTCCTGGATACGTTGCGGAGCGGCATCCTGATGTTATCAAACAAGTCGTTGCGAGAGGACATGAAGTGGCACATCATGGCTATTGTCATGAAAACGTCTTTCTGTTGGAAGAACATCAAGAGAGGGAAGTCTTTTGCAGAGGAGGGGAAATTCTTAAAGAAATTACTGGAAAATATCCGGTTGGGTGGAGCGCGCCAGGATGGGGTATTAAACAAAGCACCTTAAACATTCTTGTTGATCTAGGGATGTTGTACGACTGTAGCCTTATGGAGTATGATGTTCCTTACTTCATATCTGTAGGGAAAAAATCCCTTGTCGAGATTCCGATCAGTATGATCCTGGATGATTATGAAATATTTGGGGGTTGGTTGTTCCCTAACGGTGGAGGGGTGAATGCTCCTGCCGAAACTGCATATAAAATTTGGAAGGAAGAGTTTGATGGTATTCGGCGTTTTGGCGGTTTATTCAGCACCACTTTTCATCCAGAATTTCTTGGAAGACCTGGGCGCCTAAACATGTTGTATAGTTTGTTCGCCTACATGAAATCTTTTGATGACGTATGGTGGGCAACATTTGAGGAAATTGCTCTTTATACCCAAAAATTTTTCATTGAGGAAGAGGGCTGATGATTTTGCCAGATTTGCTGGAAGATAAGAGCTTAACCCTTGCAGAAAGGGTGTTTTTGACGCTTAAAAGTGGGATTCTTTCCCATGACATTAAACCCAGGGAATATCTAGTGATTGGTGATGTGGCGAACTATTATGGGATCAGCCGCACGCCGGTACGAGAGGCTTTAATTAAACTGGAACGTGAAGGGTGGGTAGAAGGTGATGGTCGCCGTGGGGCAAAGGTAACTGTTCCTTCTGCGAAAACTTTTCTTGAAATAGTAGAGACTCAAGCTGCTCTTGAATCCTATATGGCAAGGCAGGCTGCTTCCAAGTTAACGGACGAACAAATTGTTGAATTAGAAACAATTTTGGACCGTGCTCAAGAATTTTTGCAAAAGAATGACATAGCAAGTTGCCGGCATTTAGCTGGTGAATTCCACACCAGGCTCTATAAATTCATTGATAACCAATATATGTTAAATACAGTGAAGGAATTAGAAGAACAAGTAAATCGAGTGAGGATAATTTTATGGAACAGAGGGGAAGCTCCTATGGAAAAATCCATTCATCAGCATCGCGAAATCCTAAATGCAATTCGTGAGCATGATGCTGATAAAGCTCACCAATTAATGTTATACCATACGATGTGGTTTGAAGAAGAATTGGCAGATCGCTACAAATTTATTTAGTCGTTTTTTGCAGGATTGGCAATAACTGTCTTTGGTACTTAGACTGTATAGGTTGGGGTGATGCCTCTTAAAAAACCGTTGCGAATTGCAAGAACATTGTGGGCTGGATTGTTCCCTTTATATTTGATGGAAAAATTAAATGCTATCCCAGAGGGTTTTGAGATTCTTGACCTGGACGAGTATGACGAAACCTTAGATTGGTTGGCTTCTGGGAAGATCGATGGTAATTTCAATTCCCTAGCAGATACACTTTTTCTGGTGGGGCGTGGAGCGAGTCTCAAGCTCATTATGCCTTCGGATCTTTCAGTAGGGGTGGATGGATTTGTTTCTCGTCCTGAACTATCGGGTGTTTTTGGTTTAGTGGGTAAGCGTATTGGGATTTCTATTCTCACTTACCCCCATGTCCTTATTCTTCAAATTCTTGCAAAATATCATCTCTCTGAGAATGATGTAGAATTGGTTCCTGTTCGGGGGGAAAAAGTTGTTGAGGCAGTATTGGGTGGAGAGATTGACGCTGGCCATACCTGGGGAGTTCATATCGAGGAGGCAACCTACCAAGGTCTCAAGTTGCTTTTTACCAGTTCTGAATATCCAGGGTTGTTGGTAGATTCGCTCGTTGTACATAGTAAGTCCTTAACTGAAGGGATGGAACGTTGGGAAGCATTTGTTACTGCCCACGATTGGACCATTGAATGGTGGCAGAAAAACCCACAAAAAGGCGTTGATCTTCTGGCGGAAATAACAGGCTTTCCGCCATCTAAGATTAGTTCAATGATGGAGGGTGTTACGCTTTATACACGCCAAACTGCAAACCCCCTTTTTGATAAAATGGCAGACTCTCCCCCTGCTCTTTTCGCAAGTGGGCGACTTTTCAATCGTTTTTTTATTGAAAAAGGTGTGTTATCTGATTCTGTAAATCTTGAAGAGATTTTACAGCCGATTTGATTTTTTGCGGATGTCTTGTCGCGATCTGGATATCACTCACTCTTGAATTTGTTCTACCACCTCGATCCCGTTCAGCGCCATGTGATAAAGGAAAATGGCGTGCATCAGGTTACCGTCGTGAGGAAAGCCGCCTTCCTTCTGCGCGGCGCCAACAGGGCGGTCGTAAGTATCCACACAGTCTGCTGGGACGATTACCCGTCTCTTCCGCTGGTAGGCGTTCGCTTCGATGCGCAGGAACATGGCAAGCTGGTACACGCACAAGTCTGTGCAATCTCCGGTTACGATGAAGGTGTCTACTTCTGGGTGTTGGGCGAGCCACTCTCCCAGCCCGGTATTGTAACGACTGTCGATTGAGTTTTTGGGTAAAACCGTCATCTGGTTGTAAAAGGGGAGCGCTTTGATCTCTGGGACGGTTTCTGATTCTTCACTGCCGCGAATGCAGTGAGGGGGATAAGCACCGAACTCGACTGCATCTTCTTCGTGGGTGTCCTGGGGAAGGATGTAATGTTTTACGCCGTGTTTATGGGCGAGATTCATTAGCCTCACAATAGGGTCTACAATTGCGCCAACACGTGGACTTGCCAGTGCGCCCTGACTGCAAAAACCTACCGTGACATCGACGGCAAGTAGTGCCATTGCTGCGGGGTTGCCTGCCATTTCCTGGAGGCTTGCTACCGGTAATTTCAAGAGCCATTCTTCCAGGTAGGTAAGAAAAGCCTGGGAATTTGGGGTTAAGAGAGGGCTGTTCATTATTTCTCTTTCGTGTTGTACATACACTAATAATCTTGAAAAAAAAGAAGGCAAAAGCCCACCGTTTTGTGTACATCCGACACTATTTTAGCGACTTTTGCCTAAATGTCAATAGTTTAGCGGTGTATTTTTATTCGCCAATAATCTTTACCAGGACGCGTTTGCGGCGGTTGCCGTCAAATTCGCCGTAAAAAATTTGTTCCCACGGGCCAAAATCTAACCGGCCGCCAGTGATCGCTACGACGACTTCGCGCCCCATCATCTGCCGCTTTAAGTGGGCGTCGGCGTTATCCTCGCCTGTCCGGTTGTGGCGGTATTGGCTAATTGGTTCGTGCGGAGCCAATTTTTCCAGCCATTCGTCATAGTCCTGGTGCAAGCCGTGTTCATCATCGTTGATGAATACAGAAGCGGTGATGTGCATGGCGTTGACCAGAGCCAGCCCTTCTTTTATCCCGCTTTCGCGCAGGCATTCTTCGACCTTGGGGGTAATATTGACAAAAGCCCGCCGTCCGGGCACGTTGAACCACAATTCTTTGCGATAGCTTTTCATGATCTGACCTCGTAATATTTATTAAAAAACTTTGTGATCAGGGTAATTCTTCCGGCCACTCGTGGTAGATCTCCCAGCCGCCGTTTGCAAAATGAGCGATGCCGTGCAACGGCGTGATTGCCCATATTTCACCGTTTTCTAAAAAAATTGGCGAAGACGAGAAGCCCAGGTTCACCGGGAAATTCTCGACGCCCCATTGAATGCCGTTATAACGAAGCGTCTGGCCCGAAGAGGTCATCGCCAGCGCCAGATTGCTGCGATACCCTGCCAGGAACTCTATGGTTTCAGTTGTCGGGCTGGTCACACTCAACCAGTTTTTGCCGTCATAATGCAAAATCGTTCCATTTTGCCCCATTGCCCAGCCATCCTGGATGCTGATCATCCAAAGCTGGCGCAAGTCAACCAACCCAGGGGTTTTCTCGATTGCCCAATGGTTTCCATCGAACTTGAAGATGCAACCATCTTCGCCGACAGCCCATCCCGTGTCGGGCGCCAATAATTGAACCTGGTTGATCCCACAACCTTGTGGCGAAGTTAACATGTAAGTTCGCCAGCTGCCGTTGAGATAGACAAGCACCTGGTTATGGGCGTAACCATCCACCCAGCCAGCCAGGTGGCTGCGCATCTGAATATTCGTCGCCCCCTTAAAAACGATCTTTTTTTCCTGGAACCAGGCCTTTCCGTTGTGGCGTAGAATTTCTGCCTGTGTTCCATTTACATTGCTTGCCAACATCCATGCCAGAGAAGGGGAAAGGACAAAGATGGAGCGGATGACCGGCAGGCTGGCAGGGTTTTCAACTTCATGCCATTGTTTGCCTTCCAGGCGTAGCAGGGTTGACGCGCCGGTATCTCCATAAATACCCCAAGCCCATCCCTGGCCATCCGGATCCAGCGCTAAACCGGCCAGGTCGGTCTTTATCTGGCTGTCCCAGCGTTCCCATTTTGTGCCATCGTAATGGAGGATTGTCCCTTTCCGCCCAACGATCCAGCCCTCCTGTGGATTTGCGAAAGCGATCCCTGTGAGGGAATAAATATCTTCGAACCTGCGCGGCAGGGTCACGTTGTATGAGGCCAGAAAAGATTCCCACGCATCCAGGGCGCGTTCACGTACTTGGCGGTAGGCGTTTTCTGCCTGGGAGCGAGCCTGGACGAAACCCAGAGAGGCATTGGTGTTGCCGCTGAGGCTGGCTGCCGCGATTTGCTGATCGATTTCTTCCAAGTCTGCTTTACGGTCGGCCAGTTCGTAATGCAGGTCGGCCAGCTCTGGGGGCGGGTTCATCGCCAGGAGGGTATTGTAACTGGGATTCTCCAGCATCTCACGAAAGTAGATCAGCTCTGGGCAGTTCTCAAGGCTGTTTTGACAACGGGGCGGCGCGAGTGTCATCGTTTCTTGAGGCGGTGGGGGAGATGGCGTGAGGTAAAGGGTCGTTTCTGGAGTGGCAGCAAG
>Ga0067045_1030012_pt1 | contig 17142 bp, 15 predicted proteins | sample TerdegcTABiofilm_FD_59184 | JGI IMG/M metagenome (GOLD analysis project Ga0067045, IMG submission 59184) | Combined Assembly of (Gp0054472, Gp0054536) Wastewater bioreactor microbial communities from Singapore -Terephthalate degrading...
CGGGGCTACGGCAGCCCGGTTTACCGGGCGTGGCTTGGGTAGCCGGGCGATTGATCGCCCGGCGTCCCATTCAAGCGTTTCAGGTTATTCCCCAGCCGGCGTAGGGGTGGGAGTGGGTGTTTCGGATGGCGTGGGGGTTTCCGGGGACGGTGTACTTTCGGAGCCGCTCTCTTCGCTGGCTGGGGTGAGGGCACAGGCGGCGAGCTCGCCCTGGAGGGTGCAGGTGGAAAGATCACCGGCGGCCAGCAGCTCTAAGAAGCTGAACAGCAGCTTGGGCGAATCGGCCAGCAGGACCACGGTTGTCCGGGTTGGGTTGGTTTTGAACAGCAGGACGCCGGTGTTGGTGCGGCTGAGCTTGCCGAAACCCGGGAGTTCCAGTTGCCCGGCGGCTGAACTGCCGTTGCCTTTGGCGGACCAATCCAGGTTGAATAGCTCAAAGTAGGGCCGGAGCGCTTCGCTGGGGGTGTAGGTTCCCAAGACGACCAGATCGGCCCCTGGCTGCGGCTTTTCCACCAGATTGACCGCGATGTTCAGCGGTTTCAACGCCGCCTGCCATTTCCCCAGCGCTTTCAAAACGTCGGCGTTCACCTGGAACGGCTCCAGCAGCGGCAGAACGGCCACCGGCTGGCTGAAGAGGAAGGGAAAGTCCTCCAAATCGTGCGTCCGTTCGCCTGTCAGCAGAAACTGGCTCAGATGGCCGATCAGGCGCTGGTTGTCGGCGACCTGGTTGTAGGGTGGCGTGAGGAACGTCAAATCGCCTGCGGCCAGCACCTGCCCATCGGCGCTCAATGCAGCGGCGGTCAATGCGCCGCCGGTGTCGGTCCGCGAGGAGAGTGTGTTGTCGTCGCCCTGGAGCAGGGCCGTCCCGGTGCTGGTGGCCACCGAGTGCGCGGCATAGAAAACCACAGTAGAGAAATCAGTGGCGGCGGGATTTTCGGTGGTCGGGTGCAGAAAGACGTTGCGGAAGTTGCCCTCGTTTTCCACCAGGTTGTAAAGATAATCGTCGACAAAGGCCAGGTCAAAGGGGCGGAGCAGACTGTTGGCCGCAATGACATCGGTAGCCGGATCGCCTTCTACAAAGCCGAACAGCCAATCAATGGAGACGCCATTGCGGGTAGGATCGGTGATGACCAGCAACCGCCCCCCACGGGCCGCGAAGTGTCGCAAGAGCTGGGTCTCTTCGGCGGTGAACGGGGTCAGGGGGGCGATGGTCACGTAAGCGCCGGCATACTTGAGCGCTTCGCCGAGGGCTCGGCCGCTGCCGTCTACCACTTCCAGTTGAGCGCCGGAGGCCGTGAGCCGTTCGGTCAGCGCAGCCAGTTCCGGCAGCGTGAACTGGTTCTTGTGCAGCAGGTCCAACAGGATCACCGGCGGCGTGCGTCCGGCAGGCGCGACGGTCTTTTCCGGCGTGGAGAGGGGCGGTGCTGGCATCCCCACGGCGCTGTAGTTGGGGGTCTCCACCGGTCCCGGCGTGTAAAGCCCCTGGTAATACCAGAGGGTGCGGGCGAGCAAAGGCAAAAGGAGCAGCCCCACTGCGATCCAGATCCGGTAGCGTTTCATGGCAACCTCCTCTCCGTGGGGGGGATGTAGAGCAGATAGAGGCCCGGCTCGCGCGGATAGGCGGTCTGGCTGCCGTCATCGGCTTTGAGGAAGAAGTCATCAAAACTGGCGGCGTCAGTCAAGCCGGCCAGAGCGCGCAGGTCGGCTACCCGGTAGTGCGTAATCCGCGCCCGGCGGGCGGCTTCTTCAATCCCCTGGCTCTGGGTCCCCAGCGCGTCCACCAATCCCAGGCGGAGTGCTTCGCTGCCCGGCCAGAGTTGACCGCTCAGCACCACCTCCGGGCCGGCCTTGAGGGCCGCTCCCCGGCCTAACGTCACGGCCTGGTAGAAGGTGCGTTTGATCATCTCAATCTGGCGTAGAACTGTGTCGCGGGGCGTGCCCCAGAGTTTATAAGGGCCGGTGGAGATGATCTCTTCAAAAACCATGGGGCTGGTGGGAAGAATGCCGATCACGCCGACGTTGCCCACGTCGGAGGAGGGGCGGGCGTAGATGGTGTCGGTCCCTACGGCCAGATAATAGGCCCCGCTGGCGGCCATTCCTTCAATCACAGTGACCACCGGCTTGATTTGCCGCAGGCGGGCCAGTTCCAGGTAGACGGCCTCGGTATCCACCACGGTCCCGCCGGGACTGTCCAGGATCAGCACTACGGCACGGACCTCCGGATGTTCGCGGGCGTAGGTGAGTTGGGCGATCAGGTCCGGGGCCGTGTAGTAGTCAATGGTATCATAGAGCGTGATCGTGCCGACGATGGGGCGTGGGATCAAGAGGGCGAGCAGGAGTCCCACTGTCAAGGGCAGGAGGCCCCAGAGCGCGACTGCGCCCAACTGTGACCAGAACGTGGAACGGTGTTCTGTGCTCATCATCACCTCTGCCGGAAGGGGTTGGGGATGAACCCCTGAATAACTATATCTTGGTTCAGTTCTGAAATTTTGCAAGTCGCCAGCGTGCCAGCGGGCTTTGGGCCTGAACTTGTCTTGACAAGGGCCGCTTCACGGGCTATACTGTACTTGTGCTTCTCTGACCTGTGCATCACGCGCACCCTCTGCCGGGAGGGCTTGAAGTCCTGCTGGCAATGCTGCTGACATTGGAGGATAGGCAATGCAAGATACCAACTCTCTCATGACCCTGCTTGGCTCAGTGCAAACCCTCGTGGCTGAATCCACCGACCGGGCGGCCACGTTGCAAGCTGTTTGCCAGCTGCTCAAAGACCGGGTGTCGCATTATCAATGGGTTGGCTTCTATCTGACCGACCCCGACCGGGAGCGGGAGTTGGTGTTAGGGCCTTATGTGGGCGAGCCGACTGAGCATGTGCGGATTCCCTTCGGGCGGGGGATTTGCGGGCAGGCCGCGGAACAGGAGCGCACCTTCATCGTGCAGGATGTGCTGGCCGAGACGAACTACCTCTCGTGCAGCCCGGCGGTCCGCTCGGAGATTGTGGTGCCGCTGTTCAAGGACGGCCGGGTGCTCGGCGAGCTGGACATTGACTCGCACCGGCTGGCTCCGTTTACCGACGCCGACCGGGCTTTCCTGGAACAGGTCTGTACGCTCGTGGCTACACTCTTTGAATGATCGCTGCCCCGCAGCGGTTGGCAGTTCATCGTTGTTTTAAACTATCCCATTCAAGCGCAAAGGAGGATGCTATGAAGCTGGGTGATAAGATTCAATCGGCAGACTGGAAGGCGGAAAAGCACATTCCGGTCATTGAGGCCCCGGCGGAGGTTAAGGCCGGCGAGCGTTTCCTCGTCACCGTCAGCGTGGGGAAGGAGATCCCGCACCCCAACACGACCGAGCACCACATCCGCTGGATTGATGTCTACTTCCAGCCGGAAGGCGACAAGTTCATCTACCAAGTTGGCCACTTTGAGTTCACCGCCCACGGCGAATCGGCCAAAGGGGCTAACCAGGGCCCGGCCTTTACCGAGCCGGTGGTCACCTTTGGGCTGAAGCTCCAGGGCTCCGGGACGCTGGTGGCGGTAGAGCTGTGCAACATCCACGGCCTGTGGGAGAGTGCGCAGGAGATCAAGGTGGTGGAGTGAGGCGGGAAACGTGAAGCGTGAAGCGTGAAACGTGAGACGTGAGGCGTGAGGCGTGAAACGTTGGAAAATCAGGTTCGTAGTAACGCGCTTTAGGCTTGTAGTGACGCGCTTTAGCGCGGCAAAACGGCGCTGAAGCGCCTCACTACAAACGAAGAGCGTTATTTTCATGAGGAGATTTCATCCTTCCGCCTTCATCCTTCATCCTTTTACAAATGTGGGCTGTGAGCGGTGAGCAGGAAACAGGCACTTCTACCGGCTGCTCTCTGCTCATCCCTTAACTGGTTTCTATTTCAGAGGAGTGACGATGGCAAAGATTTCTAATGCAGAGTTGATTGAGATGTTAGCGGCGGCGGCCCGCGATGAACATGCCGCGATTATCCAGTACCTGCGCCATGCCTATCTGATGGGCGAGGGCGAACTGGCCTGCGAGATTGAGGCGACTGCGCGCGACGAGATGCGCCACTTTTGGATGCTCTCGCGTTGGATCGTGCGGTTGGGCGGTGAGCCGACGATTGCGCGGGGCTTCACCGATTTTGCCGGCGCCGCGCCCACCGATTGGATGCTGCGCGATGCCGCCGCCGAGGAGCGGGCCATTGCGATGTACAGCGATTACGTGGCGCGGGTGGAGGATGAGGCGTTGCGCTCAGACCTGGAGCGTATTCTGGCCGATGAAGAGCGCCATCACGGTGAATTTGTCCATTTTGCGGATAAGCTGAGCACGCCGGCGCCGGGGGAGCCGGTCGCGCCAGCTGCACCGGCCGAGCCGCCGGCCGCTCTGGCTGCTCCCGAAGCGGAGGCGCTGGCCTGGGGCATCCAGCACGAATACGCCGCGCTGCTGCAATACCTGGATCACTCGTTCCGCATCATGAAGGACGAGGAGGTCTCGCGCCAGCTGGAGCTGCAAGCGGTCAATGAGATGCAGCACATGGGCTGGCTCAGCGAGGAATTGGCCGCCGCCAGCAGCGAGCTGCCGCTGGAGCCGCACCCGGTCACGCTCACGCCCGATCCACGGGCGATGTTGCAGGCCGACATTGCTTTGGAGCACAGCACGGCGGCGCAGTATGCCCGTTATCTCCCCAAACTGACCGACCCAGGCATCAAAACGCTGGTAGGCCAGATTCACGATCACGAAGTGTACCACGAAGACCTGTTCACCCGGCTGCTGAAGCGGATGGGGACGGCTGCGGCGGCCGGCTGGACTATCGGTAGTCTCAAGAAGGAGGAAGAATAGCTATGGAGCAGGTTTTGATGCGTGAGGCTGCGCCGCTCTCTGAGGCGCAATGGACTTTGGTGGACGAGACCGTCAAGCGGGTCGCCGCTCGTATCCTGGTAGGCCGGCGGTTCCTTTCCCTGTACGGCCCGCTGGGGTTCGGCACTTACATTGTCCCGCTTTACACTTACGCTTTGCAGGAGGCCGAGCCGGTGCGGGCGAAGATTGTCCGCCAGCTGCCGCTGGCAACCCTGGAGCACGACTTTGCCATCAGCGTGCGCGATCTGGAGGCCTTCAACGCCGGCCAGCCGTTTGACGTGGCCCCGGTCGCGGCCGCTGCCTCGCTCTGTGCTGTGGCCGAAGACCGGCTGATCTTCCACGGCGATCCGGCGGCGGGGCTGGAGGGCTTGCTCACGGCTGCCGGGCGGCAGACAGCGCCGTTGGGCGATTGGTCGGCGGAGGGGCGGGCGATGGCCGATGTGGCGGCAGCGATTGCGCTGCTGGTCAAGGCTGGCTTCTATGGGCCGTACACGGTCGTGGTCAGCCCTGGACGCTTTGCTCAGCTGCAACGCTTAGAGGGGCGCAGCGGCGTCCTGGCGGCCGAGCTGGTGGAGAAGCTGGCCGGCGCCCTGTACCTGTCGCCGGCCGTGCCGGATGGCCAGGCGCTGGTCATCGCGCCGCAAGCGCAGCACGTGGACCTGGCGGTTGGGCAGGACATGGTCACCGCTTACCTGGAGACGGCCAGCATGGAGCATCGCTTCCGCGTGATGGAGACGTTAGCGCTGCGGATCAAGCAGCCCGGTGCGATCTGCACGCTGGAATAGGGGCGTCTGAGGACGCGCGACGGAGGTCAAGGCGGGCGATGGGAGCATCGCCCGCCTTTGTCAGATGACGGGGGCGGGGGGGAGTGCCGTCAGAGGAGTCGCGCCTGATGGCCCCGCCCGCCATCAGGCGCACCCATGAAAGCCTGCCGCCTGCCAGAGCTAATGTCGGATTTGGGATTTCAGATTTCGGATTTGCAGACACAACTCTGCGATCTCTGTAAATCCGGCTTTCATGGGAGACTTCATGCGCAGCGAAGAAGAGATGTTTGAGCTGATTATAGAGACTGCCCGGTAGGATGAACGCATCCGGGCCGTGATCCTGAACGGCTCGCGGGCCAACCCGAACGCGCCGCGAGATCCTTTCCAGGATTTTGATGTGGTTTACGTTGTTACCGATGTCGCCCCCTTCAGGTACAATTATGAATGGCTCCAGCGCTTTGGTGAGCTGATGATGATGCAAATGCCCGACGACATGGTGGATCCACCGCCGAGTAATGACGACAGTTTTGCTTACCTTATGCAGTTCACCGACGGCAATCGCCTGGACCTGACACTTTACCCACTCGCTAAAGTGGCCGAACTGAGCCGAGACAGCTGAGTACGTAACAGGAGACCAAGCCAAGTAAGGAGCGACCTGGATGTTGCGGAAATTAAAGGTGCGTCTGCTCTATGAAAGTATAATCATAGCTTTTTCGGGCGGAATCGTTATCTATTTGTTGCTATTTCCGTTTCCTGCTCATCCTGTGATAGGTGAGGTTGCAACCATTTCACCCGGTACGTCAACAGTTACCCCTGTTGCAGTTTCCTACCTCCCGTTGGTTTTGTCTTCGCGTCCTATTCCTACCCCGCCGCCTTGTCCAAACTTTGAGTTGGGTGGACATATCCAGAATACTGGCTTCCCCTATGTTTACATTATGCATTACGCCGGTATGACCTGGGCTAAAGTGGTTATGGACTATGGAACTGATGCCGCTCCGATTATCCATGCTGCTCATTCCAAAGGATTTAAGGTTCAGATCACGGCTTCAGGTACCCCGGATATGGTAACTCACCCCAATTTTGAGCAGGATTTTGCCAGATGGACCGCGGAGATCGCCAGGTCTGGTGCTGATGCCATTGAAGTCTGGCGTGAACCCAACGTTGATCGCTCCTGGCAGAATGGCTCAATTCATCCACAAAACTACACCAACCTGCTATGTAAAGCATACGTTGCTATCAAAAATACTAATAGCAACACATTTGTTATTAGTGCTGCACCCGTGCCCACCGGTTTCTTTGGGGGCTGTTGGACCTTTGGTTGCGATGACAGACCCTGGTTGGAAGGTCTTTATTCTGCGGGTGCTGCTCAGTGCATGGATTACCTGGGAGCGCATTATCTTGTGGGGGCTACATCACCTTCGGCTAGAAGCGGACATCCTGCGGATCCTGGCGATGGATATCATGCCTGGTATTTTCTTCCTCAGACTGAGGTTTATTACCAGACTTTTCAAGGGGAGCGGCAGATATTTTATACAGAAATGGGCTATGCTTCCCAGGAAGGTGTACCGCCGTTTGCTGAGGCTTTTGCCTGGGCGCGAGATAATACTGACGCAGAGCAAGCTGCGTGGTTGGCCGAAGCTGTACAGTTGAGTATTGACACCGGGATGGTACGGGCCATGATGGTGTGGAACATTGATTTTGAGCGCGTTGGAGCTGATCCATGGGATGGTTATGCCATTGTTCGGCCGGATCAGCTTTGCCCTGCCTGTGAGGCGCTCCACGCTATTTTAGGACCGCGTTGAATTTTCTTGGCGCTGTTTTTTAGCTCTTGACAAATGGCCTATTGCGATTATAATTAATTTAAAGGTTTCAATAGCCGCTCCCCAGGGCGGCTTCTTTCAGGGCTCAGAGTTTAAACGTTTCAGTCATGTCCAAAACTCCGGCTGTCACGATCAAGGACGTAGCTCAGCGCGCGGGGGTTTCCATCGCCACCGTCTCCTACGTCTTCAACGAAAGCGCTCCGATCAGCGAGGGGACTCGCTTGCGGGTCCTTTCGGCCGCCGCTGAACTCGGCTACCGCCCCAACGCCCTGGCCCGCAACCTGCGCGCCCAGGAGAGCCGCATCATCGGCTACAGCTGGCACCACCTGCCCGCCGACCGCTGGCATCCCATCCTGGACCGGTTCCTCTACAGCATGGCCGATGCCGCCGAGGCGGAGGGCTATCACATCCTGACCTTCACCACTTCCCCGGACGATCTCACGTCGCCGCTGCCGTATGAGGAGTTGCTGCTCACCGGGCGCGTGGATGGCTTCATCCTTTCCGACACCAACCGGGGCGATGCGCGCATTCACTATTTGCTGGAACGCGGGTTTCCCTTCGTGGCGTTTGGCCGGGCCGATGAGGCGTGGGATTTCCCCTATGTGGATGTGGATGGGGAGGCAGGGGTCCGCCAGGCGGTGGACTATCTGATCCAGTTGGGCCATCGCCGCATCGGGTTGATCGCCTGGCCTGAGTCGTCGTTGACCGGCGACACGCGCTGCGCCGGTTATCTGGCGGCGCTGCGGGCTGCCGGTCTGGGGCGTGATCCGGCCTGGATCGTGCGGACGGAGCACGAAGAGGCGGCCGGCCGCGCGGCGATGCGCCAATTGCTGGCCCTGCCGGCCGACCGGCGGCCTACCGCTGTGATGGCTCTGAGTGACCTGATGGCTATCGGGGCGATGAACGCTCTCTACGAAGCCGGCTTGCAGCCTGGGCAGGACGTGGCCGTGGTCGGCTTTGACGACATCCCGTTGGCGCAATACCTGCGCCCCCCGCTGACCACACTGCGCCAGCCAATCCCGGAGGTGGGGGAGCGCGTGGTCAAGATGCTGCTGAGCCTGATCCGGGGCGAGCCATTGGCCGAGCGCCAGGTCTTGCTCAAGCCGACGTTAGTGGTGCGGGAATCCAGTGGGGGAACGATAACAACATAACAACGATGTAGTGTTTATGCAACGAGACAGGAGCCCGACCCCGGCCAAGAGATGCGGACTCCTGTGCAAGCCAGACAGTGCCACGGTCTCGCGGAACCGCGAGTTTTGCCGTGGGCCTGCCTGTGCGTCTATTATAACAGATTGGTGAGGTTTGCAACTGCGTGGAACTCAGGGCATTGATTTTTGATCTGGACGGGGTGTTGACCGACACCGCCGAATACCATTATCGGGCCTGGCAACGGCTGGCCGACGAGCTGGGCCTGCCCTTTGATCGGCAACGCAACGAGGCGCTGCGGGGGGTGGATCGCCGCCGGTCGCTGGAGCGCCTGCTGGACGGGCGACCGGCTACGGAAGCCGAGATGGCCGAATGGATGGAGCGCAAGAATCGCTATTACGTGACGTTCATCCAACAGATGACGCCCGCCGACCTCCTGCCCGGCGCGTTGGCGCTGTTGCAGGAAGCGCGGGCCGCCGGCCTGAAAATCGGCATCGGCTCGGCGAGCAAGAACACGGCCACCGTGCTGGAACGGTTGCAGCTGTGGCCCTACGTAGACGCGGTCTCCGACGGCTACAGCGTGGCCCAGGCAAAGCCGGCCCCCGATCTCTTCCTGCACTGTGCCGGACAGCTGGGAGTGCAGCCGGCCGAGGCGGTGGTGGTGGAGGATGCCGAGGCGGGCATCGCTGCGGCCCTGGCCGGCGGTTTCTGGACGGTGGGGCTGGGCCCGCGCGAGCGGGTAGGACAGGCCCATCTGGTCTTCCCCGGCCTGGCGGGGGTGCATTGGGCCGACATTTTGAGCGCCTTTCAAAACAGGCGCGAACGTATCTTCAATTACTCATCCATGCAGAAACTTAGAGGCACAGAGATTGATGGACACCTGGATCGTAGAAGAAACTGAATTCAATCCCGGTTTACTGCATTCCAGAGAGACTTTATTCACCATTGGCAACGGGTATCTGGGCACGCGCGGCGCTTTTGAGGAAGGGTACCCCGGTGCGTGGCCGGCCACCCTGGTCAATGGCTTGTTTGACGACGCCCCTATCGTCAATACCGAGCTGGTGAACGTCCCAAACTGGCTGAACCTGGTGCTCGTGGTGGAGGGGGAGCGCTTCCGCCTGGATCGGGGGACCGTGCTGGCCTACCGCCGGGCGTTGGAGCTGCGGACCGGCACTCTGACCCGGACGGTGCGCTGGCGCAGTCCCGGCGGGCGCACGGTGGAGCTCGTGATGGAACGTTTCGCCAGCCTGGCCGACCCTCACGTGTTGGGGATCCGCTATCAGGTGACGGCGGTGGATTTCGCCGGGACGGTGGAGCTCCGGGCGGGGATTGACGGCCATGTGGACAATACCGGTCTCCTGCATTTAGAGCTGGTGGAGAGCGGGGCGGCCGGACCGCAGGCGGTCTACCTGCACGCGCGGACTCTAACGACCCGGCTGGAGGTGTGTGAAGCGGCCGCGCTAACGGTCGCTGGCGCGCCGGCAACTTACACTATCCGCGACTGTGACGTGGTGCCCGGGGTAGCGGCGCAGATGCCGGTGCAACCGGGCCAGACGGTGGTGGCCGAGAAGCTGGTCACGCTCTATTCCGGGCGGGAGTGCCCGGATGTCCGAACGGCGGCGGTCACCAGGTTGCGCGAGGCCCAGGCGGCCGGGTACGCGGCGCTGCGCGCCGCCCACGATGCGGCCTGGGCGGCGGAGTGGGCTGACGCTAACGTGACAATTGAGGGCGACGACGAGGCCGATCTGGCGCTGCGGTACAGCCTTTTCCAACTGCTGATCGCCGCGCCGCGCCACGACGACCGGCTGGGTATCCCGGCCAAGACCCTGAGCGGCTTTGGATACCGGGGGCACGCTTTTTGGGACACGGAGATTTTTGTCCTGCCGTTTTTTATCTACACCCGGCCGGCGCTGGCCCGCAATTTGTTGTTGTATCGTTACCACACGCTACCCGGGGCGCGGCGCAAGGCGCAGGCTGCCGGCTACGAGGGAGCGCTCTACGCCTGGGAGAGCGCTGCTACCGGCGACGAGACGACGCCCCGCTGGGTGCCGGGACCCCATGGCGAGGAGCTGGTGCGCATCTGGTGCGGCGATATTGAGCAGCACATCAGCGCGGACGTGGCCTACGGCGTCCTGCACTACTGGCGCGTCACCGGTGACGATGCTTTCATGCGGGATTACGGGGCCGAGATTGTGCTGGATACGGCGCGCTTCTGGGGCTCTCGCGCCGAGTGGAACGCGGCGCAACAGCGGTACGAGATCAACGATGTGATTGGACCGGATGAGTACCACGAGCACGTCAACAACAACGTCTTCACCAACCGGATGGCGCGCTGGAACCTGGAGATGGCGCTGGAGGTCCTGGCCTGGCTGCGGCGCGACCATCCTGCCCGGGCCGCCGAGCTGGTCGCGCGACTGGAGCTCACCGCGGAACGGTTGCAGCATTGGCAGCAGGTGATTGAGCAGCTGTTCATTCCGCAGGACCCGGAAACCGGGCTGCTGGAGCAGTTTGACGGTTTTTTCCGGTTGACCGATGCGCTGATGGCCGATTACGAACCGCGCCAGAAATCCATGCAGGTCGTGTTAGGGATTGAGGGCGCTAACCGCTATCAGGTGCTCAAGCAACCCGACGTTGTGATGTTGCTGACGTTACTGCCCGAGGCCTACAGCCGCGAGACGTTGCAGGTCAACTGGGATTACTACACCCCGCGCACCGACCTGACCTTTGGGTCGTCGCTGGGACCGGCCATGCAGGCGCTGGCCACGGTCCGCCTGGGCAAGGTTGAGGAAGGGTATGCGCATTTTATGCACGCGGCCGCCACTGACTTGCGGGACGTGCGGGGCAATTCTGCCGATGGGATTCATGCCGCCACGGCGGGGGGGCTGTGGCAGGCGGCGATTTTGGGCTTTGGCGGCCTCACCATGGGGGCGCAGGGATACACTGTCACGCCACAGCTGCCGACTAAGTGGCAGCGGCTTACGTTTTCGTTCTACGATCACGGGCGAAAAGTGACGCTGGCGATTGTTCATCAGGGGCCTACACCGGTTGTGACTGTTGTCGACCAGGAGGAAGGGGGTGATGGAGTTTAGCTGGGCAGCCAGTCAATCAGTGAATGGATCAATCAGTCAGAAGACCGCTCAATCAGATCAATTAGCTCAGTCAGTTAGCTTAGTCAATTAGCTCAGTCAGTTAGCTCAGAAGGAGGATTCCGATGAAACGCTCTCTGTTTGCTTTGTTGACACTGGCCGTTGTCGCCACCCTGCTGGTAGCGTGCGGTCCCCAGACCGTGACCGTGACCGTCCCGGTGGAAAAAACCGTGGAAGTGGTCAAGACTGTGGAGGTGACCAAAGAGGTTCCGGTGGAGGTCCCGGCGGAGCGCGTAGAAGTGCGCCTTTCCGGGTGGGCCTCGTCCCCTTCGGAGACCGCGCTGCTGGAATCGTTGCTCTACAAGTTCAGCGTGGAGAACCCCGACATCGTCGTGAAGTATGAGCCGATCACCGGCGACTTCTGGCAGGCGATCAAAACCTCCGTCGCGGCCAGCACCGAGCCCGACATCTACTACATGGATATTTTCCAGTTCCCGTTCTTCGCCCAACAGGGCGTCCTGGCGCCGCTGGATGATTACATGGCTAAGGATGGCGTCAAGAAGGACGAGTTTATCCCGACGCTGATGGACGCTTTCACTTATGAGGGCAAAATCTACGGTATCCCTAAGGACTTCAACACGTTGGGCCTGTTCTACAACAAGGACCTGTTTGCCAAAGCCGGCCTCACCGAACCGACCGACGATTGGACCTGGAATGACCTGCAGGCCGCGGCCGAAAAGTTGAGCGATCCCGCCAACAACGTCTACGGCTTCGGGGTGCCGGCGGATTCCGGCCGCTTCCCGGTCTTCGTTTTCCAGAACGGTGGCCAGGTGATGAATGCCGATTTCTCCGATACTCTGCTGGATAGTCCTGAGGCCATTGCCGCCGCTAAGTTCTATACCGATTTCCGCGCCAAGAAGATCGGCGCTATTCCCTCCGATGTGGGGGAGGGCTGGCAGGGCACCGCGTTCGGCAAGGGCAACTTCGCCATGGTGTACGAGGGCGGCTGGTTGATCCCCTACCTGGCGCAGCAATTCCCCAACACCCAGTACGGCGTCGTGACGCCGCCGGCCGGCCCGCAGGGCGAGGGCAACCTGATCTTCACCGTGGCCTACGTCCTCTCGCAGAACAGCAAGCATCCCGAGGCGGCCTGGAAAGTCATCAACTTCCTGACCAACGCGGCCAGCCAGCAGACGGTGTTGGAGAGTGGCTTTGCGCTGCCCTCGCGCGCGGCGCTGGAGCAGAGCGATTACCTGAAGAACAACCCGGCCTCGGCGGCCATCTTCCGGGGGGCCAGGGACGGCACGCCCTTCATGTGGGGGCTGAAAGGCTCTGATGTCAACGATCAGATGGGCAAGGCGCTGGAGCGCGTCTACCTGGAGAACCAGGACGTGACCGCCTCCATGCAGGAGGCCGCCCAGAAGATCCGTGAGGCGCTGAAAGACTAAATTCTGTGGTATCCTGGAGTGGGGGTGACCATCGGCCCCCACTCCAGGGGCGGGTCCCTGCGGTGGTAGAGTCAAGCAAGGAGGAGTTATGGCCGCTTCAGCCGGACGTCAGCGGAGAGGCGAGGCGTTCACCGCCTATGTGATGCTCTCGCCCTGGCTCTTTATCTTTTTCGTGTTCATTGTCTTCTCCATTGGATGGGCTTTCTATCTCTCTTTCACCAACTATAACCTTTTCAGCGCGCCGAAATGGGTGGGGCTGGCCGAATACCAGAAGGTCCTGACCAATGAAGATTTTATCAAGCACGCCCTCCCCAACACGTTGAAGTACGTGGGGATCGTGGTGCCCGTGCAGACCGTCCTGTCACTCATCATCGCCTTCGCCATGGACCAGAAAATCAAGGGGCGGCGCATCTTCCGCACCCTGTTCTACATCCCGTCGGTCACCTCGTCGGTGGTGATCTCGCTGATCTTTCTCTGGCTGTTCAGCAAAGTCGGCATCATCAATCAAATTTTCGGCCTGAAGATTGACTGGTTGAACAACCCGACCTACGCCTTACCGACCATCATGATGGTCAACATCTGGGCCACCATTGGGACGATGATGCTCATTTTCCTGGCGGCGCTCCAGGATATTCCTTACGCGCTCTACGAAGCCGCGGCAATTGACGGGGCCAACATCTTCCAGATTTTTCGGTACATTACCATCCCGGCGCTGCGTCCCGCTATTTTCTTCGTCGTGACGATGGGGGTCATCGGCTGTTTCCAGGTCTTTGACCAGATTTACGTGATGACGGCGGGCGGGCCGCTGGGTTCTACGACCACCATCGCCTATCTGATCTACAAGTGGGCCTTCCGCGACACCACCATTCGCATGGGGCGGGCGGCGGCGACCTCGTTCATCCTGGCGATCATGATCTTGATCGTGACTGTGATCCAGCGCAAGTTCATTGAACGGCCCGAAGAGCAAGGGCGATAGGAGGAAATATGGCCACTATCTCTCAAACCATGCCAGGGGCGGGAGCCAAAGGGGAATTTGTCTGGTGGAACCGGATCAAGACTCCGTTGTTCTACGGTGTCTTGCTGCTGTGGACCATCCTGAGCGTGACCCCGTTTTTGTTCTCCATCGTCTTTTCGTTCAAGCCGATCAATAACCTGTACACGCCGCCCTTCTGGTGGCCGAATCCCTTCACGTTGGATAACTATCGGACGATCCTGGGCCAGTTCAAGGACCTCTTTCCCCGCTGGGTCTTGAACAGCGCCCTCATTTCAGGCGTGCTGCTGGTCATCCGCCCGCTTTTCTGCGCGATGAGCGGCTACGCTTTTGCGCGGCTGCGGTTTCCCGGCCGGAAGCTCCTGTTCAACGCCATGCTCTTTTCCATGATGATCCCCGGCCAGGTGTTGCTGATCCCCAACTTCCTGCTCATCGGGCCGGGGGTGATCAAGAATCTGCAAGTGGCGGGATTCCACATCCCGACCGGGTTTGGCCTGTTAGACAACCTGCTCGGCGTCATCCTACCCGGAATCGTAGATGCGTTTGGCGTTTTCATGATGGCGCAGTTCTACCAGAGCATCCCCAAGGAGTTGGAAGAAGCGGCCTACATTGACGGGGCCAGCCGCTTTACCACTTTCTTCAGGGTCATCCTGCCAATTAGCCAGACGACGTTGATCACGTTAGCGCTGTTCACCTTCCAGGGGACCTGGAACGCTTTCATGTGGCCGCTCCTGGTGCTGCGCACGCCGACCAACTTCACGCTACCCATCGGCCTGCAATGGTTCCGGGGCGAGTACTATTCGCTCTACTCGGTCATCCTGGCCGGTTCGCTTTTTAACACGATCCCGGTCTTGATTATTTTCTTCCTGTTCCAAAAGTACTTTATCCGCAGCATCGCCTCTACCGGGTCAAAAGAGGGGTGATACTGAGAGCCCTGAACCACTGAAGCCCTGATAGCCCGTCATGAATCAGTGTTTTCAGTGGTTCAGTGTGTTTATGGGCGACCAGGCCGGGGCGAAATCGCGGGCCGGGTTCTGTGTCAGGTTGCACAGCCCTGTTCCGTCACGCTGCATGAGGTAAAGTTCGTCGTTGCCGTCCCGGTCGGTCACAAAGACCAGCTGGCTGTCGTCAGGCGACCAGGCCGGCTGGGAATCGGTGGCCGGATGGTGGGTCAGGTTCGTCATGCTGCCGGTGGCCAGCTCCAGCAGACAAATCTCGGCGTTGCCGTCGGGTGTACACTGGTAGGCCAGCCAGCGCCCGTCGTGGGACCAGGCCGGGTAGAGATCGGCGCCCAGCTCTCCGGCCAGCAACGTGGTCTGGCCGGTCTGGCGGTCGTATTGCTGGAGATTGATATCGTGCGTGGGGGAGCGGATGCCAAAGCCGGTGGTGGCGCTGAACGCCAGGTAGCGGCCATCCGGCGACCAGGTGACCGTGCGCTGATCCCCGACGGAAGCCAGCAGCAGCGTCATTTCAGCGGCCCCGCCAGTGCTTGGCATCAGGGCGGTCTGGTGGACGGCGCGCTCCGAACCGATCCGGTAGGGCGAGGTGCCAGTGAGATAATAAAAACGATCGGTGATTAAGGCCAGCGTTTTGCCATCTGGCGACCAGGCCGGAGCAAATTCGTCATCCGTGCTGTCAGGGCCGTCCCCGATCAGATTGCGGGGGGCACTCCCGTCGGCGTTCATGACGAAGATGTCAGAGCTGCCGTCGCGCCGGGAACGGAAGGCGAGCTGCCGGCCGTCGGGCGACCAGGCCGGGTCGGCGTCCAGCGCCGGGTTGTCCGTCAGGCGGACGAGGCCACGGCCATCGGGCTGGATCAGGTAGAGCTCCTGGTTCCCGTCACGCTCAGAGACGAAGGCGATCCCGGCCTGGGGCGGCCCTGGCGGGGCTACCCGTTGACATGCACTCAGCAGGGCCAGCCCGCCCAGTGCCAACAGCGTTCGCATGACCGCGCGGCCGCTCATTCCCAAAAGCTCGCCTCGCGCGCGACAAAGCGCCCGCTCCCCTTCTTCGCCACGGCGTGGCCGTCGCGCACCAGGAATTCGCCCCGGCGGAGCGTGCTGACCACGCGCCCTTGCAGGCGCAACCCCTCGTAGGGACTGTAACCAGCGCCGGAGTGCAGCGCGTCAGCCTGGAGCGTCCACTCCGGTTCCGGGTCATAGAGCACGAGGTCCGCGTCGTAGCCGGGCAACAAGGCTCCCTTGCGCGGTAAGTTGTAGATCTGCGCCGGGTTGGCCGAAAGTAGCCGCGCCAGATCGGTCCATTCCAGGCGGCCTTCGGCGACGCCGCAGGTCGCCACAAGCGGCAACAACGTTTCCAGTCCCGGCAGACCGCCGGGGGTTTGGGTGAAATCGTCCGCCGCTTTTTTTTGTTTCTGGGTGTAAGCGCAGTGATCGGTGATCAGCATATCCACCGTACCGGCGCTGACCTGGGTCCATAACCGTTCCGGCTCCCCCGGCTCGCGCAAGGGCGGCTGGAGGATATAGCGCCACGGCTCGCTCCCCTCGTAGACGTTGTTGTCCAGCAAGAGGTATTGCGGCCCGGTCTCGCTGAAGACGACCTGGCCCCGGGCGCGCGCCGCTGCAATCAGCTCTACGGTGCGGGCGGTGGAATTGTGGGCGATGACTACCGGCGCGTGGACTGCTTCCGCCAGGAAGAGGACCCGGGCGGTCGCCTCTTGTTCGGCCAGGGCCGGCCGTGCCAGCCCGTGATAAGACCAGCCGGTTTTCCCTTCGGCGACGAGCGCCTGCGTCTGCGCCGTCACCAGCGCATCGTTCTCGCAGTGGACCAGGGTCACGATGCCGTAACGGGCGGCCGCTTCCAACAGCCGCAGGATCGTGGCGTCGTCGGCGTAGTAATTAGGGCGATAGGTGGTGTAGAGTTTGAGGCTGGGTGTGCCCAGCTCCACTAACGCGCCCAGCTCGTCCTCGCGCCCGGCGGGCAGGTCGGTGACCATGACGTGGAAGGCGTAATCAATCACCGAGGGCGCAGCTTCCTGCCGGCGGGCCGCCACCGCTTCCTGGAGGGTCTGCCCCTTGAACT
>Ga0067045_1030013_pt1 | contig 17140 bp, 11 predicted proteins | sample TerdegcTABiofilm_FD_59184 | JGI IMG/M metagenome (GOLD analysis project Ga0067045, IMG submission 59184) | Combined Assembly of (Gp0054472, Gp0054536) Wastewater bioreactor microbial communities from Singapore -Terephthalate degrading...
GGTACAGGAAAAACCTATACCATAAGCCATCTGTATTTACGGCTTATCATTGAAAAAGGACTCAGTATTGATAATATTCTTGTTGTAACGTTTACCAATGCAGCAACTGATGAGCTTCGATCACGGATACGTTCATTGATAAAAATTGCATACGATATGCTTGAAGGAAGATGTGAAGATGCTGTAAAGCAAAAATACAGTGAGTTATATGAATATCTGCAATCTTTATCTACCAACAATAGCAGTAACTATCGAACACAAAAAGAGATACGTGATATTTTAAAAATAGCGCTTGCTGATATTGATAAAGCACATATTTATACCATTCACAGTTTTTGCAGCCGCACATTAAGTGAATTTGCTTTTGAAAGCCGTTCATTGTATGGAAGCAAACTTGTTGAAGATGAAACACCTTTCATGCAAAGAGTCATTGAAGATTTTTATTATTCTAAGATAGCACCGCTTGGAGAGGAGTTCGTTGCATTATTTTTTCAAAAAAATAAAAACTTTGTCAGGTGGTTCATGGAAATTCTTCGTAAACTGCCTGATGATCCTGATATTACCATCATGCCTGTTATACCGTTTAACCCAAAAGAAGTAAAACAACTGGTACATACGCTAACAATGCAGATTGGAGCTATTCGTGAAAAATTTAATCGTGAGTTTGATGCAATAAAGAATAATTATTTCAAAGCACTGGCAGAGCGCGTCCTGAATAGCAGATCGTATAATGAAGAAGATTTACTGACATTACAGCAAGCTATAGAAATGCTTTCTGAATTCACTGTGTTTCAGGAAGATATAAGTAAACATATAAAAAAATTTTCAGTTTCAGGTTTGTTGTCCAGGCTGATCGGTGCATACAAAAAAAATGAAAAGCAATATACATGGCATGAATTTTTTACACTTCTTGATGAATGCAGAAAAACTATTGTTGCTATAAAGATACAGATAATAGCTGCATATCGTGAATTTATCCAGTACAGTGAAAATCAGTACTCATGGTATCGCGATCGCTGGAATATCATTTCATTCAGGGATATCCTGAAAGATATGCATAAAGCACTACAGCAAGGTACGGACAGCAGATTGGCTGTTCGAGTTAGGGAGCGTTTCAAAGCAGCACTCATTGATGAATTTCAGGATACTGATCCGTTACAATATACTATTTTTACCACAATATTCAGAAAAGAAGGTTATACCCTCTATATCATTGGTGATCCCAAGCAGGCAATTTATAGCTTCAGAGGAGCTGATGTTTTTGCGTATATTAAAGCACGTCAAAGTGCAGATACTGCGTATACATTAACTAAAAGTTTCAGATCAACACCATCGTTAACCAGAGCTATAAATTATATTTTTGGTCGAGTTGAAAACCCGTTTGTATTTGATGAAATTATGTATCATCCAGTTGAATCTAAGATACATGAGTCATGTTTTAGCCAGGGAGCATTAGACATATGGTTTATTCGGGATAGCGATAATGAAAAGAGTATATCTATTGGTGTAGCACGTAAGATAATAGCCAAAAATATAGCCCATGAAATTCAAACGTTAGCGCATGGTTCCTATGAAATTGATGGCAAAGCATTACAATACAGTGATATAGCAATACTGGTACGAAAGCATCATGAAGCAGAACTGATGCAGGATATTTTAAGACAGTATGGTATTAATAGTGTTTTATATAGCAGACAGTCAGTATTTACTACACCTGAAGTGTGGGAATTGATGCATGTGCTTGAGGCAATTATAAATCCCTCATCAACAAAAGCCATAAAGCGGGCACTGGTAACAAGCTTATTTGGGTATTGTGGAAATGATATTATACAAATGGAAGAACAGGGAACATTGGATACTGTGAAGATGCGCTGTGCTGCATATCTTGATACCTGGAAAGCAAAAGGTGTTATTGTTATGCTGCAGCGCCTTCTAAATGATGATATGATAGTAAAAAAAGAAAATGAGCGCGATACCGTTGCCAGGAGGCTTTTGCAATACTACGATGGTGAAAGGGTGATAACCAACATACTGCACTGTGCTGAAATACTTGCAGATACTGAACGCCAGAAAAAATTAGAACCTGTAGCACTGGTTGAGTGGTTGAAAAAAGCCATATATGTGGGAGCTGATACTGAAGAGCAGCAATTACGTCTGGAATCCGATGCCAATGCTGTTAAAATTGTTACTATACATGCAAGTAAAGGGCTGGAGTATCCTATAGTTTTTTGTCCTTATCTTTTTGATGCTTCTTCATTAGATAGAATATTCGTTTTTCACGATAGTACAGATAATAACTACAAAACTCATGTGTCCTTCAGATTTAGTAAAGAGGACGTTGAGGAAATGAAATCATTATTCCCAGATAATTATTATAATGAAATGGAATATATTGCCAAACGTGAACAACTTGCTGAGTCTCTGCGAATTGCCTATGTTGCAATGACGCGTGCAAAGTTTAAATGCTATGTTGGATGGGGAAATATAAATAGTACGGAAACATCAGCTTTGCGGTACCTTTTTCATCTCAATAGAGCCGACAACATAGAAGAAAATTTTATAAAAGGTATTGACCTTTCTTCTGAAGAATTGTTGGAAGATTTACAAAAAATAGAACAGGATTCAGGGGGCGTCATTGCTGTTAAAGAAATATCGGATATCACACTAAAGCCTTTTGATGCTGTTGTTACCGTATATCCTGAACCAAAGGGGGTGCGTGTAATAGAACGATCGGTTCCCCAGGGATGGCAGCTTACAAGCTATACATCGTTATCGTACAGGCGCGAGGATGAAAAAAGTGATGAAATACAGATTCCTGTTGTTAGTAAAGAAGAAATAAAAGAACACTCTGTTTTTACGTTTCCTGCGGGAAGTATTAGTGGTTTATGCATTCATAAGATTTTTGAAACAATTGATTTTAATGCCGATAGTACAAGTATCTTGCCGATTGCCAGTGATGTTCTGAAACAATACAACATTGATACCGTGTGGGCTGATGTTGTAACAAAGATGGTTGTCAATGTGCTAAAAGTACAATTGCAAAAAGAGAAAGATCTTGTACTATCTAAAATCCATGACAATAAGCGGCGTCATGAAATTGAGTTTTATTATCCAGTAGAACAACTTGATAGCAGGCAATTAGTTCAACTTTTTAATGAACACAGCCTTTTTACCATGGATTATGCATCAGCACTGCAACAGTTATCATTTGAAGATATAAGTGGCTTTATGCATGGCTATATTGATATGGTGTTTGAATATGAAAATGCCTACTATATTGTGGACTGGAAAACAAATCTGCTTGGCACTTCATTAGAAGACTATCATTACACTAAGCTAAGAAGTGCAATTGTTTCGCATCTATATTTCTTACAGTATTCTATTTATACTGTAGCCCTTCACAGATATTTACAATTATTATTAGGCAAGGGATATAGTTATGACAAACATTTTGGCGGTGTGTTCTATATATTTGTACGGGGAGTTGATGCTATCCGGGGAAATGAATATGGAATATTTTATGATAAACCAGACGTTACATTTGTACACAAGTTTGATAACCTGTTAGGTGCTCTGAAGGTATGAAATTAATTGATAAAACCAAAACCATTCACCATCACTTTACTAACTTCATGTGCAGTAAGTATCATTGTCATGATGAAGTATTAAATGCATTACTATTTTGTGTAAGCTACATGGCAGCTAACGGACATAGCTGCCTTTCATTGGGAACTATCGCCAATAAAACATTACGCAATATTATCTATGATGAAAGTATTGAAATTGACGATATAGTATTCCCTGACGAAAAATCCCTGGAACAATATGTGCTGGATTGTGACGCTTTTGCAAAAACTGAACATCTCATAAAGCCACTTGTGTACCGGGATGGAAACTGTTACCTGTATCGCTACTTTAATTATGAAAATACAATCTTGCAGTTTTTTAAAAAGTCACAGGGTGAAATCGACGCTATTTACGAAGATTGCAATAAAGCCATTGAAGAGTTGCAATCAAAAGGTATTCAATTTTCAAATGAGCAGGTTCTTGCGCAGTTGACTGCGTTGAAACACAGATTTTGTGTAGTTTCCGGTGGGCCAGGCACAGGTAAAACCACAGTAGTTGCTGTAATAGTATATCAATTGTTACGCAATAATCCTGACTGTTCTATAGCATTATGTGCACCAACGGGGAAAGCAGCATCGCGTTTAATGCAGGCGATAGTTCATTTTAAAGAGACGTATGTGGCCAATAGTCACATGAATTTCCCGGCTGAAGCTTTTACCATTCACCGACTCCTTGGCTATCAGAAAGGCGAGCTTGAATTTTATTATAATGAACAAAATCATTTGCCATATGATGTGGTTATTGTTGATGAGTGTTCTATGGTTGATATTCCGCTTATGGCAAAATTGACTAAGGCGTTAAAAAGCACTGCTCGTTTAATTTTAGTTGGTGATAAGGATCAGCTATCATCGGTTGAGGCGGGTGCTTTTTTTGGTGATGTATGCTGGGGTACTACGGAATTTGCATACACAGATAGTGGAAAGAAATTATTGCATTACTGCAACTGCAACATTGACGATAAGAAAAAGCAATCACATCCGCTGAGAGATGCTATCGTCATATTGAATAAAACGTTCAGATTTGGTGCCGATAGCGGAATAGCGGCTCTTGCTTCAGCAATACGAAATAATGATGAAAACAAAGCAATTGACGTGCTATCCAACAACTTTGCCGATGTTGAATTAATGGAATATGATTCACTTGAATGGCTGTATATTGCAATTCAGGGATATGCAAAAACATACTATAGCAATATTAGTTATATTTCTGGTCAGCATAACATCAGTGATGTATTTAATAAACTTTCAGAGTTATGCATACTTACTCCGTTTAACAGAGGACCGTGGGGAGTAGAAACATTTAATGCGTTGATTGAAAAACAATTAAGACCTGCAATCAGTGGTGAGTGGTATAATGGTAGAATTATCATGATTACTACCAATGACTATAACCTTGAGGTGTTCAATGGTGATGTGGGTATTCATAAGAGCAGTGATGATGCAGTGTATTTTGAATCTGCAAATGGTTCAAGAAAAATCAATACATCGCTTTTGACAAACTATGTTCCTGCGTACAGTATTACGGTACATAAAAGTCAGGGTTCAGAATTTAATCATGTAGTGCTGATTTTACCGCATATTGATATTGGCAATAATGAACACTGGAGGATGTTATTAACGCGTGAACTTCTTTATACCGCAGTTACTCGTGCACGCAATAAGCTTACTATTATTGGAAATAAAAAAATTCTGCAATACATGATGAAAAATCCTACCATACGTTCTTCTGGTTTGCGGCAGCGATTGTGGCAGTAACTTATAAAAACGACTTTTTATGTAACTTCCTGCTATTTTGATTTTTTGCTTGAGCTTACAAACGTATATGGCATTCTGGAATGGAAGTGCTATCTTTACTATAAAAGGTATTGCCCATGAATATATTAATACTTGGTGGTGGTGCTGTTGGATTGGGTTTAGCGCGAAGCCTTATTACTGCAGGCAACGATGTAACTATTATTGATGTTGAACCAACGGTCAGTGCACTGAAAGAAAAAGGTATTGTGCAAACAGGTGTGTTGGGGGAATTTACTATACAGCCTGGTACATTTAAAGTCTATGATTCATTGGCAAAAATAGGCAATGTCAAAATTGATTATATCTGTGTATGTATTAAATCATACTTATCAGAAACTATCGCACAGGTATTAAAACAATACGAACATATAATTGGTACGTGTCCCATAGTATTGTTTCAAAATGGATGGGGCAATGCTGAACAGTTTATAAAATATTTTGAAAAAGATACAATCTTCAATGCGCGTGTTATGACAGGATACATTAAGCCAGCGCTTCACCATGTTGATATCACGGTTCATGCTGATGCAATCCATATTGGTTCATTGTATGGTGGTAATATTACACAATTACTATCGCTTGCCAGTGAGTTAACAAAAGGTGGCATGCCTGCTGAAGTGACCGAACATGTGAGTAAAGATATATGGGCAAAGATGCTGTACAACTGCGCGTTAAATCCATTAGGTGCTATCTTCAATGTACCGTATGGGGAGTTAGGCAAGTCTGAATATACAAAAGCCATCATGAATGATATATTTCATGAGATATTTGAAACCATGCATAAGGCAGGTTATAGCACACATTACAATAGCGCAGAAGACTATATTGATGTATTTTATTCTCGATTGCTTCCATCAACGGGGGAGCATCGTTCATCAATGCTGCAGGATATACAGGCAAAGCGCCGTACCGAGATAGATGCAATGAACGGAGCGGTAGTTGCATTAGCTAAACAGCATGGTGTTAATACACCTGTTAATGAAGTGATAACAGGATTAATTAAATTTATTGAGGGAGGGTATCATGGCAAATAGTCTTGTTAGAAGCGGAAATCCTGTGCTCAGAAGTGATCCATTTACAAAAGAAATTGGGGAACCTGCAACTGATGTAATGACTATTGAAGGCGCTGTGAATAAGACTATCATTCTATTACTGATAGTTGTTGGTTTTGCAACGTTAAGCTGGTATCATATAGAAAACTTGCTTTTCAATAATTATCTCCATATGTTTCTGATAGTTTTATCAATTTTGGGTTTTATAGTAGCACTTCTTACTATTTTTATGAAAAAACTATCACCATGGACAGCACCTGTTTATTCTGCAATACAGGGCTTATTTCTTGGAATAGTATCAATGCTATTTGAAAAAAGTTTTCCTGGTATAGTGTTGCAGGCAGTTGGACTTACCTTTGGAATACTTTTTTCGCTTCTTCTGGCTTATAAATCAGGTTTAATTAAGGCTACTGAAAATTTTAAACTTGGTGTGGCTGCTGCAACGGGCGGGATATTTGTGGTTTATTTATGTAATTTTATTTTACGTTTTTTTGGTATAGGTATTCCTTTTATTCATGAAGGTGGTATATGGGGTATTCTTTTTTCACTGTTTGTAGTGGTTATAGCAGCTTTAAATCTTGTGATAGACTTTGATTTTATTGAGAAAGGTGCTGAATATGGTGCTCCAAAATATATGGAGTGGTATGCTGCTTTTGGTTTAATGGTTACTTTGATATGGTTATATCTTGAAATATTACGATTGCTTGCAAAAACAAGAAGAAAGTAAGTATATATTTTACACAAAAAATATATTTGAGCCAGAACTATTTAAGAAGATGATTGATGTTGATGTAATAAAGGAATATTATCTTGATCTTAGTCTTGGACTAAAGGTACTGGAAGATTTTGTTTTAAATATTTAAATTGACCTGTTGTTGTATCAATATCATATTAATACTTAAGTGGATTGTTCTGGAGTAAAGTAGGGGTTATAAAGATGAATTTCATGGAGATAGTAGGTAGTGAATGACAATATCCAGAGCTGATAATTTTATCAAACGTGCAGAAAGAGTTTTGCAAGCTATAGAGACATACGAGAATTCGGATGGGACAGAAATCCCCCTTCAACATCTTGAGATTGCCAAACATGAGATAAAAAATATGATATCCAGTGTTCATGGGCAAACGTTGCAATCTGATCATCGTCCATATCATTCCCTGACAAGACTGATTATTAATCATTGGCCGCTGGGCAATAAACTTGGTGTTGAAATTGCGGAACTTGAGGAGGAATATGTCCGGCTTTTGAGTTGATGGAGAAAGATGAATAACCTGTATTGCGAGGCCTTTTCTGCCGGGAAGACTTTGGGCACTTATCCAAAATTTTGTGTCTGGCGTAAGAATCTTAAGTTAAACATTTGATTAATTTTGTACTGGCAAGTTATAAAAGCAGCCAAAGGTTTTCTCCACCTTCCATTTATTAATCGGTTTATTATGACATAAATGCTTACCTCAGCTGTTTTCATAGATTGAAAATAACCTCCACTATTTATTCTAAGATGTTCCAGCCTACTATTCAAGTTTTCAACTGGATTTGTAGTTAAAATAATGCTTTCTAATTTCTTCTGGATATTTAATAAAATTAAAATAATTATTCTTAAGCTTTGTCTAATCCAGAGAAGTCATCAGAGACAATCATAAGGAGACGCTTTAAGCCTCTTTGAATGAGGTTATTCAATATAAAGAGCCAATCTTCTCTGTTTTCATTACCTTGAAGTATATAATAACCATATAAATCCTTTTTTCCACACATATCAATACCCATAATGGTGTATATAACAGACTTTTTAACCAGATTTGTATAATCATCCTTTACAGAAGTATGATAAGCATCTATAAATAAAGCAAAAGCATTTTCTGGAAGTTGTTTAGTAGAAATTTCTTTTGCTTTTTTATATAGATCTTCCTTAAGTTCCTCAATTTGTTCTGGAGAATAAGGAAGATTTAAAGATTTTAGAAGAGATTTAATTTTATTAGGAGAATAGCTGCTTAAGATAAGGTTTAATATAAGTTCGTTGAAAGAAGAATCTGCCTTATCATAAGGTTGAGGTAAGATTGAAGGTCTAAAATTGCCCTTTCTAACTCTTGGTATGTGTAAGTTTAGATTTCCAAACAAACAGGCAAGATTTCTGTCATAGTAACCATTGCCTTTATTACCTTCATCATAAGAAAGATGTAATTCTCTTTCTTTTTGCATTAATATTTGGAGAAGTTGAGAAACTACTTCTGTTAGCCCATTGATATTATCAACTTCCGATAAGTAATCATTAAGCATGGCTTCAAAAGCTTTTTTTCTTGGATTGTTGTTAGCTTCTTTTAACCTTGACATAAATTTCCTCCTGTTTTATGATGTTATATCAAATTTAAAAAAAATTTAACTATTTTTCAGACACAATTCTCTGAACACTGCCGAGGTTTTTTACGAAAAGTGGGGCTATTTAAGTTTTGAACAATTTAAAGGGTACTCATTGGCTGGTTGGAATGCTTCTATCTCCTGCTTATGACTTTCCGAAAGTTTGGAGCTAAGAGTCAAAGATATTGATTTTTGTTATAAAAAAAATAATAGTGAGAAATTCAAAAGGAGAAAAAGATCGTACTACTATGTTACCGCAAAAAATTGTTCAGCCTTTAAGGGAAAATTTGAATAAAGTAAAATTAATACATGAAAAAGGCTTGAAAAATGGTTTTGGCTCTATATAATTTCTCTTATGCGAATAGAACGAAAATATCCTAATACTCAGCTATCAATTGATCCAAGTTCAGGAATAAAAAAAATGACATCATTATTAGAACAATTCAGGAATTATAAGGTCATAAAAATTTGGAGACTACTATGATTTATACTCATGTTATTAATCAAGGTGGTAAAAGTGTAAGAAGTCTTAGCTGATTTTTAGCTTAGGTTGCTAAAGTGGGCAACATATAAAAGAGAACAAAATAAAGAGTAATTATGTGTAACATAAATAATAACAAACAATTAAAAATTAAAGGACAACATAGATTAGGCGTTCCCGAAGAGCAACCCTTGGTTTTCTCATTAGTACACCTAATTTTATGTTATGCGTAAAAATAGGGCTTGAGGATAGGGAAGCATAATCTATGAAACTTGTCGATATCAAAATCGAAAATTTCCGGGGAATCCGTTTTCTTTACCTTCCCCTTGATAACCTAACAGTGTTCATTGGGGAGAATAACACTGGCAAATCGACAGTACTTGAAGCCATAAGGTTAGTGTTGACTCGTGGTTTTGGCATAAGGCGCGGTGGTCAGTTTACTGAATATGACTTCCACCTCAAGGATGCTGATACTACGCCCCAAACAGCTGAATCTATATCAATCACTCTGCATTTCGCCGAAGAAAAACCAGACGAGTGGCCTGAAACGGTAGTCCAGCAGATGAGCGAAGTGGTTCAGTTGGACCCAAACAGTGGACTGAATCATATCTGGTTACGGGTAGAGGGAGCTTTCCAAGAAGAAACAGCATCGTTTGAAACAAAATGGGCTTTCCTCAATTCCAATGGTGAAGAATTGGTTTTAAAAAGCGCGACACCGATTAATCTTCTTTCCCGGTTTGTGCCTGTTTTCTTTCTTTCTGCCTTACGTGATGCTTCACAAGAATTCGGTCAGCGTGGGCAGTTCTGGAGTGGCTTTCTGAAATCCATCAATCTCCCTGACGAGCAGCGCGAGGAAATTGAAGAAATGCTTAGGAAGGTCAACGAATCTGTCATTGGATCGAATGCCGGACTGACGGAGGTTATGAAAAAAATTGCCGATGCCAAACGGCTTGTTCCGCTTGATTCCGATGACCCGGTGGCGCTTGAGGCTATTCCGACCCGAGTCTTTGATATGGTCGGAAAAGTTCAGGTCCATCTGAAATCGAGCTATGGAGCGAAACTTCCGCTATACCGCCACGGCGAAGGTACCCAGAGCCTTGCTGTACTGATGCTGTTTCAGGCGTTTGTCGCATCCAACTTAGCCGAAGCCTACGCTCCAGAATCCACACCAATCTTAGCGCTGGAAGAGCCAGAAGCGCATCTCCATCCTTCTGCAATACGTTCTCTCGGATCGTTTTTAAAAACGATGAATGGCCAGATTATAGTGACAAGTCATTCAGGTGACTTGGTCTCGCGGGTTCCAATCACTTCATTACGCCGACTTTACAAGCATAATGGGGAAACGAAAGTAGGCAGGGTTGAAAACGGTTTGTTTTCTGATAGAGAACTCCAGGCTATTGACTACAGCATTAGACTCGCAAGAGGGCACTATTTGTTTTCCCGTTGTTGGTTACTTGTGGAAGGCGAAACAGAGGTTCACCTTATGCCGTTGCTTTTCGAATTGCTTGGATATTCGCAAGACGAAGTCAGCTTCTCTGTACTGGAAATAAGCCAAGTCATTGATAAAGGAGAACCACTGATAAAATTTGCCAAATCTCTCGGTATTGATTGGTTTTTGATGGCAGATGGTGACAACGCTGGAAAGGATTATATTAACCGAGCAGGTAATCATCTGTCGCCTGGTGAACAACTTTCTGACCGCGCCCGACAATTAGCCCAAGCAGATATTGAGCATGAGTTCTGGTATAACGGTTATGATGATTTTATCCAAAATATGGTACGGAGGCAAATTGAAACCGAGGCATCTGGCGACGATGGTGAAAAAACGAAACTGCTGATCAAGGCGGCAATCAAGCAGGCTGGAGGTAAACCCGCCTTTGCTCAAGCCTTGGCGAATGAAGTTCAACAGCGTGGCGTCGAAACGATACCACAAACAATTCGGGATATTGTTGCCCATGTTGTCAACCTTTCAACGGACCAAAAATCATGATCGATTTGTCATCACTGAATGAAAACCAACGTGCTGCGGTTCTGTGGGATCGAGGGCCGCTACTTGTTTTGGCTGGTCCTGGCTCAGGCAAAACACGGGTGTTAACCTATCGGATTGCAAGAATTTTGGAACAATCCACTGGTCAGCATTTTCGTGTTCTTGCCCTCACCTTCACCAACAAGGCCGCAGCTGAGATGCGCAGCAGGGTTGAGTCTCTTGTTCCCGGCGAACTAAACCGGGTTCGTCTCACCACTTTTCATTCGTATGCTGCCGAACTCCTTCAGCAGCATGGTAGCCATCTCGTTATCCGTCCTGATTTCCAGATACTCTCAACCGATGCCGACAGAGAAGCATTGCTGGACGATGTTATCCTCAAGATTCAGAAGGAATCGGCCTATTCCCTACCCGGCCATTTCAGGGCCGCCCAACTACTACCGGTTGTTACCCAGCTTCTTGAAAAATGCGTTCGCACGGACGATGCGGAAGTTTGGCTACAACAGAGGAATGTAGAAAACGCAATCCCTCTGGCCCGCGTCTACGCTGCTTATCGAGAGGCACTACGTAAAACAAATGCGCTTGATTTTCCAAGCCTAATTGCCGGGGCCCTAGAGCTTCTAACCCAATATCCCATACTGGCAAAACACATTCGCAAGGTATACAAACATATTCTTGTAGACGAGTTTCAGGACACTAATCACAGCCAGTATCGGATCCTTTCGCTTTTGGTCAAGCCGGACCCGAGCACGCTCTTTGTCGTGGCAGATGACGATCAGATCATTTATCAGTGGAACGGCGCGAGTCCGAAAAGGATTCAGGAGCTTAGGGAGGATTTTGGAGTTTCAGAGTTACAACTGCCGGAAAACTACCGCTGCCCGCCACTGGTCATTGAACTGGCTAACGCACTTATTGAAAAGAACCTCAACCGGTCAGCAGGCAAGAAACCTCTGAAGCCAGTAAAACAGGGCAAAGACAGTGATGTTGTGCGGGTATTCAGTTTCAACACTCTTGAAGAGGAAGTCAGATGGATTGCACAAGATATATCGCAAAGGAATCCTGACGATCGAAAAAACTGTGCCGTTCTGGCCCGGACTAAAAAGCTTTTGGAACTGGTCGGACAAGCACTTGAGGAAACCGGAATTACAGTCTATTACGCCGCCCGCAAGGATGAATTCAAAAGTGCTCCATTGAGAATGCTACATGCCATTCTCCGACTTGTGAACTCAACAGAAGACAAACAATCACTAGCGCGCCTTTCCAAAGCATTTTATGAACTCGAAGGTATTAGTGTCGAGCTGGCTCCTGTACTTTCCCGCGCCTCCGCTGACGGCAAAGACTTGTTACGTTCTTGGATTGAAGAAGTTAAGCGCCGTGAGGCTCTTGAGGATCGGACACGGAAATTGCTTGAGATAGACATTAAACCGCTTTTGAATACATTGAACTACCGGGATTTTGCAGATGAGTTTTTCAAATGGGCGAAAGCTTGTCAAGAGACTTCACTCCCAGATGAGATCGCTTTCAACGAATTCGAAGAGGAGCGAGAGGTATGGAACATGCTGTTGGCCGAGATATCCAAGAAATTTGAAGGTGAGGATGTGAGTTTGCATCAGTTTCTTCACGAACTGGATCTTACTTCCAAGACACCTCCAAGGCCAGCAGAAGCGATACCTTGTTTTACCATACACGCATCAAAGGGAATGGAATTTGGAAATGTCTATTTGATGGGGATGGTAGAGGGTCAGCTACCCAGTTGGGCAGCTGTAAAAAAGGGGGACAATTCCATTGAAATGCAGGAAGAACGACGGAATTGCTTTGTCGCCATCACTCGCGCTCAAGAAAGTCTGACTCTGACGTTCTCAAAGCAAGTATTCGGATGGCAGAAAAGCCCTTCTAGGTTCCTAATAGAGATGGGGATTGAGGTTTAAGTAAACGAGGAATTAAAAGTTACGCATAACAAACCGCTCCACCTGACTGCTATTCCGCTGCGCTCCATAGCGGCAGGTGAGCTTGGCCGTTAGGTGAATCAGATGATGAAAACATCGATCCGATTATTGATTCTTATTACTGGGTTACTAGTGGCTTCCGCCTCACCGGGTGAAATTGTCCAGTGCGAAACCGGAGAAGTGGGGAGACTTTGTATGGGGTGCCGGGTTTACTTTGCTAGTCTCGGATCGGTTTAAATCCGTATATGAGCAGGAAGACTTACGGGGGGTCAAGTTTTTCTCCCCGGTGGATATTGTGCGAGTAGGAACGAGGAAAACCGGAGATCTGCCATCCGGTATGCCTACTTATTATTCGATTGAAATTATATGGCGAGGGGCTAAGCTAGACGAGATAGCATCCAAAGTGGTATGGGAGAGAGAACCTACATGCTTTTATTGTCGGTTGGGTGGCCATCGCGTTAGGCAAGAAGGGATTATCCTAGAGGAGAGTTCGTAGGTTGGTGTGGATATTTTTGAAGTGCCGGCAGCACCGGGGCTTCTTGTTTCAGAGCGGTTCAAAGATATAGTTGAGAAGTATGGATTAAAGAATGTGTGGTTGATTCCTGCGGAGAAGTATGGGTGGGATGAGAGCCGGCCTGGGTTATGGTACATTTTGGATTAAGGGCATCGCTTTGGTTTGTCTACTGCTGGTGGCGAATGGCTTGCTGCCAGCATCGTGCGTGGCGCCCGTGGTGAGCACCACGGGGGATTTCCGGGCCGCGTATGACTCCAACGGAAATATGGTGTTGCGGGTAGAGGTTTCGGGTACCCAACCCATCACCTACACCCAGGAATACAACGCCGACAACCGGCTGGCCGTCGTCACCAACACCGTCACCGGTGTAGTGGCCCGCTTTGACTACGACGGCGACGGGAACCGCATCCTGCTCAGCATCGGCTTGACTGGCTGGAGGCCATCTGGCACTATTTTGAACGATTGGGGGTGAGGCGATGAAGAGGGTAGCCTATATTACTGTCTACTGGGGCGATGAATTTGGGAAACCGCCGAAGACATTGGCGGAAAAAGCACGGGACGAGAGGTTGGCACAAGAAATCCTTCAAACAATTAAAAATTCGCGAAATATCAAAATTACTGAGACAAGTATTGACCACTATCATCTAGAAATCACTGGAGATGAGGGCTTTCGGTTCCTGATGGAGGTCTTGCAACCAGCATCTCATCTGGTCACTCACACCAGTGTTAGGGTTTGGAAAACTTACAGCCGCCAGGAGCTCGAAGCGGCCTCTTTACTGGAGTGGCGGATCACTAACCAGGCCATCGAGGATGATTACTACGATTTTGATTACTACGATCCTTCTAACACAAGCCGTGAGCGAGATACAGAAGGGGTTGGTCCATCCTTCAAGGAGTGTTCAGCCTGCCGAACGTCGCTCGAACAAGTGCGCGATCTGGTCGTCAATAAGCGTCTGATGCGGGGCAATGATATCTCCCTGACGTACTCATACCAGGTGATCATGGCTGAGTGGGTGGGGCGCTTACTGCAAGAACACGGTTTGACCGGCTTTGACCTGCGCCCGGTGCACCACTACAAGAAGCCCTACAAAGGGGAGCCCACGCTGTACCAGTTGGTGGTTACTAACGCGCTGCCTCCCATGGCTTCACCGCCGACAGAATTTGAACAATTCCATCACTGCGATGTCTGTGGCCGCACAAGCCGCTTCCTCAAACACACGCACTGGTGGGGGAAGATTCAGTACTATGAAGAAACCGACGTGTATTACCCGCGCAGCGTCTTGGAGGTGGTTCAGGACTTTAACCATACCGTCGAGTTGTTTGGTGAGCGGGTTGCATCTCCGTATATCATCATCACCCAGCGGGTGTATCGCCTGTTGCGGGAGCACAAGGTGAAGAACTGGGAGGCGGTGCCAGTGTATCTGGTGGATTAGCGCGATAAAATACATTGAGAGGACGAACCGCATCCTGCGGATAGAGGGGAGCAGGACGACCGTCCCCCTTGGAAATTACTACGAGCGGGAGGGGAGCACCGTCCGCAAGTACTACTACGCGGGTGGGGAGCGTATCGCGGTGTTATTCTGGCAATGTAAAAAATACTCTCATTTTTGACTTTCCGGGAATCCCGCCTATCGTTGTTCCTATCATTTCATTGAAGGTATAATAATTTATCCTCTTTCTCTGACAAATTACCCGTGCCAGTAGTTCAAATCCCAGACTCCTATCCCAGATTCCTTTTCTACTTCTTTGTTTGTTTTCCAGCTTTCTTCGTAAAACGAATTACATTTAATTTGAAATCCCTATTGTACTTTTTCTTTTGTTTTTCATCTCTAAACCTTCAGAATTCTCTATTCGGCTTAAATGTCCATATATTTTATCGTGTAAAGCTCATTTCTTCCAATATCTATAAAAACCTAGTTTATTAATTTTAATTTCGTATTCTACTTCTCTATCGTTATATGTTGCCTCAACTTTTTCTTTTGTATTCATTTTATATACATTTTTTAATTCTCTAATTAGCTTTTGAGAATTATTGAAATATAATCTTTTTTCAACTGTTACTGGAGGATTCGCTTGATAACTATTCATTTTCCAGAAAATAAAATATAAAAAACCATCTGGTGAATAATAATTTTCCTGAGTAATAAACCAATCACCAGAAGGTGTAAAATATTCTCTATATATAAAATAACCTAAATCTTTATTCTCAAGACATGTTACCATACAATGTAAAAAAAGATCTTCATTGTTTAGTTTTTTATCACTCCATGTCTCAATTTCAAATCTTTCACCACTAAGATAAAGATAAAACTTTATTCCATTGTTTAAATTGCTATTTATATATGGTTGCCATTTCTGATAAAGATTTCTTATCTTTAGTATTTCCGGATCTTCTTTTGCATAAATATTGATTATATAACCTGACATAAGAAAAAAAATAATAAATTTTTTCATGGATATATTTCCTTTTGAAATTTATTTATTGATAAAATATATAATTATATCTATTAAAGGTCAAGTCCAATTTAGTGTGTAATCCTACCAGAAACATAAAAACTATTTACCAATCCAATTACTTTTCTTATTCCATCGTTCATTCTGCTCCTGAAATATCCCTGTTCAGAGATTCTTCTGCTTCAAGCCTCGTTGTATTGTTCCATAACCAGTGCAATTTGGCCTTTAGTTCTTCTTTCATATTCTTAGGACATTTCTTCAGTATATTCTCCGTCTTATGTACTGTACACCGTTATAATTTCTCTTCACCAAAGATTGTCATAATGGAATAAAATTGACCTGTTTATCCAGGCAATGTACTCATGGACTAATTGTTTTACTGATCGACTTACACTACTTTTCGATACTCCAGGAAGTGTAATGCCTGCCCGCTCCAAACTACGCCGTATCTTCCGGGTTGATAACCCATTGATATACAGTGAACTTACCAACACTGCTATCTTACCTATCTGTTCTCGTATATATCTGAGTATCTCAGGCTTAAATCCTCCTGCCCTGTTACGGGGTATACGAATTCCCGTTAATGGTAGCATCCCTATAGTACACTGTTTCATATACCGATAGCCATTGCGATATTCCTTGACTATCTTCCCATCGCGTGCTCGATGTACGTATTTCCCTATGTTACCCCCAATAAATTCTTCAAATGCTTTCTCAATATATACTTCCAGTGTCCTGTGTACCATTGCTCGTATGGGATCTTCATACTGCTGTACAATTTCTTCATACCGACTTACTGACAAATTATTGTTGCAATCATTCCCTTCATACGTATACGTTGGTTGTAGCATTGTGCTCCTCCTGTAATAAATGTTTTTGCTAAATTCTTTATTATCTGGTAGGAGTACAATGCTTCTTAACAAGCATTTTTACACA
>Ga0067045_1030014_pt1 | contig 17120 bp, 20 predicted proteins | sample TerdegcTABiofilm_FD_59184 | JGI IMG/M metagenome (GOLD analysis project Ga0067045, IMG submission 59184) | Combined Assembly of (Gp0054472, Gp0054536) Wastewater bioreactor microbial communities from Singapore -Terephthalate degrading...
TACATAGTCCTTGCAAACATAAGGAAACAAGAGGCTTAGAGAGACAGATTGCTTTTAGATAGTAGTAAAATCAATAATCCCTGCTCTCATACACTCTAAAAATACCAAAATTTTGGGGTATATTCAGATAAATAGAGCATTATATCGGAATCTCCTGCAAAACGGATTTTGAACGTGTGAATAAAATTTATCAGACAAACAGACACCAAGACCATCCCCTGTTCTTTCAGGGAGTACGGTTCTTCTGATTATTATTTATACAGACAAATGCCTGAAATATTTCCTTGTTTAATGAAATAATATGATATATTAACCTGTTTCATATAGATAAGTGGTGTTTCTCTTCGTGAGAAATTACCGTTTTACAAAAAATCAATAATTATGGCAGAGATAAAAGATACAGTATATAAACCCGATATAAACAAGTTTCCCATACCTGATGCAATGCACAATGAATACGGATTTCTTATCAGGTGGATATTCAACAGATTCTTTTCCAGAATAAAATTTGACGAGACAGAAGTGGATAAAATCAGAAATGCAGCCCGAGCTGGTACAGTTGTATACACAATGCTCTCCCGTTCCTTTCTTGCCTTTTTGTATCTGAATTTTGTCTTTTCCAGACTGGGTCTTCCTCTTGCCAGATTTGTAAACGGGCTCAGATTGTGGCTTTACCAGCCGATATCAAAACTATTCAGACTCAGTAGAATAAACATAAAGGGTGTTACAGGCAAACCATCCGAGCTGAAAAACAGGCTGAACCTGCTCACACTTGCAGGCGAATCCTCTCTGATATTCCTGCGCAAACCAAGGTTCATAATAAGACCAAATGTATTCTATGACATAGATTACATTGAGACTCTCATTGAAACCCAGAGAGACTGTGAGAAACCGGTTATTCTTATTCCGCTGCTTATCGCATATCAGAAAAAACCTTCTAAGGAGAAACAGGGATTTCTGGACATAATACTCGGGGAGAGAGATTCTCCCACATTTTTGAGGGAAATATTTACTCTGCTCTTCTATCACAGGAGCGGAGAGGTAAGAGTAGGTGAACCAATCAATATCCGCGACGTCTTAAACGAGATGCAGGACAGAAGTACCGATGCGATTTCGAGAAGAATTAGATATCTGATTTATAAGAATATCACTCGGGAAAAAACCGCCCTCACCGGACCGGTCAAAAGAGAACCGGAATCGATAGGAAAACTCCTTATCAATGATTCCATTGTGGTCGATACCATACAAAGACTCTCACAAGAAAAGAAGATAAGTAAGAGTCATCTCGAGAGACGGGCAGAAAAAATTATCAAAAGAATGGCCTGTAATCTGGACTATAATTATATCCGTTTCTTTGACATTACACTCAAGGCCGTCTGGAAGATTACTGATATCAAAGTTGAATACAACAGTGACGGTATCGAAAAACTAAGGGAGACATTGCGGAGAGGACCTGTTGTGCTCTGTCCGATGCACCGCTCGCACGTAGATTACCTGATCGTCTCCCAGATTCTTTACAACAATGATATAATTGTACCTCATATTGCAGCAGGTGATAATCTGGCCTTCTGGCCGATGGGACATATTTTCAGAAAGTCAGGGGCTTATTTCATCAGAAGGACATTTAAGGGAGATGATTTATATATCAGCATCTTCAAGGCATATATGAAGAGGCTTCTTAAAGACGGATGGACACAGGAGTTCTTCATTGAGGGGACCAGAAGCCGCACAGGTAAGACATTGCAGCCAAAATTCGGATTACTGACATATATGGTTGACGCATACCTTGACGGAGCCTGTGATGACATATTCTTTGTCCCGATTTCGATTCTTTATGAAAAAGTCATTGAGTCAGGCTCATATATGAAAGAGCTTTTAGGCAGTGAAAAATCGAAGGAGGACTTCAAAGGACTTGTCAAGACAACCGGTGTGCTGACCTCCAAATACGGAAATATTTATGTGCAGTTTGGTGACCCTATATCAATAAAGCAGTTTCTCTTTGAGAGAGGACATACAACGCCCTATACGGATGAAGAAAGCAAAAAGGAAGATATTCTTGCCTTAGGTTACAGGATTACATACGAGATTAACCAGATTGCTACCGTTTCACCGTCAGGACTCGTATGTGCAATAATACTTTCAGACAACAGAAGATGGTTCTCTCTCGAAGAGATAGAGGAATATGCCAGATTCCTTCTGAACATAGTAAAGAAAAGAAAAGATATCAAAATTGCATCAGTGCTCAATAACCTCGGCGAGGCGATTTCTCAGACTCTAAACAGATTCATAAATGACAAGACCGTCTCAGTAAAAGAGAATCAGGAAGGAAAATACCTCTACCGTGCATCGGAAAACAAGAGATTTATTCTGGATTACTATAAAAACGGTTTTATACATTTTACACTCAATATCTCGATTGCCTCTGCATCAATACTCACATTCAGGGATTACAGGTGTACGAAAAATCAGATACTCGAAATATCAAAGAGACTCAGAGATATTCTGAAAAATGAATTTATATTCAGGGTAAACGTGGATTTCGAGACCGAATTTGCCGAATCCTTTCAGCTCGCACTTGATATGGGATTTATCCGCACTGAGAAAGAAGATATAATCCTGAATCAGGAATATACCGAATATGCAAAATTATTATCAAGTTTTTTGACCTCTCTTCTGGAATCATACCTTATTACAGCCGAATATATTCAGAATCTGAACGCCGCAGAAACCGACAAAAAATCGCTTATACGCAAAATACAGTCTTATGGCCTTTCAATGTATGACCGCGCAAAGATAAAAAATCTGGAGTCTGTATCAAAAGTTACAATAGAAAATGCCGTTGACTATCTTATGTCACAGGGGATATTGAAAAGGACTGATACAGAGAAGAAAGTGCCTGTTTTATCATACATATCCGATGAAAATACTGCAGCAAAGCTCACACAACTTCAGAGAGACATAAAAACATTTCTGCTTTACTGACTGATATATTTTCCGGCCAGATTCCTTATTTCGCTGAGTAGCCGGCTTTTGTCTGCGGCATAATCCGGTGCCACAATAAATCTTCTGCCTGCATCGGTTGTCAGACGGTGAACCACTATTCTGTTTTTCAGATTCCGGAAAAATACTTCATACAATCTAAGGAGTGATTCTTCTGAAGGCGGAACAAACTCACCACTTAAATACATATTCTGAAGCGGTGTATCCTTCAGAACGACAATATTGTGTATCTTGACCCCCGAAATCATATTATCTCCCATCCAGAGAGAGAGTCTGCGGATATCATCTTCCGTATCATTCATAAGTCCGAGTATAATATGTGCCACGGTATGGATATCAAACCTGCTCAGTCTCTTAAACGTCTCCTCAACTACCCTTACGTCGTGCCCTCTGTTGATTATATTCAGGGTCTTCTCATTGATACTCTGAACACCGATTTCAACCATAAGAAATGTCTCTTTTGAGAGCTCTTCAAAAAACCTGTAGAATCTGTCACTTATACAATCTGCCCTCGTGCCGATTGAGACACCTGCGACACCATCGACCTTAATGACCTCTCTGACTGCATCCATAATATTTTCTTCATCACCATATGTACCTGTATTATCCTGAAGATATGCAATAAACTTTTCTGCTTTATACTTTCTCCGGACTATCTCAATACCGGATTTTATCTGCTCACAGGGACTCATACCTTTTTTGTAGGAAAAGGGTACGAGCTCTTGCCCGTTGCAGAATATACAACCACCTGATGAAATTTTTCCATCTCTGTTCGGGCATGTATTGTTGAGTCTGAAACTTACCTTGTGAACCCTTCTGCCGAATCTGTTTTTCAGAAAATCACTTAAATAGATTATATTACCCATCTCTCAGACTCTTCAAAAGTTCGATATTTATACTGTCGTAACTTATGCCATCTTCCCTCATCTCCTTAGGTGTCTCGAGAATCGCAATGGCATTCCCAAGCCTGAGGTCTTTCAGAATCGTCCTGAATACCGATATGTCTATTTTTCCTTTCCCGATATGTTCGTGCCTGTCCTTTCTGGTTGCCAGTTCTGCCTTACTGTCGTTCAGATGACAGACGAGTACCTTCCCGACTCCGATTTTGCTGTCTATCTCCCTAATAAGTCTTTCATACTCCGTATTGTCATTGATATTATAACCGGCACCAAAGAGATGTGCGGTATCGATACATACAGCCGCATTAATTATTTTATCCGATTTTGTCAATATCTCCGCTATCTCGTCCAGAGTAGAACCTATCTGGCCACCGGAACCGGCTGTTGTCTCAAAAGCCACTCTGACATCTGTATCTCCGGTCTTATCCCTGACATTCTTCAGACCATCGATTATCTTCTGAATCCCGACCTCAACTCCGTAACCTTTGTGGGAACCCGGATGCATAACATATATATCAATACCAAGGCTCTTGCATATCAACAGTTCCTCCGCCATAAGCGAGACTGACCTCTTTACCGTCGTCCTGTTATCACTTGCAAGATTAATCAGATATGAGCTGTGTGCAACTACCTTTTTTACAGAGACCGAGGTCTCAAGTCTTCTCCTGAAATCTTCTGCCTCTTCTTCTGTAACAACCTTCCTGTTCCAGCTCAGATTCTGCCTCACAAATATCTGAACGGCCTCTGCTCCCGCTCCTTCTCCCTCTTCTATGGCCGCCGAATAACCGCCACTAATACTTGTGTGAATGCCGATAAGCATCAGAATCTCTTGTTATAATACAGATTAAGCCCGCTCCCGTATCTCTCACAGAATTTGTCGTCGTATAATGGAATGCTCAGAGTGACATATACCGTATTCAGTTCGTCGACAAGAAATCTTACGCCCGGATTAAGATAGATATTCGAGATGCCGCCAGAGACATCCCTGAAAAGCAATATATCCGACAGGACACTCAGTCTTTCTTTCTCAAAATAGTATTCGAGTTTCAATTCTAGGGAAAATCCAGAATTTGCCCGGGTAATATACAGTCCGCTGTACTTAATCTTATCTGATAGAGACTGATAATACTGAAGATTGAGACCTGCTGAAAGGCCGCCTATAATTTTTTTGAAAATCAGGACGTAAAATGACAGGTTGTTTCTGAGTTCATTCTGCGGATTCGAACCCAGATTCAGCGCCGGCGTAAACTGAATCCCGCTCTGCAATACCGTATTATCAAACCCGAAAAGATATCCCGCATCCAGCAAGACAGTATCGAGCATAATATCGTCCTTTGTATCATCCGGATTGATGACCAGCGGGAGTACCAAATGGAAAACAAAATTATTGTAATTATACGTTGCACCTGCAAAAAGTGGTGTTAAAGTGGTTTCGGACCCCCTGTATCCTTTTTCATCAGGCATATTTCTGGGCATCAGCCCGACTACAAATCCGCTCTTATCCTCCGGATATCTCAGTGTAAAACTCATATCATCTGCAAAGAGATGAAGTGAAAACAATACAAACAGGACGATACAAAATCCTTTCATATCTCCACTCCTTTATACTGCTCCTCTGCACTATAGGAACTTCTCACATATCTTCCCGAAAAGACATAATCAATCCCGCTCAGGACTGCAAGGTCTTTTAACCTTTCGAATTCCTCATCAGAGTAGTATTTCACGACATCAATGTTTGACTTTGAAGGTTTCAGGTACTGCCCTATTGTGAGCATTCTTACACCGCATACAGCAAGATCTGAAAATAATTCTTTTAGTTCAGTTGTCTCTTCACCGAATCCCACAATTACCCCGCTTTTTGTAAAAAAACCCCTTTTAGAAAAGTACCGCAATAATTCAAGAGACCTCTCATAATCTGCCTCGGGTCTTACAACAGGATATAACGACCTTACTGTCTCCATATTATGATTGAGCACATCAATATCCAGTCCTGCAATTATATCATAAGCCTCTTTATTTCCTTTGAAGTCCGGAATCAGAAGTTCAATTCTGATATCAGGGCATGACTCTCTCAACCTGTTTACCACCTTTTCGTAGATATCTGCTCCTCCAAGCGGCAAATCATCCCTTGTGACAGAAGTTATGACCACATACTTTATCCCCAGCGACAGAACAGCATCTCTGATTCTCTCGGGTTCGAGATAATCTATCTTATCAGGTTCATAGTGTCTCACCGAACAGAATCTGCAACCACGCGTACAACCATCTCCCATAATAAGAAATGTGGCCCTTTTCTTCGACATACACTCACAGATATTCGGACACCTGGCCTCCTCACAGATAGTATGCAAACCACCGGCTCTCAGAATCCTTATCACATCATTGATCTGACCAAGCCTTATTTTCCGTTTAATATTATTCTGTCCGCTCATTTATAAACAGTGCTTGAATTGGGGTCCAGATCCCTCGATGAGAACTGCCAGATGGCTCTTGAACCTGTGTAGACAATGAGACCGTAATACCTGTTTATATCCACGATATCCCTGACAACTTTAAGACTTACAGGGGTAATCATCTTCTCTTCAGGAGCAAAACCGTACGGATTGATGAAGATATCCGAAAAGAATTTCATACCTCTTACAGAGGTATTCTTTCCTGATTTCAGGGTAAATCTGAGGTGTGAAAAACCCTTCTCATCAGTCAGATTGAATGTCTGATTTTCATAGGCGCGTCCAAGAAAGCCATAACCATCTATATAGACAGTCCATCCATTTTCAGGTCTTATTATAAAGTAATAACTCAGGAGACAGTCTTCTTTTGGCAGACTTCCGTCGATTCCGATCCCCTCTGGGGAAACAGAGAGTATTCTGAATTCATTTCTCTCAACAAGACTTCCGTCATCACAATTCTTAAGTGGGTTTCCGTTTATATCCCTTAAATCAAGTATATCCGAATCAGTGATATTGAAATTTTCAAAGCCACTCAGGTCAGGCACAAACCTGCCACCTGTAATCTTCCCCGTACCTTCAACGACTGCACCTTCATATGTAATCTGAATCTTCCTTCCGTACATATTTGACCTGAAGAGACGGGAGATACCTATGCCAAAATTTCTCTCCGAATTATCCCATTTGTCGATATAAGGATATTCTGCAAGTCCCTGCTCGTTGTAACTGAGTATCTTCTCCCCTATCTGCAAAAGCGGTCTTGAAACGGTAGGCTGGGTGATTTCATTCTCTACCGGAAGGTTATACCATCCTTTCAGATAGCAGGGAACCTTCGGTTTATCGGAATCAGCCTCTTCGCAAAGCGAACAGCCGTCTGCATCCAGAGCAAAGACATTTCCCTGTGTATTGACCACAAATGCCACACTCCCCCTGCAACCTCTCTCATCCGGGAGGGAATTAATTACTCCTCCGAGGTCGGTATCCGGGGAAAAGGCCATATCCCTCACATAGGATGTCTGAAACGGCTGAATCCCGGTTTTGCCGAAAATGGATTCAGGAAGAACAGACAGAATATTCCTTGAAGAAATATCAAAGACCGAGAACCTGTTATTGACAGTGTCCACCAGATACAATCTCGAGTTATTCAGACGAATGAGGTCCGGGACGAGCGGCGCCGACACATAGGATATTCCCTGAGCAGATATATTCAGAATCACGAACCGGCTTTCATTTTTTGAACCGGCATAAATTTCATCTCCGTCACCTGCTACTGCAATTACGGACGGAACGATATCCAATGAAATATCATACAACAACTTTCCTGCATCAGTGTTTACTGCCCCGCTTTCAGTCTTCTCATCAACATCAAATATCTTTATTCTGCCTTCTAATGAGTCATCTGTACCGGTTACTATGAGAAATTCCTTCTTAAGGACCCTGTTGTAAACAACCTTCATATCAGAGACATAAAGTCCAAGGTCTTTTCTTACTGGTCCCGACTCATCCGAATAACGTACTGCACCGTCTTTATATTCACAGAATCCCCGTTCAGTAAGACTGACCGTATCGATAACCGAGACTGTTTTGTCGAGATAATTCAGGACAAACAACCTCTTCTGAGACCTGTCAGCCGATAATTTGGTCGGATATCTGCCTACCGGTATTCTCAAAGGAAAGTACGGGACTTCCGATTCCACAAATTTTCTGAGAGACAAATTAATCGGGAAGACTGCATTCTCAAAAGAATCTGTGACAAAACCATAAAGGAGCGGAACCGAATCAGTGTCAATAAAAGGGACGGCAACCTCAATATCCTGAGGTTCGGACATACTCCCCATAAGACGACTCGTCGAACTCGTACAGGAGAACACTAAACAAACAACAAACAGTACCAGAATCCTTTTCATCAGTATTCGCCCTTCTCCTTCGGTCTTGGTTTACCGATACTCAGCATATATTCAAAACGGTTTTCACCGGATATCAGCCAGTAGACCGATACGGTCGAGCTCTCAAAATTGGCAACAAAGAGATAATCATCGCCGTCAATATCAATAATCTTCATTGCATAAGGCCCGTCAAGCCCTTCATTAATTTCGGTCAGTAAAACCATACCCTCCGTATCATAAACATAAATCCTATCTTCATCTATAAGCGATGCAAAGAGGAGTTCTCTGCCACTCGATTTTGGGGTCTCAACATATAATCTTGAGGGATACCTGAAAAGAGATGTCAGTCTGTAATCCGTTATTATGAATGTCCCGTCCTTATAGATGTCATAATCCACAGATAGGATAAGGTCCGGTTCCCTGAGGCTCATGAAAAATCTCTTTTTCTGTTTCGAAATTTTTACAGACTCCTGAAAAGCACTCCCGATCTGGTCAGTAAAATCAAGAAAGACAGTGTATCTGTTACCCTTAAATCCGTAGGAAAGAGGAACCATATTTCTGCCGCTCATCATATAGGCATATGCCGAGACCAGAAGGTTGCTGTCTGATACATCAATGTCCTTTACTCCGCCGATCTCATATCCGTTGGAAAAGTCTGAAAAAACATTCTGCTGTTTCTTATAGTTATCCCTGTCTACGCAAACGACATTACCGCTCTTGAGAAACGAGACATATATACAATTACCCGATGTTTCCGACACAAGCGAAAACGGCTCCTTATAATCTGTATCAACAAGATGAGTCTCATCACAGTCACCCAGAATCTTCCTGCCGTTTCCGCAACTGAGATTACCTGTACTGTCAGTTTCAATCACTGCAATTTTGTTATCTTTTCTCAGAGGAACAAAGATTTTGTTATTGTAAAAGGCCGAAATTCCTGCATAATCACCGATACTTATACCATCACCAATAATAGCCCCTATGTTATAATCAGAGCACTCATTTCTGCAGGGATTTGATAAAAGAGGTCTGAGTGTGTTTATTGATATGCCTTTTACATTTCCGTACTTATAACCGAAATCGAAGTTTGAAGATACGACGTATATATTGCTGTTGTTTTTATCGTAGACCAGATCTACAGGAAACGAAAAATTTTCGTACGGAAGAAGCTTCTTCTCCGTACCGCCGCAGGCGAATATAAGTAAAATCAAAAGAGAGAATAAAAATTTCTGTCTTATAACCATAAAAGCAGTTTGGCTTTTTAGCACAATAATATGAATAATACAACAATAATTGAGGAAAACTATATCATCATTCGACTTGACTTAAAATAAAATGCAGAATAAAAGTTCGGATAATAATTTTTTCGGAGGTGCTTTATGAAATCACTGAAAGGAACAAAGACAGAGAAGAACCTGCTGACCGCCTTTGCCGGCGAGTCACAGGCAAGAAACCGATATACATACTATGCGTCGGTTGCAAAGAAGGAAGGATATGAACAGATAGCAGCGGTATTTACAGATACAGCCGACAATGAAAAAGAGCACGCAAAGAGATTCTATAAATTTCTGGAAGGCGGAGAGGTAGAAATAACAGCATCATTTCCCGCGGGAAAGATAGGGACAACCGCAGATAATCTTCTTCACGCAGCAGAAGGCGAAAATTATGAGCACACGAAGATGTATCCCGAATTTGCAAAAATTGCCGAGGAAGAGGGATTTAAAGAGGTTGCAGCAGTCTTCAGATTCGTATCTGTGGCAGAAAAAGGTCACGAGGAGAGATACAGAGAATTATTAAAACGTGTTGAAAGCGGGACTGTCTTCAAGGCTGAAAAACCCGTCAAGTGGAGATGCAGAAACTGCGGTTATCTGCACGAAGGTGACTCAGCTCCGGAAATGTGTCCGGCCTGTGCACATCCAAAGTCATATTTTGAAATATATCATAAATAGACCTGAAAATTTTCCCATATTTTTCTATTCAACGCACCTCGCACGGGACAAATGCAGGTAATCCGGATATAAAACCGGATTATCAGGATAACCGTTTGACACTTCACACTTTTCATACTTTACATACTTTACATACTTTATACCTGGCACCTTCGGCAAATTCTAACGTAATATCAACATAATACAATACAACCACCCGTAATTGTACCTGGCACCGGCCAGCAAATTGCAAAGTCTGAGTCTTATATCAATACAATATGCCGCCATACATATATATTGACCAACATAGCGTCAAAGATCATTATTTTAGTAATCAATTGTCCGGGGCTGTATGCAAACCTGAAATTACAGATTCAGTATAATTTTTTACATACCGGACAGTCCGGATCCCTGTTAATCTTAATTTTTCTCAGCTCTGTCTTCAATCCGTCATAGACCAGAAGATTATTTTGAATCGTAGGCAGATCAAGAATAAACTTTACAGCCTCTGTTACCATAATGGTTGCTATCAAACCGGCAATACTACCCAGCACCCCGGCATCCGAACAGGTTATGACAGAATTGCTACCTGACTGATCCCCGAAGATGCAATTATAACAGAATGTCTTCCCCGGCACAACAAACATTACATTCCCTTCGAATCTGACAACCGCACCGCTTATAAGCGGTTTATTATTTTCAACAGCAAGGCGGTTTATTGCAAATCTCGTCTCGAAATTATCTGTACAGTCAATAATCAGCTTATAATCACATAGGATATCACGTGCATTCTTCTCGTTCAGCCTCATTTCAAAAATTTCAATCTTTACATCCGGGTTCATCTCATTGAGACGGGATTTTGCCGCTTCTACCTTATTCCTTCCCATATCACCTGTAGTATAAAGAATCTGTCTCGGAAGATTGCTGACTTCAATTCTGTCGTTCTCCACAATACCAATTTTCCCTACACCACAACCCGCAAGATACATAAGTACCACAGAACCAAGACCTCCCGCTCCGACAACCAGCACATTTGATTCAAGCAGCTTCTTCTGGCCCTCCCCTCCTATTTCATTTAGCAGTAACTGCCTTGAATATCTCAATATCTGTTCCTGAGAAAAATCCATTCCTTTACCGCCTTTTTCTTATTCTGATAATCCACTCCGAACAATTAACAGCCTCAGTTCCCAAGAATTCCTGTCCGTAATAAATAAACGCTCTGGGCAGATTATCGAGCGCCGTTTTATTATCAAGATAAATCTCCAGAATCTCTCCGCAACTCATCTTCTCAAGAGCGAGTTTTGCCTTAACAAGTGTATAGGGGCAGACTACTCCCCTTATATCAATCCTGTGGACCTCACTTTGGCTCATAACTATTGAAGCGAGTTTAACTTCTTCTGGCATTCTGAAGAAATATCTGTATTCTTCCATTTTTCAACGCATGAGGAGAAAAATACCTTTGCCTTATTAATATCGCCCTTCTTACTGTAAATCTCGGCAATATTGAGAAAGACCTCCCCATCATCACCGCAGGCATTGATAAAATTCTCATAATTCGAGAGAGCCGATTCGATGTTCTTACTCTTAAGATATAATCCGCCTAAAGCCTTGAGCGAAGGACAGAAGTTTGCCCCTTTCTCGAGCGATTTATTGTAGTCAGAAATAATCTCATCCTGCTGCGCAAGGTTATACTTCTGTTTAATATTGGCAATAAAATAATAAGGTTCGGGATTATCCGGACAGTTATCCCTGTACTTGTTGAAATTCTTAATTGCATCAAGCGGCTGAGAAGTCTCGGAATATATGATTCCGAGCATTCTGTATGCCAGACAGAAATTCGGTGATATCTGAAGGGCCGTATTGATCTCGGCAAAGGCCTCCTTGTGCTGACCATTCTTATAATATGCCCAGCCCAGATTAGCGTGGGCAAAATGAGGTGAGGAATATACCAGAAAACCCAGTGCCTTTTTGAAATTATCAATAGCCTCCTTGTATCTTCCCATCTCAGTATAGACCTTGCCGAGGTTGTTATAATAATCCGGCAGATTCGGATTGATTTCTATTGCCTTTTTAAGGTGTTTCTCAGCCTTTTCGTACTCCTTGAGTCCAATATACAGAAGTCCGAGTGCATTATGTCCGTCTGCAAAATCAGGGTCCATCTCAACGGCCTTTACAAACTGCTCGAAAGCAGCCCTGCCCTGATTCTTGTTGAGATAATCACACCCGAGGTCATACGCTATTCGCGAATTCTTGACATCCCTGTGAGATGTGGCCGGACACCCCGTAATGAATACACAGCTAAAAAGAAGAAAGAAGACGGGCAAGCTTACGCGTAAAGGCATCGGAAAAAATCTCCTGTGACATCGGTCTTGTCTTTGATTTTGGCTGGGACTGAACATTTTTACTGACATCGATTACCTCACTAACAGGTTTTTTTATCTCCTTTGAAACCGTCGTCCTTCTGGCGACATACGTTGCAAACTCCTCTGCATTCCTGTATGCAAACGGGCACTCGAGAATCAGAAGTCTCCTCTCTTCATCAGAGGCCATACGGAAATGGGTGTTATTCATAATAAATCCCATATTCTCACAAAAGGCTATCGCCTCCTCCTCTGCTTCGGAATAGGAGTCGAGTTCAATATCTTCATTGTCCCAGAAGTAGATATCAAAGGATTTCAGCTGATTGTAATAAATCATTATGAACATTGAAAACGAATCCCGGATATTTCTGTATCCGCAGATGAACGCACTTCCCTCGGCTACTCCGCCGCTATAACGGGATATCTGTATCCTGTTGGAACTCATATAGAGAGTAATTATATCCTCTGTCTTGAGGGACCAAATCTCTTTATCTGATCTGTACTGATACATAATCTATTTTACCAATGCCTCAATATCGAAATCCTTGATTATCGGATTGGCATCCTTTGCCAGAAACTTGAAATCAATAAGCGGTTTGTCGATCACAACATTATTTTTACCCGCAGAGCCTTCACCTATAATCACCTCGGTAAAACCTGCTGAAAGAGGGTCAGCTGCTGCATCCTTTGCCTTCACACCCGTAAGTCTGATTGTATTCTTCCCGTTCTGAATATATTTAGTGAGGTCCATTACAATCTGTTCATCCTTATTCGTAATTTTCTTTATCCAGTTGCCGTTAATAAACAGGTCTATATCATATCCGCCTCTTCCGGAGCCTGATATCTGGGTAACGAGGAAATATGCCTTCGCCTGAGACGGCTGGACAGGTTTCTGTGCCTGTTCCTCACCGCTCTTGACTATGTACTGGGGAGCCGAGATATGAATATTGCCGTCTTTGTCAATCTTTACATTTACTGCCTTGAATTCCTGTTCTCTTACCCCGTCGATCTTGACACCATTCAGGAATACCGACCCGCCATACAGCTGTGCCGTAAAACCCAGAATAATCAGAATAAAACTAACTCTCTTCAACATCTCAAATCCTCCGGTTAATATTTATATTATCCGGAATTTTCAGAAAATCAACTAATAAACCACATTATAGAAGCAGAAACACTCATTCAATCAGCTCAAATGCCCCTTCTATATATTCAATGGAGTAATCCGAATTACCGATAAAGAGAACTGAGGCCACATCAAATCTGAATGAATACCGGTTGTAATAATGCGGATTCTCTGCGATAAAGTATTTTGCTGTCTTACTTATCTTCTTCTGCTTGGGAAATGTTACCGTCTCATAAGGTTCACCATAACTTGAATCGGACCTCGAGCGGACTTCGGTAAAACATATATATTCATCCTTGCAGGATACTATATCTATCTCCCCAACAGGGCACCTGAAATTTCTCTCGATGATTTTATAACCTCTCTCTTCCAGATACTTTACGACCAGCTGCTCAGCCAGTCCGCCTGAATATCCTTTTTCAAATCTGTTTTTCATCTGAAAAGTCTGAAACTTCTGCGATGAATCTCACATATACCGAATTTCTTTATCGCCTCATAATGACTCTCTGTCCCGTAACCCTTATGCACAGCAAATCCGTACTGCGGATATTGTTTATCAAGTTTATGCATCAGGTTATCTCTGAACACCTTTGCCAGAATCGAGGCCGCCCCGATATTCTCCGAGAGCAAATCTCCTTTTATGACAGCACGGCACTCAACCGGAAGCTTTAGTGAATCCCTTCCGTCAACAAGAATCAGGTCGGGTTTTTTATCGGTTTTCTTAAGCATACTCAGCACCGCCCTTTTCATTGCCAAAAGAGTAGCGCGCCTGATATTTATTCTGTCGATCGTCCTGTTCCCTGTACTTGAGATGGAATATGCTATTGCCTTCTTTCTGATTTCCCTTGCAAGCTCAGTCCGTTCCTTCTCTGTAAGCTGTTTTGAATCGGTTATTCCTGAAATATTATGGTCAACCGGCAGAAGAAGGGCACAGACGACAACAGGACCGGCGAGCGGACCACGACCGGCCTCGTCAACTCCCGCAATAAGATTATACCCCTCTTTCCTTAAATGATATTCGATTTTTTCCTGTGTTCTGAATTCACAAGACAAGAGAGAACCTCATCTCTCCTCTTCTATCCTTGCTGCTTTCCCTTTGAGTTCCTTCAGATAATACAGACGGGACCTTCTGATCTTTCCTCTTGTGACCAGTTCGATCTTTTCGATCGTCGGAGCATTGACAAAGAATATCTTTTCAACACCCACACCGTAGGATATCTTCCTGACCGTGATTGAACTTCTGTTGTGTGCTCTCTTTCTCTTAATAACCACACCCTCAAATACCTGAATCCTCTCCTTGTCACCTTCATAGATTTTCTGGTGAACCCTTACTGTATCTCCCGGTCTGATATCCGGCAGATCTTCTCTTACCTGTCTCTTCTCAATCAGATTCATTACTGTTTTCACTGTCTTCATAGCTTGCCTCCAATTGCGATATAATTTTTTTATCTTCATCCGTCAAGGAAAATTTTTCATATAAATCAGGTCTTCTCTCTTTTGTTCTGATAATAGACTGATACCTTCTCCATCTCCTTATCTGCTCGTGATTACCGGAGAACAATATGTCCGGGACTCTGTAACCCATAAAATCCCTCGGTCTCGTATACTGCGGATATTCAAGGAGTTCTGCCGAAAAAGACTCATCGAGGACAGAATCGGGATTTCCGACCACGCCGGGCAGCAGTCTTACGACCGAATCGATTATTGCACATACAGCAAGTTCCCCGCCTGAAAGCACAAAATCCCCGAGAGAAATCTCCTCATCTATAAAATGTGCAATTCTCTCATCCACACCCTCATACCTTCCGCATATAAAGAGTATTTCGTCCCTTTTTGCAAGATTAGCAGCCATCTTCTGACTGAAAACCTTTCCTGAACAACCCATAAGAATCCTGTGGCATCTGTGAGACGGGTCAACTGCATTTATTGCCTTGTATAAAGGCTCAATGAGCATGACCATACCCGGACCGCCTCCGAAAGGCCTGTCATCCACAGTCTTATGCACATCCGTGGTAAAATCCCTGAGATTTACCAGATTAAGCTCATACCCCCCGTCCTTCAATGCCTGACCGGTTATCCCGTACTTTAAGGCATCGAATATCTCCGGGAAGATTGTAATAACCGAAATCCTCAATCCAGAAGCCCTTCCATCATATTAATAAAAATCTGACATCTCTCAATATCAATCTTTTTTATGAATTCGTCCACAAAAGGGACCATAAATTCCGACGCCGAAATGCTCTTTACAATCATAACATCCTGAGCACCTGTATTGATGAAATCCTCTACAACACCTACCTCACTCCCCTGCTGGTCAAAGACACAGAATCCGACAAGCAGTGACAGATATACGAAGTTCTCCGGCAGAGGCGGGAGCATATCGGGAGTAATAAAGAGTTTCCTGTTTCTGTAACTCTCTGCCTGATGCCTCGTTATAACACCTTCGAGATTGATGATACAGAATCTCTTATCGAGTTTCTTTATGCGCGATATCCTGAAAAGCGAGTTGTCGTTCTCGGTTCCGGCGTATACTGATTTCAGATTATATATCAGAGGGTCATCTGTATTATAAAGATAGACTTTAAGTCCCCCTTTTATTCCGTGAGCCGATACTATGTCAGCAATAGGTATTAATCTCATCCAATAAAAAAGCCGGTGAAATATTACTTCCACCGGCTCATACCACTTTTGTCTTAAATTAGTTCTCTATAATTTCGAGGACTGAACGCTTCTTCATCTTTGTTGAAGCAGCACTCAGAATTGTCCTCATTGCACGTGCTGTTCTGCCCTGCTTGCCGATTACCTTGCCAAGGTCTTCCTTTGCGACCTTGAGTTCAATAACAGAAGTCTGCTCTCCTTCTACCTCCTTGACTTCCACGGCATCCGGTTTGTCAACAAGTGACTTTGCAATAAACTCAATCAATTGCTTCATTTTCTACCTCCACTTTTGATGGTTGATTGATTCCAATAATGAAAACGGATTCCACAAATAACTCCAAAACTGACCGTATTATGCAGGCTTGTTTGCCTTGCGGACCTCTTTAATAAGGTTTGCTACCGTAGTGGTCGGTTTAGCACCCTGCTTGATCCAGCTGTCATATCTGTTGAGATCAACTTTTATATTGTCTTTTTCTGCTCTCGGATTGTAAAAGCCAATCTGCTCAATATGGTTGCTCAGATTGATATTCTCTGAATTTGTAACGATAATTCTGTAACTGGGCTGCTTCTTTGAGCCGATTCTCGCGAGTCTGATTCTAACTGCCATAGTAAGTATAACTCCTTTCCTCAAAAAGAGAGGGGCTTTATAACACAACAAAATTCATTTTGCAACCTAAAATTAAATACTTGTTGTTCCAAAATAGAAATGTTACATTATCTGCAAAGTAGAAATGTTACATTTAATAGGTTTGGATATAAAGAAAAGTTAGGGATTAAAGTGGAATTACAGGGAAAAGTATATGTTTCCCTATGGGG
>Ga0067045_1030016_pt1 | contig 17119 bp, 11 predicted proteins | sample TerdegcTABiofilm_FD_59184 | JGI IMG/M metagenome (GOLD analysis project Ga0067045, IMG submission 59184) | Combined Assembly of (Gp0054472, Gp0054536) Wastewater bioreactor microbial communities from Singapore -Terephthalate degrading...
GTCTATCTTCATCACCCGGTCCTCGAACAGATGAGTCTGCGGGCAGCACAGCGCGTTGAGCTCGCTGTGGGCGCCGATCGTCACGCAGTCATGCTCGGTGATGTCGGTGGTATCCAGATAGACGCTGGCCGCAATCTTGCAGCCCATCAGGTTCATGGCCAGTGGCAGCCAGGGTGTGCCACGCAGGTAACGCAGGAAGTTGGGCACGGCCATGCCCTCATACATATTGGTCGCAGCCTCGGAGAGCCAGACAAAAGGTGTCCACATGGGCACGGCCGTCTTGCCGTAGCGCCTGATCGTCAGCCATTTGAACAGCGCCACCAGAAAGAACGCCACGATCCCGAAGAGCACCCCCGAAATGGCCAGGTCCAGCACCACGACCCCCCAGCGCTCTTCAGAAGCCAGAGGCATCGCATCCAGCACAATGGCATAGCCGACGGCAATCACCAGCGCATGTGGAACGGCAATGCGAACGGCCTCCACCAACCCGCGCGCGACTCGCCGCCACGCAGAAGGCGCAAACGTCAGATGCTCTGGATAGCCCTGTGCGACCTCGCGCGCCGGCAAGTTGATCGCAGGCGCCCCCAGCCAGGTGTCGCCACTTTGCATGTCCGCATTGCGTGGCACGGCCGTCATCACGCCTATGAGCACATTCTCGGGGATGGTCGAGCCATCGGGCACATAGGCGCCGTTGCCGATGAAACTGCGGCGCGACACTACCGTGGGCTTGACCGTCATCCAGCCGCCGTCGATGAGCTCGTCGCCCAGCATCACTGCATCGGCCACAAAGCATTCGTCACCCAGCGTCAACATATCGGGCACCACGCCCAGTGCCGTGGACAGCTCGGTCTGCCTGCCGACCTTGGCGCCCAGCAGCCGGTACCAGGTGGAGGAGTAGACCGTGGCGTAGATGCCGTGCAGCGTGGACAGGCTCGCCTCCTGGATCTGGTTGACCAGCCATTTACCCAGGTAACGCCCGCTGTGCACCGACCAGGTACCGGCCCGCGTACGCGGCAGGAACAGATAGCGCACCAGCGCCGCTGCCAGCACCGTGCATGCCACCAGCACCAGGCTGGATGGCAGGGCCAGCACGAAGAACTTGAGAAGGCGCAGCATGAAGGCTCCCCCCGCATCGACCACGCCCTGCTCCAGCAACGGCCGCACCGAGATCGCCTCGACGTCGAGCACGTCGATCAGCATGAAGGTCGGGAACACCGGCATGAAGAACAGCGTGGCCACCAGCAGCCCACCCGCCAGGAAGACCAGCATCTCCAGGGCCTGGCGCAGCCGACCCGCCGTCTGGCGCGGCGGCAGGCTGCCAGGGTCGAACTCGCCCACGGCCCGCGCCGGCGAGCCGGCCCAGATGCTGCGCGCAGGCTGGACCATGCCGTCGGCCAGCGCCGACTGCCCCTCAAGGTGGGCCCAGTCTTCGAGACGGGTATTGCCTTCCACAACCACATAGGAGCCTATGCAGACCTCGTTGCCGATGGCGATACGGCCCAGCACCAGCTCACCGCCTTCGACGCGCGCATTCTCCAGGCTCACGGCATTGCCCACACTCACGCCGTCGCCGATGACCAGCAGGTCGGGCACACGCACCGTCATGGAACCGAGATTGGTCTCAAGGCCCACTTTCGCGCCCAGCGCACGCAGCCACAGCGGGTGCAGCGAGGAACCGGTGATCATCGCGATGGGCACGGCCTCCACCAGCCGGTCGGCAAACCACCAGCGGAAATAGGTCCATCCCCACAGCGGGTAGCGCCCGGGCTTGAGGCGCCCGGCGACCAGCCATTTGCCGGCCCAGGCGATTGCGAATTCGGCCAGGGTGGCGATCGCGAAAGCCAGCACCGACATGGCCACGGCAAACCAGACCGAGTCGTTCTCGTCGCCAGTGAAGAAGTGATAGGTGAAGAACGGAGCCAGCCACTGTGCCATCTTGATCAGCACCAGCAGCGGAATCGCCACCGCCTGGGCCGCGCCGCAGCGCCAGCGCCGCCACGCGGAATGGATGCGAAACGGCCGCGGCGGAACGCCCACTGTGGCTTCATCATCGGCCAGCATGGCGGCCTGCAGTGCATCCGCGATCAGTCCTATGTGGCGCTGCTGGTAGATGGTGCTCACCGTGGCCCGGGCAAAGCGCGCATCGGCGCGCAGCAGCGATGTCAGCCGCGCCGCGAACAGGGAATGCCCGCCCAGGTCGCTGAAGAAATCCAGCCCGCGGCGTATGGACTGCCCCGGGAAAAGCTGGGCCAGGGCCGCGAACAGCACTTCCTCGGCCGGAGTTTCGGGCAGGTCGGAGCCGGAAGCATCCATCGCTGCGGACAGCTGCCGGACCTTGAGTGCCTTGCGGTCTATCTTGCCCGAGGTCAGGCGCGGCATCTCGGCCAGCGCCTCGAAGCGCGCGGGCGCCATATAGGGCGGCAGGCGCTCGGCCAGGGCGGCACGCAGCGTGGAATGCACGGGCGGCGGGGCAATCTCGCTGGGCACGTAGAAGGCGACCAGCTGGTCTATGCCCTCGTCCTGGCGCAGCAGCACCGCCGTCGTGCCCACGCCCGGCTGCTGAGCGAGCACGGCTTCGATCTCGCCGAGCTCCACGCGAAAACCGCGGATCTTGACCTGATCGTCGGCCCGGCCCAGGCAGTGGATCTGGCCATGCTCGTCGATACGCGCCAGATCCCCGGTGCGGTACAGCCGCGTATCGTGCGGACCCTGAGCCCAGGGGTTGGGGAGGAATTTCTCGGCCGTCAGATCGGGGCGGCCCAGATAGCCGGCCGCCACGCCGGGGCCGGTGATGCACAGCTCGCCGACCTCGCCCTGCGGCAAGCCCACCAGAGCGGGCGCGGTGCCAGCCGCAAAGCTGTCGGCCTCGATCACCCGCACCACCACCAGGCCGTAATTGGGCAGCGGCGTGCCGATGGTGACCGGCTCGCCGGCCCGCAGCTCGGCCAGGCTCGCGGACACCGTGGCCTCGGTCGGCCCATAGGTGTTGAACATCTGACGCGGATCACCGCCCCCCCGGTTGGCCCAGCGCGCCACCAGCGACTCGGGGCACATCTCGCCGCCAAGATTGATCAGGCGCAGATTCGGCACGTCCTGCGCGAACAGCGCCAGCAGCGTGGGCACGGCATGCAGCACCGTCACCTGCTGCTCTATCAGCGCGCGCGGCAGCGCCTCCGGATCACCGGCGATCTCTCGCGGCGCCAGCCACAGCGTCGCCCCCACGAGATAGCTGATCCAGATCTCCTCAAACGACATGTCGAAGGCCACCGAGAAGCCCTGGTAGACCTTGTCGCCCCGGTGCACGCCAAGCCGCGCATTCTCGCTGCGCAGAAAGTGGCAGATGCTGCCCTGGGTGATGGCGATACCCTTGGGCTTGCCCGTGGAGCCGCTGGTATAGATCACATAGGCCGGGTGGCCGGGCTGCGCGCCATCTCGCCGGCGCAGCGCCGTGCCCGCCGGCAGCTGCGCCAGCAGTGCGGTATCGCTGAAGACCTGCGCTGAAATACCTGCCTGGGCTTGCACCAGATGCGTCTGCCGCTCCGAGATCAACAGCGCCTTGGCATTCGCATCGCCGAGGCAGGTGGCGATGCGTTCGGTGGGCGTTTCGGCATCGAAGGGGAGCCAGGCAGCGCCGGTCTTGGCGATCGCCAGCTGCAGCGTGAGCAGCTCCATGCCGCGCGGCAGCCACAGGCCCACCATGTCGCCGGGGCGGATGCCGGCCTCGATCAGCCGGTGCGCAGCGCGGCTGGCATCGGCGTCCAGCTGCGCATAGCTACACTGGCGCAGCTGCTCGCCCTGTCCCTCGATCAGCGCAATCTGTTCGGGGTGGGCTGCGGCGGTCGCTTCGAAGATATCGGCCAGCACCTCGTGGCGCAGCAGATCTGGCCGCTCGGGCCCACGTAAAACAACAGTGTCAGACATAGATCAGCGGCTTACCCGGAGCAACCATGCGTCCGAACCTGGTGACGCCGCTCTTTTCTGTCTGCCATTATTGAGCGTATCGCTCGCTTTCAGTGTTGCGCAGCCGGCTTCCTGCCCCGGCGTCGCACAATATTTGCATTCATGTAGAGCAGTCCCGGCTGCGGACCTGCCAGGCCTTCGACGGCTGGAGAGGCGATCTCGCGTCAAGGTGCAGCTGCTTCCGGGCGCACGCATCATCCTGCTGGGACGCCTGCCCATGGTGCCGACGCCGCATCCGCATATGCCTGCGGCAAGCAATTCGCGGCCCCAACCTGCGGGATCAGCTGCGGCGGTGCAGATGCTCGCGCCGCATGCCGTGCGGGCTCTGCACACCGATCAAGGCCATATTGCGCCGGATCTCTGAGGCCAGAATGCCGGCTGCGTGCAGGATTCCCGCCTCCCCCGCCACGGCTCCTGCGTAATTGAAGGGCCGGCCCACAAAGACGAACTTGGCTCCCAGTGCCAGTGCCAGCAGCACATCGTTGCCACGCCGGAAGCCGCTGTCGATCATGACCGCATATTCGGGCCCCAGCGCATCGACCACCTGCGCCAGCGTCTCCATGGGCGATACCGAACCGTCGAGCTGCCTGCCGCCGTGGTTGGACAGAATGATGCCGTTCGCCCCTGCATCGCGCGCGGACAGCGCATCCTGGGGCCGCAGAATGCCCTTGACGACCAGATTGCCTTGCCAGCGCTGGCGGATCAGGGCCAGATGATCCCAGCTCAGATGGTCGCGTGCCCCGAAGTCGCGCGTGACGCTGGAGGAGAGAATGGGGGCACCGCGCGTGGCCTGCGAATTCTCGAAATGCGGCATGCCATGACAAACCAGGGTGCGCAGGGCCGTGCCCAGCAGCCAGCGCGGATGGGTGATGCCGTCCCAGGCCAGACGCAAGCTGGGCCGCAGCGGCGTCGAGAAACCCGCGCGAATATTGTTCTCACGGTTGCCCGAGACCGGCGTGTCGACCGTCACCACCAGAGTCTTGAAACCTGCGACCTCGACACGGTCCAGCAGCCTGAGGATGCGCTCCTTCTCTCCGGGCACATAGGCCTGAAACCAGGCCTCGGGGTTGGCCTTGGCCACCTCTTCCATCGCGATCAGCGAAGTGCCGCTGAGTATGGCCGGGATATGGGCCCGCGCAGCAGCCCGCGCCTGGATCAGATCGCCCCGATAGGCCGACAGTGCGCTGATGCCCATCGGCGCGATACCGAAAGGAGCTGCATAGGTCTGCCCCAGCAGCGTCGTTGCCAGCGTGCGCCCTGAGGTGTCGGTCAGCACGCTGCTCATCCAGCGGTAGCTGTCGAAGACCTCTCGGTTGCCGCGCAGGGACTTGTCGGTCTCGCAGCCGCCGCTCACATAGGCAAAGATGGGCGCCGGCAGATGCCTGCGCGCCGCTGTCTCGAAATCATCCAGAGACAGAATGCCGCGCAGCCTGCGAGGCATGCCCGGCAGCGCATCCGCGCGGGACGGCGCAGATGATGCAGGAGCGTTGAATTTCTCGATATCGAATCGGGCTTGCATGGAAGAGAGCGGTTGATCAATGGCCCGTGCCCGGGCAGGAAGCTGCTTAAGCCTGCAGGACAGGCCATGGCAGTCAGATTGCTGAGGCGCCTGTCAGGAGGAGTGGGAATACAGCGCCAGGCCCGGTGACGGCAGATCGGCTTCCAGGAGCGTGCCGGTCTGCGACTCGACCATCACCAGCTGGCTGGTCCCCGGCCGGAAGGCCAGGTTGGTCACCGTCGCCCCGACAGGACTGCGCACATAGTGCGTGACCTCTCCCATGGCATTGAGCACGAAGGCACCCCGCAGGCTGGCGTGCCCCACCACTAAGCGTCCCTGCACATCGACGGCCAGGCCATCGGGACCGCTGGCGCCGAAGAATCCCTGGAAATGACCCATCTTGCTCAGACCTGCCCCCACCAGCGGCGCGCGCCAGATGGCATTGGCCCGCGTGACCGCGAGATACAGGGCACCTTCGTCGGGGCTCAGGGCCAGACCGTTGGGGCTGGGCGCGTTCTGCAGCATCAGGTCCAGGCGACCTTCCACGTCCAGGCGGTAGACCCGCCCGCTGGGTTCATGCAGGCCTGACTGCCCCTGGTCGGTGAACCAGCAGCGTCCCCGGCTGTCGAAACTGAGGTCGTTGACGCCGCGAAAGGACTCGCTGTTGCGGTGCTCAAGCAAAGCCTGCGGCTGCGACTGACCGGGCTCCAGCCGCAGCAGGCCACGCCGGTAGTCGGCGATCCAGAGACTGCCGTCCCGGTGGAATGCGCTGCCATTGGGCCAGCCATCGTATTCGGCGGCCAGCGTCCATTGCAGGTCCGTGCCGATGCAGAAGATGCGGCCATTGGGAATGTCGGTCACCCACAGACGGCCCTGCCGGTCGAAGGAGGGGCCTTCCAGAAAGCTGTCGATCAGCTGGCCGGGCTTGTTCGCCTCGCTCCAGGATGTCTTGCGGGGCTGGCGAAAGACATCCGGCAGGCGGGTCAGCACGCGGGCCTCTATGATTTCGGGCGGAGTGAAGGACAGGTTCCACATGGGTCAGGTCTCGTCTTGTTCCAATTACTGGGGCTGAATGCCAGCCAGGCGTGCGGCCTGGGTCCATTGCTGGGTTTCGCTGCGGATCAGCTTGGCGAACTCCGCGCTCTCCATGCCGCCGGGCTGGGCGCCCTGGTCGGCCAGACGCGCACGCAGCGCCGGATCGGCCAGCGCCTGGGCCACGGACTTCTGCATGCGATCGACGATCTGGGGTGGGGTGCCCTTGGGGGCGGCCAGGCCGAACCAGTTCATCACGCCATAGCCCTTGACACCGGCTTCGGCAAACGTGGGCACATCGGGCAGCGCCTGAAGGCGAGCGCTTCCCGTCACCGCCAGTGCCCGGACCTTGCCGCTGCGCACCTGGGGCATGGCCGTGGGCGTGGCGGATATCAGCATGTCCACATGCTCCGCCATCAGGCCCAGCATGGCCTCTCCCGCTCCCTTGTAGGGCACGTGGGTCAGGCTGATGCCAGCCTCCTTGTTGAACAGCTCGGCCTGCAGGTGTGCAGAGCTGCCCGTGCCGCCGGAGCCGAAATTCAGCTTGCCGGGCTGCTGGCGGGCATGCGCGAGAAAGTCCTGCAGCGTCTTGAATCGCGAAGCGCCGGGAACCACGAGAATCACCGGCGTCTGCAGCAGCGTGGTGACGGGGAGCAGATCGGAGGCATGCTCCCACGGCAGCCTGGCGAACAGCGCAGGCAGCATGGTGTATGCCGTGTCGTTGACCAGGAAAGTCGTGCCGTCGGGAGTCGATCTGGCCACCATCTGCGTGCCTATGGTGCCCGATCCTCCGGCCTTGTTTTCCACGAAGAAGGACTGTCCCAGCAGCTCCGTGAGCTTTTGCGCCAGCTGCCGGCCCGCGTAGTCGGTCGTGCCGCCCGCGGCATAGGGCACGACCAGCCGCACCGGCTTGCCCGGCCATGCAGGCTGCGCGCCAGCTTGGCTGCAGGCCAGCAGGGCCGTCAGCGCCACTGTGGTGCAGAGCGTGAAAAGGGAAGAAAAAAATCGCGCCATGCTGTCTTGTCTCCGTCGTTGTAGTGGAAAGCTCCGGGCGGGCGCGAGATGGCCGGGCCCGGACTGCAAGGTTCAGTTGAGCTTGATCTGGGCTTCGCGGATCAGCTTGCCCCACTTGGCATGCTCGCTCTTGATCCAGGCGCCGAACTTCTCCGCACCGGCCGGCGTCGGCATGCTGCCCTCCTGCGCCAGCTTGTCCTGCACCTCCTTGGTGGCCAGCAGCTTCATGGTGGCATCGCCGATGCGCCTGACCACATCGGGCGGCATGTTCGCGGGGCCCACCAGGCCCAGCCAGGTCGAAGCCTCGAAATCGGCATAGCCCTGCTCGGCCACCGTGGGCACATCGGGCAGGGAAGGCACGCGCTGCGCCGAAGTCACGGCCAGGGCGCGGACCTTGCCCGAGGTCAGCTGCTGCATCACGGATACGGTGTTGCCGAAGTACAGCTCCACCTGTCCGCCCAGCAGATCCGTCATCGCCTGGTTCGCGCCCTTGTAGGGCACCTGCAGGATCTGGATGCCTGCGCGGCGCGCCAGCATCTCGCCGGCCAGGTGACCCACCGTGCCGTTGCCGGCCTGGGCTATGCCGTAGGTGCCGGGCCTGGCCTTGGCAGCCTTGATGAAGTCGCCCAGATTCTTGAACGGCGAACCGGCGCGCACGGTCAGCACCACCGGCTGCAGGGCCACGCTGACAATGGGCGTGAAGTCCTTGAGCGGATCAAAGGGCATCTTGGCATACAGGCTGGGATTGATCGCCAGATTCGCAGCCTGGCCCATGCCTATGGTGTAGCCGTCGGGCACCGCCTTGGCCACGGCATCAAGGCCGATGTTGCCGCCAGCGCCCGGCTTGTTGTCCACCACCACCGTCCAGCCCATGCCCAGATTGAGCCTGTCCGCCACCAGCCGCGAAGTGGCGTCGGTGCCGCCGCCCGGCGGGAAGGGCACCACCATGCGCACCGGACGCTGAGGCCATTCGCCCGCCGCGCTGGCCATGCCCTGCACACCCATGGTCAGTGCGGCCAGGGCAGCCGCCGTCAGAAATATTCTTTTATGCATGTCTTGTCTCCTGAAAGAGTGTCCGGCCTCAGACCGGCAGGCCCTTGGCGCGCAGCACCGCATCGAAGCGCTCGGGGTCGGCAGTGCCCTCGCGATTGCTTTCGCGGATGGCTGCCTCCTTGACCAGATGCGCCCGGCTGCGCTGCAGAATCTCGGCCGCATCCGCCGCAGGCACGGCAATCACGCCATCGGCATCACCCACGATCAGATCGCCGGGCAGCACCGCCATGCCGGCGCAGGAAACCGGCACATTGATCTCGCCCGGGCCATCCTTGCTGGGACCTCGATGGGTGTGACCGCGCGCGAAGATCGGCATGCCTTCCTCGGCCCATTCGCAGAGATCGCGGATGGCACCGTCTATCACCAGCCCGGCGAGCTTGCGCGCCACACAGGTGGTGCGCATCAGACCGCCGACCAGGGCCTGGGAGACATCGCCCCCGCCGTCGATGACCAGCACATCGCCGGGCTGCACCATCATCAGCGCCTTGTGAATCATGAGGTTGTCGCCGGGGCGCACCCGCACGGTGACGGCCGGCCCGCAGAGCACGGCATCAAGCCTGGCGTGGTATTGGCGCAGGCCCAGAGTGCCGACATTGCGGCTCATGGAGTCGCCGATGGCCGCCACGGGAATGGACTTGAATGCCTCGACGACCTCGGCCTCGGGGCCAGGGACGCGCGGATTGATGCGATAGCCCGCGGGCCATTGTTTTGCACTATTGCTCATGCAGGTTCTCCGGAAAAAGAGGAATGGGATTCAAGGGCCTCGGGGTTCACGCAACGGCTGGCGGCCACGGGCCGGCCTTGCAGCCAGCCCAGCACATTCGCGGCCGCACCGGCGGCCATGGCGGCCAGCGCCGCAGGCGTGGAACCGCCCACATGCGGTGTCAGAACCACGTTCGGCAGGGCCGCCAGCGCGGAGTCCGCAGGCAGGGGCTCCACGGCCATGGTGTCCAGGCCGGCGGCATGCAGGTGACCGCTGCGCAGGGCCTCGACGAGTGCGGGCTCGTCCACCACTTCGCCGCGTGCGGTATTGATCAGGATGGCGCCCTGCGGCAGGCAAGCCAGTCGCGCCGCGCCCAGCATGCCGCGGGTGTGTCGGTTGAGCGGTACATGCAGACTGAGCACATCGGCCAGCGGCAGCAACTCGTCCAGCGAAGCCAGCAGCTTCACACCCGCCACGGGGCTGGCCTGCAGCGCCGGATCGAAGGCGGCCACCTGCATGCCCAGGGCCTGGCAAACCTGGGCCACACGCTGGCCGACCTGGCCGAAGCCGACCAGGCCCAGCGTCTTGCCGGACAGCTCGATGCCGTCCTGGGCGCGCGACCAGCGGCCACCGCGCAATTGCGCATCCATCCAGACAATGCGGCGGGCCGCAGAAAACAGCAGGCCCAGGGTCATCTCCGCCACGGACTGCGCGTTCGCCCCGGGCGTCACATAGACCGGAATGCCGCGCGCACCGGCTGCAGCCACATCGATATTGCTCACGCCCACGCCATGCTTGGAGATGACCTTGAGCGTGGGGCACGAGGCGATGGCGCGTGCAGAGAGCTCCACGGTGCGCGAGATCACGGCATCGACGGGCTCGGTGGCCATGATGCGTTCCACCGCCCCGGCATCATCGCCAGGCGCCAGATAGATCACCCGTGCACCGGCCCTGGCAAGAAGATCCGACCCGCTGGAAGCCAGCTTGGGAGCGGTGACGAAAACGGTAAAGGCTTGTGTTGGCATAAGGACTCCGATGAGCCCGGATTCTTGTCAGCATCAATCATTCCGTCTATTCGATAATATTCATTCAATCATCACTTTTATTCATCGATGGATCTGCATCTGCGCGATCTGCGCTTCTTCGAGATCGTGGCCGAGCTGGGCCACCTTGGACGGGCCGCCGAACAGCTGGGCCGCACCCAGCCGGCGCTGACCAAATGCATGCAGCGGCTGGAACAGGCCGTGGGCGGGGCATTGTTCGAGCGCGCCGGGCGCGGCATACAGCTCACGCCCGCAGGGCAGGTGCTGCTGGCCCGCGCACGCATGCTGCGCAACGCCAGCCAGGAGGCGCTGCGCGAGGTACGCGATTTCAACGAGGGGATTTCGGGCCATGTGCGCATAGGCAGCGGCCCCGTGGCCGCCGACCATCTGCTGCCCGAGCTGTGCAGCAAGGCGCTTGCCGGCGGGCGCAGGATCACCATCAGCATCGTGATCGGCCCGAGCTGGGAGCTGCGCGACCGCCTGCGCGAAGGCCAGCTCGATCTGCTGATCGGTCTGACGGCCGAAGGCGATGCGGAACTGGTCTCCTACCCCATCGTCGAGGATGTGGTCGTGGTGGCCGCCAGCCGCACACATCCCATCTTCGAAAAATCCCGCATCACGCCGGCCGCGCTGCTGCAGCACTCCTGGGCCCTGCCCAGCGCCAACATTCCCAGTCGCCAGTGGCTGGATCAGGCTTTTACGTCACGCGGCATGTCACCGCCCACGGTACAGGTCGAGGCGGGCTCCATCCCGCTGTTGCCGCGCATGGTGGCGAAGACGGATCTGCTGACCTTCGTCTCGCGCCACACGCTGCGGCTGGAGCGCAGCCGCACGCTCAAGGAGGTGCGCCTTGCCGCCACCACGCTACGCCGTCACCTGGGCGTGACCTGCCGCAGGGACGGCTACCTGTCGCCCGCTGCCCAGCAGATTCTCAAGCTGCTGCGCGACGACGGGCCCATGCTGTTCGGCAGCGACGAGGCGTCCTTTGACGATAGGTGAGCATGGCTGACCCCGCCCAGGCCTAGGCATCAATCCCACGCCCTGCGCCATGGAGGTGATCGTCAACCTCACGCCGGGCAGGATCACGCCACCGGTCGGCGGCCTGCTGTGCGTGACTGCCATGCCAACGCGCGTGTCCATCGCAGCCCTGACATGCGAATACCGCTTCGCTCGTCATGCCTTGCCTGCCGACCTTCATCCCGGCACTGACCTGCAGGCCGCCGCATACCTGAAACCGTCCAGGCCTAGGCATCAATCCCACGCTCTGCGCCATGGAGGTGATCGTCAACCTGACGCCGGGCATGATCCCCGCAAGCAAGGGCTGCCCTCGGGAATCCCTTTTTGCTGCGCATGTCGCGTCCGGCAGATAGCGCAGCGCTAGAACAACAGCTTGCCCATGCGCTGAGCAGCAGCCTGCAGATGCGACAAGCCCTTGAGCGCCTGCTCCAAGGACAGGCGTGCCTGTGGCGCATGCACTGCCAGCGCAGCACGGCACAGATCTTTGTCATCCTTGATCGGTACGGCCACGGCAATCATTCCCAGCATGAACTCCTCGCGGTCACAAGCGTAGCCATTCTCTTGAATATGCCGGACCTCTTTGGCCAGAGCGGCGGCAGACTGCAATGTGTGAGAAGTGCAAGGTGTGAGTGCCAGGTTTTCCAGAACGTCCAGACGGCGCTGAGGTGCCATATGTGCAAGGAAAAGCTTGCCACTCGCAGTCGCATGCAAGGGAACCTGCGAACCGACTTCCAGTTGCATGCGCAAGGGCCAATGCGTCTCTACCCGGTCCAGATAGCGTACGCGCGTTCCATCAAGCACCGTGAGGTTGCACGTTTCACCAAGCGTCTGCACCAGCTGAGACAGCACCTCATGGCGCAAGGCCTGGCGCGGATCGCATTGCAGGGCTTTCACCGCAAGACTGAGCAGGCGCGGACCCGGCGCAAAACTGCGATCCCCCTCGTGCCGCGTCAGCCACTGCCGCGACTCCAATCCCGAGCACAAACGCGAAGCCGTGGCCTTGGGAAAGTTCAGAGCATTGGCGATTTCCATCAACCCTGGAGGCTCGCTGCTTTGGGTCACGTAATCCAGCACCGCGAGCGCACGGTCCGACATTGAGCTGGGATCTTCCAGGGATGGCTGTGCGACATCGGAAACAGTTTGTGGAATAGCTGCAGGCATGGCTGGAATGATGGCACAGCTCTCAGATACGCCAGTTAAAAGCCCGTGCGTCCTGGTATTTACACGAGCAAGGGAAAGCGCTGATTACAGCTGTCAGGCACACCCATAGAGTTTCATCAAAAGGAACAAATAGTTCCTCACAACAGAACACAAGGAGATTTCTGTGTCAGATGCGATCGCAAGTTATGACTACGTCATCGTCGGCGCCGGCTCTGCCGGATGCGTTCTCGCGGCACGACTTTCCGAAGACCCCGGCAACAAAGTCCTGCTGCTGGAGGCAGGGCCTCCCGACCGCTCCCTCTGGATCCACTTGCCCATCGGCTATGGCAAAACCATGTGGAGCCCTCAATACAACTGGCGCTTCGAGACGGATCCCGACCCCAATATGAACGGGCGCAGAATCTACTGGCCCCGGGGCAAGACCCTGGGCGGAAGCAGTTCCATCAACGGCCTGATCTATGTGCGCGGTCAGGCACAGGACTACGATCACTGGGCCGCACTGGGCAACCCGGGCTGGTCTTATGCAGACGTGCTGCCCTACTTCATCAAGTCAGAAGGCAATGCGAGAGGCTCGATAGACTCCCATGGCGGAGCCGGCCCGCTCAAGGTCTCGGATATCGGGGCCAAGCACGAGCTGATTGAAGCCTTTATTGCAGGCGCCGAGCAGATCGGCGTTCCGCGCACCAGTGACTTCAACGGACGCCAGCAGGAAGGTGCCGGCTACTACCAGCTCACAACAAGCAAGGGCCTGCGCTGCAGCACCGCCAAGGGCTATCTCGGTCCCGCCCGCAACCGCCCCAATCTGCATATTGAAACCGACGCCATGGCCACCGGGCTGATCATGCGCGGTAAACGTGCCATAGGCGTGAACTTTCGCCAGAACGGCAGAATGCGCAAGGCGATGGCCCATGCAGAGGTCATCCTGTCCGCCGGCGCCATTCAATCACCCCAGCTCTTGCAGCTATCGGGCATAGGCCCGCGTGCATTGCTGCAAAGCCTCGAAGTTCCCGTCGTGCACGAGTTGCCGGGAGTGGGCGAAAACCTGCAAGACCATTTGCAGATCCGTCTGAGCTACGAGTGCAGCAAACCGATCACCACCAACGATCAGCTGAACTCATGGATTGGTACGACCAAGCTGGGGCTGGAATGGCTTTTCTATCGCTCGGGTCCGCTGGCCGTCGGCATCAATCAAGGCGGCTGCTTCATGCGAGCGCTCAAGAATGCGGACGGAAGCCCCGCCGCCAGCACACCGGACATCCAATTTCATGTGTCTACGCTCTCTGCGGACATGGCAGGTGGCAAGGTCCACCCTTACTCGGGTTTCACCATGTCGGTGTGTCAGTTGCGCCCCGAATCTCGCGGCCATGTGCGTATCCGGTCCAGAGATCCCTTTGCCCCGCCTGCGATGCAGCCCAACTACCTGAGCACGGAACTCGATCAACGCACCAATGTGGCGGCCATACGCTCGGCCAGACAGATTGCTCAATCTGCGGCCATGGCACCTTACGTCAAGCGCGAAGTCAAGCCCGGTCCATCGATGCAAAGCGATGAGGAATTGCTGGAGTTCTGCCGCGACAACGGCGCCACGATCTTCCACCCCAGCGGCACCTGTCGCATGGGCGCAGCCCAGGACCCGATGGCCGTGGTGGATGCACGTTTGCGCGTCCACGGCATCCAGGCGCTTCGTGTGGTCGATTGCTCAATCATGCCGACGCTGGTCTCAGGCAACACCAACGCCCCCGTCGTCATGATTGCCGAGAAGGCCGCCGATCTGATCCAAGAGGACGCAAGGCAGTTTCAAGTCGCATGACTGCTTGAAAGTTCAAACCACGCGACAAGACACCAGGAGACATCATGGCCAGAGACAGTGATCCCAAGGTAGTTCGTAAGGTAGTCACCTCCGCGCTGATCGGAGCCACCATCGAGTGGTATGACTTCTTTCTGTACGGCGTGGTCGCCGGCATCGTGTTCAGCAAGCTCTACTTTCCGGGAGAAGATCCCTTGATCTCCACTCTCCTAGCCTACACCACATTCGCCGTGGGCTTTGTAACCCGACCTCTTGGAGGCATCATTTTCGGCCACTTCGGCGACAAGATCGGACGCAAGAGCATGCTCGTCATCACGCTCATGATCATGGGCGTTTCGACCTTTCTCATCGGGCTGGCTCCGACCTATGAACAGATCGGCATCGCCGCACCAATTCTGCTCTTGCTGCTGCGCATCGCGCAAGGCATAGGGCTCGGTGGCGAATGGGGGGGCGCCGTGCTGATGGCCTACGAGTATGCCCCCAAGAACCAGCAAGGCTTCTACGCTTCACTGCCTCAGATCGGCCTGGCCATAGGCTTGTTCATGGCATCGGGCGTCGTGGCACTGCTGTCCTGGCTGTGTACCGACGAGCAGTTCATGGTCTGGGGCTGGCGTATTGCCTTTCTGATCTCGGGGCTGATGGTCCTGGTAGGCATGTACATCCGCCTGCACGTCAAGGAGACGCCGGAATTTGCTGCCGTCAAAGAGCGCAACGCAGAAACGGCGATTCCCTTTTTTGACATGATGCGCCGCTATCCCGGCAACGTGCTCAAGGGCATGGGAGCCCGTTATATCGACGGCGTGTTCTTCAACGTCTTCGGCGTGTTTTCCATCAGCTACCTGACCAACACTGTGAAGATATCGCGCACCGATGCGCTCATAGGCGTGATGCTGGCAGCTGTGGTGATGTGCGTGACCATCCCGTTCTTTGGCCGTATGTCGGACAGACTGGGACGTGCCCGCACCTATATGTGGGGCTCACTCATTACCGCCATCTCGGCCTTTCCTGCCTTCTGGCTGATGACGAACAGCAATGGCAATCCGATGCTGATCTGGGCTGCCATCGTCATTCCGTTTGGCGTGCTTTATGCGTCGGTCTATGGCCCGGAAGCAGCCCTTTTCTGCGACCTTTTCGACGCCAAGGTGCGCTACACCGGCATCTCCTTCGTCTATCAGTTCTCGGGCATCTTTGCGGCGGGCATCACCCCCATCATCGCGACCAGCCTGATCAAGGCTAGCGGTGGCTCTCCCTGGCTGATCTGCCTGTACGTTCTGTTTGCAGGCCTGGTCTCCGCCTTGTGCGCCATGTCCATAGGCCGCAGCCCGCAAGCGCAGGCTGAAAGCCAGCCCGACACTCGCCCGGCAAGCACGTACAGAAGCGCTTGAATGTCGATCCGAGACGAGGCAATACCCGACCCTGGGCCACGGCATCAGCCTCTGGCCAGCACAGGCGCCAGTGCCTTGCCGGTGTGGGTGCCGATGCTGACCAGCGCCTCGGAGGTTCCCGTGGCCAACGCGCGTGTCCATCGCCGAGCTGACGCGCGAGATGCCACGGTTCCCGCTGGCCCACTTCGTCGTGCTGTGCCTGCTGACCTTTATCCCCGAGCTGTCGACCTTGCTGCCGCATACGCTGGGCTTCCAGTAAGCACTGCGCTCACTCGCCAAGGCTGCCTGCAGCAGCCTTTTTTTCGATCAAATAATCGGTGCTGCAGCTCCATGAACACCATGCACCTGCCTTTGCTGAAATGGCGCGGGTGATGCGTGATGATGGTGAGGTGAGTTGTGGAAGGGCGCGCTGCATGCGCCGTATCGGCCGCCCTTGCCTGCGCGCTACAAGCGACGTTCACTCACTTCCACGCGAGCGCCCAGACCCTCGAAATGCTGCACCAGGCGGTCTTTTTGCAAGGCGCTGACGCTATCGTCCAGCAGCGTCAGCGGCAGCCGGGTCTTGAGTTTCAGCAGCTCCTGCACAGACATCGTCGTGAAGATTTTCCTGAGCGCCAGCATGACCCTGGCCGGTTCGGGCCCCAGCTCCAGCAGGCGCACGGTGTAGAAGATGATGGAAGAGCGCGTTTCAAGCGGCACCAGTGGCGCTTTGGCTGCCTTGGGCTGCACGTGCGCCATCAACTCCTCGAGCGAGGCAAACAATGGCCTGGCCGCGCGGTGCGGCTCGTCATGCCACTTCCACAGCACAGGCACTTCGGGCCGGCTCATGTCACCGATCAGCGGGTCGCCATCCAGGCCATGGGTCAGCACCAGCCAGTGCGGGCTCCAGCCATCCGCCACCGCACCATCGATCCAGCGCAGATCACCGGGCGTGCTGGCCTTGAGGTCCAGGCCGAAGCGGTACTCACCAGTCTGAGACCACAGCCCGGTCGTATCGGTGGCACGCTGCATCGCGAGCCAGTTGCCCGCGCCTTCACGCCATGCAGGAAGCTGCAACCACGGCAACGCATCCTTGCAGCCACGCGCCCACGCCATCCAGGCCTGCACCGCCGGCGGCAGCGGTGGGCGCGCGATCTGCGCCATCCACGCGACACGCGAGGCGGCCAGCTCCGCCGGTGCAGGAAAGCTGCTGCGCGAGAAAGACATAGTGCGCGCCGCCTCTTACCGCGCCAGCACCGGCGCCAGTGCCTTGCCGGTGTGGGTGCCGATGCCGACCAGATCCTCGGGAGTCCCCGAGGCCACGATACGCCCGCCGTCCTTGCCGCCTTCGGGGCCCAGATCGATGATCCAGTCTGCCTCGGCAATCACGTCGAGGTCATGCTCGATGACCACCACGCTGTGGCCGCCGTCGACAAGGCGGTGCAGCACATGGATGAGCTTGTCCAC
>Ga0067045_1030015_pt1 | contig 17117 bp, 16 predicted proteins | sample TerdegcTABiofilm_FD_59184 | JGI IMG/M metagenome (GOLD analysis project Ga0067045, IMG submission 59184) | Combined Assembly of (Gp0054472, Gp0054536) Wastewater bioreactor microbial communities from Singapore -Terephthalate degrading...
GGCCCTCCGGGACACCCCCCTCATCCTGATCGGGAAGTTCCGGGGTCCCCCGGGGTCGATCCGCCAGACCTTCCGACTCGGAACCCTCCCCGAGGCCCCCGAAGTCCGGAAGGGGCTTACCCAGGGCCTCCACCGAGGCTTCCTCAACCCCGCTATCCGTACCGAGCTCCTCGGGAAGGGCGAAGGCGTCCGGAGACTCCAGGCCGGCCGCCAGGTAGGATTCGGGTTCCTCCACCCCGGGCTCGGCGTTCAGGGAAAGGGCGTCCAGGAAGGATGCCAGGTCGCCCTCCGGGGAAGCCTCCTCGCCCCTCCCCTCCGGGGCGGATCCCATGAGTTCGGAGAGGTCCGTGGGAATCCCCTGTTCCGGCGGAGGGACGTCCTCATAGACTTCCCCCCACTGCTCCAGGAGCTCCGACTCCCGTCCCAGGGCGCGAATATCCTGCTTGAAGCGATCGATGTCCTCGAGGTTAGGCATGTCGTCCCATCCCCTATATTAACGGAAGGTTCATCGGGCTGTATAGGGAAATCGCTAAAGGTGGCCGTAATTCCCCGCCGATACAGTATTTGAACGCCATGAAGCAAAGGAACACGATCGCCGCTCTTCTCCTGGTCCTGGCCGCCCGGGCCGCGGGAGCCTTTCAGGTGGAGTCCCTTACCCTCCACCTCCACCTGGCCGGCTTGAGCAGGGCCGTCCCCCCCCACGTCCTGGAAGGCCACCTGGTTTTCACGGCCGAAGGCTCCTTCCGCCACGTCGGCGCCGCCTTCGCCCACGAGGATTTCAGGACCGTCCATTCGTTCCAGAAGAACGCCCACGGGCTCTTCGTCCTCGCGGTGCCCGTACCCTACGAAGTCCGCGAACCCCTCAGGTATCGGCTGGTGGTGGACGGAGTCTGGGGTCGGGATTCCGCCAACCCCCGATTCGAGCGGGATCCGCGCACCGGAGCCGTGTTCTCCCTGGCCGCCGTACCCTTCCTTTCCTCCGCACGCCCCGGCGTCTGGCGCATTGTCGCGGACGACGGACGGACGGCCCGGTTCCGCTACGAATCCGAACCGGGTTTGGTGGTCGCCTTGGTCGGCGACTTCAACGCCTGGGATCCCTTCGTCCACGAATTGACGGAAACCGGCCCGGGGGTGTACGAGCTTTCCCTGCCCCTTCCCGCGGGCGAACACCGCTACGCCTTCCTGGTCCGGGGGGATCGGGTTCCGGATCCCCTGAACCCGGACCGGCTGTACGATGCCGCCGGACGGACCGTGTCGGTCATCCGAATCCGGTAGGGCTCCCCCCTTAGTGGTACGAAGCTTGTGGTATCGGTCTCCGTTCCCGGTGTCACGAAGCTTGTGACGCCGGACTCCGTCATCCCGGATCCCTCCCTATCGATCGGACCGGGACAAAAGGGTGTCGAGGTACGTGTAGCTGGACTGGAGGGCGCTGAATACGGCGTGGGTGTCCTTCGCGGATCGGGAGATCTTCTCCAGGGATTCCAGGCCGTCGGTCAGGGCCAGGTTCTCTTCCTTTAAAGCCGCGGAAATCTCCGAGAGGAACTCCCCCGCCCGGGTCACGGACCGGGAGTTGTCCCGGAAGGTTTCCATGATTCCGGCGAACGACGAATGCAGCGTGCGAATCAGCTCCAGAAAGCCGTCCATACGCTCGGATACGGCGTCCACGGCCTTGCGGAACTCCCCGATGTTCTGGTCGATCTGTTTGGCGAAGTCCCCGGTCTGCTGGGCCAGGGTCCGGACCTCGTTGGCGATGATCCGGAATCCCCGGCCTACGGTCCCGGCTCGGGCGGCCTCGATGGACGCGTTGATGGCCAGGATGCCGGTGCGATCCGACACGTCCTGGATGGAGCCCGTGATGCCCGCGACGGCGGCGGTCTTGTCCTTGATATTCTGGAAAAGGCCGGCCAGGGCGTCCGCGTCCCGGGACGCCCGGACAATCTCCTCCACCCGAGCTTCGATATCCGCGTTCATCCCTTCGTTTTTACGGAGGATATCCGCCATCATGGTGTCGATCCGGGAGGAGTTCCCGGCGGTGCTTCCGCTCGTCGCCCGGATCTCCTCGAAGGCCGAAACGACGGTGGAGAGGGCGGCCCCGATCCTGCCCATGGCGTCGTCCAGGATCGCCAGGGAGTTGGCGGTCACGGAAGTAAGCACCACGCTCTTGTGATACCCCACCACGAAGGATTCGATAGCCGCCCGGTAGTTCTCGGCCGGATTCGTCGCGGGAGCGTTCGGTGCGGACATGTCAGGCTCCATAGAACTTGTCCAGGAGGTCCGTGCCGCAGCGGAGGCCCGACAGCCAGGAAAGGAATCCTTGGACAGAAGCCCCCCGGTAGATCGCGCCGTGCTGGGGGGCGATCATCTCGGGCTTGAGTCGGGATACCAGGTCGCACCAACGCCGGGCGACGGCGTTGGAGGCGATCAGACGCTCATGGAAGCCCTGGATCACCGGGAGGTGGGCCGAAAAATCGTCCACGAAGACCGTCTCTCCGCCTTCGGGGAAGAAGCCGCCCCCGACATCACCGGAAAAGAGGATCCGGGCCCGGTTGTCGTACAGGCTGAAGGCGCCCGGAGAATGCATGTAATGGCTGGGGACGAAGGAGAGCTCCGCGCCGGAACCGAGCCGGACGCTCTTGCCGGCCTCCTCGATCGGCTGGATCCGTCCCGGATCCACTATGCCGAAGTGGGGCAGGAACCGGGTCCAGAGTCCGGATATGTATATTCGGGCCGGGGTCACCCCCAACCACAGGGCGATTCCGCTGGAGACGTCCGGATCCTGGTGGGAGAAGAAAATGCCGTCGATTCGGTCCAGGGGCACGTGACGGCTGACCGCCGCCACGACTCGGGCGAAGAGGTGTACCCCCCCGGGATCCAGGAGCCAGCCTCTGCCCTTGTCCAGGACAAGGTACTGCAGGGTCTGGACGGCGCCTTTCCCGGAACGGGCATCGGTGCCCAGCCAGATGAAGGAATGTTCCCCGTCCTCGAACAGCACTCGACTCGTCAGATCCGCTTCGTCGTTCATCCTAGCCTTCCTCGTCCTCCCAAATCTCGGTGTAGAAGTATATAATATCCTCGATGGAAGAGAAAAGCCGAGGCGCGGCGAAGCGCCTGATCCGGGGACTCGGGGTTCTGGCCGATCGGGGGCTCGGGCGAACCTCTCTGGCCGTGTCGGCCGCGGCCTCCTTCCTCTATGCCCGGAGCCCCGGGGCCGCCCTGGTGTTCATCCTCCTGCCTTCCTACCTGGTCCTGAGCCGGGGAAATTTCTCGGAGGCCACCGATTCCGGCCCCTCGGGCCCGGGCTTTCCCCGGGGACAGGCGGCTAAGCCCGGCGTCGGATCGAACCCGGGGCAGGACCCGGAGGAGGTCCGACCGGCGGAGATCCCGGTCCGCCTGGCCGCCGCGGTCCTCGCGGCGGCCGCGGGGATAGCCGCCCTGGGCATCGGGAGCACCATAGCCCAACGGTTCCGAACCGCGGCGTTCTCCCTCCCCTGGGGCCTCGGGGCGGTCTGCATGGCCGCCTCGCTGGTCCTGGCCGCGGTTCACCTGCCCTTCCTGGCCGCCGGCGGAAGGCGGGCGGGCCGGATCGCCGCGGGAGCGGTGTTCGCCGCCGCCGGGATCGCCGCCGCCCTGTCCTCCTTTCCGGTCGGATCCCTCTACGCGGCCTTCCTCCGGCTCCTCTACTCCGGGGGCGTCCCGGGACTGTACCTCCCGCTGGTCTCCGGCGCCGCGGCCCTGGCGGGGCTCTCCGCGGCCGGTTCCTGGGCGATCGCCCGGGCAAGGACGGCCGGCCTGTGAGATCCCCGTTCCGCAGGGACGGGATCGCCCGCGCCCTGGTCGGCTTTCTCGCCCTGCCTGGCGCGGGGGCCTTCCTGGCCTGGGCCGTCTGTCGATGGGGTCCCGCGGCCTTGACCTGGTTCGCCTGCGGGGCGGCGGCGGCCGGGGCCTTCCTCTACTGGAACTTGAAACCCCTGCCTATCCGCTCCGGGATCCCGGAACCGCCTGCTCCCGGCCCGGATCGATGGATGCATCCCGACGCCGCGCCCCTGGCCCTGTTCAAGGGGCACCGGGATCTCCTCTTCTGCATCCACGGCTTCCCCGCCACCCCGGCGGACTTCCGTCCCTTCCTCCAGGAAGCGGACGTCCTGGGGTACGACCTGGCGGCGCCCCTGCTCCCGGGCTGCGGCACCCGGCCCCGGGACCTTGTCGGCCAGGACTACGATTCCTTTCTGTCCGCCGTCCGCTCCGAGTACCTTCGGCTCCGGCCCCGCTACGACCGGGTCTTCCTTGTGGGACAATCCCTGGGGGGTACCCTTGCCTTGGCCCTGGCCGAGGAGTACTGCGCGGTGCCCGCCCTGGCTCCCGCGGCCCTGGCGGTGATCGGGACGCCGGTGGTCCTCAATTCCTTGATTCGCCACGGGATGGTCCGGCATCCCCTGATCTACGCTGCCCGTTTCCTGGGCTTGTTCACCTACGCCTTGGGAGCCCGGCTTCCCGAGCCTAAGCGGGAAGGGGAGGACGGCAACGAGCGCTGGCTGGGCTACCAGGGGATCTACCCCCGGGCCGTCCACTCCATGCAGATCCGCTTCCCCGAGGTCGAGCGGAGGCTCCGGAGGGTCACCTGCCCTGTCCTGATCCTCCACGCCCGGGGGGACCGGATGACGGACTACCGCAACGCGGCGATCATAGCCTCGGGGGTCGGCTCGGACCGCATCGAGACGTACACGGCCAACATGGACCGCTTCCGTCACATCCGCCATGCCCTTTTGTTGTACGATTCCCAGCGCGACCGGGTCCGGGAACGCATCCTTCGCTTCTTCGGTGAGTTCCGTGCCTGAGGGGGACGCCATGATCGAAATCCGGGACGGCCGATTCCGGGACGCCCGGGGCCGCATCCTTCTCTTGCGGGGGGCCAACCTGGGAGGCAGCTCGAAGTACCCCGCCCGTCCGGACGGCCGCTCCCACGTCCGGGAAGGTTTCTATGACGGCCGGAACGTCTCCTTCGTCGGACGCCCCTTCCCCCTGTCCGAAGCGGGGGAGCACCTGGACCGCCTCAAGCTCTGGGGCCTGGACTTCCTGCGCCTCCTGGTCCCCTGGGAGGCGGTGGAGCACTCCGGCCCCGGCCTGTATGACGAGGAGTACCTGGATTACCTGGAAGGGGTCGTCGCCGCGGCCGCGGACCGCGGCATCCGGCTCTTCGTGGACCCCCACCAGGACTGCTGGAGCCGCTGGACCGGAGGGGACGGAGCCCCTTCCTGGACCCTGGAGGAGGCGGGCTTCGAGCTCAGGAATCTCCACGCCTCCGGCGCCGCCTTCCTTCACCAGGAGCACGGGGATCCCTTCCCACGGATGGTCTGGGCCGCCAACTACAACCGCCTGGCCTGCGCCACTATGTTCACCCTCTTCTTCGGAGGGGACCACGCCGCTCCCGGGCTCGGGGCCGAGGGCGAGACCTTCCAGGAGCGGCTTCAGGGGCATTTCACCCGGGCCATGGCGGCCGTAGCCCGCCGGCTGGGACGTTTCCCGAACGTCCTGGGCTTCGACTCCCTGAACGAGCCATCCTCGGGGTTCCTCGGCCTCTCGGACCTGAGCCGCCTGGAGCGGGCCCTGACCCGGACGGGACCCATGCCCAGCCCCTGGGAAGCGATCCAGGCCGGGGACGGCCGCGCCGTGGAGGTGGACCGGTACGGGATAACCCTTAAAGGTCAGGCCGTGACGGGCCGGGCGATCCTGGGCAGGGAGGGAATCCGGGCCTGGAGGGAAGGGGTCCCCTGCATTTGGCGGCGGGCGGGAGTCTGGGACGAGGCCTGCGGAAAGCCCGTGCTTCTCCGGCCCGACGCCTTCGCCCGTACCCGGGACGGCCGCCCCCTGGATTTCGGCCGGGATTGCCTCAAGCCCTTCGCCCTGCGCTACATCCGGGAGGTTCGGGCCGCCGCGGAGGGAGGCCGGCGCTTCGTATTGTTCCTGGAGACCGTCCCGATGGAGGAGCCCCCGGCTTGGAGCCCGACCGACGATCCGGCCGCCGTCAACGCGGAGCATTGGTACGACGCCCTGACGTTGACGCTGAAGAGGTGGTTCGGGTTTGCCGGGTACGACGGGGAGGACGGCCGGATCGTCCTGGGCGGGAAGGCCCTCCGGCGATACTTCCGGGAGGCCCTGGAGCGCGTGGTCCGGCGGGGAAGGGAATGGATGGGAGGTATCCCCAGCCTGCTCGGGGAGTTCGGCCTGCCCTTCGACCTGGACGGGGGCCGGGCCTACCGTACGGGGGACTTCAGGAAACACGAGAAGGCCCTGGCCGCCTACCACGAAGCCCTGGACGCGGCGGGGCTTTCCTCCACGATCTGGAACTATACTGCGGACAACACGAACGAACGGGGGGACGGATGGAACGGCGAGGACCTGTCCATCTACTCCCCGGACCAGTCCCGCCTGCCGTTGCCGGTCGGGGCCGACCCGAGGGAAGCCGGGGGCCGGGCGATACGGGGTTTCTGCCGCCCCTACCCCCGGGCTACCGCAGGCATCCCGGAATCCTTCCGGTTCGATTTTCGGAGCGGGTACCTGGAGTACCGATTCCGGCCGGATCCCTCCGTTTCGGCGCCGACGGAACTCTTCCTCCCCCCCGTCCACTACCCCCGGGGCTGCCGGGTCGAGGTGGACGGGGGAGACTTCGAGCTGGACCTTCCGGGACGGGCCCTTCGGGTCCGTTCCGCCCCGGGAGCCGCCGAGACCATCGTGCGGGTCCGAAGAACGGACGGGCGCCGCGGCCTAACCCGGCCCGGACGGCAAGGAGACTCGGCCTGAAGCATGCGGGACCGGTCAGGCGTCCCGGCCCGATCCGGTCCGATCCCGGGCCCTTCGGTTCAGCTTCCCCGGGTCTTCCGCCGGGACGGCTGGGGAAGCCGCCCCTTCGGAGTCTTCTTGACCAGGGCGTCGTCGAAGACCACCACCGTGCCGGCCATGTTGATGACGTCCCCGGGCTCCAGCCGCTTACGCCGGACCTCCCGATTGTTCACGCTTAGGTTTCCGTCCCCGACCACTGTATAGGCCTTCTGCCCCTCGTCGAAGAGGATCGTGGCGTGCCTCTCCTTCAGGGAGGGGTTCCCCCCGATCGTGAAGTCCGCGGCGGCCGAGGATCCGATGACCGTCTGGGGAGCCGTAAGGGTGAAGACCCGGGTGCCGCCTCCGGAGGGACCGTACAGAAGACGAAGGCCCGCCTCCGTCGTCTCCCTCTCGAGCTTGAACAGGACAAGGGCCAGCCATAGGAGGACCGGGACAAGCAGGAAGGCCGGATAGTACCAGCCGGGGATATCCCGGTTCCAGCCCAGGACGGTCCCGGAGTAGTAGTAGCGCTCCGAGGAGAACTCGCGCCCCCGGCCGTCCCGAAGAACCGCCCGGACGTTCCGGCGGTCCCCGGTTTCCATCCCCGCCCGGTAATCCACGGCGATCTCCGCCAGTACGTCCGCCCGGATCGTGGAGTAGACCGCGGCCAGCTCTTCCCGGTTCGAGGCGTCGAACACCTTCCCGCCGGTCCGGACGGCCGTGTCCCCCAGGGAGGGATCCTTCTCGTTCCCGAAGCGGACCACGTACACCGTGATCCCCTCCCGGGCCGCCCGTTCCACCACATCCGCGGGCCCCGCGGTCCGGGTCCCGGTTTCGGGGTTGGGTTTTCCGGTCCGGGCCCGGTAGGGGAAATCCTCCCCGTCCGAGAGCACCACCAGGGCCCGCCGGCCTGGGGTCCGGGCGAAATCGGTCAAGGCACGGTCCAGGGAGAGGTAAAGCTCCGTGTAGGCGTCCTCCGGCGCGGGCTTTCGGATCTCCTCCAGCCCCCGGGAGATCCTCTCGAGGTCCTCCACGGGATCCGCGGCCTTCCAGTAGCGGGTGTTGAAAACCCCCAGGCCCACCCGGTCCTTGGGGGATACCTCGGCCAGGAAGGCCCGGGCCGCCGCCTTGGCGTGGGTTATTCGCAAGTCCTCGGATGGAGCTCCTTCCCGGCCGTCCAGGCCCGTCCACATGCTGCCGGAGTTGTCCATCAGGAAGAAGAAGGCGATGCCCTCCGCGTCGTTCACGTCCCGGGATACCGCCGTGACGGGCCTTCGTTCCCAAGCCCCGCCCGGGGCGGATTCCCAGACTTCGACCTCCGGCGTCTCCGCCCCGGCCGCCCCGGGGGCGGACAGGTAGAGCCGCACGGATTGCCCGAAGAGGAGACGTTCCGTGTCGATCTGGGTGATCGCGAGTCCCTGGCCCGTCCCGATCGCGGATGCGAGGGCCGCGAACATCAAAGCGAAACCGTACCGGAATATGTTCATGATCTGTCCCTCGATTCCGCGTTACGCGAAGTAGCCGTACAGGAACTTGGCCTTTCCTGCGGCAAGGACGTCCTCGGGCCTCAGGGCCGAGTCCCCGCAGGGCTCGTCGTTTACCAGGACTCCGGCGTCCGGCCCCGCCGGCCGTACATAGACCTTGCCCTTTTCCAGGAACACCGTAGCGTGGACGCCCCGGACTCCGGGATACCCGGCCAGAACGATGTCGCAGGCCGCATCGGATCCGATCGTGGTAGTTCGGCTCAGCACCGGGTACTCCTTGCCCTTAAGGGGACCGTTCAACAGCTTCAGGGTTCCGGCCTGGAACCGGTTTTCGAAGAGGCTGTAGAACAGGGCCAGCAGGAAGCCGAAGGCCGCCAGGCCCGCCAGAAGGGACCACCTGCCCCCGGGAGCCAGGACCTGGAGGGTCGAAAGGATCGCCCCTCCCGCAAGGCCCCCCGCCAATCCCCCCAGGAACCCTACCAGGAGCTTCCGGCTCGAGCGCGCCCGGATTCCTTCGATCATAGTCAGGAAGGTGCCCGCGATGGCCCAGGCGATCCCGTTGGCCGCCGCGAGCCCAGGACCCAGACGGGAACTGTTCGTCCGGAACAGGGCGCCCCCGGCCAGGAACAAGAACAGCTGTCCAGCCAGGACGCCCAGAGCCCCCGAGGCCGCCCCGAAGAGGGCCCCGAATCCGGAGCCCCGGAAAGCCTTTTTCCTGGAAGATACGACGATGCCCTCGAAGGAACCGAAGAGGGCTCCGAAGACAAGGCCCAGACAGGCGCCCTGGGCCAGGGTAAAGGTCAGGTAGCTCGGGAATGCGGCCTGGACCCGCTGGATCGTCAACAGAACGGGCCAGAGCATCAGGGCTCCCAGGATTCCCAGGGCCGTCATGATACCGCGCTTGAACGTCAGGGACATAGATCACTCCTCTGTGCCGGGGTCGAACTAGGTCGGTCGCTTATCCGCCGCCCCGGCCTCGGTCGGTCATTCGGAACGCCCGGCCAGAGGCACCAGTCGGGCCTCGAGGCGCAAACGCTCCTGGGCGTTTGCGATGCGCAGGGAAAAAGTCTCCGGGGCGTATCCCGGGGCTTCGGCCCGGAACTTCCAGACCGCCCCGCTGGTAAGATCCCCGGCCTCCAGGTCCGTCAAGGGCTTCCAGGTCCCCCGGTGATAGATCGAGAAGGTCGCCGTCCCCAGCTCCGCGCCGGACAGGGCATCCCGGGCCGCGGTCAGCACCGTCAGGGGTCGCGGCAACCGATCCTCCAAACGGAACTGCAGGGTGACCACCCCGTCTTGGCCCGGGGCGGCCTTGGAGTAGGGAGTCAGGAGGAAGGACTCCCAATACAGGTCCTGGTCCGCGGTCAGCTTGACCCGATAGGGTCCCGGAGCCAGGAAGAGACGGTTTGATACGAAGGTGTGGAACGGATCCGCGCTTTCCGTTTCCGCGGAGGTGAGAACGATCCGGACCCCCTCGACTTCGGGGATCTCCTTGCCGTCGTTATGGAAGAGCCGGGCCCGCAGGAAGATGTCCTGGGCCTCCGCCTGGGATTTCGGAACCCGCACCACCAGTCGGAGCTCCCCCCAGCGGTCCGGCATCAGGTACCGGTACGCCAGGCCCTCGGTCCACCCGTACCACGCCCCCGCTCCCAGGCCCGCGAGGAGGATCAGCACCGCCGCCAAGAGGAATCGTTTCCGTGGGGCCGGCCGGTACCGGGGCTCGTCCTGGCACTTCCCCGCTACCAAGTCCGCAAGAACGGACCGGATCGACTCCGCGGAATAGCGGGACAGGAATTTCTCCACCCTCTTGATGACTGCGTCCATGGTCTGGAAACGCTTGCGGGGATCCGGCTTGATCAGTTTCTTGATGAGCTTGTCCACAAAGGGCAGAACCCTGGGATTCACCTTGCCCGCGGGCCTGTACCGGCCCTTCTGGATCAGGACCACGGTTTCCGGGGCGAAGTTCCCGGGGTACGGCTTCTTTCCGGTCACCATCTCGTAGAGCATGATCCCCATGGCGTAGATGTCCGCCCGGCGGTCCACGTTCTTGGAGTTCTCGATCTGCTCCGGAGGCATGTACGAGGGAGTCCCCAGGGTCATTCCCTCCTTGGTCAGCCCCGGGTCGTCTTCCTCCTCGGAGGCCGCGATCCCGAAGTCCGCCAGCTTCACCTCCCCCTTTCGGGAGATCAGGATGTTCCCGGGCTTGATGTCCCGATGGATCACGCCCATCCCGTGGGCGTACTGGAGGGCCCGGCAGGCGTCCAGGAAGATCACCAGGGCCAGTTCGCTGGACAGGCTCCTCTGGCGCTTGATCAGCTGATCCAGGGACATTCCGTCTACGTACTCGAGGACGATGTAGTGGGAGCTGCCTTCCTTGAAGTGATCGAAGACCCGAACGATGTGGTCGTTCTTGAAGTCCATGAGGATCCGGGCTTCCCGCTTGAAACGCTCCGTAAGCGTCGCGCTGCCCCGCATAGTCAGCTTCTTGATGATCACGTGGCGCTTCAGGGTCGGGTGAAGGGCCTTGAACACGGCCCCCATCCCCCCCTTCGCGACCAGGGACTCGATCGGGTACTTTCCGATCATCTCCGGAAAAACGGCCATACCGAACTCCTACCTTCTCCCGGACTCCTTCGAGCCGGGTTCGCGGACCGTTTCAGGTCCTCGCTGATGTTCCGGATCTCTCCGATGTCCAGGTCCGGATCGAAATCCCGGCCCGGCATGATCCAGGCGGCCGAAAAGCGGTCCGGGTTGTGGATCTGCAGATGACGCCCCCCGGACAATTCCCGGAACGCCCCCCGCACGATCCGGTGGCCCGTGAAGTACCGGGCCCCCGGGACACCCGGGAGAAACCGGTCCAGCAAAGCGGGCACGGCCCGGGGGTCGGCCTCCCCGTTGTCCGTCCAGGTGAGACCCAGGATCGTGTCCGGGTCCAGCCGGGCGTCGATCAGCTCCCGCTCCGTATAAGCCCTCCGAGGCTCCGCATGGGAGGCGAGAAACCGGGGACCCGCCGCGAACAGGGGTAGGCGTCTCTCGAACCCCGCGTAGCCCTCCAGGAAATCCCGGCCGTAGAACCGTTCGAGCCAGGACGTGACCATCATCCCCTCCAGGGCGAACTTGCGGAAGGGATGGTTTCCGTTTCCCTCCTCGTTCAGGACGTTCTCGTGGTTGCCCTTGAGAAAGTGGAATCGCTCCGGGAACGCCGTCTTGCAGACCAGGACCATCTCCATCAGGGCCAAACTCTCCCTCATCTCCTGGTCCATGGCCCGGTGCCGGGCCCAGCCCCCGACGAATTCCTGGTAGGCCCGCTTCCACCTGTCCGCCGCCCGGGCTTCGGCGTGGAATCCGTCCCCTAGGCAGAGAATCTGCAGGGTCCCCTCCCCCAGGGCGTCCAGGACCGTCCGGCCCTCCGGCAAGGGCTGCAGAAGGACGCTAACCAGAAAGTCCTCCCGGGCGTGAAGGTCCGGCAGGAGGATGGTCGGGGCGTCCCCGGCCAAGCGCACCAGCCCCCCGGGCCGACCCCGGGAATCCGTCGGCCGGTCGGGGCCGCCCTCGGAATCCAGGGCGGCCGAGGCGGCCTTTAGCCTTCCCAGGTACTCGTCCCGGTCGGGCAGGCCCCGGCGCAGGAAGGCTGCCAGGACGGCATCTCGAGCGGACTGGTTCAAGGCTTCCGGCCTATTCGATGACGGTTTTGTTCACTTCCACGAAATCCTCGGCCAACTCCTGGGAGACCTGGGTCAACAGGGCCTCCTCCTCCGGGGCGGTCAACTTGGCCTTGGCCACCGCGATCTTGAAGACCGGGGAACTCGACTTGATCGGACCCTTCTCGAACCGGGCCGGCTCGTCCGTCTCCAGGTCCGCCTCCAGGACCGAGGCCTCTTCGACGGCGGAGGCGGGGACGTCGGTCCGCATCCCGATGGAGGTATACTCGCAGCGGCGCAGACCCTCGACCTGGGGACCGATGTTGATCAAGGACCCCGAGTAGGTAAGGACCAGGGCTCCCCGGGCCTCGGCGCGGCCGAAAAAGGAAACCTCCTCCAGGTCGTTTCCGCTCAGGGCCTCCTCGAAGCAGGCCTTCTTTTCCAGCCATGCGTCCGCCATCATCTCGTAGGTCTCGGTTCCGGGCTGAAGTCCCGAAGTCTTCGCGATCTGCCGGATATGATCCTGGATGATGGGTTCCAAGGTTTCAAATGTGCTCATGGGTTCCTCCTGTCGAACCCAAGATACCGCATATTTTTGAATATTTCACGGTATTTTTCGAGAAAAAATGAAAAAGTGATGGATTTCGTGGTATACTAAGGTGGTAGAGGAAGGCCGCGGGGCCCCCTTTGACTTCTAAGCCGGGCGGCTTGTTCATCAAAGGGGTTCCATGCAGGGCTTCTACCATTCTCCGTCGAACGTTAGAAGCCGCGCCGGGTGTCCGACAAGAAATCGATGCATCGGGCACCCTGGCCCCGGGAGAGGGGGAGGGGATGAAGGAAGTCAAGTTCGAGGACCTTCCGGAAACGATCCGGAAGCAGCTATCCCTGTTGATCCAGGATTCGGGGCTCCCCGAAGACGAGGAGACCCGAAACCACCTGGCGCTTATATGGGACGAGAAATACAGGCTCTTCACGGGACAGGTAGGGTCCCTGGGCCTGGAGCTCGTTCAGAACCTCGACCGGGAAGACCCCCGGGGAGCCGTCCTGCTAACCTATTCCGGTTCCCTCATCAGCCTGGGGCCCCTAAGGGGCAAGAGCCGATGGCTCGAGTACGCGTCCATCAAGCTGCGCACGGACGTACCTGAACTCGTGCGGGGGGAAAAGGCCGGTCTGGCGGGTTCGATCCGATTGGACCAAGCGGCCGTATTCGAAGGCTGTCCCGTCAAACGGTCCTCCGCCCTCTTCCGCATCGCGGTCTGTCCCCAAGGCCTTTCGGCGGACGACCAGGAGCGGCGGATCCGGGAAGCCACCGTCTACCTGACGAACGGTTTCGTGAAGCTCAACCGCACCCACTCCCGGACGCCCGTCCCGGAGGTGGAGCAGTTCACCGCCAAGGCCATCATCGGCTACATCGCCAAGAAGAACGGAGTGACTCAGCTGGCCGCCCGGGGCCTCATCGAGGACTACCTCTCCATGGTGGAAACCGGAATGCTCTTGGGCGAACGGGTATCGGTCGGCAAGCTGGGGAGCGCATCCCTGCGGTACCAGGCCGCGAGAAAAGCCCGGCTTACCCGCAACCTGCGCACCGGGGAGGAGATCCTCATCCCCGCCAAACCCGCCTGCCTGGCACCTCGGTTCACGTTTTCCCAGGCGGTCAAGGATAAATGCGCCTCCGTGGATCCGACGCTCTTCGGCGCGGAGGAGGAGACCGAGGAGGACGAGGAGAGCTGAGGCCGGGGGGACGAAGCCGGGACCGAGGGGCCTCCGGACCCGGGCTACAGTCCGTCTCCGGGGACGAACCAGAGCCCCTCCCGGACGTAATGGATCCGCCGCTTCCAGGCCTCCGGCACGGCCTCGGCGCGGAGAACCTCCCCCATCACCACTCCGGAGGTTCCCTCCACAACGATCCGGGAGAGCCGGCACTCCATCCAGCCCGCTACCCCTTCGGGAATGCGGACGTCGATATCCCGGGCCGGGAAGGAGGCGATGCCCAGCTTGGCGTACTTGTCCACGTCGTGGCCCGAAATGGAGCCCCCCCGCTTCACGAGGTCCAGCTGGGCCCGGGTCGGCAGGGCCACGGCGAACTCGCCGGAGTCCGACAAGTCCGCGTAGGTGCGGTGCCCGGTGTCCAGCACCAGGATCAGTTTCGAGACGGGTTCGTAGTCCAGAGGACAGCACCAGGCTACGGGGGCCAAGTCATACCGACCGTCGGGTCCCCGCGTGCAGACGAGAACCAGCCCTCCCGGATTCTGCAGATAGTAAGCCTCGGATACGGGGATTTCCTTGTATTCCATCAGGACTCTCCAACACTGTCGGTCACCCGGCTATTCATAGGTACCGGAATTCCTGTCCACAGCGGCCGCCGCCCCATCGCCTACGAACGTCGGCGGCGGTCCCCCCGTTCCTTCCACCATGCCCGTCGCCGGCCGTTCCGAAGCCCGCCTCTCCCTGTGGTCCAGGAAAAGGAGGCCGGAAGCGGCCACGAGAGCCACCATCCCCAGGAGGATCCAAACGGGGCGTAGACCCGTCCATTCGATGAGTCGGCCGATGATCGGCGAGCTTATCGCAAAACCGAAGCCCCCGATCAACGGCAGGATGGCCTTGAACCGGCCGCGGTGGGACATCGGCGTGTGGTTGGCGACGTACACTTCCTCGTTCGTGGCGTTCACGATCTCGCCGAAGGTCCAGATCGCCGTGGAAACCAGGAACAGGGCGGGACTTCGGATCAGGGCGATCATGCCGAACCCGACGAAATACAGGAATCCGGCGATCGCAACGTTGACGATGGGTCGAAACCGTCGAAGGGCCGCCACCAGGGGGGCGTTGAACAGGATGACCAGGACGGCGTTCAAGGTCATCAGGATCCCGTAGAGGCGCGCTCCGCCTCCCGCGAAAATCCGCTCGAGCTGGAGCGGAAGGGCGAACCGGTGTTGCGCGTACACGAATCCGTACCAAGTCGTTATTCCGACGAAGATAACCAAAAAAGCCCTCGATCTCAGCGCCGAGAGCAGGCCTCCTTCGTGGGCTTTCTCGCTGGAATCGCTCTTCAGACTGTCCCGCAGTTGGCTCTCCGTCGGTCGAGTTTCCGGGATGAAGGCGATCACGAGAGCCAGGGACGCCAATACCGCGATCGCGTTTCCCCAGAACAGCCAACTCATGGCGTTCTCGAAGAGGAACCCCGCGATCAGGGGACCGAAGGCGAACCCGAGGTTGTGTCCCAGGTAGAGCAGAGAGAACGCGGCCTGGCGATTCTCCGGGGTCGTCAGATCCATGCTCATCGCGGAGCGGGCAGGATCCGTGACTCCGTCGAAAAACAAGCTGACCAGAACAAGCCACGGGACGAGTGGGTTCACGCCCAGAAATCCGCAGGGCACGAACAAAAGCCCGCATAACGCTTGGGACACGAGCATCACCCGCTTCCGTCCGAAGCGATCCGCAAGCCTGCCCCCCACCAGCGTTCCGGGGATGTACGCAAGGGATGCGAGGAGCAGGAAATCCCCCGCGGACCGCTCGCCCATGCCCAGTTTCTTCGTCAAGAACAAAGTCAAGAAGGGAAAGACGAAAATGCCGACGCCGTTCACGATCGTCGCCAGAAACATGGTATAGATGGAGGGCGGCAACCCGCGGTACAAGGAGAAGGACCTCAGCGCGGAACGGAGCATGCGGTACTATGGCATGACCGAAGCCGCAAAATCCAGACCCGGCCTTGTCTGGATCCGGATCCCGAGCCAAGACCCGAGAAAAGTCCCAAGCCAAGTTCCGAACGCCTCGATGCAGGCTCTTCGGTCCGCCCGAGGCATACTTCTCACCCTTTGCGGGCGATCATCTCGATTTCCACCATCGCGCCCAACGGCAGCTCCCGGACCCCCACCGTGCTTCGAGCCGGATACGGTGCATGGAATTGCGCGGCATACACATCGTTCATCGCCTTGAAATTCCGCATATCCGTAAGGAACACGTTGACCTTGACCACGTCGTCCAGGGACAAGCCCGCAGCGGCGAGCACGTGCTTCAAGTTTTCGAAGCATTGAGCCGTCTGCGCCTCGATGCCGCCCTCCACAAGCCGACTGGTTCCCGGTATCGCCGGAGTCTGACCGGACAGATAGACGAACTCGCCCGCCTGGACCGCGTGAGAATAGGGACCCACAGCTACAGAGCCTTGTGCGGTGAACGCTTTCCTGGACATACGACACCCTCCATAGGAATAGCGATCGCGTTCCGGAACCTCGAAAGGGATAAAGAACCAATGCTCCGTTCAGGCGGCTACGGAATCGACGAGCTTTTCAAGCATGCTTAGGGAAATCGCCCGGATATCCTCAACGATCCGATCCGCTGATGCCAGCGACTGGCGTCCGGAATTCGGATTCCGGTACCCGATAGACCGGATCCCGGCGGCCCGGGCCGCGGCAAGCCCGTTATCGGAGTCCTCGATCACGACACAGGCTTCCGGCTCCACACCCAAAAGCTCGGCGGCACGAAGGAACACGTCCGGATTCGGTTTGCCCCGGGCAACCTCTTCACCGCTCACGATACAGTCCACATATCTTTCCAGTGAATACTCATCCACGACAGCTTCGATATACGCCCTGCTGGAAGAGGAGGCGATGGCCGTCCGTATTCCGGCGGTTTTCAATTCCTTAAGCAGTTCGAGTATCCCGGGTATCAGGATCGATCCGGATTCCAGAAGCATCTCAAGATTCATCCTGTGTTGAAGCGCCTTCAACGAGTCGACGGATTCGAGGAATCCAAAACTCTTCTGCATCTCCTCCCACATAATCGAACTCGATATTCCGATAAATTTTTCAAGGTCCGAAGGCTTCAAATGGATCGATCGTTCCCTTAATATCCGTAAAACTGCTTCCGTGTGCAGCGGTTCGCTGTCGATTATCGTCCCGTCCAAATCAAAGAGTACAGCTTGCAGCATTCAGATTCTCCCCGAGGGAAGATAAGATGGAATTTTCGAAATAGTCCATAGTGTCGTAACAAGCGGCGCGGCTAGCCCGAATTTCTCACAATAAACAACGGGGTTTACCTTTTTTTCTTGTATAATATTGTTGTACCACCAACAAATGTACAAGTTGAAAGGAAACCCCGTATGAATACAGAGTGTAAGCAGTTTGAGTTCCAGCTGCAAGGGCTTCGGGGCAGAACGGTCGTCGTCCGGAATGACGGAGAGATC
>Ga0067045_1030017_pt1 | contig 17117 bp, 17 predicted proteins | sample TerdegcTABiofilm_FD_59184 | JGI IMG/M metagenome (GOLD analysis project Ga0067045, IMG submission 59184) | Combined Assembly of (Gp0054472, Gp0054536) Wastewater bioreactor microbial communities from Singapore -Terephthalate degrading...
GGCAGCCGCTTCTGGCGAAGCGTGGCCGATGGACAGGCCCGAGGTGCCGCCGGAGAAACGACCGTCGGTGAGCAGGGCGCAGGCTTTGCCCAGGCCCTTGGACTTCAGGTAGGAGGTCGGGTAGAGCATTTCCTGCATGCCCGGTCCGCCTTTCGGGCCTTCGTAGCGAATGATGACGATGTCGCCTTCCTTCACTTCGTCGGCGAGGATGCCGCGTACGGCGCTGTCCTGGCTTTCGAAGATCTTCGCGTTGCCTTCGAACACGTGGATCGACTCGTCGACACCGGCGGTTTTCACCACGCAGCCGTCCAGGGCGATGTTGCCGTACAGCACGGCCAGGCCGCCTTCTTGCGAATAGGCATGCTCGACACTGCGGATGCAGCCGTTTTCACGGTCGTCGTCCAGGGTGTCCCAGCGGGTCGACTGGCTGAATGCGGTCTGGGTCGGGATGCCCGCCGGGCCGGCCTTGAAGAAGTGGTGCACGGCTTCGTCGGTGGTCTGGGTGATGTCCCACTTGGCGATACCTTCGGCCATGGTCTTGCTGTGCACGGTCGGCAGGTCGGTGTGCAGCAGGCCGCCACGGGCCAGGGAGCCGAGGATCGAGAAGATCCCGCCTGCGCGGTGCACGTCTTCCATGTGGTACTTCTGGATGTTCGGCGCGACCTTGCACAGTTGCGGCACGTGGCGCGAAAGGCGGTCGATGTCCTTCAGGTCGAAGTCGATCTCGGCTTCCTGGGCGGCGGCCAGCAAGTGCAGGATGGTGTTGGTGGAACCGCCCATGGCGATGTCCAGCGTCATGGCGTTTTCGAACGCCTTGAAGTTGGCGATATTGCGCGGCAATACCGAGTCGTCGTTGTCGCCGTAGTAACGTTTGCACAGTTCGACGATGGTGCGCCCGGCCTGCAGGAACAGCTGTTCGCGGTCGCTGTGGGTGGCCAGTGTCGAGCCGTTGCCCGGCAACGCGAGGCCGAGGGCTTCGGTCAGGCAGTTCATCGAGTTGGCGGTGAACATGCCGGAGCACGAGCCGCACGTCGGGCAGGCGCTGCGCTCGTACTCAGCGACTTTCTCGTCAGATGCGCTGGAGTCGGCGGCGATCACCATGGCGTCAACCAGGTCCAGGCCGTGGGAGGCGAGCTTGGTCTTGCCGGCTTCCATCGGACCACCGGAGACGAAGATCACAGGGATGTTCAGGCGCAAGGCGGCCATCAGCATGCCGGGGGTGATCTTGTCGCAGTTGGAGATGCAGACGATCGCGTCGGCGCAGTGGGCGTTGACCATGTACTCGACGGAGTCGGCGATGATCTCGCGGCTCGGCAGCGAATAGAGCATGCCGTCGTGACCCATGGCGATGCCGTCATCGACCGCGATGGTGTTGAATTCCTTGGCCACGCCGCCAGCGCGTTCGATCTCGCGGGCAACCAGTTGCCCCAGGTCCTTGAGGTGGACGTGGCCCGGTACGAATTGGGTGAAGGAGTTGGCAATGGCGATGATCGGCTTTTTGAAGTCGTCATCTTTCATCCCCGTGGCGCGCCACAGAGCGCGAGCACCGGCCATGTTGCGACCGTGGGTGGATGTTTTCGAGCGGTAATCAGGCATGAAGCACTCCGGGCGGCTAATCAGGTATCAAAAGGGAAGTGAGCTTCTATTGACGTCTGGAACACTCAGAAATAGCCGGGTGTCCGGAAGTTGCCGAAAACTTTGCGGGATCGCCGCGCGCTTCAGCTTGAGCTCATAAACCCGCCGGGGGATGACTGGCGATGAATCGTTCGATTCTACACCGCTGGCGGCTGGAGGGAATGGCTGCAAGCATTCACAAGACGTTTGGCGACCACCTCCGTAGGAGCGAGCTCGCTCGCGATGAACCCGAGAACACCGCGGGGCATCAGGTTCCCCGCGTTATCGTTGACCACCATCGCGAGCGAGCTCGCTCCTACAGTATTAAATCCACATGGCATCCCACAGCGGATAGTCTCCAACTCGAGTCACAAGCCCGGCGCGCAAAGGGTTGGCGATGATGTATCGGGCGATGGCTTTCAGATCTTCCTCGCGACGCAAGGCCCGATCGAAGTAACCCTTTTGCCATAGCGTTTCGTGGCGACCTCTTTGCTGGTTGATGGCGCGAGCACTTCTGGATTTGGCCGCCTGCATCAGTCTCGGCAAATCACCGTTGTGCAATTCAACCAGCCAATGAAAGTGATCCGGCATGACGACCCAGGCTATTGAGGTGGCATTGCCGGCTTCATGAGCTCTTCTGAGTTCACTCACTAGCAAGCGTCCAACGTACAAATCATTGAAGATCGGTTGTCGTTCATGGGTGACAGCGCTCAGGTGATAGATACGACCGGATTGCGAGTGCCGACCTGTGCGTAATCGATGGGCTTTTGGCGTGTTGGACATTCCGTTGTCCTCTTCGGTGATGGGAAGAGAAAACGGTAGGCGTGGGGTGGGAGGTTGTCGCTTCGGCAGTGGATCAGAATGTGTCCTGCACCTGTAGGAGCAAGCGGGCGCTCGCTCCTACATAGGTTTTGCGTTATCAGCTGTTGGGCAACAGCCGGCAGGTGATGCTCTTGATGTAGCGTGTCTCGGCGATTGCCGGGTGGACTGGGTGGTCCGGGCCCTGGCCGCCGCGTTCCAGCAGCTGGATGTTGCGGTCCAGGTGGCGGGCGCTGGTCAGCAGGATGTTCTGCAGGTCATCTTCGGGCAGGTGCATCGAGCACGAGGCGCTGACCAGGATGCCGTCCTTGTTGAGCAGGCGCATGGCTTGCTCGTTCAGGCGACGGTAGGCGCCTTCGCCGTTCTTCATGTCTTTCTTGCGTTTGATGAACGCCGGCGGGTCGGCCACGATCACGTCGAAACGCTCTTCGCTGGCTTTCAATTCTTTCAGGGCTTCGAACACGTCGCCTTCGATGCAGGTCATCTTGTCGGCGAAGCCGTTCAACGCAGCGTTGCGCTCAACACCGTCGAGGGCGAAGGCCGAGGCGTCGACGCAGAACACTTCGCTGGCGCCGAATGCCGCAGCCTGAACGCCCCAGCCACCGATGTAGCTGTAGAGGTCGAGGACGCGCTTGCCTTTGGCGTACGGGGCCAGGCGGGCGCGGTTCATGCGGTGGTCGTAGAACCAGCCGGTTTTCTGGCCTTGAATGACCGGCGCTTCGAACTTCACGCCGTTCTCTTCCAGGGCTACCCACTCCGGCACCAGGCCGAACACGGTGTCGACGTAGCGCTCGAGGCCTTCGGCGTCGCGCGCGGCGGAGTCATTCTTGAACAGAATGCCGCTCGGCTTGAGCACTTGGGTCAGCGCGGCGATCACGTCGTCTTTATGGGTTTCCATGGTCGCCGAGGCGATCTGCACCACCAGGATGTCGCCGAAACGGTCGACGACCAGGCCCGGCAGCAGGTCGGAATCGCCGTAGACCAGGCGGTAGAACGGCTTGTCGAACAGACGCTCGCGCAGCGACAGGGCGACGTTCAGGCGGTGCACCAGCAGCGACTTGTCCAGTGGCAGCTTGATGTCGCGCGACAGCAGGCGGGCGCAGATCAGGTTGTTCGGGCTCATGGCGACGATGCCCAGCGGCTTGCCACCGGCGGCTTCCAGGATCGCCTGATCGCCGGCCTTGAAGCCGTGCAGCGGGGTGGCGGCTACGTCGATCTCGTTACTGTAGATCCACAGGTGGCCGGCGCGCAGGCGACGGTCGGCATTGGCTTTGAGGCGCAAGCTTGGCAGGGACATGACGTCGCTCCAGAAAAAAGAGCGGGAGTATACCCTGTTGTGCAGCCGTTGGCGGGCTCACCGGATGGACTGCGGCAGCGGTTTGAGGTGTCGGCCACCTGCGCTTAAGGGTTAGAATCGCCGCCTGCCCAGAGTGAGTACTTATGTCCCAAGAGCTATCTTCCGAACAGATTCAGCAGGCCCTGCAAGGCATCAGTGTTCCGCCTCAACCGCAAATCATGGTGGATTTGCAGATGGAGCAGTACATGCCGGACCCGGACCTTGAAGTGATCGCGAAGCTGATCTCCCAGGACCCGGGTCTCTCCGGCGCGCTGTTGAAAATCGTCAACTCACCGTATTTCGGCCTGAGCAACAAGATTGCCTCGATCCAGCGGGCGGTGAACCTGCTGGGCAGCCGCTCGGTGATCAACATGATCAACGCGCAGTCGATCAAGGGCGAGATGAATGACGACACCATCGTCACCCTCAACCGTTTCTGGGACACGGCGCAGGACGTGGCCATGACCAGTCTCAGCCTGGCCAAGCGCATCGGCTCGCAAGCGGTGGACGAAGCCTATGCCCTGGGGCTGTTCCATGACTGTGGCGTGCCGCTGATGCTCAAGCGCTTCCCCAACTATATGGCGGTGGTGGAGCAGGCCTATGCCAACGCCGGCGTCGATTGCCGGGTAGTGGACACGGAAAACCATGCCTTCAACACCAACCACGCGGTGGTCGGCTACTACACGGCCAAATCCTGGCGCCTGCCGGAACATGTGAGCCACGCCATCGCCAATCACCACAACGCCCTGGCGATCTTCAGCGACGAGTCCTCGCGCAACAGCCAGTTGAAGAACCTGCTGGCGATCCTCAAGATGGCGGAACACATCTGTGCCTCTTACCGGGTGCTGGGCAACCAGACCGAAGACCACGAGTGGGACAGCATCGGCCACCTGGTGCTCGATTATGTCGGCCTCTCGGACTACGACTTCGAGAACCTCAAACAGACGATCCGTGAGCTCGGCGCGCACCATTGAGCGCCGAACCTTTCCTGAGCCGAGTACGCCATGCCTGAATTGCCGGAAGTCGAAACCACCCGCCGCGGCATTGCGCCCTACCTGGAAGGCCAGCGCGTCAGCCGGGTCGTGGTGCGTGAGCGACGCCTGCGCTGGCCGATCCCCGAGGACCTCGATGTGCGCCTGTCCGGGCAGCGCATTGTGCTGGTGGAGCGACGTGCCAAGTATTTGCTGATCAACGCCGAGGTCGGCACCTTGATCAGCCACCTGGGCATGTCGGGGAATCTGCGCCTGGTGGAGATCGGCCTGCCGGCGGCCAAGCATGAGCATGTGGACATCGAGCTGGAGTCCGGCCTGGCCCTGCGCTACACCGACCCACGCCGTTTCGGGGCGATGCTCTGGAGCCTCGACCCGCTGAACCACGAACTGCTGCTGCGCCTGGGGCCGGAACCGCTGACTGACCTGTTCGACGGCGAGCGCCTGTTTCAGCTGTCACGTGGGCGTTCGATGGCGGTCAAGCCGTTCATCATGGACAACGCGGTGGTGGTGGGGGTCGGCAATATTTATGCGACCGAAGCGCTGTTCGCCGCCGGGATCGACCCGCGCCGCGAGGCCAAGGGCATCTCCCGGGCGCGTTACCTGAAGTTGGCGATCGAGATCAAGCGCATCCTGGCCGCCGCCATCGAACGCGGCGGTACCACCTTGCGCGACTTTATCGGCGGAGACGGCCAGCCGGGGTATTTCCAGCAGGAACTGTTCGTCTATGGCCGGGGCGGCGAGGGCTGCAAGGTCTGCGGGACAGAACTTAGAGAAGTGAAACTGGGGCAGCGAGCGAGTGTGTTTTGCCCCAGGTGCCAGCGATAAGCCTTAGGCCTTGCCGGTAATGATCCGGTACTTTTCCATCAACTGTTCTTCAGTTTCCGGATGGGCTTCGTCCAGCGGAATGCAATCGACCGGGCAAACCTGCTGGCATTGCGGTTCGTCGTAGTGACCGACGCACTGGGTGCACAGGTTCGGGTCGATCACGTAGATCTCTTCGCCCTGGGAGATGGCGGCGTTCGGGCACTCGGGTTCGCAGACATCGCAGTTGATGCAATCGTCGGTGATGATCAGGGACATTGGGGACTCCAGCCAGGGTCGTCGGCCCGGGCATCTGAAAACTAATGCGCACAATTGTGCCGCATTGACGCTGTAGGAGCGAGCTTGCTCGCGAAAAACGTCAGGGCGCTGTGTACTTTCTGATAGCGCTGCGTAATCGTTGACGTTTTTCGCTGGCAAGCCAGCTCCTACAGTCGGGGTCTATTTCTTGAACCGGAGTGTAAGAGCATCGGCCACGGCCGGGTGGACGAATTTGGTGATATCGCCGCCCAGGGCCGCAATTTCACGAACCAGCGTCGAAGATATAAACGAATAGCGCTCGGACGGCGTCAGGAACAGGCTTTCCACGTCCGGGGCCAACTGGCGGTTCATGTTGGCCAGCTGGAATTCGTACTCGAAATCCGAGACCGCACGCAAACCACGCAGGAAGACATTGGCATTCTGCTCTTTGGCGAAATGCGCCAGCAGCGTCGAGAAGCCGACGACTTCGACGTTCGGCAGATGTTTGGTGACCTCGCGGGCCAGCTCCACACGCTGTTCCAGGGGGAATAGCGGGTTTTTCTTGGGGCTGGCGGCGACAGCAATGATCACATGGTCGAACAGGCGCGCGGCGCGTTCGACCAGATCGCCATGGCCCTTGGTAATAGGGTCGAAGGTACCTGGGTACAACACTCGGTTCATCGCGTCGTCCTGGCGGGAATCCGTTGGGGAGTCGGATGGTATCGCAGCCTTCCCGGTCGGCCAAGTCGCCATTGGGCTAAGAACGCACTATAGATCCGGCGAATAAGCAGTTTTTTCATGGGTTTCGCAGGCGTTCAGCCAGTGCGCTCGCCAGTTGCGCGGTCAGCCCGTAGACCGATAGTTGTGGGTTGGCGCCAATGCTGGTGGGGAACAGCGAGCCGTCATGCACCGACAGATTGCGCAATTGATGATGCCGCCCGAGGCTGTCGGTCACGGCGTGGGCCGGGTCTTCACCCATGGCGCAACCACCCATGACGTGGGCACTGCCCAGGCGGGTGCGATACAGCTCCAGGCTCAGGCCGTCGATCAGGGTGCGGGCTTGCGCGAGGCTGTTCACGTAGCGCGCATCGGCGTGCATCGGCATGACGGCCTTGGCGCCCCCGGCGAACTGGATCTCGGCCATGCTGTGAAACGCCCGGCGCAGGCCGTCCCAGGCATAGTCGGAGACCTGGTAGTCGAGCACCGGCGTGCCATCGCTGCGTAACTCGACACTGCCGCCGCTGCTGTCCGGGTGGAAACCGTCACGCAGCAGGGCCAGCATGGCGTGGGTATGGGGCAGTTGCTGCATGTGCGCCGCGCTCTCGGCGCCGAAACCGCCGAGCAGGGTCGCCGCCAGCGCCGGGTGCAGCGGCGGCACTTCGAGCTTGTAGGACATTTTGCCGGTGGTGCCGTCCTGCCATTGAAAGTGGTCGGAGTAAATCGACTGCGGCGCACCGTAGAACGGGTTGATGACTTCATCGAACAGCCCGGCGGACATGTTCACCAGGTGCAGGAAAGTGCGTTTGCCGAGGCGTTCGTGGGGGTCGGGTGCCTTGGAGCGCAGCAACAGTGCCGGGCTGTTGATCCCGCCTCCGGCCAATACGTAGTGCCGTGCCTTGACGGTAATGGTGCGGCCAGTGGGCGCCACGCAGCGCTCATCCATGGCCACGCACAGCAGGCCGGTGACCTGGTCGTCCTTGATCAACAGCTGTTCGGCGCGAGCCAGGTACAGCAGCTCGCCGCCTTTTTCCAGCGTCGCGGGAATGGTAGTGACCATCATCGACTGCTTGGCATTGGTCGGGCAGCCCATGCCGCAATAGCCGAGGTTCCAGCACCCGCGCACGTTGCGTGGAATCACGTGCCAGCTGTAGCCGAGTTGCTCGCAGCCTTTCTTGATCACTTCATTGTTGGCATTGGGCGGCACCAGCCAGGGCGCGACGCCCAGGCGTTGTTCCATTTTTTCGAACCAGGGCGCCATGTCCGTCGGGCTGTGGCCCTTGACGGCATGCTCCCTGGCCCAGTGTTCGAGGGTCTGTTCGGGGGTGCGAAAGCTCGAGGTCCAGTTGATCAGTGTCGTGCCACCCACCGCGCGGCCCTGGAGGATGGTGATCGCACCGTCCTTGCTCATGCGGCCGATGCCCTCCTGGTAGAGGTTGGCGTAGGCCTGGTCTTCGAGCATTTTGAAGTCGCTGCTGGTCTTGAGCTGGCCTTCCTCGATCAGCAGCACTTTGTAGCCGGCCGCACTGAGGATCTCGGCCGTGGTGCCACCGCCCGCGCCGCTGCCGATGATGGCGATGTCGGCTTCCAGGGTCAGGTCATTGGCCAGTTGTGAGCCGTTGTAGGTTTTCCAGCCGCGGGCCATGCCTTCGCGGAACGGATCGGGTACGGGCATCTGGGGCTCTCTTATATTTATGAGGTGGTGAGGGGCGTGGATCTCAGACCTTCGGTGGTCCGGGATAGCCGCAATGGGCCCACGACTCGGCGCGGCTGTACCAGGCCATCATCACCAGTTGCAGGATCGAACTGTGGCCCATGCGCAGCAGGCTTAATGAGCTGTTTTGCCAGCGTTGCAGGAAGTGGCGGATGGCCTCGCTGCTGGCATTTTCCCAACTGCCCCAGATTCCGGTCAGTGGCCCACGGGTGACCGACATGCCCAGCACGTCGAACAGTTGCTGAGTCAGCTTGAGCATTTGTGGCGACAGGTGATCGAGGCCGTGGTCCAGGCTGCGCAAGGTTTGTTCAGTGGCGGCGGGGAGTTTTTCGGCCGCCACGGTGCCCTCGAGCATCACCGGCAACAGCGCCCGCAAAAAACCCAGGTCACTGTCGCGGATAATTGCAAAACCGTTGGCCGGGCTGCTGGCCGAGCAACCGCTGAGGCTGGCGCCCAGGCCCGCGGTGGCGAGGAAGGCGGTGGCGCCGAGGCTGAATTTGAGCAGGCCGCGCCGGGACAGCGCGGGGGCATCGTAAAAGCGTGGGTTCATTATTGTTTTTACCCGGCAGTGAAGAGTCAGCGGATGAACAGTTTCTGGATCAGTTTCTGGATCGACTTGCCGTAGGGTGGGTAGATCAACTTGGCCGCGTTGAAGCGCTGCTTGATCAGCACGCCCTTGGCTTTGCTGAACGTCAGGAAACCTTCCCGGCCGTGGTAATGGCCCATGCCGGAAGCGCCGATGCCACCAAACGGCATGTCGTCCTGGGCAACGTGCAGCAGGGTGTCGTTGAGGCAGACGCCGCCGGAGTGGGTTTCCTGGAGTACGCGATTCTGTTCGGCCTTGTTGTAGCCAAAGTAGTAAAGCGCCAGTGGACGGGGCCGTTGATTGATGTAGGCAAACGCCTGGTCCAGGGTCGTGTAAGGGACCACTGGTAGCAGCGGGCCGAAGATTTCATCCTGCATCACGATCATCTCGTCGCTGACGTTCAACAGCACGCTGTGGCCCATGCGTCGATCCTGGTCTTGCTCGAACAGCGGGATCACCTGCGCGCCCTTGGCGCTCGCGTCACTCAGGTAACTGTGCAACCGCGCCAGTTGGCGTGGGTTGATGATGGCGGTGTAGTCCGGGTTGTCCGCCAGGGTCGGGTAGAAGCCACGCACCGCCTGGCGATAGGCCTCGACGAAAGACTCGACCCGGTCCTGCGGCACCAGTACATAGTCGGGAGCGACGCAGGTCTGCCCGGCGTTCAGGGTCTTGCCGAAGGCGATGCGTTCGGCGGCATCCTTGAGGGGCACGTCGTGGGAGACGATGGCCGGGGATTTGCCACCCAGTTCCAGGGTCACCGGTGTCAGGTTTTCGGCCGCCGCGCGCATCACGTGTTTGCCAATGCTGGTGGCGCCGGTGAACAGCAGATGGTCGAACGGCAGTTGGGAAAACGCCACGCCCACGTCGGCCTCGCCCAGCACCACGGTCACCAGGTCCTCGGGAAAGATCTGGCCCAGCAGGAATTTAAGCAGCTTGCCGGTGGCCGGGGTGGATTCGCTGAGTTTGAGCATCACCCGGTTGCCCGCCGAGAGGGCGCCGACCAGCGGGCCGATCGCCAGGTACAACGGGTAGTTCCACGGCACGATGACCCCGACCACCCCCAACGGTTGGTAGACCACCTTGGCCTTGGCCGGCTGGAAGGCCACGCCCACTTTGCGCGGTGAGGCTTTCATCCAGCCCTTGAGGTGTTTGCTGGCGTAATGGATGCAATGCAGGCTCGGCATCAGTTCGGCGAGCAGGGTTTCATCGGCGCTGCGGTTGCTGAAGTCTTCGCTGATCGCGTCGATCAACTTCTGGCGCTGGTCACTCAGGACGTCGCTCAACACCTTGAGCCACATCTGGCGCTGGGCCGCGGGCGGCATCGGGTTGGCCGCATACGCCTGGCGCTGGGCGGTAAACAGGTTGTGAAGCTCACTCAATGGCTGCTGGGAGTCTTGCAGGTAGGCAATTTCGGCGGTCATGGTAGCTCCAGGTTTTTTTTGTAATGGGGAAGTTTTTAGAGTCTATGCTCTAAAAAGTCAAATGACTTCCTCGGGAAGCGATGATTTATCCGCCGACGGATAGGTCGTAAGATGCCCGCAACGCACAGCAGAATTAAAGCTCAAACCATGGCCCCACGAATAAAAACCAGCGAGCGCATCGTGCAGAACAGCCTGGAGCTGTTCAACCAGCAGGGTGAGCGCAGCATCAGCACCAACCATATCGCCGCGCACATGGAGATATCCCCGGGCAACCTGTACTACCACTTCCCTAACAAGCAGGCGATCATCGCCGTGTTGTTCAGCGAGTACGAGGCCCTGGTGGAAAGCTTCCTGCGCCCGCCGCAAGGGCGCGCCGCCACAGTCGAAGACAAGCGCTACTACCTGCAGGAACTGCTGGATGCGATGTGGCGCTACCGGTTTTTGCACCGCGACCTGGAGCACCTGCTGGACAATGATCCGGAGCTGGCGGCCCGTTATCGACGTTTCTCCCAACGCTGCCTGATCCAGGGCACGGCGATCTACGCCGGTTTTGTCGAGGCGGGCATTCTCGCCATGAACAAGGTGCAGATCGAATCCCTGACGCTCAACGCCTGGATCATCCTGACGTCCTGGGTGCGTTTTCTGTGCACCACCCGGGAAAACTCCAGCCACCTCAGTGAACAGGCCATTAAACGCGGCGTGTACCAGGTGCTGGTGCTGGAAGCCGGGTTTGTCACCGAACAATCGCGCGAGGAAATCGACGCCCTGTTCGAGGAGTTTTACGTGCCGCTGGGCCAGGCCCTCGAAGAAGTGCAGTAGGATCGCGCCAAGACTTACCTCACAGGAGCCCGCTATGCCCATCGCGCAACTGATCAGCCCCCTTGCCCTGGACCAGAAAAAGGATCAGGCCGCTCTGGTGATCCTGGATTGTCGTTTTGCCCTCGAAGACCCGGATTATGGCCAGCGCAGCTATGCCGACGGGCATATCGCCGGCGCCTCGTTTGCCGATCTGGAGCGTGACCTCAGCGGGCCGGTGATCAAGGGGGTCACTGGCCGTCACCCGCTGCCGGACCCCCAGGCCCTGATCGAGCGCCTGCAAGCCTGGGGCATCGGTAACGACAGCCAGGTGGTGCTGTATGACGACGGTCCCGGTGCGTATGCGGCCCGGGCCTGGTGGTTGCTGGCGTGGCTGGGCAAGCGTGATGGCGTGTTTATTCTCGACGGTGGCCTCAAGGCCTGGCACGCCGCCGGCCTGCCGCTGAGCCTGGATGCGCCGGGCAATCACCGCGGCACGTTCAGCGGTGCCCCGGACGCGGCGATGGTCTTGAGCGCCGACCAACTGCAGCAACGCCTCGCCCGGCCGGAGCTGACCCTGCTCGATGCCCGGGGGCTGCCGCGTTTTCGCGGCGAGGTCGAGCCGATCGATCCGGTGGCCGGGCACATCCCGGGCGCGTCATGTGCGGCCTTCACCGATAACCTGGGGCCGGACGGGTGCTTTCTACCGGCTGCGCAACTCCAGCAGCGGTTTGCCGAGAAATTGGCGCAGCGCTCGCCGAGCGAACTGGTGGCGTACTGCGGCTCGGGCGTGACGGCTTGCCACAACCTGTTTGCCCTGTGCCTCGCCGGCTACCCGTTGGGGGCACTGTACGCCGGCTCGTGGAGCGAATGGATCACCGATCCGCAGCGCGCGATTGCCACCGGCGATTAAGCCTTAGAGCGGTAACTGCCCCAGCAGCCAGCGCAAGCCAAAGAACACGAGCATGCCGCCACCGATGGTCGCCAGCAGGTGGCGGGTGGTGGCTGCGATGGCAATGGCTGCCAACCCCGCCAACAGGTAGGCATTGTCCAGGGTCAGCGCCCAGTGCTGGCCATCGGGTAACAGCATGCCTGGCACCACGATGGCTGTCAGGACCGCCGTCGGCACGTAGTGCAGGCCCTGGCGCACCAGTGGCGGGAACTTCAGGTTGGGCCAGGCGAACAGGCTGTAGCGCAGCGCAAAGGTGATCGCCATCATTCCCAGAATCAGCCAGCCGTAACTCATGAGCGCAACTCCCTGGCGGGGTGTTGCTGCGTTTGGCGGCGCTCCAGCAGCACGCCCACGGCGATCCCGCTGAAAGCCGCGGCCATCAGGCCCAGTTTGTAGGGCCAGTGCAGGGTGGCCAGGGCCACGGCGCCGGCGGCCAGGGCCGCGGCAATTTGCGGCCGGTTGCGCAACAGCGGCACGACAATCCCGATAAAGGTCGCCAGCATCGCGAACTCCAGGCCCCAGCTCGCCAGGTCCGGCACTGCCTGGCCAAACAGCACGCCGGCCAGCGAACTGCCCACCCAGCAGGCATACAGCGAGCTGGCGACGCCCAGCCAGTACCACTGCGCCAGGGGCTTGTCGCCGTGCAGCAGGTAGAACCGCTGGACCACGGCAAAGGTTTCGTCGGTCAGCCAGAAGGCCAGGAGTAGGCGCCAGTGCTGCGGCAGGCGGCCGACATAGGGTTGCAGGGTGGCGCTGTAGAGCACGTGACGCAGGTTGACGATGAAGGTGGTCAACAGGATCACCAGCACGCTGGCGCCGGTGCCCAACAGACTGAGGGCGATCAGTTGTGCAGAGCCGGCATACACCAGCAGTGACATACCGACCGCCTGCCACAGGGTCAGGCCTGCCGCGCCGGCCAGGGTGCCGAAGATCAGGCCGAACGGCAGGATGCCCACCGCCATGGCGAAACTGTCGCGGATGCCACGGGAAAAAAGTTGCTGACGGGTCATGGAGACTCTCCTTGTGCCGGCATCTTGCGCGGCCTGACAAAGAGTTGTCTTGAACGATCTTGCAGATTTTCCTCGGTTTCTACGGGGCCATTCTGGCAGAGCGGTAGGCGCCAGGGCCGACGCCGTAGACCTTCTTGAATTGTCGGGTCAAATGGCTCTGGTCGGCAAACCCCAGTTGTGTGGCGACCGCCAGCGGCAGGCAGCCTTCGCGCAGTAGCGCCCGGGCCTGGGCGATGCGCTGTTGCATCAGCCAGGTGTGCGGCGGCATGCCGGTGGCGTGGCGGAACACTCGGGCGAAGTGGAAGGGTGACAGGTTGACCGCCGCCGCGAGCGCTTCCAGTGACGGCGGTGCCGCCAGTTGCGCATGCAGCAACTCCTTGGCCCGGGCAATGGCCCGGTGCTCCCGGCCCGGCTGCCCAGGCATGGCCACGGCGGCATGGCGTTGCAGCAGCGAAAGCATCATTTCCCGCCACAAGGTCTGCTGTTGCAGGGCGCTGGCCGGGCTTTCCAGCAAGCGGTGCAACTGGCAGAACCCGCTGACCAGGTCCGGGTCGCGATACAGCGTGGCGCCGAAGGCCGGCAAGGTGTGGGTGGGTAATTCGAGTTCGGCCAGCAGCCCGAGGATTTGCCCGTTGTCCGGGTAGAACGCGCGGTACAGCCAGCCATCCTCGGTGCCCTTGTGGCCGGTGTGCAGTTCGTCCGGGTTGATGACCACCAGGGTGCCGCTGCCGGCCAGGTGTTCGGCACCGCGATAACGGTAGCGCTGGGCGCCCGCCATGATCATGCCGATCACAAAACCGTCGTGCACATGGGGTACGAAGCGTTGCTCGATGTAGCGCGCCGACAGCAGTTCGACCCCGGCCAAAGGGTCGGTTTGCCAAAAACGGATCGACTCGCCCGAGTGGCTGTCCATGGCCTTACCCGCGACCTGCCTGGCTGAGCCACTGGGGGATGCGCCGCTCCAGGTAATAACCCGGAGTGCGCAGGCTGCCGTCGACAAAACCGACGTGCCCGCCCTTGGCCTGTAGCTCGAAGCGGGTGCACGCCGACAGTTCACTGGCTTCCGGCAGGCTGTGGGGGTAGACGAAGGGGTCGTCGGCGGCCTGGATGATCAGGGTCGGGGTGCGGATCTCGCCGAGGAAGTAGCGACTGGAGGCGCGACGGTAGTAGTCCTGGGCATCGGCGTAGCCGTGCAGCGGTGCGGTGACCCGACCGTCGAAGTCCCAGAAGGTGCGCATCTTGTCCAGCGAGCCGAGGCTGGCCAGGGTCGCGAGCCCTTCATGGCGCCCGTCCTGGAGAAACTGGCGCTGCTTGTTCTTGATGTAGGCCAGCATTTCGCGCATGAAGTGCGCCTGGTAGACCTTGGAGAAACCCTGCCCGATACGGTCCGCGCACTGGTCCAGGCGAAAGGGCACCGAGACCGCCACCGCGCCCAGCAACGGGCTGGCGCTGCCGGTTTCCCCCAGGTGCTTGAGCAGCACGTTGCCCCCCAGGGAGTAGCCGACCGCATACAGCGGGGCCAGTGGCCGCGTTGCCCGCAGGTGGTTGATCGCCGCCGCGAGGTCCTCGCTGGCACCGGAGTGGTAACTGCGTGGCAGCAGATTCGGTTCACCCGAGCATCCGCGCCAGTTCAGCGCGACGCTGGCCCAGCCTTGCGCGGCGAGGGCGCGTTGCAGGCCGGCGACATAGGGCGAATTGGAGGAGCCGGTCAGCCCGTGCAGCACCAGCACCAGGGGCGCGTCGACGCTGTGTGGGCCGTGCCAGTCGAGATCGAGGAAGTCGCCGTCGTCGAGCCATAGGCGTTCGCGCGGCCGCTCCAGGTGGGTGGTCTTGCGCCACAGCGGCCCCCACAGGGTTTGCAGGTGCGGGTTGCCGAGGCCGAATGCCGGGGTGAAGGGTTTTGCCGGTGCGGGTGAGGGTTGGGGCACGACGATCTCGTTGCTGCGGATGGACAAGGTGGCAGAACGAGGGGCCCGTTCTGCCGGTACAACTGGAAAACTAACTTGCCACAATCTGCTCCTCAGCGCGACACATGCCCAGGCCGGGTCGATCGACGGGTTCCGGCAAGGCTTGCTGAGTCGTGGTCGGCCCCAGCGTGACCACGCTCCAGCGCTCAGCGTTGTAGTGCCGGTTGAGTGCTGCCTTGATCTGTTCGACCGTCAACGATTGGGCCTGATGCGCGGAAAAATCCAGGTCGAAGGGCAACTCATGGCGGCTGATCTCAGACAGTCCGGAGAGGATCTGCGCATTGCTGGCACTGGCCAGTGCGGTACTGCCCAGGATCAGGCGCTTGGCGTCGTCCAGTTCCTGCGGGGTCGGTCCGGTGTGCAGGTAGTCGCGGAACAGGCGTTTGATCAGGGTCAGCGTGCCTTCACTGAATTGCGGTTGGGTTTGCAAATAGATAACGGTGGGATTGGCCCATTGCTTGTCGGCAGTGTCCATGGACACGCTGTAAGTCAGACCGCGTTTCCCGCGCAGTTCTTTCATCAGCCGCGATCCAAAGCTGCCACCGGCGAAGATCAGGTTGGCCACCCTGAGTGCAGCATAGTCGGGGTGCTGACGGCTGACGCCGGGTTGCGTCAGCACCAGGTGGGTCTGGCTCAGGGCGTGTTCAATATGCCGCGAGGCGGCGGTGGATGGCGTGACCGGGGCGTCCGGCACGGTCAGCGTGGTGGGTTTTGGCGGCAGGCTGTTGCTGATCTGCAGGCTCAGACCCTGCGCTTGCTCCAGGGTCAGGTCCCCGACCAGCGTGATCTGGGCGTTGTCGGCGTGGTAGTGGGCCTTATGAAAGGCCTGGACCTGTTCGCGCGTCAGGGTTGCCAGGTCCTGTGTCGTTCCGTAGGTCGCCTGGGCATAGGGGTGCCCGTTGAAGAGTAATTCCCTCATGCCCTGGAAAACTTGGGTCGCGGGGTCTTGCTGCTGGTACGCAAGGCGTTCCTGCAGCTCGTTCTTGACCCGTTGTAGGGCGTCATCGGCCAGCAGCGGCTGGCCGAGTATTTGTGCGAACAATTGCAGGGCCGGTTCACGCTTTTGCGGTGCGCTGAGGCTGCGCATCGAGAACGAGGTGCGGTCCTGGCTGATGCCCATGTCCAAGCGGGCCCCAAGACTGTCGAAGGTTTCATTGATCTGCGCCAGACCCATGCCCTGGATGCCTTCGTTCAACAGGCTGAACGTGGTAGCGGCCAGGGCCGGGTGTTGCGGATCCCTTGCACTGCCTGCGGCAAAGCTGACGAGCACGTCGAACATCGGCAGCTCCGACGTCTGGATAAACAGCACCTTGGTGCCTGCCAGGGTTTTCCAGGCCTGGATCTTCAGCGCCCGGGGGGCGGAGGATGGCGCCTTCAATTCGGCCAGTGATTGCAGTTTTGCCACCGGCGGGGTCGGAGTCTGGGCCTGAGCCGACAGGCAGCAGAAAACTGCCAGGCTGAGGAACGGCTGCGCATAACGTGAGAATCTGCACTTACCCATGGTTTTTCTCCGGCAGCAGATACGCCACGCTCAGGCGTTGTCGAGTCAAGTAGGTCGCGGCCGCCTGCTGGATATCCTTGGCGCTCACCTGGTTCAGTGCCTCGATGTCTTCATCCATGAGGCGCCATGACAGGCCAATGCTTTCCAGCGTGCCCATGCGCACGGCCTGCGATTCGATGGAGTCCTGCTCATACACCTGGTTGGCAATCAGCACGGTGCGCGCGCGCTCCAGTTCTTCCGGGTCCAGGGGGGTGGTTTTCAGGTGTTCAATCACCTGCCAGATACGCGCCTGAGCCTGGTCCAGAGTGATCTGCTGATGGGTGTTGAGTTGAGCGCTGAGTAACAGCAGGCTGTCGCCACGGTTGAACGGGTTGTACCCGGAGGAGATCTGGGAGAACAGTTCTTCATTGAATTGCAGGTGCTTTTTCAGGCGAGCGCTGTTGGACCCGGCCAGCAGTATGTCGAGCAACCGCAGGGCCTGCACCGTACGCCGGTCGGGCGCAGTGGTCAGGCTGGGCAGGTTGAAGCTCATGAGCAACTGCGGCGCATGAATGGCTTGGTGCAGGGTGATGGTCCGCTCGCCCGGCTCGGCCAGTTCCAGGGGGGCGTACACCTCGGGCAGGGTCTTGCGGGG
>Ga0067045_1030019_pt1 | contig 17105 bp, 17 predicted proteins | sample TerdegcTABiofilm_FD_59184 | JGI IMG/M metagenome (GOLD analysis project Ga0067045, IMG submission 59184) | Combined Assembly of (Gp0054472, Gp0054536) Wastewater bioreactor microbial communities from Singapore -Terephthalate degrading...
GACGTGCCTTTGACTGTAATGCAATCCCTGCCTCTCAACGGGCTGATCGTCGTATCTTCACCGCAAGACCTTGCCGTCATGATTGTGAGCAAGGCAATTAAGATGGCCCAATTAATGAATATTCCCATACTTGGCCTGGTTGAAAATATGAGTTATGCCGTTTGCCCTCATTGCGGCGAAGAATATGAGTTGTTTGGACCTAGTCGGGGCAAAGAAGTAGCCCAAAAATTCCAGATACCTTTTATTGGCGGCTTGCCGGTTGATCCCAATTTCTCAAAGCTCTGTGATCAAGGTAAAATTGAAGAGTATGAGAGTAACCTTTTTGCCAATTTTATCCCTGAAAATTTGACTCAATAGAAATCTGGTTTAATAAAACCCGTTTTGGCATAAGGTATTTTCACAATATGGTAATTTTTTGGGGGGAGTTTAATGAAACCAATAGTAGATAGTGAAACATGCGTAGCTTGCGCCATATGTTATGATGAGTGCCCTGCGGATCCAAAGGTATTTGAAATAAGCGATTTTGCCAAAGTCGTTCATCCGGAAGCCTGTCTGGGATGTATGACTTGTGAGGAAAGTTGTCCTACAAGTTCGATCACATTAACTGAATAACAAATTGAAATAGGGGTCGAAATACAACCTGCTTTTGTGCACCGAGCAATTGGGCAGCATTTTCGCCCAATATTTAGGGACTCTACTTTCTGGCTGAGTAATACCTGGCGAGGGAAATCAGTGCTATTAAAAGTGGGGAGGAAGTGAAAGATGATTGATCTGACCTTTCCGGGGAGAAACCTGGTTCTTGTTGAACAGGTCATGGTAAATTCAATAATTAAACCTTGACAAAACCAATAGAATGGACAGAGTAAGTGTTTAAGGGGTAAATGCCTGGAGGGGTGATAGATTTTCGGGCAAGACGAAAAGTTGCTAACTATCCTCTCTGATAAAAACCCGAAGTCCTGCCCTATTTCTCAGCTTACCACACGGAGAAGTTAAACGGTGAAAATACGTTCGGCTTTTCCGTTTCTTTTCTTATGGGAACTCGGTTACTTGGTTTTATATACGGAAGGATTATGAATTGCGAAGGAACTAATTTATTCTTGACATAAAATAATTACCAGTACATAATTGCTATAATAAACATTGTTTTACCATGATGAACATTATTGAGTATTGACTTTTTTCATAAATAGTAAAATAAGGAGGGTGTTTACAATTGGTAAGGAATTATAGCCTAATCATGATGTTAATATTTGTTCTCGCCCTGGCTACCGGGTGCGGTTCCACCGGCCAAAGCCCAAAGGCTTCCTCCGGCGCTGCAAAAGATCAGGCTGTTGAGAAAAAGAGCCTTCTGGTATATAGTGGAGCCGGCTTGCGCAAACCAATGGATGAACTGGGAAAGATGTTTCAAGAAAAAACCGGTATTACCATTCAATACACCTATGCCGGGTCAGCTCAGTGTGTTAACCAGATCCTGACCACAGATAAAGGAGATGTTTTTTTACCAGGTGACAGCGCGGAGTTAAAAACAATTATTGAAAAAGGCATGGTGAGCGCCCAAAAACCACTCGTCTTACACGTGCCGGTCCTTGCAGTCCCTAAAGGCAACCCGGCCGGTATTGCCAAACTTGAGGATTTGATCAAACCCAACATTAAGATTGCTCTGGGCGACCCAAAGGCGAATCCAATAGGCAAACTTTCAGACGAAATACTGATGGATAAGGGTATTCTGGAAAAGGTTGAAAAAAACGTGACTGTACGGACCGCCACAGCAAATGAACCGCTTACTTATTTATTAATGAGGCAGGTAGACGCGGCAATTATCTGGGAAGATAACATGGTGGGCAATGAAAATATTGAATTGCTTAATATTCCTGACTTTAACAAATACATTAAAACAGTTCCCGTCGTTATCCTTAAATGTTCCGCGGAACCAGAGCTTGCCGCTGAATTTGCAAATTTTGTTTCCAGCCAGGATGCTTTGATGATCTGGGAAAAATGGGGTTTTAAACCCGCTAACAGGTAAACAGATTATGAAGAGCAAATGGAAAACAGACAAATTTCATATTTTGATGTCCGGAATTACATATCTGATAGTATTGTTAACTTTTACCGCTGTGGCCACAGTAATATTTAAAGGTCTGCCGCATCTTGGACACGCCCTGGCCAACCGGGAAGTACAGTTTGCCATTAAGTTGAGCCTATATACTTCCCTGGTTTCAACCTTGCTCTGTATTGTAATTGCCGTTCCCATTGCCTATACCCTGGTCAGAGTCGAACTTCCGTTAAAGTCATTAATAAATAGTATCCTTGATTTACCCCTGGCGCTGCCGCCAATTGTATCGGGTGTCTGCCTGCTTCTGCTGTTCGGAGCGACAGGCTTGGGGAAGTGGCTTGAGGCAAACGGAATATCCTTTGTTTTTACAGTACAGGGGATCATTTTAGCCCAATTCTTTGTGAATCTCCCATTCATGATCAGGGTCATGAGATCAACTATTTTGGGGATTGATCCCCGGTTGGAGTTTGTGGCGAGGACCCTTGGTTGTACACCTGCTCAAACATTTATTAAAGTGACGTTACCTCTTTCTAAAAACGGTGTCATGGCGGGAACTGTCATTACCTGGGCAAAATCCCTTGGAGAATTCGGAGCCGTCTTGATGCTTGCCGGCGCAACCAGAATGCGTACGGAAACTCTGCCTATTTCAGTATTTCTGAACATGTCCACCGGAGACCTCGAATTGGCAATGGCGGCGGCCAATCTGCTGATCATTATTTCATTTGTTTCATTGTACATTTTTAATAAACTTGGAGGTGATATCGTTGGAAAAACCAGAGGTGTTTAACAAGCTGGCACCTTACCTACAGAACCTGTTGACAGATAAGGAACTGTCCTCAGCCAGCGTGCGTATTTCAGGCAAGGCACTAACGCCAAAAGAAGCAATCGGCTCTCCGGACAGAGATGATTTTCCCATTCGAAAAGGTAAGGAAAAGCTCATGCAGGCTGTTATTGACGGATTTGCAGGCCAGGCATATACTGATATGCCCGGAGAATTTGAAGGCGTCCTTGAAGAAATTTTTAGCTTCCCGCCAACTGATAACTACCGCAGGGCGGCTATTATAGCGACCTTATGATAAAATTAGTTGATTTATCCATAAACCTGGGTGATTTTTCTCTTTCGAAAATCAATTTAGAGATCCTGGAGGGAGAGTTTTTTACTATAATTGGTCCCACCGGCAGCGGGAAAACTGTCATCCTGGAAATTATTGCAGGTTTATACAAACCTGATTCCGGCAAGGTATTTTTACGGGGAACCAATGTGGAAAACGTACCGCCGGAGAACAGGGAAATAGGCTTTGTATATCAGGACTATGTTCTGTTTCCTCACCTGAACGCTTATAAAAATATCTCCTTCGGACTGCATTTAAAAAAGGTGGAAACTGAGAAAATAAAAAAGAATGTTATGAATATGGCGGAAATGCTGGGAATTGAGCATTTACTGAAAAGGTATCCCGGCACCTTAAGCGGTGGTGAGCAGCAAAGGGTGGCTTTGGCCAGGGCTCTGGTGATGAAACCCGACATCCTGCTCCTTGATGAACCTTTCAGTGCTCTAGATCCCAATACCAAGAAGTCCTTCTGGCAGGAATTAAAGAAAATTCATACTGACTCCGGATGTACTGTTGTCCATGTTACCCATGATTTTGAAGAAGCTTGCTTCTTGGCCGACAGGATAGGATTAATATTGAACGGAAAGCTGAAACAAGTAGGAAAACCGGATAATATTTTTAATAAGCCTAAGGATGAAGAGATAGCAAAATTTTTGGATATAAAAACAACTGGCTCTGTAGAAACACCTTTTACAGGCGCCGAATCAGCTTGAAGTGGCGCATTTTTAGCGACCCGGGGGGATATGTGTATGCGAAATCAACTTATTGTAATAAGAGGAGCCGGCGATTTGGCGAGCGGGGTGGCTCACAGACTTGTAAGAAGCGGTTTTCCGGTAGTCATGGTAGAATTGCCCAAACCGCTGGTTATCCGGCGTGCGGTTTCCTTTGCGGAGGCAATATACAGAAAAAAATTTGCTGTGGAAGGTGTGATAGCTGAATTAGCTGTGACTTTTGATGATATCTACAGGTTGCTGGAAGCGGAGAAGATACCTGTTATTGCCGATCCCGCCCAGTATCCTTTGAAAGCGCTCCAGCCGGCGGCGGTTGTTGACGCGGCAATGACTAAAGACAATCCGGGTACTGCTATTGACGACGCGCCGGTAGTTATCGGCCTCGGCCCCGGTTTTACAGCCGGAGTGGATGTGCATGCAGTTATTGAAACTCAAAGGGGCCACAACTTGGGGAGAGTAATTTTAAATGGGGAGGCTGAGCCCAATACCGGCTTGCCCGGTGAAGTAATGGGCTACCGGCAGGAACGGGTGCTTCGTTCGCCAGGCGGCGGTGTATTCCATGCCGTCAGGGAGATCGGTGATATCGTGGAAAAGGGGGAGTTGGTGGCGACTGTTGATGAAATGCCGCTTTACGCGACTATTCCCGGTGTTGTCAGGGGTATGTTGCACGGTGGATTGAAAGTGTTTCCCGGTATGAAAGTGGGGGATATCGACCCGCGCGGCAAGCGGGAATACTGTTATACGATTTCCGATAAGGCCAGGGCGATAGCAGGCGGAGTGCTGGAAGCGTATTTATTCTTGCGGAGGAGGCTGGTGACCCATGGAGCCGGAATTAATGAGGAAACTGCTGTCACTTGGAGAAACCGGTGAGGACGTGGTTTTAGCAACAGTGATCCGGACTGCCGGTTCTACGCCGCGAAATCCCGGTGCTAAAATGCTTGTACTAAAAGACGGCCGGGTGTACGGTACCATCGGCGGCGGCTTGGGAGAGGCTGTAGTGATCAGTGAAGCCTCTAGTGTGTTTAATAATAAATCTTCGAAGAAATACCGCGTGAGTATGACAAGCGATATTGCAGCCGGGGAAGGTATGGTCTGCGGGGGTGAGATGGAAGTATTTATCGACTTCATAAGCGGCGGGGACCGCGAGACCAGGCAAGTTTTCGCAGCTTATTCTGAAGCACAGGGAAAAAATGAAAACCCCTTACTGGTTACAATAACCGATATTGATGATGATAAAAAAGAAATTCTGGGCCGGAAAATGGTTTTTCTTCCGGCAAATAGCGAAGCCGGAGATTTGGGATGCGCGGAAGCAACTGAACAGGCCCGCCTTCTTGCCGGACGGTTCCAGACAGCGAGAAAACCTGAACTTGTAACTCTTGCCGGGGGAAGCCGGCTTAACACTGTTGAAAAGTTGGAGTTATTATTTGAGCCGGGTGTGCCGACACCGCAAATATTAATTTTGGGAGGGGGGCATATTACCGTACCGCTGGTAAAAATATCCTCTGTCCTGGGTTACCGTACCATTGTCGTCGACGACCGGCCTTCTTTTGCCGACACGGCCCGTTTTCCGGAAGCGGGGCGGGTAATCTGTGCCGGTTTCAAAGGTTTTTTAAAAAATTTTAAAGTCGCGCCCGAAACTTATATTATAATTGTGACTAGAGGACACATGCACGATCTGGGTTGTCTTCGTGAAGTGATCAACCAGCCCGCGGCTTACATTGGAATGATCGGCAGCCGCAGAAAAATAAAGATGATTATGACGCAGTTAGAGAAAGAAGGAATCTCACGCGAGCGCTTAAACGAGGTTCATTCGCCGATTGGTCTGGATATCGGCGCGGAGACCCCGGAGGAGATCGCCTTGAGCATCCTGGCCGAGATTGTCGGCGTGCGGCGTGGCAGAAAGTACAACAATGATAAACTTTAGAAAGGCAAAACGGTAACGGTCAAGATGAAAAACGATGTGAAAGAAAGCAGCAGTTATAACGCTCCTCTTGTTTATAAAGCCTTTTCGATTTTAACCGAAGTGGCGAATGCACCGTCTCAATTGGGCATCAGCGATCTTGCACATGTCCTTGATATTTCTAAAAGCACTGTTTACGGTATCACCAAGGCGCTAATAGACGTAGGCGCGCTTCATCAGGAACAGGAGACGAAAAAGTTCAGGCTGGGTCCCGCCCTGGTTCGTTTAGGCACTCAGGCGCTGGGTGGAATGGATTTAAGGGCGGTTGCCAGGCCGTTTATGGAAGAACTAAGCCAGAAATTCAGAGAAACTGTCTTTCTGGGTACTTTTGACGGCAAAAGAATAACTATCGTTGAAAAAGTCGACAGCCCCGCGGAATTAAGAATATCCTCGCCGATAGGGACGAGGATTCCTTTATATGCCGGAGCGACGGGCAAAGTCTTCCTGGCAGGACTGAGTGAATCTGAAGTGAAAAAGCTATTAAAAGAAAAGCCGATTCGCCGGTTCACTGAGAATACCATCACAGATCCGGAGAAATACCTGGAAGAGTTGCAAAATGTGCGCCGGTTGGGCTACGCTACCGATTTCGACGAATACATCCGGGGAGTTAACGCTATTTGCGTACCGCTTCCCAATCCTGGGAGATGGCCTGACACGGCGTTATGGATGGTGGGTTTCAGCAGTTCTTTTACCAGGGAGAATGTCAGTAAGGCCATTAAAGCAGCTTTACAGACTGCTAATCAGATCGGCAGAATAATGGGAGTAAACGTTACTGACCGGCCTTAACAAGGTCATTCGGGGTCATTCTTGGGTGGAAGGCAGCGATATGGAATTTATTGACGCTTTTCCAGTAAAAAAAGGTGATGTTATAGCCCTTGTGGGAGCGGGCGGGAAGACCGCGACGATGTTTGCCATTGCGGCAGAAGCTGATAAGCGTGGATGGAAGGTTATTCTTACTACTACAACGCGGATTTTTCGCCCACGGGAAAAAGAAGGACAGGAACTCGTTATTGATGCCGACCCTGAGCGGCTCCTTACTAAAGTGAAAGAAAAACTGGCATTATTCCCTCTTCTGGTGGTTGGGACCGGGCTAAATCATGAAAACAAACTGTTGGGAATCGAGCAAGGTCTGGTTGCCGGACTTTCCCGATCGGGCGGTGATTTAACCGTAGTTGAGGCCGATGGGGCGGCGCACAAGCCATTCAAGGCTCCGCGCGAGGGTGAGCCGGTTATCCCTGAATCAGCGACTTTAGTTGTGCCGGTAGTGGGGATCGACTGCCTGGGTAAGCCTCTTAATGAAAAATACACACACCGGCCGGAGCATATAACCCGCCTTACCGGCTTGAGCGCAGGCGCGCCGGTAACTGGCGAGACGGTTTCAGCCGTGTTCCTTCATAAGCATGGTTACCGCCGGAATATTCCTGTAGGGAGCCGCTGGGTTCCTTTTATCAATAAAGTCGAATCGAGCGCCGAAATGGAGCACGCCCGTAAAATTGCCGGCCTGCTTGGCAAGGGCGGGGCAAAACGGGTAGTCGTCGGAGCGGCGCGAGTCAATGACCCGGTAAGGGGGGTTTTAGAATTTTGATTGCGGGTGTGGTACTGGCTGCCGGATTATCGTCACGCCTGGGTGCGCCGAAACAATTACTCGCCTACCGGGGGAGGCCGCTGCTTGCTCATGTTGTGGAAAACCTGCTGGCGTCGCAAGTGGATGAGGTTATTGTAGTTCTGGGCAGCCGGGCTGAAGAGGTAATGGCGGTGCTTGCCGGATATCCGGTTAAGGCAGTAATAAACCGTGAATATAACGCCGGTCAGAGCACTTCGCTGAAGGCCGGCCTTGCGGCGTTGAGCGGTGCCGTAAAGGCCGCGTTGTTTGCTTTGGGTGACCAGCCCTTGGTGAGTACACAAACAATTGATTTGTTAATCAGACATTATAGACTGGCCGGGGGTATTATAGCTCCTTATTTCAATGGCAGCCGGGGAAATCCGGTTTTATTCGACAGGAAATTTTTTGCGGAGATTTGTTCTCTGTCAGGGGATGTCGGCGCCCGTGAAGTTCTCCGCAGGTATCCGGACAGTCTTGTAAAAGTAGATGTTTTGGACAGGGGAGTCGTCTTTGATGTGGATACGTGGGTAGATTATTATGAATTGGTTTTGAGAGGTGGTGAAAGTTAAGTGTAACTGTTAAAGAGTCAGGAGTCAGGAGTCAGAAGTCAAAAGTCAAAAGTCAGGAGTCAGGAGTCAGGAGTCAGGAGTCAGAATGAGAGAATTGTTTATTGTCTCGTAATATTCTGACTACTGACTACTGAATTATAAATACCTGAATAGTAACAGTTAAATATTAGAAAAAGGGGGTTGTAAAATTGTCCGTGCCTGTAATAGATTTTCATATCCACCCGATTTGTTACGAGAAGTATACCCCGTCGGCGGAGGAATTTATTAAAAATAATCACGGAGTAGAGGACTGGTCCGCTTTTGTAAAAAAATATGAAGACCCGGCTGAGTTTGTCCGTTACTTGGATGAAAACGGGGTGGATTATGGGATTGTCCTGGCAGAGTTGAGTCCGGTTACCACAGGGATTTGCACTAATGAGTATGTCTGTGAATTCTGCCGGGGGCAGGACCGTCTGATCCCGTTTGCCAGTGTCAATCCTTACATGATAAACGACCCCGGCAGGGAAGTGGAGAGGCTGGTCAAAGAAATGGGTTTCCGCGGTTTGAAGCTTTACCCTACCTATAATTATTTTTATCCCAATGAACCGCTGATTTACCCGATCTACAGCAAGGCTGAGGAACTTGGCATACCGGTGATGCTTCATACAGGGTCTTCGGTTTTTAAAGGGGCCAGGCTAAAATATGGTAATCCGCTGTTTTTTGATGATGTGGCAGTCGATTTCCCCGGCCTCAACCTGCTGATGACCCATAGCGGGCGCGGGTTGTGGTATAATAAAGCCTACTTCCTTTCCCGCCTGCATGAAAACCTTTATATGGAAGTTGCAGGTCTGCCCCCGCAGAAACTTCTCGAGTACTTTCCCGAATTAGAACGGAATGCCGACAAAGTGATATTCGGTTCGGACTGGCCCGCCGTGACCAGCATCAAGTCCAATATTGAAGCTATTAGGGCGCTTCCCTTAAAGGAAGAAACTAAGGAAAAGATTCTGGGCGGGAACGCCGCCCGGCTGCTTAAGATGACCGTTGAAAAGTAAGGAACCTGAAGTTATAAAATCGCCCTATCGGCAAGCATAACTTCAATCCGAGCTAAAAAATAAGAAGAATGTTGGGCCCGTTTCCGGATAGAGGCGGGCCACATATTTTGTTTACAATAAACTATCTGTAATGGTATATTGGTTATTATGGGAATATAATTGGGAGACCCGGGAGGTTTGGATGAGTTTAAAAGCTAAGTCAAAGTCGTTAAAAGAAGAGGCGCTGCTGTTGCACAGGAAAAACCGGGGTAAAATATCTGTGGTCAGTAAAGTGCCGTTAAACGACGAGCACGACCTTTCCCTCGCTTATACACCGGGTGTGGCGGAACCATGCCGGTTGATTCACGCGGATAGGGATTTGGTTTACGAATATACGGGTAAAGGTAATCTGGTAGCGGTGGTTACCGACGGTACTGCCGTGCTCGGGCTGGGTAATCTCGGCCCGGAAGCGGCTTTGCCGGTGATGGAAGGAAAAGCCGTACTGTTTAAAACGTTTGCCGGCATTGACGCATTTCCAGTTTGTGTAGGTACAAGCGATGCCGGCCGGATTGTTGAGTTTGTAAAATTGCTCGCGCCTGCTTTTGGCGGCGTCAACCTGGAGGATATAGCCGCTCCGGCCTGCTTTGAAATTGAACAAAGGTTAAAAGCCGAAACCGATATACCTATTTTTCACGATGACCAGCATGGAACGGCGGTAGTGGTGACAGCGGGTCTGATTAACGCGCTCAAATTAGTGCGCAAGAAGCCCGGGCAGATAACGGTGGTGATTAACGGAGCCGGAGCCGCTGCGATAGCCGTGACACGCCTGCTGTACAGTCTGGGTGTGCGCATAATAAAAATGTGTGACAGCAAAGGCGCAATTTATCCCGGCCGCCCGGAAGGGATGAATAAGTACAAGGAAGAGATAGCCATGTTGACGAACCGGCAGGGTTGTCCCGGCACGCTGGCGGACCTGCTGGTGGGAGCTGATGTTTTTATCGGATTGTCGAAAGGCGGTCAATTAAACGGTCAGATGGTTTCCGCAATGAATTCCGCTCCTGTTATTTTTGCGCTGGCTAATCCGGAACCGGAAATTTACCCGGATGAAGCTCTGGCTGCCGGGGCGGCTGTTGTGGCTACCGGCCGTTCGGATTTTTTTAACCAGATTAACAACGTCCTGGCTTTCCCGGGTATATTCAGGGGTGCCCTGGATGTGCGCGCCACTGATATTAATGAAGCGATGAAAGTTGCCGCGGCGCGGGCGATTGCCGGCACGGTGGCGGAAGGAGAACTGCGCCCGGAATATATTATTCCAAAACCGTTTGACTTACGGGTTGCCCCGGCAGTGGCAGAGGCGGTGGCAAGAGCGGCACACGACAGCGGGGTGTCCCGGGTGGATGTCGACCCCGTGGATGTTGCTGAAAAAACCAGAATGCTGTTAAAACAGCAGAGCAACGGGTGAGACAAGGGGACGGTGAGACAAGAGAACCGTCCCCTTGTCTCTGTGGAGGTATAGGAATGGCTCAGAGAATTATTGTAGCAATCACCGGAGCTACCGGTGCCATATATGGTATTAGATTGCTTGAGGTTTTAAAGGAATGTCCGGATGTTGAAACTCACCTCATCTTGAGCTGTTGGGCTGAAAAGACCATTGCCTCGGAGACAAATCATTCGGTTGAGACGGTTCGTAAAATGGCTGGTTATTGCCATGACTTTTTAAATATGGAGGCTCCGCTTGCCAGCGGATCGTTTCAAATCAGCGGCATGGCTGTAATCCCATGCAGCATGAAAACACTGGCGGCGATAGCCCATGGCCTGGCCGAAAATCTTATAACCCGTGCCGCCGACGTCATACTGAAGGAACGGAAAAAGTTAATCCTGGTCCCGCGGGAGACTCCGTTAAGTGTGATCCATCTGGAGAATATGCTGACGGTAACCAGGGCCGGAGCTTGCCTGGTTCCTCCTATGCCGGCATTTTACAATCACCCGGCCACCATTGAAGATTTGGTCGATCACCTGGTCGGGCGGGTGATGGACCAGCTTGGTTTGCCTCAAAGCCTGGCGCGGCGCTGGGGTGACCAATCCGGGACCAGCAAGGTTTAACAACAGGGCGAACATGAGCCCTCAAGGTAAGCGCCACGTAATTGCCGATTCGGGATTAACACTTTTTAACTAGCACCTAATACCCAAAACAAACTCGTTTGTGCTATTGCGCGAAGTATAGAAAAGTATTATAAAGAAATAAGTTAACCGGTTAATTCTATAATATAATAATACACAGAACATATCTTGGGGAAATTTCAATTATCCGGGTTGGGAAATTACTCACATGATTTCTCTAACAATTCCTCTCGATATCCCGTTTTTTCTTGAATAGGAGGGGTGATATGCCCGCCCGAAAGAATGCGAAAAGTATTTACGAAGATATTAATAAAATAGTAGCCAATCCTGTCCGTCAGATAAAACGGTTGAAATCCCGTGCGGTTAAAATTATCGGCTGGGTTCCGACGGATGTTCCGGAGGAGTTGATTCACGCTGCCGGCGCTCTTCCCATCGGTATCGTCGCGCTGGACGGCCCGGCTGTTTCACGTTCCACACCGCACATGCAAGACTGGTCTTGTTCCCTGATGCGCTGTGCCCTTGGTATGGCCCTGGACGGCTCATTTGATCTGTTAAACGGGCTTATTATACCGGTAATTTGTGATACCACACGAATGATAACAGGTATTTGGAAACAGACAAAACCTTATGTCTTTATGGATAACTTTTTATTGCCGAAACAAATTGACCGGCCAAGCGCGAAAGATTATTTGATGGGAGAAATGGGCCGCTTAAAGGCACGTCTTGAGCAATTTATGGATCGCACAATCACAGTGAGCGAGCTTTGTGCCAGCATTGTGCTTTACAACCATAACCGGTCGATGATGCGCAAGCTGTTTTCCTTCCATGTCTGTCATCCTGAACTTCTAGGCAACAGGGATATTTACAATATTATTAAAGCATCGATGCTGATGCCGAAAGAACTGCACACGAATATGATTGCGGAACTGTTACAGCTGCTTGAAAAGAAAGTGGACGACAACAAAACCGGCGAGAATAATTACACTGTCCGTCTGTTATTATCGGGCAAGGTCTGGGAGCCGCCTGTAATAATGAATATTCTTGATGATTTAGGTGTAGTGTCGGTAGGTGACGATTTTTGTACGGGTTACCGTTATATCGCCAACGATGTGCCTGAAACCGGAGAGCCGTTGAAGTCGCTGGCGGTACGCCAGTTTAACCGTCTTCCGATTGCAGCCTTTGCCGGTAAGAGCGGGGACAGAACAAACAGCATAATCAAAATGGTTGGGGAAACACGTGCTGATGGAGTGCTTTTCGTTCACTTGAAGTATTGCGAACCGGAAAATTATGATTACCCTATGCTACGCGACGATTTATCCGCCTCCGGTATTCCTAATTTTCGTATTGAAACTGAAATTGGCGCCGCCCCAACGGAAAAAATTTTTTTGCAAATCAAGGATTTTACCGAAAAGTTGGGTGGAACGGTTAATGGTTAAGAGCCCTTCTTTTAAAACAACCATATTATTTAAGAAGCTAATGGCTGAATATTATGAGCGGGGGGTTGCCTCCAGGGAGAAAGGCATACCAATTGCCTGGGTAACGGCCACTTTCCCGGTGGAAATAATCTATGCCGCCGGCTTGTTTCCATATTACCCGGAAAATTTCGGTGCCCGCATTGCAGCAAGAAAAGTCGCCGGGAAAATATCCACGGCTGCGGAAAAACAAGGCTATTTCCCCGACCTCTGCGCATACGCCCGGTGCAGTATTGGGGATGCATTTTCCGTTGAACACCCGGTTGGCGAGATCTTGAGGCCGGATGTGGTTTTTTGCTCAAACGCCCAGTGCGGCACTTTGCAGAAGTGGTTCGAAGCAGCGGGCCGGTATTATCAGGTGCCGTTTTTTCTGGTGGACACGCCTCTAATAGAAAGTACTCCTACCACCCTGATAAAACGGTATATTGTCGAGCAGTTGCATGAACTACTCGATTTTCTGGAGCTTTACACGGGCGATACATTTGATTTCAGCCGCCTGGCTGAAGTCATCTCCCTGTCTAACGAAGCCTGCCGCTTGTGGAGTGAAATCCTTGATATGGCGGCATTAAAGCCCGCGCCTTTAGGCTATTTTGACGCTTGTTATCACCTTGCTCCAATTGTTGCCTTGAGGGGTACAAAATGGGCGGTCGATTATTACAGGGAGCTAAAAAACGAGTTGGAAGAAAGGTTGGATAACAAGGTTTACGTTATTCCCGATGAGAAATACAAACTATATTTTGACCATATCCCGGTATGGCCGAGGTTGCGCTGGTTTTCAGATTTACTTATGGAAAAGAAAGCTCTGGCTGTCGCTTCTCAATATACTCATGCCTGGGCCTGGCGGTTTGATCTCAAAAGACCGTTGGAGAGTCTCGTTAAAAATTATACGGAAGTGTTTATTAATAGAGGCTATGAGTACCGGATTGAGCAAAAAATCAGTTTAATGAAAGAGTTTAATGTCGACGGGTTTATATTGTTTTCCAACCGCAGTTGCAAACCGAAAGCGCTAGGTCTTTATGACAAGTATCATATTATTAGCGATCGCACGGGGTTGCCCGGTGTATTTTTTGAAGCGGACATGTCGGATGAACGGTATTTTAACGAAGAGCACATCAAGGAACTTTTTGAGGATTTTTTTGACCGGCTTGAACAAAAATCGAGTTGAGTGCGGTCGAGAGGATATAATTATCCGCCGAGAAGTCCCCGTCCGAGAGGGCGGAGATTTTTTCTTTTCTTATCTTTTTTTAAGCTTCTGAAATTTGCTTAAAAGAGGCGGCCGGCGGTGCAAGCAAAAATATGAAGTTGTTTTAAGGGATATAAATTTAGTTTTGGTTCAGGAGGCGCGAGGCAGGATTAATGCCTTTCTAAACAGAAGTATAAAGATGGGTTAAATCAATGCGCACCGGCCTACCATGTTGCAGGTATTTCTATACGCTGGAATCCTACCCTGGTTTTAAAGAAAAACGGGAACATGGCGGTATGGTCATCAAAGCAGGAAGGAGGTGGCCAAAGCGAACAACGGAGATAGGTTTTTCATTGTTGCGTATGGTCAAACCCCTATCACTTTGCAAGCTGGCAGGTTTTTTACCTAGTGTTTGATCATATATTGTTCAGACCCCTCTTGATATGGGGTGTATGGCTATACTCATCATAAATTTGCTTTCAATACTTGTTAGAGGTGGTAGTGTAATGAAAAAAATAATGTCCGGAAATGAAGCTTTTGCTTATGGAGCTTATCTGGCAGGGATTAAGGTGGGTGCCGGTTATCCCGGTACACCCAGTACGGAGGTTTTGGAGAATTATTCCCGTTATCCTGGAGTATACGCGGAATGGTCGCCAAATGAGAAAGTAGCGATGGATGTGGGGATCGGGGCGGCTTTAGCCGGAAAACGCGCGATGGTAACCATGAAACACGTCGGATTAAATGTGGCGGCCGATTCCCTGTTTACCGTTTCCTATACCGGAACGAACGGCGCCCTGGTTATTGTCAACGCCGATGATCCCAGCATGCATAGCTCACAAAATGAGCAAGACAACAGGCACTACGCCAAAGCGGCAAAAGTAGCCATGCTTGAGCCGGCGGACTCCGAGGAAGCCAAGCGTTTTGTCAAAATTGCCGTTGAGATTAGTGAGACGTTCGATACCCCGGTAATTTTACGGTCAACTACCAGGCTGTCGCATTCCAGGTGTATCGTTGAATTAGAAGATGAACCGGCTGATCTCGCCGTGGAGCCGGCTGCTTACGAGCGTAACGCGCCCAAATATGTAATGGTGCCGATGAATGCCCGTCAGCGCCGCCTGGTAGTGGAGGAAAGGCTTAAAAAGTTGGCGGAGTTTGCCGAAACAACGCCGATAAATTATATTGAACCGGGTAGCGGCGATATCGGCGTTATTGCCGCAGGTGTAAATTACCAGTATGCCAAAGAGGTTTTTCCCGAAGCTACTTTTCTAAAACTGGGGATGGTGTATCCCTTACCTGAAAGGTTGATCCGCGAGCTGGCGGGACGGGTGAAGCAAGTTGTCGTAGTGGAAGAGTTGGACCCCTTCATTGAAGAACATGTGCGACTGCTTGGTATTCCGGTCAAGGGGAAAGAAGTATTCCCAGGCATTGCTGAATTCAGCCAGGGTAGGGTGAGAAAACATGCGGCTGCCGCGGGGCTTGTACCCAAGGAACCTGATGCCCCGGTTGTACAGACTCCGCAGTTGCCCATAAGGCCGCCGATGCTTTGCCCCGGTTGCGCCCACAGGCCGGTATTTTACGCTTTGCAGCGCCTTCGGGTGGCGGTATTGGGCGATATCGGGTGCTACACCCTGGGTGCCGCGCCGCCGCTTGGCGCCATGCATTCGTGCATATGTATGGGCGCGAGCATCGGCAACGTGCATGGAGTTGACAAGGCAAAAGTAAAGGACCGCACCGCGGCGGTGATTGGTGACTCAACCTTTTTCCACAGCGGTATCGCGCCGCTCGTTAATCTGGTCAGCAACGGCGGCAACAGCACGGTAATCGTCGTCGACAACCGGATCACAGCTATGACCGGCCACCAGCCGCACCCGGGCACCGGCTGGACGCTGATGGGCAAAGAAGTACCCTATGTCAGTATCGATGCCCTGGCACGCGCCATCGGGTTTAAAAAAGTGGATGTGATCAATCCTTATGATTTCAAGCTTGTTTTGGATACTATCCGGGATCATACCAGTTCGGACGAGCCTTCTTTAATTGTTTCACAGTATCCCTGCGTACTTAATATAAAGGAAAAGAAACCGGCCCTGACAGTGGACCTGGATGCCTGTAACGAATGCGGCAATTGCCTCCGCATCGGGTGTTCACCGATGACCAAGGTGGACGGCGGAGTGGCGATTGATCCCGCTCTCTGCATCGGCTGCGGTTTCTGTGCCAGTGTATGCAACCGGGGCGCCATTAAGGTTCCCAATTAAGGAGGAGTTAACATGAAAAATAAATACGACTTCCTGTTTGCCGGAGTAGGCGGCCAGGGAACTATCCTGGCCAGCGATATACTCTCCGAAGTCGGCATGCGTTGCGGTTATGATGTTAAAAAGTCCGAAGTGCATGGAATGTCGCAGCGGGGCGGGGCAGTGGAGAGTCATGTCCGCTGGGGAGAGAAAGTTTATTCACCGCTAATTGAGGAAGGAAAAACCGATTTTCTGCTTGCTTTCGAAATGCTTGAAGCCGCCAGATGGCCCCATTTCACATCGGCCAATACAATTGCCATAATCAACCGTCACCGGATCTTTCCGCCGAGTGTTAACCTTGGACAGGCAAAATACCCGGAGGAAGATGAGATAGAAAGTATTCTTGCCGGCACCGGAGCGAAGGTTGTCTGGGTAGACGGGGCGGCAAAGGCGATGGAACTGGGAAACGCCGCTCTCGGCGGGGTGGTTTTGCTTGGCGCGCTTTCCACATATTTAAACGAACCGGTTGAAGTATGGGAAAATACCATTGTTGGACTTGTTCCGGCCAAGTTTAAGGATTTAAACGTGGAGGCTTTTAAGGCAGGCAGGAAATTAATGCAAAAATAGCGTAATTACAATTGTTTATTGTTTTACCTGAGTTGACGGCGCTTGCCCGCAGGCCGGCGCATGAGCCTGGGGTAAGCACATCTTTATAACCATATTAAGATAAATCAGGGGGGAATGAAGATGGCGTTTTATGAGTTTGAGGGAAAAAAGCCTGTTGTTGATGAAAGCAGCTACGTTCATCCGGAAGCCACGATCATTGGTGACGTTACGATCGGGGAAGGCTGTTACATCGGTCCGGGGGCGAGAATCCGGGGCGACTGGGGGGCTATCGTAATCGGTCCCGGCTCTAATGTACAGGAAAATTGTGTTATTCATGTGCTTCCCGGGGAAACCGCCATACTTGGTCCAAGAAGCCATATCGGACATAACACGGTTCTGCATACTCCCAGACTGGGAGAGCATGTGCTGGTTGGAATGGGCGCGGTAATTATGGATTTTG
>Ga0067045_1030018_pt1 | contig 17101 bp, 15 predicted proteins | sample TerdegcTABiofilm_FD_59184 | JGI IMG/M metagenome (GOLD analysis project Ga0067045, IMG submission 59184) | Combined Assembly of (Gp0054472, Gp0054536) Wastewater bioreactor microbial communities from Singapore -Terephthalate degrading...
AAGAAGGTTGCGGCATGAGGCTTGAAAGGGGACATTACACAGCTTTTATTACAGGCGCCGTATGGGGCACCGTGGGACTGTTCACCAGGAGCATGTTTGACGCGGGGTTGAGCACACTTCAGATAGCAACCTACCGCTCGACGTCAACGGCGCTGGTTATTGGAATTATTATCGCCCTATGGAATATGCGGCTTTTCAAGGTGGAAAGAAGGGACTTGCCGTACCTGGTGCTGTTCGGCTTTTCGGGCATCACAATGGCATATATCACCTACCTTAACGCAATGCGGTACACTTCCCTTGCCACCGCCGCCATGCTGATGTACACCAACCCCATATATACCACTCTGCTGGCCGCGGTGATATTCAGGGAAAGGATATATAAAGGCAAAGTGGCGGGGCTGGCAATGCTTATAACGGGCTGCGCCCTGCTTGTAAAGGTTTACGATACAACATACTTCGCAGTAAACCTTAAGGGTATTGCGTACGGCCTTGCATCGGGCGTGAGCGTGACCGCAGCGGCCCTGAGCGCGAAGAAGGTGTCTGATAAATACCACCCCCTCACGTCCATCTTCTACACCTTCCTTTTCGGCTCGCTGTTCCTGGCTGTTTTTTTCCAGCCGTGGAGAGGAGGAGGCGCCGCTCTACAGAAAAACATGCTGCTGCCCCTTGGTTTTTTGGTCCTTGTTCCCGGCATCCTCGGTTTCTTCCTTTATATGTATTCGGTAAAAAGAATAGAGGTTAGCCAGACCGAGGCCTGTGTCATGGCTGAGCCGGTGGTAGCGGCGGCAATAGGATATATGTTCTTCAACGAGACTTTGGATTGGGTGCAGCTGGCGGGAGCGGCTGCCATCCTGGCCGGAGTCCTTGTGTACAACGATGCCTGGCCAGTGATACGATCAGGGAAAGGAGATACTTTGAACGATAAGGAGACGTCGGATTATGGAGCTGAAGGTGGCCGTCAAGGCGGTAATCATAAAAAACGGCAAGGCCCTTGTGATAACCCGGTCAAAGGATGAGATGGCAAAGTCAGAGTTTGAGGGTATCGAGGAAATAGACCTGCCGGGGGGCGTCATAGAAACCGGAGAGAAAGTGGAGGAGGCTTTGCGCCGGGAGATAACGGAGGAAGTAGGCCTTGAGGTGGACATAGTGAAGCCTGTCCTGGTATCAGACCACTTCGGGCAGGGCCTGCACATAGTAGGCATTCTCTTCTTGTGCCGGTATAAAAGCGGAGAGGTTGTATTAAGCACTGAGCACGACGGGTACCGGTGGGTGACCACCGACGAGTTGAGGGAAATGGACAGCAGCTCCTGGGCAGTAGAGCGGGTGGAGCTGGGATTAAAGGAATACGGCGGGTGCACCGGCGGCAGGTGATGCCTGCTTTTTTTATGAAAATTTTTCGTCCACCGACATATTTTGCTACATTTTTACGAATGTATATGGCAAAAGAGGTTGGGAGGGATATTGAATGCGAAAAACAGTAAGGTTTGTGGCGCTGGCAATGGTATTTGTTCTGATCTTTTCGGCGGCAGCCTTTGCAAAGCCAAATACCTCTGGGCCCAAGGAGAAGGGGAACGAAAACACGCTGAGATACCGCTTCGCCGAGAAAATGAATTTTAAGGAGAAGGAGCAAAAGGGGCTGGCAGAAGTCCTGGAGGAAGATTTGGCTGCAGGAATACTTGAGGAAGAAGATATAGAAGATGAAGAAGCCGACGACCAAGAGGAAACGGATGAAGCGGCAGGAGAAGATGAAGCCGTGGAAGAAGAGGATGAAAGGGCCGGGCTGCTGAGGCTGAGGGAGAGGCTGCTGGAGAGGCTGGAGCAGAATGAAGGCGACGTGCAGGCCCTAAGGAAAATGGCCTTGGTTGAAAAAAACCTTGGGAGCTACGACGAGGCTCTGGGATACGCAGAACGCCTCATGGCCCACGAGGGTGAACGGATGAAGGCCATGATTATCATCGCCCAGACATACAGAAATATGGGCGAGACCGGGAAGGCTTTGGCATACCTCGATGAAATCCTGGCGGAATACCCCGACGCAAAGATAAGGGCCTATAAGGCGATACTCCTGGAGGAAGAAGAGGACCTGGAGGAAGCTATCAGCACAATGGAAGAAGCGGTGGAAGAGGAACCGGACACCCTTGAGTATTATGAAGGTCTGGGTGAAATGTACAGGAAAGCCAACCGTCAAGGGGTGAAGGTATTCGTTGACGGCAAGAAGCCCGAGTTTGACGTACCGCCGGTTATAAGGGACGGAAGGACCCTGATACCCGTAAGGGCGGTGGTGAGCTCCATGGGGGCGGATGTGGACTGGGACCCCGAGGAGAAGGTTGTTACCATAGTAAAGGATGGGAAGACAATAACCCTTAAGATTGACAGCCAGGAGGTCTATGTGGACGGGGAGCCCTTTACCCTTGACGTGCCGGCCACAATAATAGACGGCAGAACCCTTGTGCCGGGCAGGTTTGTATCCGAAGCCTTCAATGCGCTGGTTCACTGGATCGGAGACTATGAGATGGTGGTTATTGACCAGAACAATGACAGCGACGGCCAGGAAGATGCCGAAGAATAACGCTGTTCTACCTCTGACCCGCCCCTTTGGGCGGGTTCAGACTTCAAAAAAGCTCACCTGTTAAAAGGTGGGCTTTTTATTTTTCACGACGTTAATTGTTTGTTTCATTAGACAAATATCAATACACTTTTTGAACTTTTTGGACGAATACAAAATATTCAGACAATATTATAATAGGATTACATTATCGATAATGTATCATATTTTTAAAATCGTAAGGGGGTATTTTAATGGCAATCAGGGTTTTGAATGAATCTCAAATCATAGATGTAATCTGGGGTGCAACACTCCTTGGAGGCGGTGGCGGAGGTTCATTGAAAAATGGCATAGACCTTTTGGAAAAATACAAAAAGGACCATCCGGATAAGCCCATTGAATTGAGCCTTTACCAGACCTCCGACCTGGAACCCTCAAGTTATGCAGCAGTAACAGCCGGCATGGGAGCACCGAAGGCTATAAAAGATGTGGATTTTTCCGCATATGCCACCAACGCATACAATGCCTTGAGTGAATATGCCCAAAAATTGGAGCCCAAGCGTTTTCTCAAATATTCGCTTGCGGTAGAAATGGGAGGCTTCAATACATTTGTGCCCATGCTTATTTCACTGGTTCAAGGCATACCTTTTATCGATGCGGACGGTGCCGGACGCGCAGTGCCAGCGTTGAACACACTTCTTCTCCATATCAATGGTCTGGACACCTCTCCCCTTGCAATGGCCAATGGCAAAAACGACAAAGTGACAATTGAAACGGCAAATGCAAAAGACGCAGAGCTTGCCGAAGAAATCGGACGGCATATTTGTATAGCCTTTGGCATGTTGAGCGGCCTTTCAGGCTGGATGGTGCGCAGGGAGGAGATTGAGAAATTCTTGCCCTGCGGAACTGTATCGCTTGCTGAAAAGATTGGAAAAGTTCTTCGCGGCGTCAACACAAAGGAAAAATTCAATGAACTGAGAAAAATCGGATTGGACTGCAAGCAATTCTGCCATGGTGTTGTGACAAAAGTAGAAGTAGTGACAAAAGAAGGCTTTGACTTCGGCAAGGTATATATTAGTGATATTGATATACCCGGCGTTGAATGGATTATCTATTTCCAAAATGAAAACCTGCTGGTTACAAGAAACGACAAGCCAATAATGACAGTGCCGGATATCATATGCACCTATGAATATCAATCGGGGGTTCCGTTAACCAATGCTGATATTGAAGAAAAAATGGAGGTAGCTCTTGGTGCTGTAAAAGTCGATAAAATGTGGGAGTATAATCCGAAAATGTTTGACGTGTGGATACCCTTCCTTAAGAAAGTAGGTTATGAAGGCGGGCGCATACCTTACAAAGACTGATATCCTACTTTTGTGGAGCCGCCTTGAGCGTGCCCGCTGAAGCGGCTCCTTGCTACCCGCATATGTCCTGTTTCACACAAATATAATGTGGGAGGTTATAAAAATGGAGAGCAAAAAGTCAAGCAGCATTGAGCGAAAGGCTCTTAGTCGGATTCAGGAGAACGAAAGACAGAGCTGGACCAGCATAGCATTCATATGGATTGGCACCATGATCTGCATACCCATGCTGATGGTTGGAGGCATTTTCTCTGCGTCAATGACCCTTGCCAATACTACTCTTGCCGCTTTCCTTGGGTTTGCCATCTGCTCGTTAATCATGGTGCTGACCGGCATACAGGGTACTGACCTTGGCCTTCCCTGTACTATGTGCGCAACAAAAGCTTTCGGTGACAGGGGCTCATCCCTTCTCATGAGCGTAGTCATTTTGGTAGCTCAGCTGGGATGGTTCGGAGTGCAGACTGCTACATGTGCCACTGCCTTTAATACCTTGCTGCAATATTGGAATTTTTATTTCCCCTTCTGGCTTTCGTGCATTATCTGGGGAGGAGTCATGCTGTTCACGGCAGTATATGGTTTTAAATTTATGAAAGTACTTAATTACATTGCAGTGCCTGCACTATTTGTGCTATGCTTGTACGGTGCAATTTACGCCATAAACTCTAAAGGCTTCAGTAACCTCATTGCCTATGTGCCTGAGAACGCCATGCCTCTAAGCACAGCCGTATCCATAGTCATTGGCCTGTTTGCGGTAGGTACAGTAGTTAATGCAGATTATTCCCGTTATGCAAAAAGCCGTCAAGATACGGTGATAGCTACAGTCCTTGGCGTGCTGCCGGCTGCAGTGTTTATGATATTCATTGGCGCCGTAATGGCAATGGCAGCAGGCAACTATGACATTACAGCTGTATTTGCAAGTCTCGGCATGCCTATTATCAGCATGCTTGTCCTCATACTTGCCACATGGACCACTAATACAGGCAATGCATATATAGCGGGGTTGGCGGCTATGAAAGTATTCAGCTTCAAAGATGAATATCGCCCCACCGTTACCCTTGTTTGCGGGGTTCTTGGCACCCTCGTCGCTATAGCCGGATTGGCCACGGTTCTCCAGTCCTTCATAAGTGTATTGAGCAGCCTTGTTCCCCCTATAGCAGGCATAATGATTGCCGATTACTGGATTATTGGCAAGGGTGCCCCTGAAAATTGGTATCCGGTTAAAGGCATCAACTGGGTCGGGATACTATCATGGGCTGCAGGTTCCGTAGTTGCACTTTTCTTTAGCTTTTTCAGCCCTGCCCTTGACGGCATCATTGTATGTCTGGTTTCCTACCTGATACTTAATTCTATCTTCGGCAAGACATCCATGGCCGGGGAAGGCAGGATGAATATAAATGAAATTATAAGCCATGAGGGGGAAACAGTATGAATATCAACCGGAAAATTGTGGAAGCCGCAAAAAAGCTTATTATTGACTGCATGGGTACACAGAAGGATGAAAAGCTGCTGATTGTCGGCGACGAGAAGACCTCAGAACTGGCATACAGTTTTGCTGTTGCAGGCAGAGAGTGTGGAGTTGCAACAACTTATGTAGAGGCGCCTGCCCAGACAAAGGGCGAGCCTGTTGCACCCGTAAGCGCCGCCATGGCTGAAGCGGATGTTGAATTTCTTCTCACCTCTATGAGTTATTCCCATGTGAATGCCCGCATTGCTGCTACAAATAAAGGTGCCCGCATAGCTTCAATGCCTATGATGAATACAAATATAGCCGAGAATTATCTGAATGCGGATTATCCCTTTATTAAAAAAGTCAGTGAAAAACTTGCCGATATGCTCACCACAGCAAAAGTTGTAAGGGTTGAAACAGATAAAGGCACCGATGTGACTCTTTATATCGAAGGGCGTACCTGTCATGCGGATACGGGCGATTTGACAAAAACCGGTGCTTTGGGCAATCTGCCGGCAGGGGAGGCATATGTTGCACCCCTTGAAAATGTAGGTGACGGGAAAATCGTGGTAGACGGCTGCATAGCATATCTTGGTCCTGTTGAAGACGATGTCGTGATTACCCTTAAGGACGGCCGCATTACGGCCATAGAAGGAAATAAAAGCGCATCCGCCCTTAAAGAATTCCTATCGGATAAGGATGATGAGGCATGGGGCATTGCAGAGTTTGGTATCGGCACCAACCCTGGGGCTAAGATAATCGGCCACCCTCTGGTGGATGAAAAGGTATGGGGCACCATCCACATCGCTTTTGGAATGAATGTTTCCATGGGCGGTACTCGACAATCAAACATCCATTACGACTGCATCATCAATTCCCCAACAGTATGGATTGACGGGCAGAAGGTCCTTGACCACGGAGAACATGTTTACTAGATGTGATTTTTCGGCTGAAACCGGCTCCATAAAATGGAACCGGTTTTTCTGTTTTCTATTGATGTAACTGTAATTTTATGTTATTTTATTCTATAATATTCATATTGAGAAGCAGAGGTGATTATATGAGTATCATGGTTTCAGATTGTTTGAAACTTCCTGCTTTGCGTGAAGCAAAAGTTGTGGCTGGCCATGGTGGGCTCAATAAGATCGTATCTGCAGTTTCGGTGCTTGAATATGCGGATACTTCATTGCTTGTAGACGGCTTGTTCCTGGGCAATGAACTCATAATCTCAGCGTTGGTTTCCATTAAGGATGATGTGGAGGAGCAGTGCAGGCTAATTCGCCGCTTGAATGAAGTTGGCGAAGTGGGGCTTATATTGTATTATGTGGGCATATTTGTGTTATATCTGGACAGACGTTTGCTTCAGATAGCAGATGAACTGGATTTTCCAATCATTTGCATGCCGGAAAACCGTTTTGATTTTCGATACAGTGAAGCTATCAGTGAAATACTAGGTTTAGTTATCAAAGACCAGATGAAGGAAACATATTTTGTAACCAGCATAATTAATCGCATAACACAGCTCCAGAAACGGCAGCAAACCATTGGTGCGGTAATGCGCATGTTAAGCGACCGCTTGCATTGCACTCTTCTGCTTGCAAACCATAATATGGAGCAGAGGGGGTTTGCAACATGGCCAATGTCATCCCGGTGGACTTATAAAGAAATACTGAATGAATTTCTGCAGAATCAGCAATTGCTTTCACAGGAAAGTTCTGTATGTATAAAAATAAACGATATTACTGTTTTTGCAAATCATGTCTCCGTTTCCTTTGAAAATGCTCCGGTCATGTATTTGATAGCGGTCAACGAACATCATCCTCTGCCTATGTATCATTTGAAGCAAGCAGCTGAGGTTATACAGACATTTATTAATAATTGGCAGTATGATTTCAGGACAGAGGATTCCTATGCTTTGGTACACGCCATTCTTGAAGATGATCCCCCGCGAATGCGTCGAATCGCAAAGGCTCTTAACATTGATGTGTCATCGATCCATACCATGTGGGTTCTAAAAGAAATATGCCCGAAGGCAGATACGGAGCTTGAACTTCAGCAGAAACAGAACCGAAGTACAAAGCGCGCAATAATAACCAAGTCGTTTTTGCTTGAGCAGAGGAAGGTAGTACTGATAGATACGGTGAATGACACGGTGATAGCTTTTATGAACGACAGCCCATTTCATGATGGGGATGACGGACTGGAAAAAACATTTATGGAATTGCTCAAAGATAAAGATACAGATGGAAATACTTTTCTTATCGTATGCAATAATCTCATGACAACTACTGATGTGCGCAATGCCTACCTGCTTATAGATACATTCCTTGATGCTTGCCATAGGATCTATCCATCCAAGAATATAATATACCTGCAAGAACTGCAATTTGCAAAGGAATGCATATCTATACTTGAACGTGGTGAAGCCTCGGTTGCAAGCTTCCTGCTTCCCCTCAAGCCGCTTCAAGGCCAAGAGGACAGCAATGAGCTAATAGAGACTCTTGCTGCCTACCTGCTGGATACCCAAAGCAGCGTAGCACAGACAGGTGAGCTGCTGTTTTTGCATAAAAATACCGTAAAATACAGGATCAATAAGATTAAGCAGCGTATAGGCTATGATATATCAAAAATGCCTGCATTATATAACCTGTACCTTGCAGCGGCCCTTTACAGGCTTCTGAATTGATACTGCAATGTTGAAACCGGTCCCTTTACAGCAGGGGTGAGAAGAGGCGGGCCGTAGACTCCTTGAGGTTTTCCGCCAGGGGCCTGCCGGTCCATTTCTCCGGTTCTATCTCCACACAGTGCTTCAGGTCCCGGAAGAAGTCCTCTTCAAGGTGCTTTGCAATCTGTCCGTCAAAAATAAGGGCGTTTACCTCAAATCCAAGGTGCAGGCTCCTTATGTCGAAGTTGGCTGTTCCTACCGAGGCGATTTCGCCGTCAACCTGTATCACCTTGGCATGTATAAACCCCCTCGTGTATTCATATATGCGTACGCCGGCCTCCATCAACTCCTGGTAATAGGAGCGGGAAGCCCAGTGTACGATTTTTTTGTCCGGTATGCCGGGTACCAGCAAGCGGACGTCCACATCCGAAAGGGCTGCGAGTTTCAACGCTGTCAGGAGACTTTCGTCCGGTATGAGGTAGGGTGTGGTAATGTACAGCTTTTTTTCGGCCATGTAAACCAGCTGGGTATAGAGGTTTTGTATGGAGTTCCAGCTGGAATCGGGACTGCTTGCCACTATCTGCACCGGTTTCACCGTTTTTATATCGTGCTGCGGGAAGCACCTGCCGCAGTCCAAATCCTTTCCCGACGCAAATACCCAGTCCTGCATGAAAACGGCCTGCAGCGAATAGACCGCATCCCCCTCCAGCTTGAGATGGGTGTCCCTCCAAAACCGGAAGGCCTTTGTCCTGCCCAGGTACTCGTCACCTATGTTCAAGCCTCCCAGGAAGCCCGCCTTTCCGTCCACTATCAGTATTTTTCTATGGTTACGGTAATTTGACCTGTAGTCCAGAAAGGGAAACCTGAAGGGAAGAAATGCATGGACCTGTCCCCCTGCTTCCCTCAAGGGCTGGAAGAAGCTCTGCGGGAGCCGCATGGAGCCTACGCCGTCGTAAAGAATCCTGACCTCCACACCCTGCCTTGCCTTTTCTATCAGAATATCCCTTATATGAAGCCCCAGTTTGTCATCCCTAATAATGTAATACTCCATGTGTATGTGGTCCTTTGCCTTCCTCAGCTCCTTGATTATTTCCCGGAAGGTGGTGGGGCCGTTGGTCAGCACCTTTATGTTGTTGCAATACTGTATGGGAAGGGCTGAGCTGTTTTTCATAAGCCTGTTTATGCGCAGATCAGGAATGGCAAAGCCGTCAGTCAGGCGGGAGGGCCCGGATGCAGCCAGCAAGGAGGAGCACCTGTTGTAGTCCTTCAGGTTTTTGAGGATCCTCTCTTTTCTCATATTCCTTCCGAAGAAGGTGTACAGCACGTAGCCTCCGACGGGGAACGCAATGAAGACCAGAAGCCATGCAATTGTCTTGTAGGGGTTTCTTTTTTCGAGGAGTATCACCGAGGCTATGAGGAAGATGTTTATGACAAATATAATGACAATTATTCTCCAGGACAACTGAAGGGGGTCCAGCCGTGCGTTCAGAAAGTAGGAAACGATAGCAACAAGGGCTGCAGTTAGCGTATATAAGAGTATAAGCTTTTTCCGGCTCACGCTTTTCCCTCCCAAAAACACAGATTACAGTTCACAGGCGCCCAGGTTAGGCCTTTGAAGTTTTACCAGAAAACTTTGCCCTGACACCTGTCATCTGGCAACTGACTACTGTATATTATATACCCTATATTGCCAATGGGATATCATGTTATATTCTACGCATTTTGAGTAGGAAAATGCCGGGTTTTAAATTAATTTGTAGGAAAAATCTGTATGAATAGTTGGAGGAAAGCTGTGGATGGCGCCAAATATAGTAATAGGGGAAAATCGGGGACATTCCTCCCGCCCGAGAGTTATATATTGGGGACATTCCGCAGCAAGGAATACCCGCATAGCAGCGGTGTGTCCCCTGGCCGATATTTGGGAGGTGTGTCCCCATACCTTAAAGGAGGGAAACTAAGATGACCTTTGGTATGCAGACACGCAAATTTATTCTCTACAACCTGTTAAACCAGATCGTCTTGCATGATTTAATAGAAGAAAACGATGCCGGAGTATTTGAGTACAAAAGGGATTGGCAGAACCGCTGGCAGCAAGGGATTCTGCCCTTCATTACCATCTATGGCGGTAAAGAACAGTTTTTTCTCGAATGGGAACAACTGAAAAGATGTGTTGTTGATTGGATGAAACACGAAGGGAACTCCAAGGAAAAAGAATTATTGCTGGAAGAGTGTTTTAAATTCATTCCTTATACGCCGATATCCGGATGGGAGCGCAAGGGCAGCCAAAAAGCCGCAATAGGCGCCGGCGCAAGGCGCTTGGCTCTCGAGAAGATTTCCATACTCCTGGGATACGAGGAGACAGCTTTATAGTTGGCAGGTGCCAGGTACCAGATCACAGGTGCTAGGTCCTAGTAACTGTTCTCTGGTAACTGTTGACTTTCGACTTTCCAACTTTCGACTTTTGACCTTTCTGGCGTCTGCCGACTGGCCACTGAAAGGGTGTTCAAAAATTTAGCACTTTATGTTATAATCTTTTCAGTGGGAGGTGTAGTTATGGGGATTAATAAAGCGGTCAACGGACATGAGATGCCGGATGGTGTCGGTGTTTCCGGAATCCGGAAGGCTGAAGAGAATAGGGACAAGCCCTATGTTATGAGGGGATGGAAACGGTGTATACAGGCAGGGATAAACCCCTATGAAGGAAAGTGTTTCGAGTTAATAAAGGGAGACGAGCTTGATGCATTGCTGCAGGAAAACAATGAACTGATCAACTTTGCCGAGCCCTTCATGCAGGACCTGTATTCCTTTGTCAAAGGTTCCGGGTTCGTGGTTGTCCTTGCGGATAAAAAAGCAAGGGTGCTGGAAGTAATAGGCGACGGAGAGATACTGAAAAACTCGGCAGACCAGCTGAATTTCGTAAGAGGGGCATGCTGGGATGAGCAGTATGTAGGCAATACTGCGATAAATTCCGCCCTGATCGAAGATAAGCCTGTGCAGATATGCGGATCCGAACACTTCTGCTTTGTCCACAGAGACTGGGCTTGCTCAGCTGCGCCGATTCATGCCAGGGGTGAAATAATAGGCATACTCAATGTCAGCGGTTACCAGAACATGGTTCATCCTCATACTCTCGGCATGGTGGTTGCAGCAGCCCGTGCGATAGAGACAAAAATAGAAGCGCATATAGCGTCCAATGAACTCAAGATTCAGAACAAATACCAGAACGCGATTGTTGAGTCCATGTCCGATGGATTGCTTACGATTGATAACAGAGGCTATATAACCTATATTAATGATATAGGGGCTGACATACTGAATATTGACAGGAAAGAGTCGGTGGGAAGGCATATTTCAGACGTGGTGGATTTCAAACCGGTGGTTCTGAATGTACTGGAAACAGGCAAGGGATATATAGACAAGGAGTTTATCGTTACCAACAAGTATGGGATAAAAATGCATTTTATCAAGACCGCGGTTCCCATCAGGGATGAAAACGGTAATATAACCGGCGTGGTTGATACCTTCCGCAAGATAAAAAGGGTGCAGAAGATGGTTAACGATATGGTGGGCGCCCACGCAAACTTCACCTTTGAAAGCATAATCGGTAGCAGCGGCAAGATAAAGGAGAGCATCAGGCTGGCGCAGATTGCCGCAAAGAGCTCTTCCAACGTGCTGATACAGGGTGAAAGCGGAACGGGGAAGGAATTGTTCGCCCATGCGATCCATAACGCAAGCAGCAGAAAGGACCAGCCATTCATTACGGTTAACTGTGCGGCGGTTCCGAGGGAGCTGATAGAAAGCGAACTGTTCGGGTACGAAGGCGGCGCCTTTACCGGCGCATTAAAGAACGGAAGGCCGGGTAAGTTCGAACTGGCGAACGGGGGCACAATATTTCTGGATGAGATAGGCGATATGCCTCTGGATATGCAGTCAAAGCTGCTGCGCGTTCTCCAGGAAAAGCGTATAACGCGTATAGGAGGGACCAATATCTTTGACGTTGATGTAAGGATTATTGCAGCCACAAATAAAAACCTCATGGAGGAATGCAACCAGGAGAATTTCAGACGGGATCTGTACTACCGCCTGAACGTGCTGAATATATCCATACCCCCGTTAAGGGACAGGAAGGGAGATATCGAGGAACTGTCGTATTATTTGATGAGCAAGATCAATAATAAACTCGATAAGAACGTCATTGAAATTTCAGAACAGGCTATGAAATACCTCACTAATCATAATTGGCCGGGAAATGTCAGGGAGCTGGAGAACACAATCGAAAGGGCCATAAATGTATGCCGTACCAGGCAGATTTGCGTTAAAGACCTGCCGCTCAGCTTATTGAAGGACAGTGAAAGCATGGGAAACCGAATGAATAGCCAGGGCAGCCATGACGTGATAGAAAGCATTGAAGAAATGGAGAAGAGGGCGATAAAGAATGCTTTGCAGGTTATGAACGGCAACATCAGCCAAGCGGCAAACGCATTAAAGATCAGCAGGAATACCCTATATAATAAGATAAACAAATATGAGCTAGTGTGAAAGAATAGGACAATGCTCAAAATTTGCGCATATTTATGCTCAAATTTTGAGCATTTTTTATTTACCAGACAAGTCCCTGTCCCCTTGTCTGGTATTTACTGAGGCAAAAAATATCCGTTAGGTTATAGCTGCAAAGCAGGTAAAATAAAGTATATCGGTGGCGGTTCTATTTAGTAGATAGCATTTATGCACTTTGGCATGACTCTTGTAATTAATAAGAAATATACAAGGCAACAAAATAATACAACAAACGGAGGGAGGGAAACGGTTATATGGGCGTTAAGGGCCATGAAAAAAGGGAGGTGACTGCTTTGACAAAAATAGATAAAGATTTGTTGAATGACTTTTATAAGACGATGGTAAAAATAAGATTTTTCGAAGAGAATATAGAAAAATATTTTCTTGCAGGCGAAATTCCCGGCTTTGTACACCTGTATATAGGTGAAGAAGCTGTAGCTACGGGAGTATGCGCGAATCTGACCAGGGATGATTACATCCAGAGTACCCATAGGGGCCATGGACACACAATTGCCAAAGGTGCAGACGTAAACCGGATGATGGCGGAGATTTTCGGGAAAAAGACCGGCCACTGCAAAGGAAAGGGCGGGTCAATGCATATAGCGGATTTTAGTGTGGGGATGCTGGGAGCTAATGGTGTGGTTGGCGGAGGATATACGCTGGCAACCGGTGCCGCTCTGGCTATAAAGATGCAGAAGAAGGACAACGTAGCCGTAGTTTTCTTCGGGGATGGCGCTTCCAACAGGGGAACATTCCACGAAGCCGCTAACATGGCGGCTGCCTGGAAGCTGCCGGTAATATTTGTGTGTGAAAACAACGAGTGGGCTTCTACAACACCCTACAAAACCACTACCTCCGTGGCGGACATAGCGGACAGGGCTGTGGGCTATGGTATGCCGGGCGTTATAGTAGACGGCAACGACGTGTTTGCGGTTTACGATGCGGCAAAGGAAGCAGTGGAAAGGGCCAGACAGGGTGGAGGGCCGACACTCTTGGAAGCCAAAACCTACAGGATAAAGGGGCACTTTGTGGGTGACCCGGAGATGTACAGAACGAGGGAGGAAGTCCAGGAGAGATTTGATAAGAATGACCCTATAAAGCGGTTTGAAAAAAGGGTTATGGACGAAAATCTGATGAGCAGGAACGAACTTGATCAAATAAAAGAACAGGTGAAGAAATCGATCGAAGAAGCGGTAGAATATGCAAAGAACAGTCCGTACCCGGATCCTGAAGAACTGTTCGATGACCTGTACGTATAAGGAGGTGGAGTGCATGAGGGAAATCACTTTTTCACAGGCGACACTGGAAGCAATGGACGAGGAAATGTCAAGGGATGAAAGAGTATTTGTTATGGGGGAAGATATTGCCAGGCAGGGAGGTATTTTCGGCCAGTTCAAAGGCCTGCCTGAGAAGTTCGGGTACGATAGAGTAAAGGATACACCAATAACCGAAACTGCAATTATCGGGGCAGCGGTTGGGGCTGCACTGGCCGGGATGAGACCGGTGGCCGATATGCACTTTGCTGACTTCATGGGTGTATGCATGGACGAGATATTCAACCAGATGGCAAAAATCAGATATATGTTTGGCGGGCAGACCACCGTTCCCGTTGTTGTGAGGGCTCCGGACGGTCTGGTGAATCAGGCTGCCGCCCAGCATTCCCAGAGTATAGAAGCGTGGTTTTTGCACATTCCGGGGCTGAAGGTCGTGACCCCATCCAACCCCGCCGATGCAAAGGGGCTGCTGAAGTCAGCTATCAGAGATGATAATCCGGTTATCTATTTTGAGAATAAGGTATTATTCAAGCAGAAGGGACCCGTTCCGGAGGGTGAGCACCTTGTGCCCATAGGAAAGGCAAATGTGGTGCAGGAAGGCAAGGATGTAACGATCGTATCCTACTCCATAATGCTGCATACGGCGTTCAAGGCCGCAGAGATTTTGGAAAAGGACGGAATAAGGGCTGAGGTTATCGACCTCAGGACAATTTCACCCATAGATAAGGATACCATACTGGAATCGGTTGCTAAAACCAAAAGGCTTGCAGTGGGCCATGAAGCAGTAAAAATAGGCGGGGTAGGTGCAGAGATAGCCGCGATAGTGGCGGAGGAAGGACTCGACTACCTGGACGCGCCTATACTGAGGTTTGGAGCGCCCTACACACCGGTACCCTTCAGCCCTCCCCTTGAGAAGGCGTATATGATTAGACCGGAAGATATTGCTGAAGGCATCAGGAAGATGTTTTAACCCGGAGGAATACGGAGTCATGGTAAATACAAAAGGCAATATAATAGGAGGCCACTTTGTGAAGGATGGAAACATCTAAATAGTAAATAGATTATACTGCAGAAAAATTGCAATTAGTAGAGAAGTACCATATTATTAATTTTAATTCATTTCCGGAAACTTGTATTTATGGCATTCTAGCAATTGGCAAGGAACTGCTCTATCTAAAGTCGAAAGTACAAAAGATACCGATATCAACAAACTGCCTCGAACAACGATTACATTAAAGGAGTTTTTGAGATGATGAAGTGTGTGGTAAAAGAGAAAACTGGACCCGGAAATTTGAAATTAACAACCAGGCCAATACCAGAAATCGAGGATTATGACATCCTTGTAAAAGTGCTCGCCACGGCGGTATGCGGGACCGACGTCCATATTCAGGAGTGGAATGACTGGGCGGCGAAAAGGGTTGCGCCGCCGACGATCATCGGCCATGAATTTGCCGGGGAGGTCGTGAAGACTGGAAAGAATGTCACCACGGTAAATATAGGGGATATTGTTTCGGCCGAGACACACATTGTGTGCAATTCCTGTGACCTCTGCCGCAGCGGAAAAGAACATGTCTGCTATAATACAAGGACAATTGGAGTGCATAGGGATGGCAGTTTTGCGGAGTATATTGCGTTCCCAGCGGAAAATGCTTTCATCTGCGATCCGAACATTCCCATTGAAGTGTTGAGTATGATGGAACCCTTGGGCGCCGCAGTTCATACGGTTATGGAATTTCCAGTCACAGCGAAAAAGGTTGCGGTGGTGGGATGCGGGCCTATAGGTGTAATGGGGGTTGCGGTGGCAAAAAAAATCGGGGCGGCTCAAATCATTGCGGTGGAACCGAATGAAAAGCGAGCGAAGCTTGCGGCCGAAATGGGTGCGAATTTGGTGATCAATCCGATTGTCGAAGACCCTGTTAAAAAAATAAAGGCTATAACTGGAGGCCATGGCGTCGATATCGTCCTGGAATTTTCCGGGAACATCCCGGCGATTAAAGCAGCAATCCAGTACCTGAAGCCGGAAGGCAAGCTTGCGGCACTGGGACTTCCATCGAAACCGCTCGACTTTGATTTTTCCGAGTTCGTTTACAAAGGCATTACGATCAAAGGGATCGCAGGCAGGCTGATGTATCAGACGTGGGAGCAGATGAAGGGATTGATTGAAAGCGGTCTGGATGTAAGTTCTGTTGTCACCCATACTTTGTCCCTCGATGAGTATGAGGAGGGGCTGAGGATGATGAAGGCCGGCGAATGCTGCAAGGCGATTTTGAAGCCGTAGTTGGATGGCTTGATTACAAATATATGTTAAACAGAAAGGAGGATATTAAAATGGAGTGTTTTAAAGAGAAAAGAGCCGAGATCCTATACGGGCGGCTTGAACCGGGAACCGATTTATTTGAGGGGATTAACGAAATGTGTGAGCAGATGGGCGTAAAGTACGGTTCCATTATCAGCTGCATCGGAAGCCTCACAAAAACTACCTATACGTTTGTAAAACGCAACGAGCAAAGTGTCGTAGGAATCGGGTATCGGGATGCGCAGGTACTTACACAGGCGAACGAGCTGATTTGCGGGCAGGGTACCATCGGCCTGAACAACGCTGGAGAACGTGAGATTCATATGCATGCGCTGATGTGCGATGTGGACGGAAACCTGATTGCGGGGCATCTGATGCCTGGGTGTATCATTTGTGCGACTATGGAGATTGCCATTGCGATTGCAACGGAAGGGACAATAGTAAGAAGTATCGATGAAAAATTAAAGCTGCCTTTGTTCCATTTTTCGAAATAATGCTCTCCACAAAGTAGGTTTGTCATGTAAAAAGGTTATGCGCTTTAGCAATAGACATTATGGACTAAAAATTAGACAAATTATATTGTTATGCAAATTTAATCGTACAGCTTATTAACATAGGGCGTTCCTAATCGGACAAAAAATGAATAGATATTCAACATTGTATGTGCCGTTGATAAAACTGGGCATTAGCACGAATATCGCTAAATTATTTATAAGCCAAGAAGAAGGGGGGGATTAACAAGAGCGATCTATATATAAAGAAAGCGGTATCTCAATTCAAACAATGTAGATGTTCAGTAAACTAATTGAGATTGGTAACAAAAGCCAAGAAAATGGAAAACAGTAGCAATTAAGAAAAAGAGTTAGATTTGGACATTGAAAACTTAACACGGTGCAGTTGATAGGAATAATTATCCAGGCCAAGAAGGCAAAGAGGACCCAGATCCAAGAGTA
>Ga0067045_1030021_pt1 | contig 17101 bp, 10 predicted proteins | sample TerdegcTABiofilm_FD_59184 | JGI IMG/M metagenome (GOLD analysis project Ga0067045, IMG submission 59184) | Combined Assembly of (Gp0054472, Gp0054536) Wastewater bioreactor microbial communities from Singapore -Terephthalate degrading...
GAAGACATACGTTTGGAGGGGGAGTGCCACACGACCCAAAAACGACCTCATGCGTAGGCCACAGACGCTTGCATGAGAACATTACAGGGTCCACACGACCCACACGTCATCGTAGACCGTGGATTCTGGTTTGCCGGCGTGCTTGACGGATAGGACGCATTCGTCCTAAAATAATCGCTTTGCGCGGGGAACGTTGCTGTTCTCAATGCCGCACAAGGACCCCCGGATGATCAGACTCGTAAAAGGATTCCACGACATACTTCCCGACGAAACCCAGAAATGGGCTTTCATCATCTCCACTGCCAGGAACACGCTCGAGCGATTCGGCTTCAGGGAGATCATCCCGCCCATAGTGGAGCGCACGGAGCTTTTCGTGCGCGGCATTGGCCAGGTGACGGACATTGTGGAAAAGGAGATGTACACCTTCGAGGATCGTGGCGGAGAAATCCTGAGTCTCAGACCAGAAGCCACTGCAGGAATTCTCAGGGCGGTCGCGGAGCATGCATTGCTTCATCGCGATTCGGTCCTCAAGCTATATTGCGTGGGACCAATGTTTCGCCGTGAGAGGCCCTCGAAGGGGAGGTTCAGGCAGTTCTTTCAGATCGACGCGGAAATTCTGGGAGACGATTCCCCCTACACTGATGCCGAGGCTATTGCGGCAGCGCACGCGATCATGACCGATATGGGCACCACAGGCCTGGTGATTGAGATCAACTCTGTGGGATGCCGCGAGTGCAGAGCCCTGTATCGCGCGCGGCTGCGGGAGTACTTCGCTCGCTTTATTGGGGAGCTCTGCCCCGATTGCAGCCGTCGTCTCCAGACCAATCCCATGCGGATCCTTGACTGCAAGGTGCCTCGCTGCATAGAAATTGCCCGTGACGCGCCGCTTATCACGGACAGCCTCGACCAGGGATGCCGCGATCACTTTGCGAAGGTGCAGAAGACTCTTGGTTTGCTGGGAATACAATTCCGTGTCGAGCCCACAATGGTCAGAGGCCTTGACTACTACACGAGAACCGCGTTCGAGATCATTCACGAAGATCTTGGCAGATCGAAGGCGGTCGGAGGGGGCGGTCGATATGACAATCTTTTGGGAGAGCTGGGCGGCCCCGACGTTTCAGGAATAGGTTTTGCCATAGGGTTGGAGCGCCTCGCAATGGGCATCGAGGACGACGATCCCCGCTTTGCCCGGTCTGTTGACGTTTTCGTGGCCACCCTCGGCGAACCGGCCCAGGCGGTAGGACTGACGGTGGCCAACCGACTTCGCTCACACGGAATTTCCGTGGAAGCGCGATACACGTCCATGAGTCTCAAAGCGCAGATGAAACTCGCGGACAAGCTCGGGGCTGCGAAAGTCGTTATGATAGGGGAAAACGAGCTGAAAAACGGTGAAGCTACTATTCGTGACATGCGAACCAAGGCTCAGACAACAGTGAAGCTCGATGATATGGTGAAGTTCCTCGAAGGAGAACAAGGTTGAAGCTCGACAGCTTGAATGGGTGGGAAAGAACACACTTGTCCACCGAGATCGGTGAGCAGGCCATTGGAGAACGCGTCACGGTCATGGGATGGGTCATGCGCCGGAGAGACCATGGCGGCGTAATCTTCGTAGACCTTCGGGACCGTCGTGGTCTGGTCCAACTGGTCTTCAATCCGGAGTTCTCACCGGAAACGCACGGTAAGGCTCATGCCCTTAGGCCTGAATGGGTCATAGCAGTAAAAGGAGAGGTGCGTCGGAGGCCCGAGGAATCGCTGAATCCGGATCTTCCTACAGGATCGGTCGAAATCTTCGCCGATGAAATGAAGATGCTCAATCGCTCTGACACTCCCCCGTTTCCCCTAGACGAGGCCACAGCTCCCACTGATGCTGTGCGGTACAAGTACCGGTACCTGGATCTACGACGCGACGATGCAGTGAGGAGAAACCTGCTGATCCGCCACAAGGTGGTTTCCCTGATTCGGGAATTTCTGAACGAACAGGATTTTGTGGATATCGAAACACCGTTTTTGACGACGAGCACGCCAGAGGGAGCGAGAGATTATCTTGTGCCGAGCAGGACGCAGCCTGGCCATTTCTATGCGCTGCCTCAATCGCCACAGATTTTCAAACAGCTTCTGATGGTTGCTGGATTTGAGCGATACTATCAGATTGTTCGGTGCTTCCGCGATGAGGACCTGAGGGCGGACCGTCAGCCGGAGTTTACCCAGTTGGACATGGAGGTCTCTTTCCTGGAGGAGGAGCACCTCTTTCCCATGATCGAGCGCATGATGGGACGTATTTTTCGTGAGATTCTCGGTATCGAGCTTGAGACCCCCTTCCCTCGAGTTCCCTATCGCGAGGCGATGGCGCGCTATGGCCTGGACAAGCCGGATGTCAGGTTTGGAATGGAATTGTGCGAGCTGACAGACATTGTGCGTGACACCCAGTTTGGTGTATTCCGTGGGGCAGTGGCTGACGGCGGTATCGTGAAGGCGATGAAGGTTGAGAACGGCGAGCGACTTTCCCGAAAGGACCTGGACGATCTCAGAGACTTCGCCGCGATTTTCGGCGGTAAGGGAGTTGCGTACACGCGCATTCGCGAGGGAAACGAGTGGCAGTCTCCCATAGCAAAGTTCCTTTCCGATGAGGAGCGGAAAGCAATTGTGGAGAGGGCGAAGGGAGGAAATGGCGACGTCATTTTGTTTGCAGCGGACTCCCCTCGCATTGTTAACGACGTGCTGGGGAACCTGAGAAACAGTCTTGCCGAAAAGCTCGGTGAAGTCCCGAACGGTGTGTATCGGTTCCTGTGGATAACAGAGTTTCCCATGTTCGAGCTCGATCAGGACGAGGGAAGGTACTCCGCCATGCACCATCCGTTCACCTCTCCGCGAGAAGAGGATCTGGACCTCTTGGAGCACGACCCCTTGGCGGTCCGTTCGCGGGCGTACGACCTCGTGCTCAATGGAGCCGAGATCGGTGGGGGAAGCATGCGAATTCACCGTAGTGATATCCAGGAGCGTGTGTTCGCTGTTCTTGGTATCAATCAAGAGGAGGCCCGGGAGAAGTTCGGCTTTCTCCTCGAAGCGCTCCGATACGGGGCTCCTCCCCACGGCGGAATTGCATTTGGGCTGGACAGGATCATGGCGATCTTGACAAAATCGGAATCGATACGGGATGTGATAGCGTTTCCCAAGACTCAGAAGGCCACATGTCTGCTCACGGGCGCGCCGACTCCCGTGGACCCGGGGCAATTGAAAGAATTGGGCTTGAAGCTTGCCGTCCGCACATAAGCCCATCGAGTCCGGTACTTCAACGGACTTGGATCCGTGAGGCCGCGGCAATACGCCCGTCTTCCCTGCGTGGCAGAGGTGAGTGTAGTTCGGCCGGAAGTGCAGTATGTGGATGACAATTGACTCTGAAAATGTAGCCGGAACCGAGGCTTTTCAATTAATTCTGGACTCAGTCTTTCGTTGAGATGACACTGTGAGCATATGTACGTCCAGGATTTGACTGTCTGAGAATGAGAACCAAGCAGTAACAGCGTCCCGCGCTGTGAGCGATATCCCAATTGGAAGGAGATCCGCGATGGCCACGTGGGATCCGAAAAAAGGTGTTTTGTATCACGAATTCAACAAATTTAATAAGGAGAGGTCCCTGAGGGAGGTTAAGGCGCCCAATTTGCTGCGGAACATCTTCCCCTACACCGAGATCCCCAAGGTCGACTTTGACTTTCATATCCTGCCGGTCAATCCGGCCAAGCATTTTCTTATTACGGATACGACGTTCCGCGACGGTCAGCAGGCTCGGCCACCTTTTTCCGTGGAGCAGATCTCTCGGATATTCGACTTGCTCCACAAGCTCTCCGGGCCCCATGGTATTATCCGGCAGTCTGAATTCTTCTTGTACACAAAGAAGGACAAGAAGGCACTGGAGGTCTGCCGGAACAAGGGGTATCAGTATCCGTCGATTACGGGGTGGATACGGGCCAACAAGAACGACCTGTCCCATGTTCGTTCCGTAGGATTGACGGAGACCGGTATTCTGACATCGGTGTCGGACTATCATATTTTCCTGAAGATGGGCCTGGATCGACGGAAAGCCTTTGACAAATACGTGGACATGGTCCGCGCGACGTTGGAAAAAGGGATTACTCCTCGTTGCCACTTTGAGGACGTCACCCGCGCAGACATCTATGGATTCTGTGTACCGTTTGCTCAGAAGCTTATGGAAATGCGGGAAGAATCCGGCACCGACATCAAGATTCGTCTCTGCGATACCATGGGCTTCGGGGTCACGTATCCCGGGTCAGCGCTTCCGCGAAGCGTCCCCAAGCTCATCCGGGCGATGCACGATGACGCGAATGTCCCTGAGGACCTTTTGGAGTGGCACGGCCATAATGACTTTCACAAGGGCCTTGTGAACGCGGTGTACGCGTGGCTCTACGGATGCTCCACCGTGAACGGTACGTTGCTCGGAATCGGCGAGCGCACGGGAAATACCCCCATCGAAGCACTCATGATCGAGTACATGGCGCTCAGGGGTACTGCCGACGGCATGAACACACTGGCAATAACGGAAATGGCGGAGTATTTCGAGCGGGAGTTGGGCCACGTCATCCCTGAAAACTATCCTCTCGTTGGGAAAGCCTTCAACGTGACGAGCGCGGGCATCCATGTGGACGGAGTCCTCAAGAACGAAGAAATCTACAATGTGTTTGACACAACCACCATTCTCGGGCGTCCCCCGCAGGTAAACATCACCGACAAATCGGGAATGGCGGGAATCGCCCACTGGATCAACACAAAGATGGAGGTTCCTCGAGACGAGCCTGTGGACAAGAATCATCCTGCTATAGCGCGAATTTATGACGAGATTCTCGCGCAATACGACAATGGCCGGGTAACTTCCATGTCTGATAAGGAAATGACCGCGCTAGTAAAACGTCATATGCCCGAGATATTTATCTCCGACTGGGATCGCATGAAACTCATAGCCAGAGAAATGGCGTTCAAGATTGTGGAAAACTTCGTCAGCGAAGAGGGCATGACAGGTTTCAAACCGAAGGCCATGGAAAAGGCCATGAGCGACTTCATCACCAAATATCCGTTCATCCAATATTGCTACGTGGCCGATATGCAAGGGAAAAAGGTCACAGAGAATATTACCGACATCAAGGATAAATCCAAGTTCGTGGACATCAAGCCGAACGAGGATTTCTCGAATCGCGAGTGGTTTATAAGGCCGCTTGCGGATGGCAAGATACACGTGGTCGGGCCGTTTACGTCTCGGTACACAGGCGCTCTGTGCATAACGGTTTCCGCGCCGCTTCGATCGAAACAAAGCAAAATCCAGGGCGTGTTCGGCGCGGATATTCGCCTGGAAGAGCTTCTCAAGATAGAGAACGAGCTCATGGACGAGTACGGGGTCGAGTTCACGGAGAACGATATTAGAAGGTTGACGAAGAAATACAGGGACTAGAGGTCGATGGAAGCCTCCTCTTGTGACATGGCCGGGAGAGGAGTGCCCAGAAAAACGGCGAGATTCCGGGCTGTTCCAGAGTCCCCCGTCATTGTCGAACGGGGAAACGGACACTATCATTGGCAACCACTGTGCAGAGAACGGATGAACGAGGCAGGAGGGCGAGAAGACAGGGGAAGACTTGAGTTTGTCATTCTTGGAGATTCTTTCTGCGCTTTAACATGATCTTTGAAATGAGGCCGCGGTCATAGAGCTTTTTGAGGAGGCTGCGAAGACCCTTTTCAGAAAGTCTGTACTTACGCATCAATTCTCCGTTCGTCTTGTCATTTGCTATGTCCTCAAGGACTTCCGATGCGTTAATCACAGGTTTGTTGTCAGCAAGGTCCTTGACATCGAAGGACACCTCGTCGGTCTCCACACCCATGCGCTGGGCGAGCTTGCTCTTGGAGATCAATCCAGCGGCGAGCAATTTCTTGAACATCTTTGTCAGACCTGTCTCCGACAGACCATATTTCTCCATAAGGTCCTTGTCTGAGACGTCGTTTGCCAGATCTTCTAAGATTTGTTTGGCACTCACGACCGCTCGACGAGGGTGCAGCGGCCTGCGCAACACGATTGTAATATTAGAGACATCCAGGTGCGACTCGATGGTGGGATCGACATTGACAAAGCGAACGTAGAGTCCTCGCCTCTTTATGTCTTGGTAGTGATGGTGCAGCAATGCGGCGAACTGGCTACACACCGACTTCACGCCTTTGAAATCGATGAGAATGCCTTTTGTAGGGTTCGTGCTGAGCCATTCGACCGTGGTGTCCATGAATTCCTCGACATGACGCTCTTGCACTTCGGCGGTCAGGAACTTCATCCGGAAAAATTCTGGTTCTTCTGCAAGAGAGATTGCGAAGTCATCTTCCACATAAAATCTGGCGCTCATCGGGACCTTTGCGGTTTGGGGCTCAGGTTGCAGCCGGTTGTGATTGCGGAGCTCCCCTCGTACTGGGTTAGGCCTGATGTCTTGAACAACGCGGACCGACTCTCACGCCGCCCGCTATTCCTTCTTGCCTGCAATCACCAGGGCGCTGGTCCGCGGTGATTGCAGAAAAACCATTTACGCCGCAGAAATCAAGAAGCAGCCCCATTCTGCGCGACGGTTGGCCCAGAAGGCATCACTGACGCCGCTGGACTTGATAATGAAGATTTCCTTCTCGATCTTTCCGCCCAATTTTCGAATAAAAATCCTGAAATCGGAGATCGTAAGCCTGTGAATGTCCGGGGTATTGTACCATGGGTGGGGATGGGTTTCACTGACCGGCGTCCGACCCGTGATAAGGTATCGGAGTGCCATCTTCCAGTGTCCGAAGTTCGGAAAGGTGATGATCGATTTGGAGCCTACCCGGAGCATTTCTCGCACCACGCGTTCCGGATTCATGAGCTGCTGCAATGTTCTGCTCAGCACCACGTATTCATAGCTCAAGTCCGGAAACCCCCCCAGCCCCTCATCCAAGTCCAGAGTCATGATTCGAATACCCCGCTCGATGCACCGGATTACTTTCTCCTGATCCAGCTCCACTCCGCAGCCTTCCACGTCTTTTTCGTCGCGCAACTTCTGCAAGAGTGTTCCGCTGCCACACCCGAGGTCGAGAACGCGGGTCCCCGGGGTTATCAAATCGGCAATAATGTTGAACCCCACTTGGAATTCGTGGAATGGGGTCTTATTCGGTTGTTGCTGGGCGTACACCGTTCAGGAACCCCCGTATTATGCGAGTAAGATATGGCATGCCAGCGTTCACGAGGAAAGAGTCGTGCCCGTACGGCAAATCCAGCTCGACAAACGACACGTCCTTCTTTTCTGCCTGAAGAGCTCTAACTATAGGGAGCGACATCTCTGTGGGATATAACCAGTCCGAGCTGAAAGAGAGGATCATCAATCGCGCAGAGACATTGGCAAAGGCCTTGCGGAGGTCTCCGTAAATGGCCTCGAGGTCGAACAGATCGATGGCCTTGGTGATCACGATGTAGGAATCCTCATCGAATCGTTGCATGAAGGTGTTTCCCTGGTGCTCCAAGTACGATTCCACCTCGAACTCTACACCTTCCTTCCCGTTTTCACCGAGACTATACCGGTTACCGTTCATGTCGGTGAGTGCGAGCTTTCTCCCGAATTTGCCCTCCATGGTGTGCTGGGACAGATACGTGATGTGGCCGATCATCCGGGCGACCGCCAAGCCTCTCCCGGGTCCTTTCGCCTGGTTTTCCCCTTCTGTCTCGCGGTTTACCGGGTCACTGTAGATAGCGTTGCGCCCCACCCAGTTGAATGCAATTCCCTGGGGAGAGAGTCGCGCTGTGGCCGCGATCACTATGGCCGACCGAATTGCGCTCGGATGGCTCACAGCCCATTCAAGGGCTTGCATGCCGCCCATGGATCCGCCAACGACGCTGTGAAGGCACTCGATGCCGAGATGTTTCACCAGCATCGCCTGAACGTTGACCATGTCTCCGATGGTGATCCGCGGGAACGACCTTCCATAGGGCTTGCCAGTCTCGGGGTTGGTGCTTCGAGGACCGGTGGTACCCTTACATCCGCCCAGACAATTGGAGCAGATGACAAAGTACCGGTCTGTGTCTATGCCCTTGCCAGGCCCTATCATGGCATCCCACCATCCGTGCCTGCCATGCTGGTCGATTCCCGCTGCGTGGGCGTCCCCCGATAGGGCATGTAAAATGAGCACCGCGTTGTCACGGTTGGGCGAAAGAGTACCGTACGTCTCGAAGGCCACTGTCAGTGGTCCCAGAAAGTAGCCCGACTCAAGGGTGATTCCGTCGAAGTCAGCGTACTGGGTGGTCACACGGCCATATAGACCGTCGGAATCCGCGTACTCTTGAATCGCACCTTTCGTCATCTTGCCACAGTCCTTCCCGAAAGAGAGTTGCCTTATTACGCGGGCTCGAAGACCGCTGTCGAGTTCACGTGCGATCTCACAGAACTGTTTCCGGACCGTGGAAAAATGTTCCGCCGTTTGAGCCGCGTTTTGGATGTATTCTACACTAAAATACTTCTGATTAGAATGCTCGCCCACGGGAGGGCACTATGGATCAAGCGACCGCAAATCTCGGTAAACGCAATCCAGAGCCGCAAAATGAGCTCAAGACCTCTTTCAGGGAATTCTTTCTTCCCGACGCTGCTATGGTCCTGAGCGCAGCCCCTGCCTGGGGGTGCGCGAACCATTCTAGCCCATACTCTGCCTCAAGAAAGCCAGCCAGGACATCAGCGCCGGCCCACGCATGGAGATAATCCAGGGCATAGAAGCCATGCTCCATGTCGATCAAGTAACCTTGCGGCTCATAAACAAATCCCGTTGCTTGCTCTAAGTGCTTGCAATAATATGACGGATTCTTGATGTCGCGCCCCTCGTGCAGCTCTCTTTCAGCCAGGAACTTCCCGATGTACCTGCGGATCAAGCAGAATTGTTTCGTCTTGTACAATTCCGACAACTCCTCCGCCTCTCGTACGGGCATCCCTGCCACCCCCGTCAACCACGCGGGATTTTCGATGAGATTCATAAAGAGAAACGCGAACGTCTCATCGAGGGCAGACGATCGGTTCAGACGCCGATACTCGATGGGCAAGAGCGGGTCGAAATGGCTCAAGAAAAACGCGTGCCCCGTCTCATGGAGAAGTGTCTCCACATCGACAAGCCCGCCCACCGGCTTCATGATGACATGGATCTCGCCAGGAATCCTGACCCCAAGACATATTCCATTTGGACTCTTCGAAGAAGAATCCGAGATGTCAACGATCACGTCCGAGCGAGACTCCGCGTCCAATCCGAGGTTCATGAAGGTTCTGCGAACAAGGCTCATGAGGCTGGAAGTACCGAAGAAATGATCGAATTTCCTGATGCGAATCAGGTACAGGGCGTGGTACCTGCTCAGGTTCGAGAAGGGCTTGCCAATGACCTCCTCCACCCACGGGGCCATCCTCCGGAGGTACGCGCTCCTTGTCTCCTCCAAATATCGTTGCAGTTCCTCCGCCTCTCTCTCGAAAGAAGTTTGTTTTTTCGCTTCGCAGTAAGAGGCGTAATCGGCATAGCCAAATTTCTCGGTAACGGCCCGGACGGTGAGCTCGAGAATTCCCAACAGCATGGGATTGATGATAGCTTTAAGGAAGATCGAATTCTCCTTCTGCATTTCTTCCCGTCTGGAGAAATCAGGCTCCGCTTGCAGCCACGGCACAACTTCCGGTGCCGGAATTCGATCGCTGCCCACGTGCATGCGACCCCGCTGCATGTAGAATGTTACCATGTCCTCCAGAGATGCTGTTTCATTCGCGATGACGAGGTCCATGCATCCGAACAGGATTCGTTCGAGCCTTTCCGCCTCTTCGGGATCATCGGTCCCTCGCACCAGCGTCCGCAATGACGCGATGGCATTGAGCTGTGTCGGCAGCGGATGGTCCTGAAGGATGTCCGCGGTGGTTTGTGCGGCCGCGGCTCCCAAGAACTGGCGTACGGTGAGGTCAGCCAGTTCGGCATGCACTTGGTCGATCTGTTCGACGATCGCTTCGACGCTTAATCGGTCCATACATTTGATCCAATCACATCACAGGGGTATCGAAGCGCGATCGAAGCGCGCGGTTCGCGCCGCGGTCACTCCGAGTCCCGCTGGTGCGGGACTCTCAGCGCGGGCCGACCCAGAAAAAGGCTCGAGCGAAACGAGATCAGCCACGCGTCTCGCGGTCGATCACGCAGGATATTGACAGAGGGTAGCACTGCAATTCGGGAATGTCCACGCCGCGTGTAGGTCTCACTCCGTCTTGGGGAGCACGTGAAAGCGGTGACAATCAGTCGAAATTACGAATTAGCCCCACTTGGTAGCGCGTTGGCCTGAATGGCTCCGGTGTCCGTTATTACGCCGATTGGACTTGTTTCGATAATTGTTTACAGGTTGAGTTCTCTTTTTCATGAGGCAGTCCCATGAACAGTATCCGTATTCGGAATAGGTCATGGTCTGCACTGCGGTATATTCTCTTCCGCACGTTTTACACTTCACCAAACTGTACCTCCCTGCTCGAGCCGATGATCGGCCCGTTACGTCCGACAGATTGTTCCGCGGGTTTGAACGCGGTTGCCGCAAAGCGTATGCTCTGCTTGATATGAATGACGAAAGCCGCTGTATAGCTTTTCCTCACGCGGCTGTCAACGATTTTGCACGATGCACTTCTTAAACGGTCCGCCTCGCGTGAACCTCGCCTGCCCGCGTCTTTATTCGGCATCGCAGCCCAATGAACTTGGAGCCTTCGAGAACGCTGACTTCATCCTCTACGGGGTTGATCCCCCCTTGCAGCGGCACTGCTCGAATATCCTCGGGCAACGTCTATTGCGATCTTTCTGAATGCTCTACACTATCTCCGAGACGCGACGCGCATACCCTCTCCCCTAATCGTGCTTCGGGACCGTCTATACGTCGCAACTCTTCTCAAAGTTGCTCTTCCCTGATCCCTTCTGAGAGGGCGAAAACGTTCATTTGCAGCAGAGACTTTCGAGATTCTCCTGAAGGACTACGCGCCCCTTAACCCCACGCTCCGTTCCCCGGCTTCAAGCCTCGAAACAGCTCATGAAACTTGGATAATCGGGCACGTTACTTCAATTCGATCGGTTGGGAACCGCTCAGTATTATTCCACGTCTGAGAGAAGAGCCAGCCTCTCTCTTCCGTATCTGTACTTTTAACACTCGCAAGGTATCTTGTCAAATTTCTAATTGCGTCGGCCGCGCAAAAGATCTTTTCCCTGTCTTTGGGTACGACTTTGCACGACAGTGAGCGCCCCTATAAGTCGTTTGACAAGCCGGTGCCTTTCCTTGTTCCGTCCTCGTGGCGCGGTTTCTTTCTCCCATTGCTCGGTCACGGTGCGTTCGGCTCCCCCGCGAATGCGAAGGCCCGCGGTTACGTATGGAATACCTTTGACTTTCATGCCGCGGTCCATTATGGTATACGACTGCTTTATCAATGGGTTGGTGACCGCCGCATGGTTGCACGTGTCGGAATGCTCGGAATTGCGCTTGCGTGCGTAGCCATTACGGCCTGCACTGCAACCAGGTACCTCAAGGGAGGATTATACCGCGAGCTCGACGAAAACCTTACTATTGCCGAGTTGCAGCGCGATCCCCGAAAGTTCCTTAATAAAGACATCGTTTTTTCTGTGCGTTATGTCAAGAAGGGAGACTTGCCGTGTCCCCTCGGAGAGGGCTACGTCAATTTCTCCATAGCCGACCGAATCAGTTACATCCTGCTCGACAAGGCGTGGATCAAGAAAGAGATGGCTGGCGTTCTGGACAACCTGAAAGAGATGGAAACTATTGTCATGCGCGCTCGGGTATTCAGGATAGATCCGCAGAAAGATCCAAACCTGGAAGCCCTTCAGATAGTGCCTGAATAGCACGAGTCGCGGCAAGACCACCGTTCTTTTGAGGCCACAACCTCCGAGCAAGGTCTAACTCGGACCATAGGCAGGACAGAAATTCGTGCGAGACTCAGGAACAGGCTCCGAGCTGTCACGCGACGGGTGAATGAGGAATCTCTAAGCCTTCAAGCGGGCCGCCGCGGTGCAACTCATTTCTTTTCTTTGCGGGAGAGAGTCTTCCGCACGATTTCAAGCAACAAATCGGACATTTCTCTCGGCACCTGCTATAGTCCTGTTTCCCGAGCGACCGGCACGTGTCCCTGGCACGGTGAGATACCTCGACTGCGCCAGTTTTCTAGCCGTCGCTGAATTTATAAATGATTTCAACAACCTCAGGAGACAACATTGCACAAAACCCTCGTCACAAGTGCTTTGCCTTATGCCAACGGAGACATCCATATCGGTCATCTGGTCGAATACATTCAGACGGACATCTACGTTCGATTCCTCCGCCTGATCGGAAGAGACGTGATCTATATTTGCGCGTCGGACGCTCATGGGACTCCCATCGAGATAAATGCCGCAAAACGGGGAATGACCCCGCAGGAGTTGGTGAGCGAGTTCCATACGAGACACAGAGAAGACTTTTCCCGATACGAAATCAGCTTCGACGAGTTCTATACAACAGACTCTCCGGAAAATCAGAAGCATTCCGAATCGATTTACCTGAAAGCCAAAGAGCAAGGTCACATTGCAGAACGGGAAATCGAACAATACTACTGCGAGCAATGCGGCCGTTTTCTGCCGGACCGCTATATTAGAGGAACGTGCCCCCGCTGCCACGCTCCTGATCAATACGGTGACGTTTGCGAGTCATGCGGAGCTACGTACCGGCCAACGGATCTCCTCGACGCGCTCTGTGCTATTTGCGGCGGACAACCAACGCTACGCACATCCAAGCACTATTTCTTCAAGCTCGGTGACTTCGTAAGCTTTTTGACTGAGTGGACTTCTTCTCCGGATCGCCTGCAGGGCGAGGTGACGGCTTTCGTGCGCCACTGGATCGAGCAGGGACTCCAGGACTGGGACATTTCCAGAGACGGTCCCTACTTTGGATTCAAGATTCCGGGAGAATCGGACAAATACTTCTATGTCTGGCTCGACGCTCCGATCGGGTACATAGCCGCGACGGAGCACTATTGTTCCAATCGGGATAGGAGCGTGGACGAATATTGGCTTACTTCTTCCGATGACGTAGAAATCCACCACTTCATCGGAAAAGACATTATGTACTTCCACACCCTGTTTTGGCCGGCCATGTTGAAGGCAGCAGGGTACCGCCTGCCCGACAAGGTGCACGTCCATGGCTTTCTTACTATCGATTCCCGCAAGATGTCCAAAAGCAGGGGAACGTTTATCACAGCTCGCCAGTTCGCGGATTTCCTGAGTCCCTGGTACTTGCGGTACTACTACGCGACGAAGCTAGGCAATTCCATCGATGACCTGGACCTCAACGTGGAGGAGTTTGTTAACCGGACCAATGCGGAGCTTGTCAACAACATAACCAATCTGATTAGCCGGACCGTCGGCTTCCTCAACAAGCGGTTGGGCTCTCGGCTGGGTGCGATCCCCGCGGAGACTCGGGATCTCGTGTCAGAGGCAGAACGTGTAGTCCAACGCGCCAGAGAACACTACGAAAACCTTCGTATCGCCGCAGCCACGCGTGAAATTCTGGCTCTTTCCGATATGGCCAACAACTACGTCCAGCATCGCGAGCCATGGAAGGTGATGCAGTCAGACCCCGAGCGAGCACGGAATGATCTGACTTTCGCCGTGAACTGCATTAAGATAATCACGGTGCTGCTGAAGCCGATCCTTCCTGCATACTGCGCAAAGGTAGAGGGAATACTGAGAGCTCGCGACCTACGCTGGGATGACGCCAGATTCGACCTGGAACACTGTGCCATCGGTTCCTTTGAAAAACTGCTGGATCGCCTCGAGCCCGGAGTTTTCGACAAACTGATTGAAGCCAGCGCTCAAAGCCCCGCGCCGAAGACGGACACGGATGTCCAGGTCCCTCCCTTCAAGGAAGAGATCAGCATCGAAGACCTTTCGAAAGCGGATCTCCGTGCAGGAAAAATCGTCGCCGCCAGCGCGGTGGAAGGGTCGGATAAGCTGCTCGAGCTTCACGTGGACTTGGGGAGAGAACAGAGAACGATCTTCGCTGGGATCAAATCATCTTACGAGCCGGCTGAGCTCGTGGGGCGCACCGTCGTCGTTGTCAGCAATCTCAAGCCGAGAAAGATGAGATTCGGGGTTAGCCAAGGCATGGTCCTCGCCGCAGCGGACAAGGGAAACGTGACCGTGTGCGAGCTTAACGGCACAATCCCCCCAGGGACCCCAATCTCGTGAAAACCCAATCTTTGAAGATCGGAGCTGTTGTGGAGCTCGGCGAATCGAGCTTCGTACAAGATTTCATAGACATCCATGCCTCGCGGTTACAACGGACTATGAAAGTCCCCGGAATTTCGCGGGACGCGTCGATGGCAGCCACGAGCCGCCCTACAGTTGTCTTCGTAGCGCCGGCGTCCCCCGGTAATCAGGTGACTTTCAGGTAAATCCTGTTACGTATTTGGGGAACAGCTTTTCTTGGGGAAGGGCAGGTTTGAGAAACTGTCTCAAAACTCCGAAAGAGGCCAAAATCGTGGCACGTTGCATTTCTAAGCGTACGAATCCCGTTCTGAGGCAACAGCATTTCGGTATGTTGTGATGGCCTGCTTATGGCATGGGTGCTAATTGTTCACGGTCTTGAGACACTTTCGTCTTGCCCGTCAGCCTTAGAGATTGACGGGCGAGACGCCCGTTCTAGTGCATCTGGTCCAGGGATACTGGTTATCGGGAAGCCCTGGCTCCTTTTGCCGGCAATGCAGAGGGCGACCGGCGGTCGCCCTTGCCTGGTCGCGGCCGTCGCCGCCTACATCACTGACCAAGCTGACAGTTTTGAGGCGGGCCACTGGAGCGAGAGGATGCTGGTTTCACAGTAGCCTGTCCCGACGCCTCGTATTGGGAGCGCGGCAGTTTGCGATCAAAAGAGTTGCGCGCTCAGGGGAGAGCAAGTAAAATTCGTACACCCACAGGCCACCTTCGGTGGTCGGCTACTTCAAAACTTCTTTCCGGGTCTTATTAGGGGTTTCTGTTCTGTGACCGGGGGCAATCTTCTCGTAATTCATCTTTCCCTTTGCAGGTACCTGCCAAGGAGAATCGACCGCATCACTAAAGCAGGAGGGACCGTCCATGACAGTGAAGATTTTTCTGAATGAAGATGAGATTCCTCGCCAGTGGTACAACATCGCGGCAGACATGCCCACCCCCATGCAGCCACCGTTGCATCCGGGGACGGGGCAACCGGTCGGACCGGATGACCTGGCTCCGGTGTTTCCCATGAACCTGATCGAACAAGAGGTGAGCCAGGAGCGCTGGATAGACATCCCTGAGGAAGTCTTGGACAAGCTCCTCCTTTGGCGTCCCAGCCCTCTCTACCGAGCGGTCAAATTAGAGAAGTATCTGAATTGCCCTGTCAAAATCTACTACAAGAATGAGGGTGTCAGCCCTGCTGGCAGTCACAAACCCAACACCGCAATCCCTCAGGCCTATTACAATAAGGTCTTTGGCATCAAGCGAATTGCTACCGAAACCGGGGCAGGTCAATGGGGTAGTGCTCTCAGCTTTGCCTGTAGTCAGTTCGGCCTCGAGGCCAAGGTGTACATGGTCCGCATCAGCTACGAGCAAAAGCCCTATCGTCGTCTCATGATGAACACCTGGGGCGCCACGTGTGTTCCCAGTCCGAGCACCGAAACGGAGGCAGGGAAGAAGATCCTCGCTCAGGATCCGAATTCCCCTGGAAGCCTAGGCATTGCGATCAGCGAAGCTGTGGAAGACGCCGTGACCAGTGAGGCCATGGGGAGGCCTCCCACGCGTTACTCGTTGGGGAGCGTGTTGAATCACGTACTTCTCCACCAGACGATTATCGGGCTCGAAGCCAAGAAACAACTTGCAAAGACCGGTGACTATCCCGATGTGGTGATTGGTTGCGCTGGAGGAGGAAGCAATTTTGCCGGTTGCGCTTTTCCCTTTATTGCCGACAAGATAGCGGGCAAGGAAATCAAGGTCCTAGCCGTGGAGCCCACATCGTGCCCCACCATGACAAAGGGACCGTTCCTGTATGACTTTGGCGACACCGTGCAGATGACTCCCTTGCTCCCCATGCATACCTTGGGACACGGGTTCGTCCCTGCGCCGATCCACGCGGGCGGACTCCGGTATCACGGAATGGCCCCTCTGGTGAGTCAGTTAGTTCTCGACGGCCTCATCGAGCCGAGGGCTATCCATCAATTGGAAACCTTCTCAGCAGGAGTGACGTGGGCCAGGACCGAGGGCTTTATTAGCGCTCCGGAAACGAACCACGCCCTTGCCGCGGTTATCCAAGAAGCGAAGCTCGCCAAAGAAGAAGGCAAAGAAAAGACGATCCTTGTCAACTGGAGCGGCCATGGCCTCGTAGACCTTGCCGCGTACGACGCGTATTTCCAGGGGAAGCTTCAGGATTACGAGCTTCCTCAGGAAGAGATTGAGAATGCTCTCCGGGCCTTGGAGGGATTTCCGAAACCCAACCTGTAAATGTCGCAGCAGCGACTTATTCCGCGGGAGGGGCCGCTCACCGGGGCTGCTCCTCCGCAGCCTCACGGTTTGACATGGCTGAGCTTTCGATCACCCCACCCAATGAAGAAAAACAGATTCGATGTCCCCGGCTTGGCGGTCCTGTTCACTTCGGGTACTGCCGAATTGAACACGACGGTTGGCCCTGCTCTCGGGCCTTGACCTGCTGGGCCATGCACTTCGAGGCGGAAGCCTATTTCCGGACCCTGCTGTCTGAGGAACAATTCGCACAATGCTTCCTCGCGGCCCCACAGTCGAAGATGGACACGCTCTTGGAAGCGGTGGAGCGGGCGCGCCTCCTCATAGGAGAAAAGCGAAAAGGCAACAGTCCCCCTGCCAGGGGCTGACCATCATTTGCCTCATATTGCCGCCCATCCCGGCCGACTGCAATGCCATCCTCCCTATAGGCTGGCACAGCGTCCTTGTATCCTCCCGTGAAGAGCTCCGGTGGGTGATGGTATGGATCCAGAACGTGTCTCAAAAGCCGGCGGTCCGTGATAATCGTGGCACACCCCCTCACCCTGACCCTCTC
>Ga0067045_1030020_pt1 | contig 17094 bp, 14 predicted proteins | sample TerdegcTABiofilm_FD_59184 | JGI IMG/M metagenome (GOLD analysis project Ga0067045, IMG submission 59184) | Combined Assembly of (Gp0054472, Gp0054536) Wastewater bioreactor microbial communities from Singapore -Terephthalate degrading...
ATTGATGAGAATAACGCTTTTCCCGCGAAGGCAGAGGACCATTCGCGGACGGGTCTGAGTGGAAGGCGTTGGGGGATAAATGAAAATAATAGGCTTTACCCGATAGCTCAAGATATATGGCAAGGGATTCATCCTGATGGATGGTAAAAAAACTCTCGGTATGCTGATATGTAAAATGGGAGAGCTGTGCCTTGGCTTGGTATCATGAAAAAAACTGGTCTCACGTTTTTGATTATTTTGATGAAGGGATCTATGTTAGGAGTAGGTAATGAGGCATCAAAATGACGATGCTCGCCGGAGACGGCCGCAAACCGCCATTTTGCGGGGAAAAGATTGAGCCGGATATCCAGTTTGTTGTCGTTGTAAACCACCACTTTATCCAGGACGTGGCGGTAAAAGATATCGTCCCATTCTCCTTTTTCTACGATTCCCTCCAAGACTGATGAAATTTCTGCGAGTAAAGCATCCTTGTTTTCTCGAAGCAGCGACTGCCGCCTATCGACCTCGGCCTCGTACTTTGCGTTCATCTCCTGGAAATTCTTTTTGGAGATATCCTTGCTTAAATACAGTTCCAGCAACCGCTGTTTTTTGTCGGAAACCTGGGCGATTCTGGCCTGTATGCTCTCGCTTTTGTTGTTCGGGCCATCTGTGCCAATCACTTTTTGGATGATGCCGGTCAGGTTGTCGATGATCTTCCGCTGATCCAGCTTGAGACTTTTTATCACTTCCTGCAGCATCAGTTTGGCATCCTCGTCGTTGATGGACATACAGGAGCAGCCGACCTGATCCCCAGCCTTATCAACGTGGGGGGCACCGTTTTTCGCCCCTTCATAACACCGCCACGCCTTATAGACGCTTCCATCCTTGCGCTTTTTGCTGCGGGACACAAAGGAGCAGCCACAGACGCCGCACTTGATTTTACCTGAGAAGCAGTAGCGGTTGGAGTGTTTAGCTTTCTGGTCGTCACTAAGGGAGCGCCGGGCAAGCTAGGCCTGGGCTTTCTCGAACAGCTCCCGGCTGATAATGGGTTCGTGATGGTCGCGCAGGATAACAAACTCTTCCTCGCCGCGGTTGTATTTCTTCTCGTGGTTCAAATAGTTGGGGGTGAAGGTCTTTTTCTAGACGAGGTCGCCGCAATATTTTTCGTTGCGTAGCACCCGCAGAATGACCGTGTTGGACCACTGCTTCATGTAGAAGGCCGTCTTAATGCCGGCCTCCCGCAGCTTCCGCGCGAACATCCTGTTCGGTTTTCAGGCCCAGCTTTTTCGCTTCTCCATCAAACGCCTTTTGCATATTCGAAAAAGCTGCTTTGGCTACATTGGCAAATATAATGTTTTCCCCCATCCTCAATAAAGATCACTTTATCTCCATCTTTTAGGCCGAGCTTCTTGCGAATATTAATTGGGATTGTAATCTGCCCTCCATTTGTAATTTTGGCGATATCCATATTGGATGCTCCTTTAATATTTTAACTTTGACTACTTAGTTTTAAATATATTCTGTTTTTCGTTCAAATTATAACATTAATCTAAGATAAATACTCTACTCAGAAATTATACAACTTTCATTTTACCACGTCCCAGGTGGATCGCAGGTCACTTAAATCGATCGAAATTCAGTGTCAAAGGCCATCAATAATGACAAGTAACTTATGCTGTGCTAAAATAATTTCATAATAGCAATAATTTACTTTTTATAACAAAATAATACTTTTAAATTTAGCTATATGACCGTAACCGGGGGGTGAATCTATGCGCCTGTTTGATGTAGTCCCGAGCGAGCTATTTTCCATACTCGCTTCTCCGAATCGGCTCATATATTCCAACGCTCTGGCCGTACTGTACGATGCATTTCGGGAAAACCTAAAAATACAGAAGAACACCTTTTTTACCATGATTCGGAGCCGGCTGGAGGATGAGCTTGCACGATCCGAATTCAGCGAAGACGGGATTTCCGAAGAAGAGGCGCAGGACCTCTCTGGAAGGGCACGCTTTCTGATCCGCAAGCTGAAGGAACGGGGATGGATCGAGCTTGAGCGCGGCGACGACTTTGAAGAATATGTAATTCTGCCTGATTATAGCATCAAAATCCTCGAACTGTTTTCTGAGCTGACCTCGGAAAATAAATCAAGCGGCTTTTCCTTTGTCTATGAGACATATTCCACCCTCCGCATGGCCAATGAGGATCCGGGTGGGGGGGCTTACGAAAAAATGATGGCGCTCTACGGAGCGTATGACAAGACTCTTGCGCTTATCAAGATGCTCAAAACCGTATATCATAATATTAACCGCTATTTTCAGCAGCAGATTGACATGCGCGACGTCAATCAGGTGCTTGCCATGCATTTCGATGATTTTTTACAGCATATTGTCGAAGCATATATCCGTCCGCTTAAAATTAAGGACTCTGTTCCGAAGTATAAGGTACCTATCCAGCAGGTTTTGGATTCCTGGCTGGAAGATAATGCTCTCCTGAACGCTATGGCAAATAGGGCTTTACAGGAAAAACGATTTGATTCTCTTGAAAAATGCCGTGCGGACATTGTTTCCAAACTGTTTTTTGTTAAGGAAAGCTACGAGAATTTTGAAAGTGAATATCTTAATGAAATAGACTTAAAAGTGCGCAGATATACCCGTGCGACAACACAGAAAATTGAGAGCCTTTCCAATAATGATCAGACGGTTCGGGGCAATTTGGTTTACCTGCTTAACGCGCTTTCCGACACCTCGAAAGCCGCCGAGCTTACGGATAGAATTCAGCCTGTTTTTCAGATTTTTGAACAATCCTGGATGGGAGAAGGAAGCCTTTATTCACAGCGCCGGCCTGGAAAGAGGGAAAAGCGCGATCCTGTACTGATAAGCGAGGAATCCGTTGATCTCAGTCGCAAGGCTCTGGATGAGTTTGGAGCTACAATAAACAGTCCCTATAGTAAGAAAAACGTTCGTACGTATATGGAAAAGCTGCTGGAAAACGCTGATATAGCCTATACAAAGGATATGCATGTTGAAAATGACATGGCCTATATTCTTTCCGCGCTGGCTGTAATTGCATCCAGTGACAGAGACAGCTTTTACCGCGTTGAACCGGTTGGCGATATCGTCGCTTCAAACAAATACGAGCTGCCGTCTGTAAGATTCATAAGAAACCTGCAAATAAAAGTCAAGGGTTAAACAACGAAAAAATTTGAGCAGGTAAAAAAGGGTGTGATAAAGCAGGCTACCGCAAAAAAGAGAAATACGCTAGCCGGAAAAAGGTTTCGGATAAAGTGGTTTACGCGGCAAAGTTAAGGAATTCTTTCACGCGTGCGTAGTAAATACGCAGAAACTTGTTACAGCCGGCGACCATATAGACATAGTAATGCTTACCCTGGGCTCGCTTCTTATCCAGAAATTGAAACACAGGGTCATTGGTGGGAGCGGTTTGCAGCAGACAGCTCATGACCAAGAAGAGCGTTTTACGGAGAAAAGGTGAACCGCGTTTAGAGATAGTACGGTCTTTGGATTCGAAAGCGCCGGACTGAAAAGACGGAGCATCGACCCCAGCAAAAGCAATGAGAGACTGTTTGCGCGGGAAACGGCGCACATCACCGATCTCTGCCATGAGTTGGGGACCAAGGATATTTCCGACGCCGCACATGGCCAACACCACGGGATACTCCGGCAGCAGTGCAGCCAACCGCTGCATTTTTGGGCTTTCGTCAGCTTACTGACGCACGCACAATGCCAGAACTTGGCTGCAAAGTCCACCCACTTTTCATGGCCATCCGGCCGGGCTGGGCTGGAGAACAGAGTATTGATACCGGGGAAGGTCTGATCAAGCAGGGCAATGAGATTGTTCTTCAAAGCAACCCTCAGCTTCATATACTGGCCATACTGCCGGTTACAGGTTTTCAATAGCAGGCGAGTATCGTCTTCCAGGGAGTACTGTTTTAGAAAAGCCCAGTTCGCCAGGCCGTAGTTGGCAATCTTTACGGCATCCGCCTTATCAGTCTTGATCTTGCGAATAGAGTTGTTACCGTAGTCGTGTATCAATTTGGCATGGACTGCGCTGACAAATATGCCGGCTTCATGGAGATAGCGGGCAATGGGCTGATAATACCTGCCTGTGTACTCCATGATTACCCGTGTCTCACCGTCCAGGCTTTTCAGGCGGTCTGCCAGCTTCCTGAGTTCACTGGCGGTGTGACGGACTTCAAAGGGTTTGAGCACCACCTCTCCGAAGGGCCGCATGGCTGCTACCATGCTTTTCCCTTTGGAGACATCGATTCCTACAGCGTTCATCAGCATTCCTCCCATCATGATGTGTAATCGGTGCCCATCGTTATCTCATTGCCGATTCCATTTGCTTGGTGACACGAACGCCCCGAAATCCCGGTGGTTCAACCTGCTTAAAACGAACGCTGCAATGAGGGGATGGCTGACGGTTTCTTATACGGACGTTGTTTAGTCCAAAGGAGGCGTCGTCAGACCAATTACTCCCCTCATTGTAGCTTAGGCAAGAGATGGAAAAAAGCACGGCTGGCTGCCGTGCCCCAGTTCCAAAAATATAGTAGCAAAGAAGGTGCGGTAATTGGATTTATCGGACTTGAGTGACTTTACAGAGAAAGAAAAAGAGATGTTTACGTCTGTCTGCAATCACCTTCTCGGACAGACTTTCCTGCTTAGAACGATTTATCAGTCTGACGGAAGCACCATAAATAATCCGGAATACAATTTTCTTGCGCTCCGCTCCGAAACCGTCAAGGGCTACCTCTCCCTCCTGGGCTGGGAACTGCATCAGGATATCTACAACGGCTACTTCTATGTCATAAACAATCTCGACGCCAACAGGCTGACACTTGGAAGCAAGCCAACCGCAATTCTTCTGGCTCTGCGCCTCATCTATGATGAAAACAGCGAACGGGTCGGTCTGTTTCAGGATGTGCTCTGCGAGGTAAGGGAGGTCCTGGAAAAGCTCATTACGGATTTTGGCGTGTTTCGGCAGAAACCAAACATGGATGAGTTCAGACGCGCCATGAAGGTGCTTGAAAATCATAATATAATCAAAGGACTGGAAGGAAAATACTCTGACGCGGATTGCAGATTCACCATCCTGCCGACCATTTTAACGGTTGTATCCGCGGAGAAGCTGAACGCACTGGTTTCCAATCTTCGTAAGGAGGATGAAAGCGATGAAGAAGCTGACGAAAACGCTGCTCATTAACTGGCTGTATTATGAAAAAGAACTGGTCAGCTTCGATACCATAAACTTTCTAACCGGAAAGACCGCCTCAGGTAAAACAACCTTCATCGACGCGCTTCAGATCGTACTGCTTGGCGAACTGAGTGGAAGAAACTTCAATAAGGCGGCTAACGAGAGCTCGGAACGCACGCTTCGCGGATATCTGCGTGCGAATATGGATAACAATAACCCATATTCCAGAAAAGGGCGTTCCTTTGAATCTTATATTGCCTGCGAGTTCAGCGATGATTTTTCCGGGAAACCGTTTACCATCGGGGTTGTTTTTGACTGCTATAACGACGGCGGCGAGCGTCACCAGTTCTTTTCTTACGACGGGCCTATACCGGACAATTGCTTTATTGAAAACCGAAAGCCGATGGACATTTCAGAACTCCGCACATACATAAAGACCAACTATAAATCCCGCGGCGAAATGTATGACAGCAACAAAAAATACAAAAGCGCTATCGCAGCGAAATGGAACATCCATACGGATCAAATATTCGGCATGCTGAAAAAGGCGGTTTCCTTCCGGCCGATCGTCGACATCCAGCGCTTTATCACTGAAAATGTTTGCGATCTTCCCGACAGGCCGGATATCACCGCAATGCAGCAGAATATTCAGGATTACAAACATCAGGAGCGGCTCGCTCAGCGGCAGGAGGAAAAGCAGTCTGCCCTTCAAAATATTAAGGAACTATATTTAAGAAGCGAACGCGCGCTAAATCAGGTGCGAATACATCAATATCTTTTTATCCGAGCGGGAAAACAAATAGAAGAAAGCGTCGTTCAAAAACTTGAAAATGAGCGGCGGGACAAAACGAAGCTATCGGTCGAACTGAAAGCGCGCTATGAAGCTCTCGAAGGTGAAATAAACGATCTGAACAAACGTCTGGAACAACTCATCAGCGATAGGGCGAACAGCGATGTTTTCAGGGAACGTGAACGCCTTGAGCAGCAAAAAGTCCTTTTGGAATCCGAACACAGAAGACTTTCGGGCGAGTTGAAAAACGCCGCGCAGGACTTAAGGTTGGAGGCGTTCCAGTGGCTTGGTTTTTGCAGCAAGCTTTCCAGCGGCGAAAACACAGTCGATCATGCTTTTGATATGTCCCATTTGACCGCGTGCTCAGAGAGGCTGCAAGTACAGCTTAAAAAAGTCGAGCAATTTTCTCCCGAGGATTTCGGCCGTATAGAACTATCCGTGTTTGAAGCTCTACAGCAGGCAATGAGAGCTTTTAAAAATCAGCTTGATGAGAGCTACTATAATGCCGATAAGCTGCTTTCCGAAAAAAAGCAGGAATACGATTCCAATTCCGCCGCCATTGCAAAGCTGCACAAGGGCTTCAAAGACTATGACAAAAGGCTTTTACGTCTGCGGCAGACGATAGAAGAAGAATTGTGCAAAAGGTTCGGTCAGGGGGCACGTATTCATATCCTTGCCGATTTGCTTGAGATTTTAGACGAAACATGGCAGGGCGCTATCGAGGGATACCTCAATACGCAGAAGTTCTATCTATTGGTTGAGCCGGCTCATTATCAGGCGGCCCTTCATGTTCTCAACGACGCTAAGCGTAGGGAGGATCTGCACGGCTATGGTCTTGTGGATATCGGAAAGCTCCGTGAAAATGAAAAACTCAGGCAGAATCCAAACAGCCTTGCCGCGGTTGTGGAAACGAAAAATCCTCTTGCGCGCTCCTATATTGATTATCTGCTGGGACGGGTTGTCCGCTGCATGGAAGTTTCGGAGTTACGCAAATATAGAACGGCTGTTACTCCGGAAGGTATGCTGTATCAGGGGTATGTGGCTCGTCCTCTCTCACGAGTCTTGATGAATGATGCCTATATCGGAAAACTTGCGATCAAGAAGCGCCTTGAGCGCCTTGAGCTTGCGCAGCAAACCCTGTCCGAAACAATCAAGATGATTCAATCAACGCGTGATTTATTGAGCAAACATAAAGAAAAAGAACCGCTGATCACTGAAAGATACGTTCAGACAATTATCAGAGATTCTATTGAAAAGTTCAGCCGCACTGAAGCGCTTTCTGTCCAACTGACGGACCTTAGTAAAGCGTACGACGCTTTGGATCTGACTTGGCTTGCCAAAATCAGTGACGTTATTGAAAGTGTCAGAAAAGATCTGAAATCCAAGCTTGGAGAAAAGGAACAGTGCTCAAATCAGCGGGAATTGTGCAAAAATCGACTGCACGAACTGGAATATAAGGATCTTTCGGATCACTATCAAGCCCTACAGAAGAAAGAGGATGAGCTGGGGGACTTGTTCAGTCCGGAATATACTGAAAAAATCGGAGAACCCCGCTATCAGGAAGAATTGCAAAGGCTGAAAACGGCTAATTCCATCTTTAATAATTTTGGGCACAGCCGGCAGGAACAAAGTAAAAAAGAATACGACGAAAGCAGAAAAAAGCTTGTCTATGCAAGAAGAGACTATGTAAATTCATATCCGCCCTGCCGTTTTGTCCCGGATGCAATGGGCAACGATGAATTCGCAGCAGAATTGCAGAGACTTTCCGAAAGCGAGCTTCCAAAATATAAAGAAAAAATACAAAAAGCCAGAGAAAGTGCTTTTGAACAGTTTCAGAACGACTTTTTGGCCAAGCTGAAAACCAATATTGATACAGTGCAGGCGCAAGTGAGGGATTTAAACCGTGCTCTCCAAAAAGCACAGTTCGGGACGGACAGCTACAGATTCATCATAACCCGACATCCGGATTATGCGGAATATTACGATATGATTATGGATCCCGACCTCATGGAGGAAAGCGGCGGGTTATTTTCGTTTTCCTTCATAAACAGATACGGAGCATTGATTGAAACCCTTTTCAGCAGAATCGTTTCTTCCGACGATTCACAGCTCAATGAGCGGAAGCAAAGCGAGCTGCAAGCCAATATTCAGCGATATACCGACTACCGGACTTATCTGCATTTTGATCTGGAGACGACGGATCAAAACGGTAATGTCCAACTGCTCAGCAAAACCTTAAACACAAAGTCCGGCGGGGAAACTCAGACGCCTTTCTATATAGCTATTCTTGCCTCGTTCGCGCAGATTTATCGCGTCAATGATGCCAGTAGCTTCGGCAACACCATGCGGCTGATCATCTTCGACGAGGCCTTTAATAAGATGGACAGCGAACGTATCGTGGAGAGCATTCGGCTGCTTCGGAAAATGAAGCTGCAGGTTGTCATCTGTACCCCGCCGGACAAGCTTCCCGACATCATGCCCGAGGCGGATCGTACTCTGCTGGTTTTAAAAGACGGGTATAGAATGCAGATATTACCCTGGTCAAAGGATTTGGAGGCCATGCTGGATGAATGAGGCAAAGCTGATTCTGAACCTACTGCTGGATAAATATGAACAGAGCGCACATTTCAGCGAACCCGGCCGTTCCAACCGTCGTGTGCTCATTAAAACCACGGGGAACGGTCTGCCGGAATATGATTATCAAAATGTACATATAAGAGATGCATTCAACGCCGCAATTCGTGATTTAATGGGGAAAGAGGTTGTTTTTGCCGAGTGGCTACCGGGGCGGAAGCAGTTGGTGGTCAAAGAGCTCTGGCTGAACCTCGAAAGGCTTCAAACAGCTTATATCCTGGCAGAACGCCAACCGCTGCAGAACCAGATCAATGAGTATTGCAGCTTGCTGAAAGCGTCGGCTGAGCGTGTGAACACGCCCTGGATCAAAAGATACCTGGCCACGCAGGCGAAAAGGCTCAGTTCTGCCAATCGTTTATCCGGTCTTTATAAGAAAGGCTGCGCGCATGTTACAAACGTTCTTGACGCTTTCGAACGTATAGACCTGCTTGACGACAGCGGAATGACCATGCGGGCGTTCAGTATTGCCTGTTACCATGATTCCAAGTATTTTGAAAAGAACATTCGGGATGATTTTCTTGCTATTGCCCGCGAATATTGCCCTCCCCTGGCCGAACTGCTAATAGATCAGGAGTTGAGCGACCGGGAACAGCTCGCCTGTCTGGGGATATATGCTCGCCCGGAGATATACGAATTTGCCGGGCCGCTCAGCATGGAAACCGAAGACGGTATCTGCGACTGCACCCCGCTTTCAAGGTATGGCTGTGCTGTGACAAGCACGGCGGCCCTTGGCATCCGGGAGCTGCATATGGACAATGTGCATAGAATTATGTTCATTGAAAACAAGACCAATTACGACGAATATATAGAAAAAGCCCGCCGAAATGACGAGCTGGTCGTGTTCCATGGCGGCTTTCTTAGCCCTCAAAAGAAGAAATTATTATTGCAGATCGTATCTTCGTGCCCGCCACATACTGAGTACCTATTTTGGGCCGACATCGATATGGGCGGCTTTAAAATGTTCGCACAGCTTAAAAGCCTGGCTCCGGAGCTTATCCCTTGGAAGATGGGCGCAATGGAAGTTAAGCGATATGCTGCACTTGGTCTTAAGCGAAACAGCCGATACATGAAAGAATTGGAAAGCTTTCTTGCCTTACCGTATGGGGCCTTATTTGCAGATGCCATAAAAGCACTTTTACACTATAACATTACGATTGAGCAGGAGGTTATGCTTAACGATCTATAATCTACAACAAACACGCACATCGAGCCCGACGGGTATTTTGCCGCTTTGGTATAATCCGAATAAATACCAGTCCTCATCATATTCAACTCTTGTTGGAACCCATTCATTGTCCTGCAGTATATCAAGGCGGTCTCCGCAATGGAAGCCTCCAAACGTACCGCCATTATCAAACAACACATCCAGCCGATTACACTCATTATCGTATATCAGCTTACCATATTCCATAAGGTTTCCCTCCATTAAAATTGATATATTTATAGTCAGAATCCCTACTCTTTATTCCAAAATCGCCTCATAAAAAATCCTGTGCCGCTATGAACAAACGCTACGACATAATATTTTTATTGTATTTTTGCTTAAAAGAAGACAGATTACCATTTGGCAACGAGAAAATGTAACATTAAAAGAATAATATACGTATGCACTTTTACAGCTTCAATTTTTTTTGATAGTCTCCGCCGCTGTTCATCTTTGCAGCAAAATCCAGATGCATACAAGTCCGCTGTTGTAGCGATTGTACTGTGGCCGAGCCACTGCTGCACCTTGATGAGCGGAACACGCTGACCGATCAGCAGGTTCGCGCAGCTATGCCCTTACAGTATAATAGGGACAAATCGGAAAAGCCCGTAATATCAAGGCCACTGAAAAAGTCTACCTGCTCTTAGCAGATGGGCTTTTTTGTATAAATATGGTATAATTATACAAGAAGGCAAGCGGAAAGGCAGGGGTAAAAATGTTGAGAGAAAGTACGCAAATAAGGCTGTCGCAGTACAGGAGCCTGTATGATGTTATCGTGCCGAAAGACAATTTGCTGCGGAAAATCAAGGAAAATATAAATTTCAGCTTTGTGAACCCTATGCTTCGGGAGCAATACTGTGACAACTTTGGGCGCCCCGCCACAGAGCCGGAAATGATGTTCAAGCTGATGTTTTTGAAAAAGCTGTATGATTTGTCGGACGAGCAGCTTGTACAAAACGCGTATGTGAATATGGCATACAAATATTCTCTGGATTTAGACCCCGAGGACGGCATGATTGACTCCAGTTTAATGACGAAATTCCGCAAAACGCGTATTACCGAGGACATTTTGGAGGAAATGCTGAAAGAAACCATCCGTCAGGCAATAGAAAAGGGAATTATTAAATCTGGGACAATTATTGTGGACTCCACGCATACGAACGCCGCTGTTCGTCCGAAGACCGTAACGCAGGTTTTGAGAGATTTCAGCAAGCAGCTACGGAAGAAAATATACAAAAACATGTATGAGCTCTCAGCAAAATTCTCGGAGAAACCCGATAAAACCGCCGAGTTAGCCGAGGAAATCGAATATACGCGTCAATTGATCGAAAACACCGAAGAAGAAATAACAGAGACCAAGAACCGCAAAATCATTGAGCTTTATGAGCGCATCAAAGAGCTTCTGGACACCGACCGTATCCGGGAAATTCGCTCTAAAGACGATGAGGACGCGCGGTTCGGCCACAAAACGACGGCCAGTACATTTTATGGTTACAAAAATCATCTTGCGATACTGAAGAAAGCATCATTACGGGAATTGAGATCACTGGCGGCGGGGCGCCGGGCGGAAAACAGTTGGGAACATTAGTGGAGAAATCACGTAAAAATGGCATTGAAGTCAAAGAGGTTATCGGGGACACGGCATTCTCATCTATTGAGAATATTGACTATTGGGAAAAAAACGGCATCACATTGATTGCGAAATCTAACCCGGTCATCGCCACGGCGGCATCGCCTAAGAACGACGGATTTGAGTATAACAAAGACGCGGGGACCATGCAATACCCGGCGTGCGAGTTGGCCATGTGGGTTGAGAAACGAATAGGAAAGTACGAAAGCCAAGTCTGGAGCTATTATTTCAGCAAAAAGAATGCGCAAAATGTCCTCTTGCCGACACCTGTAAGTTGGTATATCAAAAACGAAGACTTATAATGTTACTGTCACCAGTGAGCGCAATCAAAAGCGGTTGGCGTTTCAGCAAAGCGATTATTTCGTTGAACGGCTGAAAATCCGTTACCGAATCGAAGAGAAAAACGGCGAATTCAAACAGGCGCATGGATTCTGAACAGTAGACTCCACAGGCCTTGAAGCCATGCGATTGCAGATGTTTTTTACCGCTTTTGCGGTCAATGTGAAGAGAATTGGTTAAGCTAATTGAGAAAAAAGCGGCCTGATACGGTCTTTTTTTATTTTCTGACAGTTTTACGAATGAAAAATAATTTTATTTGCATTTTTTGACTATATAATTATACTAGCAAATTCTGTTTCAAAGAGAAGCAAAGGTTTTTCAGTGGCCTTTAATATCAAGGGATTTAACGGTTTGTCCTATTCTTTTTCCAACCTTTTTCAACTCAAAAAACGGCCTAAAAAAACCGGCCAGGAAAGGGGATGTTTCAGTAGCGACAAAAAGTAGGCTCAAGTGGACGAGCGTCATTCAGCCTACGGATGACGCTTGTTGCACTATAATATATTACTGGAAATTAATTCCAAAATTAATTCCTCTACATTTTTTGGAAAAAATTTTATCCAAGATGGAGGAATTATGATATAGTTATTATGTATAGGTGTGCTTGAAGAAAGGAGGGCGTCTATGGGCGTCAACAATACTGTCCTTAGCAGGCTTTTTACTCAATACGCATTCAACGACCTGGTTGAAAAAAATCATAGCACCATATACAGTAATGTTGTACGGCGCTATAAAATTGACCCAAGCGGGAAAACCAACCAACAAGTCATAAGCGAGATATATCGTGTCCTATCAAAAAGCTATCGTAATGAGTATTTTTACCAGAATACCCTTCTAAACAAATTGCTTTTGGGAATACACAATTTGAATACTACCACTGCTCTCACACAAATTCCAATTGGAAAATCAAAGGCAGATTTTATCATGATTAATGGTAAAGCTGTAGTCTATGAGATTAAATCCGAGTTAGATTCTTTTGAAAGGCTAGAGACGCAGCTGCATGATTATTATAGAGCATTCAATCATGTATGTGTCATTACCAGCGAGAATAATTACGAAAAAATCAGAAAGCTGTTATATAATGGCCCTGTGGGTTTTTATGTGCTAACAAAAAAAGATACATTAAGTAAAAAAATGAGAAAAGAACCTGCCGAGAATAATTCTTATTTGGAACATTCGGCTATATTTAAGCTTTTGCATAAAAGTGAGTTTGAAAATATATTATATGCATTTTGGGGGAGATTACCCGAATGTCAACCTGTGTTTTACTACGATGAGTGCTTTACTCTTTTTTCAACTATCCCAATTGAGATAGCATATCAGATGGCTTTAAAAGAGTTAAAAAAGAGAAATGAAGTTGTTATAGAACAATTTGCCAAAGTACCTTATGAGTTAAAGTCTTTGATATATTTTTCTAGTACGTCAGTTAAAGATTACACTATGCTTAATTCTTTCTTACAAAATGAATTTGGAGGGTGAGCCTTATGTATTTCCCCTATTTGCGCGGAAGGCAATTTGAGCTAATAGCACTTAGAGAATTAAGCGAATATAAACTTTTGGGACCTCATATTATCCCAATTGTTGAGCCAGTCAAATTGTCATCTACACTTTGCATGGCAATTGAATCATATGCTGCCAATGAGCAACCCATTGCACTTATTCATAATCCTACAGTAGGGTCTTTTATGAGCGATATGGGTGATGAAAACAAAGAGAAAAATCGCATGCGTTTTTCTGCCTTGATGGGAAATCCGCGAGTAATAAAAGCGCATCAAATGAATCCCTATTCATCAATGCAACTGGTAACATTGGAATCTGAAGGCGTTAGAAAGCAGGATATTTTCGTTTTAAATACTAACCGAGAAAGTTTAGATATATATGAAAAAGAATTTGCAGTTATAATGCCTCGATATACTTTTATTCCAGACGAGAGCGTCTTTCGGAGAAAGGTAAGACGTCAAAGGGTCTTAATTGATGATAAGTTCAACAAGAAAGGTAAGAATGCCGAATATCAGGAAACAGACGACGAATTCTTTTCGGATGACCATTTGTATTATCGAGATGATGGCTTTCTAGGCTTTGCAGATTATTCAGTTATTGGAGACGAATACCTTGAAAAAGGGTTCGCACCATATGCTGTTGCAATTCATATTGTATATTTTGCTGATGACGAGAGCCTTCGTATACATCATTTTGTTTCGGATTCAAATGAAGATGCCACAAACCCTGCCGGAAAATTCTATGAGGCACTTAAAAAACTGGCCGCATGGTGTAAAATTCATCCCATAGACCATTCTATGGGACTTAGCACTTTTCTTGAGCATTATGCTAATGGCACATATCCTGGGCTGGGTACTGTAAAAAAACTTTCTATCATGCATCATCTGGAAATAATCGGTAAGTACCTTTCAAGGAAAGAGGACGCGGGTTAATGAACTGCTGTATAGAATGTTTTGTGGACCCGGAAGTGAAATCCATTATTTCCTCATCAAAGACTATTGGGAATTGTGATTTCTGCCATAAACAAGATGTCCCTGTATTAGATATTGATATGGATTCCATCGCTCTAACTGATTTGGTCAATCTATTTGATGGACTATTAGATGTATATACAGAATCCACTAATTTGCCAGATAATTATCCGAGGCATAAAATTAACATGCTCAAAAATATTCTTCATGATGATTGGTACATCTTCAATTGTGATGCGGATACCATACATCGCTTATTAGTGGGAATTTGTAAAGAACGCTATGAAAGCGAGCCAAATCTGTTTAACTTCCCTGTTGGGATTGTCGAGTTGAGCCAAGAAGATTATCTTAATCAGTTTTCTATTATGCGCACCTACGATTGGGAGGATTTTTTAGCAGAAATTAAAACACAGAACAGGTTTCATACTGATATGTTCAATACTAAAGTAATGGACCAGTTTTTTGAGCCGATGAGAAAAACTTTAAAAAAGGGAAGCGTTTTTTACAGAGCGCGCATTTGTACCAACGAAAAGGGATTTAGTCCTAACGAAATGGGACCTCCACTGGCAGGCGTAGCTACCGCTGGTCGCGCCAATTCTGAGGGCATAAGCCGATTGTACTTAGCAGATTCAATAGAAACTACTTTACATGAAATCAGAGCAGCGGCATACGACTATGTAACTGTTGGAACCTTTTGCCTGCATGAAGATATCGAAATTGTCAACTTTACTATGATTGATAAAATCAGCCCTTTTTTTGGGATTGACTTTACTCAACAGGCTATAAATCTTAAACACTTACGGCGTATAGGTTTAGAAATTTCCAAGCCGCTACGTCGCCATGACAGCCCGCTTGACTACTTGCCCTCTCAATATATTTGCGACTATATTAAAAGCCAAGGTTACGATGGCGTTGAATATGCAAGTACTATGTATCCAGTGGGCTTTAACCTCGCTGTTTTTAACAAAGCGAAACTGGAATGCGTCGATGCTGTTGTGTATGATGTGCAGTCTCTATCATATACATATAAAAGATTAAGTAGACCTCACGGAAGCTGATATTCTATGCAATACTAGCTTCCGTATCTTATTAGCGATTCCACTATCTACGCTTGCTTCACCCCACGTATGGTATGTTCGCGACAAAACCCTAAAATATAGTCAATCACGGGTGAAAACAAGAGTTTTAAATGATTTTAGTGATTTTTAGTGCCTTTGTGCCTTGCATTTCAGGCGAAATTCTCGCTAATTTATTCCGAAATTTATATCGAAATCTGTCGCACAGCTATGACGGAGGTCATGGAACCGGATCGGCCGCAGGTTATGCCGCTTGAGAAGACTGGCGAACTCCTTCGACACATAGCTGGGCTTGATGACCTCACCTTTCTCGTCGATGCAGATGTAGTCGCTCTCCTTATGATTGCGGGCCTCCTTGACCCTCAGAAGCAGCTCTTTGATCGTCTGTATCAGCGGCATCGTGCGGAGGCTCGCCGTTCGTTTCAACTTATCCTGCGGCAGCACAGTATATTTTCCGTCTATAAAAGCCTGATTCAACGAATGGTTAATGATGATCGTTTCACGCTCAAAATCAACGGCGCCCCAGCGAAGTCCCAATACCTCACTGCGGCGAAGACCATAAAACAATGCCAGCGTGACGACCAGTTCCAGCTTTTCGCCCTTTACAACCTCAAGCAATCGGTTGGCTTCTTCGACAGAGTATGGATTGTAGATGAAGTCTTCGGCTTTCGGCCACTGAACCTGGTCTGCGGGATTTCTGGGTATCAGGTCCTTTTGGTACGCCTCCTGCAGTGCCTTGCGGATATTTGCGTGGTGCCGGATGATGGTGTTGTTGGAAACGCCCCGGTCATGCAGATACTCATAATATCCCTTGATATGATCCGGCTTCAAATTGCTAAGCAGGGTTGCGCGTTCCCGGAAGTAAGGGCATACGCTGTTTTGTACAATATTCTTGTAGCTGCTGTACGTTGTCGGGGAAACCTTGCCCTGCATGTTGGACACCCAGTTTGCCATATACTCGTCAAAATAAATGCCTCGGGAATTACGCCGGATGTCCTCAAGGCCGGTGTGTTTGATTCTCAACTCCGTAAGGATTTCTTCCGCGCGCTTTTTATTCCCTTTCGCAGGCAGATGGGTGGCGAACCATTTCGGTTTCTGCTTTCCGGTTTCGTCGCGGATGTTCAGTACCGCGTACCAATATCCATTTTTGATTTGAGGATGTCCTTCGATCATAAAATCATTCCTTCTTTCTCAAAATATTCTTTTTACTGTGTGATCGCATAATAAAAATGCACGCATCGGCGCATCATTTTTGCCGTATAAAAACGAATTGGCAGCCACAACGGACTCGAAATCCAGAGCCTTTTCCAGTGTTTTCGATTCGAACCCACCGGCTGCCGCAGATGACTAAATGATAGGGAGGCTACTAACCCTTTGGCTTTATTCAGTTTTTTTACAGATTAATTAAGACTCTCACATCGTAAATCCTCCCTCCTTTCAGCACAGGCTTGTCCGGTTCATCCTCACACAAAACAAGGCGCTTCTGATCCGCCGTTTTACCGGCGAACTGGAAGCGCCATTTTGATGCCTCACAAGGTACGTATATTGATATTGTTAGACTCGTAAATACAAGACCCGCAAAAAATTCTGTCAATATTTTTTGAAAATGTCACCATAGATTTTTGTTTACCAATAGAGCGACCTGGCCGGCAAGCCTTGACTGCCATGGTCTAGTAAATTGGGGAACGGGCGAAGGCGACGGCGTACGGTAAAGGTAGTTGTACCGCCCGTTCCCGCATCTAATATTACCATGGCAATCA
>Ga0067045_1030022_pt1 | contig 17081 bp, 16 predicted proteins | sample TerdegcTABiofilm_FD_59184 | JGI IMG/M metagenome (GOLD analysis project Ga0067045, IMG submission 59184) | Combined Assembly of (Gp0054472, Gp0054536) Wastewater bioreactor microbial communities from Singapore -Terephthalate degrading...
CGGGCTCGGTCAAACTCGCTCGCTTCGCTCGCTCAAACAGTTCCCTCGCTATTCCGAGGGTTCACTCGCTCTTTGAATAAAGGCTCAAAATCGCCGCTAACGTAAGCCCACAGGTCACTTATCCACAATTTTCGAAAAGCATAGTTTCCGAAAAACAAAACAGCCGGGTGCGGAAAACGCAACCAGCCGTTGTACACAACAAACAAATCCTTTCCGCACTGGGAGACAGGCCTGTTTCCGGGCCTGCCCTGCCGGTCAGCCGCCATAGCCGCGCATGGCCGTAGGCGGGTAGACTAGGATATTTTACTATAAAATGTTCAAAGACCGTATGGCTAGAGACGGCTTGACTAGAACCATACTATATTCTAGCAAACATAGCGTAAACCATCATTACCCCAAAAGGATAAATTTTTCGCAAAAAGGTTTAGAAAAGATTAAAATAATTTAGAAGAGTTTAGAAGATAACAGCAAAATTTCGATATAATAGCACTTCCACCTAATCAATAACTAATCCTTTCTAACCCCTGGATTAAGCTAATTTAAACCAATTTATCTAATAATAATCCTTTGCAACGCATTTAAGATCACCGTAACGGCTTCGGCCCTGGTTGCATTGCCCTGGGGCTGGAAGGTGTTATTGGGGTACCCCTTCATGATCCCGTTCTTGGTAGCGGTGGCTACAGCTTCCCTCGCCCATTCAGAAATGCTGTCCGTATCGGCAAACTGGGGTTCTTCCGCCACCGGTCTCAACTTGATCGCCTTGACGATCATCGTGGCCATCTGTTCCCGGGTGATCAGGTCGTCCGGAGCAAAGGTGCCTGCGTCATAGCCTCTGACGATGCCGTGGCATACGGCCGCGGCCACGGCATCCGCGGCCCAGTGTCCGGAGATGTCGGCAAAGACCTGGCCGCCCTTGCCCTTCAGTTTGAACGCCTTCACCAGCACGGTGGCAAACTCGGCCCTGGTAATGGTGTTGTCGGGCTGAAAGGTGCCGTCGGGATAACCGCTGACGGCGCCCTGGGCCACCAGCTGGTTGATGGCAGCCTCAGCCCAGTGTCCGGCTATGTCGGCCAGGGTCACCGGCACGGCGGCCAGCACGGCAAACCTAGTGAAGTGGTCCACCTCCACGGTGATGTAATTGTCGGATACGGTGCCGCCAAGATTGGTCCACTCGCCTCGGGCCTCGTCATAGCAGTGGATGGCCGGGGTATCGCCTGCTTCGACAGCATCGGGGTCGAAGCTGAGCTTGATGGTCACCGGCTTGGCAAATTTGTAGCTGCTCTTGCCGCCCACGCTGAACTCGTACACATTGCCGACCAGTTTGAAACCGGCGGGCGCGGCGGGCGGCGCGGCCAATCTCTCGATTTTTACTTCCACCTCACCGGCGCCGGCAAGCGCGCCTGCGGGTATCTCCAGGACAGCTTCATCGTTGAGGCTGACGGTACCGCCTTCAGCGGGTTTGATTTTCACCGTTACGCTGTTGGGCAGGGCGACCATTACGGCAAACTTGGTTAAGTGGTCCACCTGCACGGTGATGTAATTGCCGGATACGGTGCCGCCGAGGTTGACCCACTCGCCTTTGGCCTCGTCGTAGTAGTGTACGGCCGGGGTTTCATCAGGGCCGAGAGCCTGAGGATCAAAGATGAGTTTGATGGTCACGCTCTTGGTAAAGCTGTAATTTTTCTGATCGACCACGCTGATCTCGTACCCGCTGCCGAGCAGCTTGAAACCGGCGGGCGCGGCGGGCGGCGTGGTTACCCTCTCTATTTTAACCTCCACGCTGCTTCTGACGGCGCCGGGCGGCGCCTCAACGGTAACTTCATTGCCAAGGCTCACGGTACCGCCTTTTTCAGGCGTGATGATACCGGACGCGATAGACGGAGCTTCCTGCACCTTATAGGTGAAGGTAACGACATCGCTATTCTCCTTGCCGGGGCCGATGGTGACGGCCTTGATGGTGGTGTCCTTGGTAATTTCGATAGGGTGATTGATTTCGTTTACCACCTCGTCTCCCCGCGCTGACCACCACCGTCTGGCAACCCAGTTGTACATCGGGCTGTTTATGGTCGGAGTGCTGCCGTCCGTGGTATAGTGTATCTTGTCATTATCCATGCCGGCATTGCTCAACTTGACTTTTGTCCCCGCGGCCACTGTGCCGCTGCCCGGCTCCGCCTGCGGATTGTCCCACCTGGAAGGGGAAGTGGTAAGCACCTCGATTAATTTTGTGTTTTTTATAAATAACTCGCCGGTCTGCTCGGTGACCGCCCGCTGCCCCAGCATCAGCAGCAAGGCGTTCACGTCGTTCATATACCCCGGATCCTTACTGCCCTCGGCACTGACCAGGGCGAGGATAGGCTCCACCTCGTACGCACCCGACGGATCACCGGGAATATGCCCGTCGCCGTCGCCGCCGCCGCTCTTGAAATTCGGGAAACAATAACGCGGCTCTCTCAACAGTTCCTGAACCGTAAGCGTCCTTGTAAAGCTATCGGATGCGGTGAATTTAATCATGGTGGCGCTTCCGCTCATCCCCGCCTGGTCGAGCAGGTCGCTCAACCTGACCCCTTTCCCCACGTACCATTTCTTGGTGGGCCAGGTATTAACCGCACTGTACACAACTTGTTTTTGCGGCATGGCCTCGAGATCGGCGAGGGTATACTTCTTGGTGGCCGCCACCCCATTCCCCGTGATGAACAGCGCCACGTTCGGGTCATTTAGGTCTATTTCGGGGTCAGCAGTAATTGTTACGCCGGCAGTTATGGCCGCGCTCTCGTTGCCGGCGGCATCCACTGCTTTGACGCTGAAGGTGTAGCTGCCGGGGTCCAGTCCGGTGACTTGATACACATTGCCGGTTACGGTGGCCAGCAAGGAGGTATCCTGGTAAACCAGGTAGCCTGTAACACCCACATCGTCGGTTGCCGCCGGCCAGCTTAAGTTCACATCTTTGCCGGACACAGCTGCGGTGAGAGTGCTGCCTGCCGGCCATGTGGGAGCCGTAGTGTCGGAGCCGGCGCCCGGGTTGACGCTTACCGCTATGTTAGCCGTAGCCGAAGTGTATCCAGCCTTAGTTGCTGTGACGGTAATGGTGGCGCCACCAGTTCCCACGGCGGTGATTATGCCGCCGGAGCTGACGGTGGCCACGGCTTCGTTGCTGGAAGTGTAGCTCAGGCTGGCGTCCGGCGGGTCGACAGTGGCGTAAATGGCCTGGGTCGTTGTCCCGCTTGTGCTCAGGGTGACGCTGTCGGGATCTACGCGTAAAGTGACAGCCGGAACAACGTAGGAGAAGGAGACGACATCGCTGTTCGACCTGCCGGGGCCGATTACAATGGCCTTGATGGTGGTGTTGCCATTAATGGGTCCGATCTTTTGGTTAATCTCGTCCAAAACATCCTGTCGTGATGACCACCACCGGCTGGCAATCCAGTTATACATCGGACTGCTCAGGGTCGGCTCGCTGCCGTCCGTGGTGTAATGAACCTTATCTATGTCATCGAAGGGGCCGTGCAACTCCACCATGGTCCCCGCGGGCACACTTCCAGCGTCTGGAGTGGCCGTCGGATTCCCCCATTTGGGCACGGGAGTGGTGAGTACCTCGATTTGAGTTACATATTTAGCAAATAAGGCGTTTGTCTGCTCGGTAACCGCCCGCTGGCCGAACAACAGGTGATTTGCGTCCGCGCGGTTCATATTATCGGGGTCCATCACATCGTCAATACTTTGAGCATAGCAACTCTGGTGAGCGATGATGGGCTCTACGGCTACCGCACCCGACGGATCGCCGGGAATATGCCCGGCGGTCCCATTATCCATGAAATGGGGGAAACGGTAACGCGGGTCATTAAACAGCTCCTGCACCGTAAAAGTTGATGTAAAGCCGTCGCTGGCGATAAACTTTATCAGCGTGGCCTCCGGTTTGATTCCCCCTGCCGCAGCGAGCAGATCGCTCACTTTGACGCCTGTTCCCCTGTACCAGTTCTTGGTGGGCCAGGTGTTAACGGTGCTGTACAGTTCCGTATGTTGCGGTAATTCATTCCTGAGCTGGTCTTGGGTAAACGTTACGCCAGGGTTATTCACCCCATCTCCTTCGATTGTAATCGAGCCCCCAACGGCAAGTGCCGCCCTGGGCGCCGCCAGGCTAAGCGAACCGGCCAGCAGCAACACACCCAGGACGGTCGTCAAGAGCACATAGAACCATTTCTTATTAATAGCTTGCATAATCATACACCCCTTTTGTTAAGAATAAAAATGGCAGGATGCGAAAATCGTAAGGATCGATACAGTTATTGGATCGATTGATTATCTATCAAGGCAACCCTGCTTTTGGTGCCGATTTTTTGCAGGATGCTCCTCACGTGTACTTTTACCGTTGATTCACTGATAAATAGTTTTTGTGATATTTCTTTATTGGAACATCTTTTCAGGAGCAAACTATATATTTCCTTTTCCCTGCCGGTGAGTTCCTCGGGTATCCCCTTTGAAACACGTCCCGAAAGGTCGATAATTCTTTGTATTCTGGGTTTGATCATGCGGGGAAATATCATAATGCTGCTGCGACAAATCATTTCCAGGCTACTCAGCATGTATCCCGGCGTCATTGAGCCAAGACAGGAATCAACACCCGCTTTTAAGGCATGCAAGACTATTTCCGGATCTTCCCTCGCCGTTACCATCACCACCAGGGTCTGCGGGCAAATACTTTTAATCTCACTTAACACATCAATGCTCTCTTCCCATTCCCTTACAGCACAGACAATGATATCCGGCTGGTAATCCCCCACTATTTCCAAGGTTTTTTCGAATGGTACCACATCCAGCACTTTAAACACGCCAGGCGCCTTATCGATCATTTTTTTAATTGCTTCGCCTTGGGTACTGGTGTCACTGGCTATTACAACGTTGATAACCGCCAATGGACTCACCCCATTCTTTTGCTCTTAAGTGTTTCTAATAATAAAAAAGCCGTCATGCGCAAAGGCATGACGACGTAAATGTTTAGTCAGCAATTTAGTCAGTTAAATCCTTTCCGCACTGGGAGGCGCACCGGTTTCCCAATACACCCTATCGGTCCACCTGCCATAGCTTAAACCACAGGCAATGGGGACTCAGATTTATTGTGTTTAGTTTTTATTAAATTCGTGTAATCATATGAAGTAATTACTTTAGCATTTTTATCTAACAAAATATTTAATTTCTATTCAAATTAATAAATTCCTTTTTTTTTAACGTAAAAAATTACAAAATTCACAACATGCAATTATGAAATTACATTACATAGGTTTACTTATGCAGTACAACACTGATGGAGAACAATAAACCTGAATTACGTAATCAACAACCTTTTCATCATGAAGTATTTGAAAATGGCCGAACAAGTCTCTATAATTTCCAGATAATATGTCGGCAAACACGACATCTCCTTTAGTTAACGGATAGCCCTGCTCGTCTGACAGACAGGCCAATAGCGGTTTGACAATAATATCCTGTTTGGTCCCGAATGTGGCCAGGTGAATACCTACCATAGTCATCTTGCGGGCGGCTTCTTTTTTTTGTTCAATTACACCCAACTCGTTTCTTAATTGGTACTCAGCCGCTAATTGTTTAACCGCGGGAGAACCCCAAATAGTCCGGAAAGCCGCAAGAATGTCCACCCTGCTATACAATAAACCAACTAGGGGAGAGTTAAGGGTTACAAGCCCTTTAATGGGAGACGGTTTCTCCAGGTGATACTTTGTGACGTAATCAAACGCAATCCTGCCGCCGAGACTGTGACCCACCAGAAGGTAGCGTGCCCGCGGATGGTGTGAGGTAAATTCTTCAATCATATATTTCAGCTGCATAACGCTGAACTGAATGGGCTGACCGGTATCTTCGGGGGCATATGGATTTGGATACCATCGGCCTGCCCGTACTTTTCCGCCGGTATAACTATACATTAAAAAGTGTTCGTCATTGAAGGCGAGCCCGAGCCGGTTGAGTTGCCCGCGAAGATACTCAAAACCCATATTGTTATATGGTGTGCCGTCGCAGTAGGATTCAAGCCCGGACAGGAAAATAATATACGTCTCTTCTCCATCAGGCGGTAATTCCAGCCGCTCACGGGGAACCGGCCGGTCTGAGCTTGAATTTTTCATTACTATTGAATAGACGATGATAATTGTCAAAATCAGCAGCAGGGCTCCCAGGCGTACTTTCACGAGTATTAAAGAACTCCTTTTATATAATTAGCGGAAAATTTAAAATGAACCAGGATACCAAAATACCGTGAACAGTAAGTTTATTTTTTGTAGAAGTCTTAGAATAATACCACTAATATTGACCAGTATAAAATCCTGAAAATTAGGGATGGGAGCGAAGCTTCATGACAAAATCTAGGTCGGAGCCTCACGCCACCGCGGCCGGGTCACGTCGATTTCCCCCGTGCCCCGCATACCATATCGTTCAAAGAAACCCAAGAAAACAGGCAGAACATCTTCACCGCCGGGAACAGCGCGCAGGTCCTCAAAAAATGTCTTGTCGGCCGCCCGCTCCAGGTATTCGATCACCGCCGGATAATTTCGCACGGTATCGGCCACATCCCCCAGCGCCAACCCCATTTCAGTCGTCACATTCCCCGGCGGGGACTTGCTGATGCCGCGCAACTCAGCCGCGTCTCCCAGCCACTTTCGGGACAGGTTATCAATAAGTTTATAAGTAATAATCGCGGTCCCCATATATTGGGGCACTATCGAAAAAACCTCCGGCATTAAGGTGGATAACATTTCCTGAATCCGCGTGATCCTGTCCGGGCCTGACACTCCTTGCAGCTTTTTTCTGTTCTCCTCGACTTGTTCGGAGATAAACCGGTTCACCTCATCGATAGCCCGGTGATTCTCACGATACAAGATATTTCTGAGGATAGCAAACGCTGTTGGAAAGGCTTTTTTAACCAGCGCGAACTTCACCTTTTTGCCGGGCCGCGCTGTTGCCTGGAATTCCTCTCTCTCAATGAAGTCCCGCACCGCCCGGCCGATCAACTCATCGACATTGAGCAGTATCACGGGCAGATGTTTCTTTAACTGTGGATATTCAAGCAATCGGGTAACGACATCGGAATACAGTCTTCCGCCGGCTTCCAGCAACAGGTCGCTCTCCACCAGCGGCGAACTTTTGCCTATAGGAATTAAACTCCTTAGTACCGATATCCCCAGGGGCTTTATGGCCTCAGTCATCATTTGTATATGACCTAACGATACGAAAAGATGAAGTTTATCATCGGCGATAGCGGGAATGGGATAGAGGGTCGTAACCGGACGGCTCTGCACAATGAATATTTCGTTGTCAGCAAGATACCACTCTATATCCTGCGGGTTTCCGAAGTGTTCTTCGATGCTTCGTCCCATCCGCGCCAGTCTGATCGCGTCCTCGTCAGACAAAGCCGGGGCTGTCTGCTTCTCTCCCGTAATCTCTACTTTTGCTGTTCCGCCCTCCGGCTTGGAGCTATCTATTTCATTGAAATAAAACACATAGCGACTCATGTTGTTTACCCCTTTTATCAAAAATATTAGGGTTGGGTTTTCATAGTTTAACCATGCCACTAATTTAAATGCAAAGCCCTGAGTTGAGCATCTCACTGTCAAGGTAATGCCGCTAATAACATACCTTCTTAATTTTGAGGATACATTTGATTTCAGATAATTATTCCTTATATTAATGACTAATATATTACTACCAGGTGTGTTTTAGCTTAAAAAATAGTCGTGAATATTAATTAATAACAAGAGCGCCGTCTAATGAATGTAAAAAACCAAGCCGGGACGTCCTTAACGCCCCGGCTTGGTTTTTTACATTCTAAGCTTTTGGGAAATACCTTTTTAAGAGACCGTAGAAAGCCATGCAATGTCTGGCTTCATCTTTGCACGCTTCATGAATGGCATCATGGATGGCGTCCTGTCCTTCCTTCTTGGAGCGGGTGGCAATCTCCTTTTTCCCGCGGTTCGCGCCAGCTTCGCCATCCACCAGTTTTTTCAGGTTTTCCTCCGTGCTCTCGCTTAATGCTTCCCCCAGAAGTTCGGCGAATCTAGCCGCGTGGTGAGCTTCCTCCCAGGCTATCCGTTTCATTGTTTCGGCTATCTCGGCATAGCCCTCCCGCTCGGCCTGGCGGGCCATGGCGATGTACAATCCCACCTCCATGCATTCTCCCCTGAACTGCATGTCCAAGTCCTCTTCAAAGCCGGAGCCTTTTGCCACGCCTATTTTGTTCCAGTCAACAAGATCCGGGCCGGATGTGGTCAACAGTTCGAATTTTTCCTTCGGGGCTCCGCAGTTAGGACATTTTTCCGGCGGCGATTCCCCTTCGTGGACGTACCCGCATACTGTACAGCGCCATCTTTTCATAGCATGTAACCCTCCTAATTTTTTATGTTTATAACCTCATATTCATGTATTTCTAAATTGGTTTAAACCAATTGCTTACCGGTTCTTGCTTTTTCCTTTTCCAGGCATTTCGGACAAATCCCATAAAAATGAAGCGTGAATTCTTCCACCAGATAGCCGTTTACGCTAAATGGAGTTTGAATTTCCACAGGAACGGCATCCAGATCATGAACGGATTCGCAAACCCGACACAAGAAATGGCCATGGGGAGCGGGGTTTGGATCAAAATGTCTTTTATCAGCCTTGATTCTTACTTCTTGCAATTCCCCCACCTTGATCAACATTTCAAGGGTATTGTATACCGTAGCAAGAGACAACGATGGGTACTTGGGTTTTAATTGGTTGTATATTTCCTCCGCTGACGGGTGTCTTGTATTACCTTCGAGTAAATTCAAGATTGCCAGTCTTTGAGGAGTCAACTTCAGCCCCAGCTTTTTTAGCTTATTAATTATCATTTTAATTTAATATCCCCTATTAAATTATAACTATTATAAATTGGCATCTCCATCCTGTCAATAGTTTCTCAGTAAAAATTATTACGCCGAAACGTCTTTTTTGCCGGGCCGAGCAATAAAAAACGACCATACCTTTAACAAGGTACGGCCATCTCTCAGACAATTATCGGTGGTCCGGTTGACAAATCTCATGCGGTAGTTGCTATTCAATCTTCTCCTGGGGCTTAAACTTGCTAATTATGTCAGGAATCATTTCCGCCAGTTTGGCCAGACTGCCCTTTTGAGCCAGGGAGTAAACCTGCACATTATCCCCCTGTATGATAAGCAGCGCGGAAGGGCTGAGCTTCATTCCGGCGCCCGCGCCGGTGCCTTTGCCTCCCTGGTGCTTCTCATCCTGCCCCTCACCGCTGCCCATGCCGAAACCTACGGAAGCGGTCACGATGGGAATAATGGTTGTGTTGCCGATGATAATCGGCTCACCGACGATAGTCTTGGTCGAAATCAAATTTTCCAGACGTGATACCAGAGAATCAATATCTTCCTTAAACATATTGCACACCCTCCTTTATTTTTCTTCTGACGAATTTCAATTTAAGCCGGGTCCACCATAGCTTTCGGACCGGTTCGTCCAGGAGAAGGCGTATGGTGTGACACAGGATCACAACCGGTACGATCCGGCCTGATGTCTCTCCGGTTATATCAAGAGCCGGCCCGCTGAAGTCGGCATCCAGGTTAAAGTTGACATGCCCGGCGTTTAGCGCGCCCATTAACCTAAAAATAAAATATTTTCATCCAACACCACCCCCCGGATAAAAATTAAAACCCTTCGCCTCTTTTTGAGACGAAGGGTTTTATCTTCGTGGTACCACTCAAATTAACGGCATTATGGCGCTATGCAAGAAACATTAATGATGAAATAGCCGCAAACCCGTCAATGCCATTAACATACCGTATTCATCGCATGCCCGGATCACGATGTCGTCCCTGATCGAGCCGCCGGGCTGCACTATATATTTGACACCGCTTCGATAAGCCCGGTCAATATTGTCTCTAAAAGGGAAAAACGCGTCAGAGCCCAATGTGACATTATTCAATCCTTTCAACCAGGCCTCCTTTTCATCCTGGGAAAGCCTTTCAGGAACCGCTTCAAACAGATCATTCAGCATATCAAGCTCATATTCCGTGGTATCGTACCTGACAAACAAATCAATGGCATTATCGCGCTCCGGCCTTCCCACACCTTCTTTGAATTTTAAACTCAATACCTTGGGGTGCTTTTTGAGGTGCCAGATGTCCGCTTTATCTCCCGCGAGCCGTGTACAATGAATCCTTGACTGCTGTCCCGCGCCGCAGCCGATAACTTGACCGTCCGAAACAAAACAGACTGAATTGGACTGGGTATATTTCAGGGTGATCATCGCAATGATCATATCTCTCTTCGCTTCATCAGGCAAATCTTTATTTTCCGTCACTATATTCTTCAAGTCTGCAAAACCGGGAATGACATTGTTTCTTTTCTGCACAAATTCAATACCATACACGCACTTTGTATCTATTTCGCCCGGCTCGTAATCACACTCAATTTCAACGATATTGTATTTCCCGCCTTTTTTCTGTTTTAAAATCTCAAGAGCTTCATCAGTATACCCTGGAGCGATAATACCGTCAGAAACTTCTTTCTTTAAAATTAGCGCCGTGGCTTTATCCACAGTGTCACTCAACGCGGCCCAATCCCCAAAGGATGACATCCTGTCGGCTCCCCTCGCGCGGGTATAGGCCGAGGCCAGTGGCGACAGTTCCAGGTCGAGGTCGTCAACAAAGTACGCTTTTTTCAGTTCATCCGACAGCGGAAGCCCGATAGCCGCTCCGGCGGGACTGACATGTTTAAAGGAGGCAGCCGCCGGTACATTTAAGGCAATCTTTAGATCCTTCACCAGTTGCCAGGAGTTCAACGCGTCCATAAAGTTGATATAGCCCGGATTTCCATTCAAAACCCTTAATGGCAGTTCTCCCGCGGTTGCACGTATTTCCGCCGGTTTTTGATGCGGGTTGCACCCATATTTCAGTTCATAATTCTTCATATAAATCCTCCTCCCAAACTCCCAAAAATTAAACCACCTGGGCCAAACAATTTACCCAGGCGGCCGGTAATTTCCCCAATCATGCTCCCTGTTGTTCATTCAACCCATCCGCCAGTCACATGATCTTTACTTCAATTTTCTAATCCAGTATAAGTGATTTCCCAATATGCTGTCAATAATGACCGTATAGTATCTGCTACAGATTGACATTCAACGCTATTCTAATCAAACAAAACGCCATATTCCCCGTATCCTTCCCTTTCAAGGTCTTCCTTTGGGATGAACCGCAGCGCAGCCAGCGCTGTCCACTCAAACCACCCCGCTCTCCTATTGCGTCCGTTTAATATTAGTTTGCCCCTTTTTTTCAAAATGAGAAAAATTTATCGGGCTTTTGGTATAGTCAAAAGTCTCTTTTTAAATAAATCCTCTGGGAGCATTTAAACGATACTGCGAGAATGAGGAGAGTGGCAATGACAGCTATCAGGTAAACCAGTAACATATTTTCGCTGGAATACCGCACTATGCTTATTACCAATGATTGGTCTTGTTCTTCCACAAAATAGTTTAACAGCGTGCTAGGGAAAAAGAATATGAACATGAATAATAAAATATTGAGGATCTGCACCCACCTCCCGCCCGTTTTGAAATAAACAGGTATATATACCGAAATCAATATGCCTACAGATAAAAAGGTAATAACCAGGTCATATAATCCTGGGTACCTGACGTCAAAAGGAAGAGGGCTGACCTTAATCAAAAGTCCCACGATTACCAAAAGTGAAAAGGAAATGGCAATGTAAACAAATAGGGAAAGGTATTTTGAAACCACTATTTCGCTACGTTTAACAGGCAAGCTGTTTATAATAATAATGGTATTATTCTTAAAATCAGCCTGCAAGGCGGTAATAATGAATATATACGATATCGCCACCGCCCCCATGCTATAAATAAGTTGTGAAAAAGGCGGCCGTGAAAAAACAAAAAAGATAAAGATGCTGTATAAAAAGGCAAAAATAATGGTCCTTTTTTGTACTAGTATATCCTTTAAAATTAAGTTAAGCATCCTTCCCGTTCCTCCTTACCGTGTAAAGCATGACGTCATCCAGGTCCGCCTTTTCGAGCAAAACCCTGTCTCCTAATTGCAATTTAATTTTGGCGGGATCATTACAGAGGGCCTGGAAGCCAAATTCACTTTCCCTTAAGCCGATAAAAAGCTTGCGGCTTTCTTCCGTTAAAAGATCCCTGCCGCCTTTGACGATGGCGTAATCGCCCAGTATTTCATCCTTAATACCGCTGAAAACAACTTTACCTTCGTTAATAAAGCAAACATAATCGGCAATTTTATCCAGATCCGCAGTTATATGGGTGGAAAACAGCACCCCTTTACTTTCGTCCTGCATCAGCTCCCGCAGTATGTCCAAAAACTCGTCTCGAAAAACAGGGTCGAGGCCGGATGTGGGCTCGTCCAGAACAATCAGGCCGGCGTGATGAGACAGGGCTATGGCCAGGGAGAATTTCATTTTCATGCCCCTGGACAGCTCTTTAATTTTTTTCCCGGCGGGCAGATTGAACCTTTCCAGATATTGCTGAAAAATCTGCTCATCCCATTCCTTGTAGAAGGGGGCTATAATCCGCTTCATTTCCACTACGCTGAGATCCTCGTAAATAGTAGCATTCCTCGTAAACAAAGCCGATTTTTTGCTTTATTTCCCTTTCAAACTGCTGGTGGTCCCGCCCGAATACTCTGATCTCGCCCCCGTCCTTTTTGACAAGATTCATAATCAGCTTGATGGTGGTTGTCTTACCTGCCCCGTTGGGTCCGATAAAACCCATAATATACCCGCATGGGATGGAGAAGGAGACATTTTCCAGATGGAAACCTTTAAATTTTTTAGAAAGGTTGTTTACTTCCAGGATGTTATCCATTCCAGTTACACCTCCGTAAAGAGCAAATCCAGCATTTCATGCAATTCAGCCAGGCTAATGCCAAGCAGTTTGCAATCTGCCACAATTTCAACCAGTTTTTCCTCGACCATACGCATCCTTTTTTCTTTAAGCAACCCGGCACTTTGTTCCGAAACATAGGAACCTCTTCCAGGCACGGTTTCGATGAAGCCGTCCCGCTCCAACTCTTCATATGCTCTTTTGCTTGTGATCACACTTACCTGCAGTTCACGGGCGAGACTTCTGATGGAAGGCAGCAGCTCACCGGGCTTTAACCCTCCCATAATGATACTGTTTTTAATCTGCCTGTAAATCTGCTCGTAAATGGGTTCCTGAGAAGAGTTGGATATAATGATGTTCACTCATTCTCACCCTCCGCGCCATAAAATATATACCGTATATATACGATATATACAGTGTATACTATAATCATTTTATTCGTCAATTAGACTTTCTGTTTTTAAGGGTGGTGATACCGCCGGCAAAAATTTAAGGCCATATTTCCATCCAAGGAATATGGCCTCCCTTTAGAACCAAATCGCCATTAACTTCATCTTCGCCATCTACAGGCTGTTATTTTAAAGCCATCACTATCCTGGTCAAAAGCTCGCTTTCAGGCACATCATTTGGTGAATTGTAGTAATATTCGAAATACACACCCTTCTGTTCGTAGCCGTTTTCTTCGATCCATTTAAACATCTCATTGTACGGCTGTTCCATTTGACTGTATGCCCCTTTGTACATACAAGACACATACTTGCCCTCGGGGATCTCACCGGATTTAATGTCACCTTTTTCGGGCAACAACTTTGCGACGGGAAAACCCATTTCCACGTCCAAATCCTTCATGTCAAGGTTGTAATAGGCTGCAAAAGGCACACCTGACGGTTGCTCGCCGAGTCCGGCCAAATACTTCATAATTTTCTCATAGGATTCTCCGATTACTTTCGGCAAATTTTCTACAGCCGTTCTTGTTCTGATGGACAACACCGGTTGCGCCTTTTGTTCGCTTAGTTCAAATTGAAATCCCATATTATTTCCCCCTTTTCACTCTTTTTATTCTTTAATGGTTATTCTTTAATGGCCCGTATAATCTCTTCAGGCAACTGCTTTGGTTTCCTTTCCGGCCCTACACATACCAATTTTACTTTACCGGCTACGAGAAGTTTTCCGTCATTGACCCGCAGCACCTGTTGGGCAAAGGTAAGAGAGGATTTGCTAATTTCCAGTACGGCCGTTTCCACTTTAAGCAAGTCGTCATGAAAAGCCGGGGCGCGGTAATCAATCTCCAGGTGTACAACCGGAAAACTTAAACCCCGACGGGCCATTTCCCCGACCGAAAATCCCCGGTCACGAAGGTATTCGGTCCTTCCTCTTTCGAAGTACTTCAGATAATTTGAGTAATAAACCACCCCGCCCGCGTCAGTGTCTTCGTAATAAACCCGAATTTCCATAGGTATTCCCTCCGGCAAATATTATTCCGCCGGGCACGAACCCGGCAAAAATTGTTCCTGTTATTGTTTCTTTTTGAAGTAATCCGAATTAGTCCCGTATTGAGTATGGATAATGGCAAGTCATATATACTTATGGTATAAGACAGTCAGGGCTTGTTGTAAGTTCTAATAAAAACAGCTATAATTCTAAACTATAATTAATGATAGCACAAAATGGAGGTACCGGCATGCAATGCTTTATAGACTGTGTCCACTGTTATCTTAAACAGGCGGTCACCTGTATGACCGTCGCCGGAATAGACGAGGACAGGCAGTATCCAATTTTATTCGAACTTATGGATGATATCAAAATCATGGACCGCAAAAGGACACCGGCGGAAAATTCAACGGAATTATTGTTAAAAGTGTATAAACTAATAAATAACGATGACCCTTACCTGGAAGCCAAGAAGAAATCAAATCTCCTGGCCCTCGAATTGTATCCCGTATTGAAGGACTTCTTGAAAAGATCGAAAAACAACAGGCTCAATGATGCCCTGAAAATTTCTGTTTCCGGTAATGTGATAGACCTGGGCATCAATAGAAGTTTCGATATAGACGCCAGTTTAAAGCACAGCCTGGATGTGGGTTTTTCAAAAGATGATTTCAGCGCGTTTGCCGAAAAATTAGCTCAAGAAGATGAGGTAGTTATCGTGGGAGACAACGCCGGCGAGATAGTGTTTGACAAGCTGCTGGTGGAAGAACTGTCGTCCATGGGGAAAAGGGTCACTTATGTTGTCAAAGGTGGTCCCGTGTTAAACGACGCCACAATGGAGGACGCCATACAGGTAGGAATGGATAAAGCAGCGAGGGTTGTAACCACAGGGTCGAACTATCTCGGCGCTCCCCTGCAAAAGGTATCCAAAGAGGTTAGGAGACTGCTAAGGGAATCAGGCCTGGTCATATCAAAAGGGCAAGCCAACTTTGAATCCCTGGAACATGAAGAGATGGCTAAAGGCAAGGTTTTTTTTCTGCTAAAAATAAAATGTGAATGTGTTGGGATAGCAGCGGATGCAAGCTTCGGCGATGTCGTGTTTTTTACTCGGTGAGAAAAAATCATCTATAATGTTCGGAAAGAGAGAAGATTATGAAAGGATTTGTCAATTATTCTAAACTAATTTGGGTTCCGAGGATATTAACTATAATTTTCATTTTATTCTTTTCACTTTTCGCATTAGACGCGTTTACGGGAAATGCCCGGTTTTTAGAAAAAATATTGGAGTTTTTAATTCACTTAATACCATCCTTTTTCTTGCTAATACTACTAATTATCTCGTGGAAACAGCCTTTAATAATTGGATATGTTTTTATAATCCTTGGCATTGTATTTACATTTTTTTTAAAACATATAATCAGCAACTAGTTACTTTCTTAATCTTCTTATTTGTACCAATAATTATTGGAGTTTTGTTTATTGTTTCTTATTACTCGTATAGGAGCCGCCGTCCATGGTAGCCGGCAATGCAAGAAAGATCGGTCCATTTAACGGTAAGCCCTTTTGTGCATCTTATGGAAATAGATAGTCTAATTTAGCAGTCTTGAATAGAACTATCAGCAAAGTTACGGCGACAACTGGAACGAGGATTAAGTGGTGCAGGGTAATTCCGACCTGCGGTATGAATATGCCGAAGTGCCCGATCGCCCAGTTCAGCGCAATGATCACGCCTATACCAAGAGTCCTATAACGCAAAGGCATTTTCAGGCCGAGACAAATTACTACTGTAATACTTATGATAAGCTGATATATACTGATCAAGATGGGCATCATTTTTTCCGGGGCACCAAGCTGTAAGTACGTAAATTGCATGGTAGAGAGCTGCCCGCCTCTGTTAGCGGCAAAATTAATAGCGTTTTGGATTGAGAAATACGTTAAGTGAATTATGAGTAACCGGAACGGGAGTACTTGGCGCCGCTCTTTGAGGCCGTTCCATAACCACCCGCTTATGGCATATAAGACAATCAATCCAATTCCGGTATAGATGGATTTCCACCAAAAATGCTGGTAAATGCCAAGCGCCGTAAATAACCAGTCGATACCGGTAAAAATGACGGCAATATCCAGGATGAAACGCCAAGAAAGCGAGAAGGCACTTATAAACACTGCCGAGGCTGGAACGATGAATAAATCTGATATATATGCGCCCAAGTAATTGTCTGCAAATGTTGGAAGAATACCTGGCATGTAATAGTATCCTTTCATAACAATTACGAAAATCTCAAACGGATGGATTATGCTGAATACGCTTAGGTGCAACACCAGCAGCTTCCAATCCCTCCGGTATCGTAACGCCACGATAAGTAAGATGAAGCTGACCACAACAAGCCCGTAATACCAATAAGCCGGCTTCAATCCATCACATCCCACTAATAATCGGGTTATAGTTTAACATTAAAAACGTACTGTCATCATCCATATTATCCTGCGGATGCTAGAAAAATATCTATAGAGAAGTATAATAATCTTTTATTTTTTGGGCCATTAAACACCCTGCGTTGTTTAAGAAAAAGTTATTATAATCGTCAATGGTCATACTGTAAATATCTTTTGGGATACAGTTCATAATAAGCTGAGGAACGCCGTCAAGAGCAAATTGCCGGAAACACTGCGGGAGGAAATGGATCGTGTGCTGGAAGAAACCGAACCTTGGGAGGTGGATAAGATGATCACCAACATCGAGCGGACTCTTGATGAGATG